>ERZ773065.144-NODE-144-length-43924-cov-7.041008_pt1 | contig 43924 bp, 38 predicted proteins | sample MGYA00580623_ERZ773065 | MGnify/ENA primary metagenome ERZ773065 (study PRJEB29015, sample SAMEA2738017) | human oral metagenome | biome: human oral; feature: human-associated habitat; material: dental | place: China | collected 2047 ... | reverse complement strand
CCCGCCGTGACGGAGAAACGGTCGTGTGTCGCGAAGTCGTCCGTTTCTTCGCAGACTCCCCTGATTTCATTCCCGCGATCCTCCCAGTCGGAGATGGACTGGTCGTGGCGGTGAAGCGCTAAGACGCATCCGCATCCTCGACAGGGGAGCATCCCGAGGGAAGAAGCGGGCGCCCCGACGGTGAAACCGTCGGGGCGCCCGCTTCGCAGTATATGAATGAGAGGTTTCAGACCGCCGCGCTCAGCGCGGAAGCGAGCTCAGAGGCCTCATTCGGTGTCAGTTCAATGACGAGCCGACCGCCGCCCTCGCTCGGGATGCGCATGACGATTCCGCGCCCTTCCTTCGTCGCCTCCAAGGGACCATCCCCGGTCCTGGGCTTCATGGCTGCCATCTGCCGCTCCTTGTCGTAGTTCGCGTGAACACACGCATCTCACCCCAGTATTTTACCCGTTTCCGAGGAACTTCTCACTCAAAGAAATGGAATACGCCCCTTTCACAGGGTGGATTCAGCCTTGAAGGGCCAGTCGGACCGCCTCTTCAGGATCATCAACGAGCTTGACAAGATCGAGGTCGACCTTGTCAATCGTGCCCGAAGAGACCATCGCAGAAGCGAGCCAATCGAGCATCCCCGACCAGTAGTCCGAGCCCACGAGGACGATCGGGAAAGACGCGACCTTACCGGTCTGCACGAGAGTGAGGGCCTCGAAAAGCTCATCCATCGTGCCAAAACCCCCGGGCATGGCAATGAAACCGGAAGAATACTTTACGAACATCGTTTTGCGAGCGAAGAAATACCGGAAATTGATGCCGATCGACACCCACTGGTTCATGGTCTGCTCGTGCGGGAGCTCGATCCCCAGGCCCACCGAAGTGCCCCCGGCATCCCAGGCTCCTTTATTCGCCGCTTCCATCGCACCTGGGCCGCCTCCGGTGATGACCGCATGCTCATGTTGCGCAAGCAATTCACCGATCCGATAGGCCTGGAGCCAATAGGCGGTGTTCTCCTCGATCCGGGCAGAACCGAAAACACTGATCGCCGGTCCCAGTTCCGAAAGCGCGCCGAAGCCCTCAACGAATTCCGCCTGAATCCGCATGACCCGCCACGGGTCCTCGTGGAGCCAATCCACCTCTTCCGGGGTGCTCAAAAGCCTCGTATCAGAGGTTTCCTTCGGGATTGCACGCCCCCGCAAAATCACAGGTCCACGCTGGTAGACCCTCTTATGCGTGTGATCAGAGTTCACGTACTCCTCCTCGTTTCTTTTCGCGCTGTGAATGCGTGAACGGGCGGACCCTAGGCCCGCCCGTTCACCTCGCTTCTTTCCAGAAGATCGCTCGGCTCTGGCTCATTCAGCCTCGGGAGCCTCTGGCGCAGCCTCTTCCTCAGTGGCGAGCTCGGAGATGATGACAATGTCCTTCTCAGCGTCGAGTTCGCACTCGACACCCTTGGGCAGCACCAGGTCGGAGGCGCGAACAACGGTTCCGGCGACAAGGCCGGTGATGTCGACCTCGATCGACTCGGGGATCGCGGTGGCGGAAGCCTTGACGGTGATGGTGTGCTCCTCGATCGCGGCCTGGGTGGCGGGAGCGGCCTCGCCGACGAGAACGAGCGGAACCTCGACGTCAACCTTTTCTCCGGCCTTCACCGCGAGGAAGTCGGCGTGCAGGATGTTGCGCGACACGGGGTGGCGCTGAACGTCCTTCACGAGGGCCAGCTGGGACTTTCCGTCGATCTTGAGTTCGACGAGCGCGTTCGCGTTGCCACGGACAATGAGGAAGAGCTCGTGACCGGGCACATCAAGGTGGAGCGGATCACCGCCGTGGCCGTAGACGACAGCGGGAACGAGGCCTGCGCGGCGCGCACGACGGGCGGCGCCCTTGCCGAACTCGGATCGAGTCTGGGCGACGAGGATCGGGTTATCGCTCATGGGGATTCCTCCTGAAGGATTCGATTCGGACGCTACGGCGCGTCAAGAACCCCGAGGATCCACCCGGTAGGCCCTGTCGATAACGGCGGTATGAGACCGCCCTCGCCGGAGCAACCCCTTAAGGGTATCCGACAAGGGCGGTCACATGAAAGTCAGTCGAAGAGGGATGTGACGGATCCGTCGTCGAAAACCTCACGGATCGCTCGGGCCAGCAGGGGCGCGATCGACAGGATCGTCAAAGTCGGGAAGCGCTTGTCTGCGGGGATCGGCAAAGTGTCGGTGACGACGACCTCGTCCGCGCCACACTCGGAGAGGCGACTGGTCGCGGGGGCGGAGAGGATGCCGTGCGTGGCCACGATAATGACCTTCCTCGCACCCGCCTTGGTGAGGACCTTCACGGCCTCGGTGATCGTGCCCGCCGTGTCGATCATGTCGTCAACGAGGACACAGTCCTTCCCCTTGACTTCACCGACGACTCGATTCGCGACAGCGACATTCGGACGAGTCGTGTCGCGGGTCTTATGGACGAAAGCCAGCGGGCAGCCGCCCAGCTTCGAGGACCACTTCTCTGCGACGCGGATACGGCCCGCATCCGGGGAGACCATCACCGTGTTCGACAAATCGATGCGCGAACGCACGTACTCCACGAGGACGGGCATTGCGAAAAGGTGGTCGACCGGGCCGTCGAAGAAGCCCTGCTCCTGGGAGGCGTGAAGATCGACACTCATCACGCGGTCGGCGCCGGCGGTCTTGTACAGGTCGGCAATGAGGCGCGCCGAAATGGGTTCGCGGCCCTGGTGTTTCTTATCCTGACGGGAATAGGGGTAGAAGGGGGCGACTGCGGTGATGCGCTTCGCGGAAGCGCGTTTCGCAGCGTCGATCATGATGAGCTGCTCCATGATCCACTTATTGATGTCACCCGTGTGGGACTGCAGGACGAAGACATCCGCGCCGCGAACCGATTCGTTGAAGCGGACGTAAATCTCACCGCTCGCGAAGTCGTATGCGGTCACCGGGGAGAGGCCACAGCCGATCTCCTTGCCGACTTCCTCGGCGAGTTCCAGGTGTGCTCGACCTGAAACGAGAACGAGGCTTTTCTCTCCACTGGTCACCAATCCGCTCATGCGGCGTTCCTCCCCTTGCCCTGAGAACCCGAACGGGTCAGCCTCTGTCCGGCTGCCCGATGACGCTGAATGGTACGACCATCGTATCGGCTGCGACGTCGGCTTTAGACACCCAGGAGCCTAGAACCCGGGCGCGATCGGCCACATTCGCACAATCGAGGGTTGTTCCGGGACCGATCTCACAATGAGAACCGATGATGGTGTCGCCACGAAGGACGCTTCCGGGCCAGATCACGGTGTCGTGGCCGATCTGAACGTCCACGCCGATCCAGGTCGAAGCCGGATCCATAATCGTCACGCCTTGGCGCATATGCGCCTGGCAAATCCTCTGGTTGAATTCGGCGGCGAGGAGGGCGAGCTGAGTGCGGTCATTGCAGCCCTGAGCTTCCCAGGGATCGTCGAGGACGAGGGCTCCGGCGGTCCGGGATGCGGGTGCAGCGGCTGCCAGGACGTCGGTGAGGTAGACCTCGCCTTGGGCGTTGTCCTGACCGACGTGGAGGAGAGTCTTGGCGAGGAATGCTCCGTCGAAGGCGTAGACCCCGGCGTTGACTTCGGTGATGAGGCGTTGAGCCTCGGTGGCGTCCTTCTGTTCGACGATCGCGGTGACGATCCCGGCCTCGTTGCGCACGATCCGCCCATAACCCGTCGGATCAGCGGCGATGGAGGTGAGGACCGTGACGGCGTGTCCCTCGTCCTCATGAAGGGCGACGAGGTTGGCGAGAGTGCGTGGGGAAAGCATGGGGACATCACCGGAGGTGACGACGACGGTGCCTTCGAGGGGGCCATGGGCCTCGACCATGGCGTTGAGCGCGCACAAAACCGCTCGGCCGGTGCCGGGGATTTCATCCTGGTCGGCAATGAGTGCCTCCGGGGCGACGCGTGTCACTTCTGCAGCGACAATATCTCGCTGATGGCGGACCACGGCGACGAGGTGGTCGGGGTGAAGGGCTTGGGCTGCTCTGAGCGCATGGCCGAGCATGGACAAGCCTGCAACCGGATGCACGACCTTTGGAAGATCGGATTTCATGCGGGTTCCTTGACCCGCTGCGAGGACGATAACGGCTGCAGGAACAGTCATGGATTCTGCCTTCCTCGAGCGGGCCACTCGACCCGCTATCTCGCTCCGCCCCCAGGACTCGAACCCGGACCAAAGGCACCAAAAACCCATGTGCTGCCGTTACACCAGGGCGGAAACTACCCATGATTCTGCCATACACCCACCCCTTCGCGCTCCTCGGCCTCCTCACAGCTGACGAGCGCGCGCCGAATGAGGACACGATCACGGCACTTCGGGGGCGCGCGATCCGCAAGATGCGGCCTCAATTGCCTGGGCGAGAGGCAGGATTGGGAGGCGACAAGAGATGGAATACTGGGAATATGTCTGAGAAGCGCACACGAATGAGCGGTGTTGCCCGCCGCGAGCAGCTCGTGACGATCGGGCGTTCCCTCTTCGCCGCACGCGGCTTCGATGCGACGAGCGTCGAGGAGATCGCAGCGAAGGCGAAAGTGTCGAAGCCGGTCGTTTACGAGCATTTCGGCGGAAAAGAGGGCCTCTACGCGGTCATCGTCGACCGTGAAGTCCAGGCTCTTATCTCCTCTTTGCATTCTTCTCTTGAGTCCTCCGAGCGGCCCCGCATTCTTTTGGAAAATGCGACCCTTGCTTTGCTCGACTACATTGAATCTCACACGGATGGCTTCAGGGTCCTCGTGCGGGACGCTCCCAATGACCGTTCCCTGGGGTCTTTTTCCTCAGTCATGGGCGATGTCGCCAGCAGGGTTGAGCACCTTCTCGCAGCTCAATTCGAACGCGGTGATATTAATCCGGCACTGGCGCCCCTGTACGCGCAGATGCTTGTCGGCTTGATCGCGCAGGTCGGCCAATGGTGGCTCGACGAACGCAGGATGAAGAAGGACGAGGTCGCCGCGCATGTCGTCAACCTCGTGTGGAATGGGGTGCGCAATCTGCGCCCCTCACCCCAACTGGTCGTGAGGAACTAAAGGATTGTGAACAACAGCAGGATCGTGTGGGGCTGAAGCGGGCGAGTGCCGTCAAGGGATTGAGTCCTCTCCTTTTGTCTCGACCTCAAGTATCTTGAGGGAATGGAGCCTCAGGATGAAGTCGCCCAGATCGTCGCCGCGTGGAAGCTCGAGCGCCCCGATCTTGACTCCTCCCCCATGTTCGTCCTCTCGCGCGTCTCACGCCTCGCACGCCACCTCGACCTCGAACGGCGCCGGGCCTTCGCCTCCCACGGCCTCGAACCCTGGGAGTTCGATGTTTTATCCTCCCTTCGCCGGTCAGGCGCGCCCTATGCACTCACTCCCGGAACCCTCATGGGGGAATTGCTCGTCTCCTCGGGCACGATGACGAACCGAATCGACCGCCTCGAGTTGAAGGGACTCGTTTCACGTTCCCCCTCGCCTGAGGATCGGCGCGTCGTCCTCGTGAGCCTCAGCGACAAGGGGCGGGCCCGCGTCGACAACGCACTCGCCACCCTCCTCGAGTGTGAACGCACAATCCTCGGCCCACTCGACGCCGAGGCGAGGCAGCAGCTCGCCACCCAACTCATGAGGATTCTTGCTCCTTTTGACCGCGCTCATTCCTGCACGTGATGCCAGAGTTCTTGTTTGACGCCAGTTGTTTGACGCCAGGATTCTCGTTAAGGGCGCTCATGAGCGCGCAGGGCTCAGCGGTGAGTGACCACCGTCGTCCCGATCTCGGCGAAATCGAAAACCTTCTTCGCCTCATCAACGGGGATGTTGATGCATCCGTGTGAGGATTCGTCGGTGCCGATCCCGAATTCTTCAACCCAGGGGGCGCCGTGGAGCGCATAAGAGGCGTGCCAGTAGGACACCCAGGGGACCGCTCTTTCGCAATAGGGCCACTCGGGAGTGCACCCCATGTCCTGAGCGGGGAACTTGAGATAAACGTGGTACACACCGGTGACGGTCTCATGCCCGACGCCACCGTGATTAATGAGGATCGGACCATAAATCCTCTCTTGACCCTGGTACAGGGTGAGAGTTGAATCAGTCAGGTCGACATCGACCCATTTCTCCCCCGCACGCGCACGGTAGGCGAAACGCTCCGGCCCATTCGCCACGACCCTCTGCTCCGTTTCAAAGGGAATCTCACGGCTCGTGAGAACCCCGTGAAACCCGGTGCCTTTCTTCACAGCCTCTTCGAGTTCAGCTGCCGTGTTCTCAACATTCGTCACATCAATGCCGACCTTGCCGGGTCTGGCGGGCTCGAGAAGAGTCCCATTCGCATCGACTTCATCGATCGCATTAATCGGGTCTCTTTCTTCTGCGGCGACCACTGCGTCAAGCCACTGCCGTACGGCGCTCCCATTGACATCGGTTGTGAGCCCGCCAAAAGCTCTGCGCGCCCCAACCCACGAGGCCTTATCGGTTGGCGAGGCCTCATGGAGGCGTTTGGGACCTTGGAGCGACACCTCTGCTTGCAGCAGAGCATCCATCTCCTTGGCGACCTGTGTCGCCTCCTCGGTCGACACCTCGGGTTCGATCTCGTGGACCTCGAGCTCAACTCGAGTGGACTCCATGCTCTCTGAGGCTTCGAAGAGAGCAGTGCGTACGCTCTCTCGGTCAACGCCGCGACCCGCGTGCCCTGGGATCACCCGGTGGGAAGTCCCCGAATCGTCGAGTTCAACGCTCGCCGACAGGGGGGCCTCGCCCACGAGGGCGTCCAATCTGTCGATGAGAGCCGTGAAGCCCTCTTCGTCAATGGTTGGCGCAAGGCGGACGGAGCGTGGAGCAACGGAGGTCAGGAGGCGCGAAAGCGGGTTGGTCGCCCCTTTGAGGGCCGCGTCGGCGACGAGGCTTTCGTCAATATCTGCCCCTGATTCGGCCAGTGGAATCTCAAGGGTCTTCCCTGCGACCGTGAAGGTGACCGTCGAAGCGGCGAAACGATTCTCGACCAGATCAGAGATCTGAGAATGGGTCATTCCGGTGACGTCCTCGCCTGCGACCTTCACTCCGGGCATGGCGGTGCTCTCGTGTGAGTGGGCGTAAGCTCCACAGGCGATCGCAGAGGTCACGAGTGCGATGAGCATGAGGCCGACTCCGATGAGGAGGCGAGGTGCTCTCCTCGCTCGGGATGCGGGGGCGATATGACTCATGGGTTCCACGCTACGGGAATCGTGCGGATCATTGCATTCTGAGTTGCACACTCCACTCGCGCAGTGTCATGCAGCGCACATTTTCTCCTGTTCTGGGGCCGGGCGCGATCCCCGTCTTGTTCTCTCAGTCGAGGAGTTCGGCGGCCTCGAGCCATGCTTCTTCGAGTTCGTCGATCTGGGCGATCAGAGCCGAGTGTTCGACAGACACCTTCTCAAGCTCCTCGATCGCTCCGCTATCCCTCGCGACGGCCGCCCCTAATTGCGCCAATTGCTCTTCCACTTGAGCGCATTGGGCACGCAGCTTCTCCACGCGCCGTTCGATTCGATTCGCTTCCTTCTGGGCAGCATGGCGGGCTGCGCCCTTGAGGCGAGACGAGGCTTTCGCCTCGGAAGCTAAAGGAGATTGGGCCACGTCGGCCTGGGCGCGCGGAGAGGTGCTGGAGTCTTCACGCTGCCCCTGCTCACGGATCGCCAGATACTGCTCCACGCCACCGGGAAGGGCATGGAGCTTCCCATCACCGAGGAGCGCGACCTGGTGGTCCGTCACGCGTTCCAGCAGGTAGCGGTCGTGCGAGACGACGACAAGGGTTCCCGGGAAGGAATCGAGCAGATCCTCCATCGCAGCGAGGGTGTCGGTGTCGAGGTCGTTCGTCGGCTCATCAAGGAGGAGGACGTTCGGCTCGGCCATGAGGAGGCGCATGAGCTGGAGGCGACGCCGTTCCCCGCCGGAGACTTCACAAATCCTCGTGTAGGCGCGCTGGCGGGTGAAACCCATGCGCTCGCTCATCTGCATCGCACTGATCTCTCGGCCATCGACCCGACACGTTTGAGAGACCTGGGCGACCGCTTCAACGACCCGCATATCGGCGAGGGCGTCGAGCTCATGAGTGTCTTGGGACAGGGTTGCGACCTTCACGGTCTTGCCGCGTTTGACCCGCCCGGAGTCTGGGTGCAGGTCCCCGCGTAACAGATTGAGCAGGGTCGTTTTTCCCGCTCCATTCACTCCGACGATGCCGACGCGTTCGGCGGGGGCCAGACGCCAGGTCACCTCGTCGAGAATCGTGTTCTTCGTCCCATCCGCGCGGGTGAAAGCCAGGCTGAGCTCCTCGAAGTCGAGCACGTCTTTACCTAGGCGTGCACTCGCCATCTTCACTAGTTCGACCGTGTCGCGCGGCGGGGGGACATCTGCGATGAGTGCTTCGGCTGCTGCGATGTGGAACTTCGGCTTCGAGGTGCGCGCAGGCGCTCCCCTTCGCAGCCATGCGAGCTCTTTCGTTAAGAGGTTCGCACGTTTGTGTGCGGCGACATCGGCTTGCCTGGCCCTCTCTGCCCGGGCCAGGGTGTAGGCGGCGTAGGAGCCCTCGTAGACGTCGACGTGCCCGGGGATTTGCGGCCTGTCCCCGCCCGGGTCGATCCCCGGGACGACCTCCCAGATGTGCTCGCACACGGTGTCGAGGAACCAGCGATCATGGGTGACGACGAGGAGTGCGCCCGCGGCTCCAGCTTTCGCGAAACGCGCGTTGAGGTGCGCGGCGAGCCAGGCGACGCCTTCGATGTCGAGGTGGTTCGTTGGCTCGTCGAGGCACACGATATCCGAGGGCGCGGCGAGGACCTTCGCGAGCGCGACCCTGCGGCGCTGCCCGCCAGAAAGTGTCCCCACTTCAGCGTCGAGTCGGATATCGGCAAGCAGTCCCGCGTGGATGTCGCGGACCGCTGGATCGCAGGCCCATTCGTATTCATCAAGACCCGGGTGGACTGCGTCGACCACCCGCAGGCTCGGATCCAGGTGATCCGCCTGGTCGAGGACAAGGACTGTGACGCCCTCACGCTTCGTGATCTGGCCGCCGTCGGGTTCTTGAAGTCCTGCGATAAGGCGCAGAAGCGTTGATTTTCCCGCGCCATTCGGTCCGAGGATACCGATCCTCGACGAGTCCTCGACGCCGAGGGTGACCTCCTCGAGGAGTTTACGTGAACCTGCGAGCACGGACAGTGATTGGGTTCCCAGAAGATGAGCCATGCGTCAGTGGCGTCCTTACATTGAAGTTGTGAAATCACGGGAGGGTCGGAGCGGGCAAGACCCTGCGGGCGGGGGCACAGACTGTCACTCCTTAGGTCCGGGGTTCAAGCCGGAGCCCCGAGTTTCGCGCCGCGCCCCGCTCGGGGTGTACGCCCCAGTCGAGGCGCTCGCGCTATTCGAGGCGCGCGCCGGGCACGGGCCCACAGGTCGTGAAGGCATGAGCGACGCTCGGTGCCCCTTCAAGAGCTTGTGCGAGTCTGTGTGCGCTATCCGCGTCCTGGGCGAGCGCCGCAATCGAAGGGCCCGAACCTGAAAGGATCACCGCGAGCGCCCCCGCTTTTTCAGCGGCCCTCATCGTGTCAGCGAGTTCGGGGCGCATCCTCAGCGCAGTTTCTTGCAGATCGTTGACGAGGAAGGGAGCGAGTCCCAGGGAATCTCCTGTGAGTGCTCCGATCTCCTCTGAAGAGGGTTCTGTGAGTTCTTTCCATGTTCCGCCCGGGCCTTGGGCCTCGTCGAGTGCACGGAACACTCCTGGAGTTTCCAAGCCCTCATGTGCGAGCGCGATCGCCCAATGGTGGCGGGGCTGTGCGCCCTCGTCGAGGGGGTCCATGTGGTCGCCGCGCCCTGTGCCCAGCGCAATGCCGCCGACAAGGCAGGCGGGTACGTCGGCGCCGAGGGAACGTGCCAGGAGTTCGAGCTGTTGCCCGGACAGGCCGAGTTCCCAGAGTTCATTGCAGGCGACGAGGGCGGCGGCTGCGTCCGCTGAGCCTCCCGCCATTCCACCGGCCATGGGGATGTGCTTGTCGACGTGAATGTCGATTCCTGCGGCGCTTTGTCCCCAAGGTCCGCTCATGGCGAGGCGTTGAAGGAGTTTCGCGGCTCGGTGGGCCAAATGGGAGTCGGCGGGAAGCTCGCGCATCCGAGCAGTCGTCGCCTCGTCGAAAGAGCCATCGGGCAGGTAGGCGTCGGTTGTGACGCGGATGCCGGGGGTGCGTGCGGTCCTCACCGTGAGGTATTCACGCAAGTCGAGTGCTTCGAAGACAGTGACGAGCGGATGGTAAGCGTCCGGGCTCGGTGGGCCCACTCGTAAAGTGAGATTCACTTTCGCGGGGGCACTGGCTCTGATCTCACGCATTGTCGACAGCCTCGGAGTCGGATGCGGGAGAGTCGAGGAGCGTGGAGAGAGCACTCTTCGTCGTCTTCGCCTCGTGGCTTGGCCTCGCAGATTCGCCGCTGCGAGGGTCGACCCTTTCGACGAGCACCCCGGCTTCTCGTAGTTCGATGAGCGCACGCCCCAGGGCCACGAAGTGTTCAATGCTGAGGGTCTCTCCCCTGGCGCTCGGATCAATGCCCGCGCGTTCAAGGAGCGCCTCAGCCCCTTGGGCTGAGCCCGCCCATGTTTTGAGTGCCGCACGCAGGGTCTTGCGCCGCTGCCCGAAGGCGACATCGCAGACTTCGAAGGTTGCTCGGCGCAGGCGTTCATCCCCGCGGGGCTCTCCCGCCCGCCTCAGACGCACCAGCGCAGAGTCAACATTCGGTACAGGCCAAAAAACAGAGCGTCCGATCGTTCCGGCACGTTCGGCGGTCCCATACCAGGCAGCCTTCACTGAGGGCACACCGTAGACGCGTGAACCCGGTGAGGCCGCGAGACGGTCGGCGACCTCGGATTGGACCATCACGAGGACATCACTCAAGCTCGGGAAGGACTCAAGCATTGCGAGGAGGACGGGAACCGCCACATTGTAGGGAAGGTTCGCGACGAGCTTCGTCGGAGCGGGCCAGTCCACGCCGAAATCGTCGAGACCTTTGACCTTCGTCGCATCATTGAGGACGACGTGGAAACGCTCGGCGGCTTCAGGCATGCGACTGCGGATCGTTTCGGGCAGGGCACGGGCGAGCACGGGGTCGATTTCAACCGCGCGGACCCTCGCGCCCCTTTCAAGGATCGCCAGGGTCAAGGAGCCCAAGCCGGGTCCGACTTCGACGACCTCGTCCCCGGCTTGTACTCCTCCGGCGCGCACAATGCGTCGAACGGTTCCAGCGTCGTGGACGAAGTTCTGGCCGAGGACCTTTGTCGGGCGGATTCCAAGGGCGTTCGCGATCGCTTTCACTTCGAGAGGACCGAGGAGACCGGAATCAGAAGGGAGAGCCCCCTCGGGAAGGCTCGGGTCGAGGCGGCGTCCGCGAGTGCGGGTATGGGATCGGGTCACGCGTTGACTCTAGCCGAATGGGAGCGCGGGATCAGTACCACCCGACCGCGTTCGAGTGAGCCCACGCGGAGCATGGGGCGCCGTAGCGGTCTGCAATGTACCCGAGGCCCCAGGTGATCTGAGTTTCCGGGTTCGTCCGCCAATCCGCACCCGCAGAAGCCATCTTCGAGCCCGGGAGCGACTGGGGAATGCCATAGGCGCCCGAAGAAGCGTTCTCAGCGTAGGGGTTCCACTGGGATTCGCGGTTCCACAGGTTCACGAGGCACTGGAACTCGGAGGGGGCCCAGCCGCGCGCAGCGACCTGAATCTGGGCGATCTCCTTGGGGTCTTGCCCGATGTAGGAGACTCTCACTCCTGACCTCTGAGCTGCAGCAACGGCCTCGACCTTGCTCGCCTGATCGGGCAGGGTGTTGATGATCTCTTCGATCTCCGCCACCGATGAGCGGGTGCCGAGGGCGCCCGTGTACTTCGCGTAAGGGCGTCCAAGGGAATCCTTGCCCTCTTCAAGGTTCGCTTTCGGGTCAAGACCAGCCATGACGAGGGCCTGCGGTGTCACAGGTTTCGTTCCGATGGAACGGACCGCCACCGTCGGCTGGGTCTTCAAGGTCTCAGCTGTCGTCGCAGCTGAAGAGGTTTTCCCGTCGCGAGTCTCAACCCATTCGGTCCGTTGGGCCTGCCCTTCACTTCCCTCTTGGGTGATGAGGGATTCACCGACGAAAAGATCAGCGGACTCAACCTGATGTTCCTCGAAAGGCAGGGGAACATCTGAGGTGACGAGTGAGCGGCGGACCCGTGCGACGGAAAGGGTCAGGGCCCCGCCACGAGTATTGCCCAGGGAGACTCGATCATTCGCGCCGATACCGACACCGGCTTTATCGAGGATGCTCTTCACGTCATCCTTGGGCTGCGCCTCAATCGTCTTCGTCTCTCCATCAGCAACGACCCTCACCGAGCGGTCGCGTGCGACGAGGGGAACATTCTCTTTGTTCTCGCTGGAACGTTCGGTAGCGAGGCTGACGCTGCGCCCCATTGTGGCCGAGTCGGCCAAGACTGCGTCTGCTGTGGAAGAGGTCGACCAAATCTGTTGTTCTTCACCATCAACCGATACCGTGTAGGGCCTTGCTGTCCGGACAACGACAGCACCCCCATCGGGAATCGGAGAAGATGGGGAGGGCTGGACGAGGTCGTGTTCGCCGACTTCAATATCCGCCTTCTCAAGAACGGATTGAACGGTGCCACCCCAGACCGTGACCGGCTGAGAGACCCCATCGACTTCAAGGGTGGTCTGAACACGCGAAGAGGCGATGGAAACACCGGAGAGAACGAACATGAAAGCGGAGGCTGATGCCGTGCACGCGAGGACTGTGCGCCTCTGTGGCGCCCAGGAGATCCCCTGAGATTTGCGTGCTCCGCGGTGGCGTGCTCGCGTTTTCCTGCTCACGTGGTGATGTCCTTGTCTCGATCAGTACCAGTTGTTGCTTTGCCAGTGGCCGTAGGCGGAGCAGGGCGTACCGTAACGTCCCGAAATGTACCCAAGACCCCAGGTGATCTGGGTCGCCGGGTTGGTCGCCCAGTCTGCACCGGCCGACGCCATCTTCGAACCGGGAAGAGCCTGCGGGATTCCATAGGCACCCGAGGGGTTGCCGGCGTTCGTTCGCCACCCGGATTCATGGTTCCACAGAGCCACCAGGCAATTGAACTCGCTATCGGACCAGCCGCGAGCCGCAACCATGGACTGTGCGATTCCCTGGGCCGAAGAGGGCGAGAAGGAACCCGCCGGGGCTGCTGAAGCTGCGGCGGGCGCAGATGTACTCGGCTTCTCCTTCGTGCCGACCGACACGATCTCATTAACCGGGGCGGTCTGCGTCTTGGACAGGAGCAGGTTGATCGTGGTTTCGCCGTTGATCGTCTCGCGGTAGTAGGTGGAAGAACTGGAGCCGTTCACCCCTTCTTGGGTGACCTTCTTCTCCCCCACGTACATGGAGTCGTCTTCTTGCTCCTCAGAGGAGAAGGGAATATCGGAGGTCTCGGTGACACTCCCGCGCACGATCCGCTGAACCTTCAAAGAGGTGTGCCCGCCTTGGGCGTAGAAGTCAAGGGTGTCGAGCTGGCCGAGGCTGACATTGGCTTTCGCGAGAAGAGCGTCAGCGGTGTCATTCGCTTCGGCATCAACCTTCAGGGTCTGACCATCAACGAAAATCTCAACGGGGCCGCGCGTAGAAGCGAAGGGCATCTGCGTGCGCACATTTGAACGATCCGCAGCCGCGAGGACGACCTCGCCGGGCTCGGCAAGAGAGTCGAGGACCGCGTCAACGGAGTCGGCAGTTGACCAGGCGGTCGTCGGCTTGCCGTCGATCTTCACTTCGTATTCGGTGGCGGTGCGCACGACGATGGTTTCGCCGTCTTTCACGCGGCTCTGGCCGCTGGGGGCGAGCAGGTCATGGGCTCCGAGCTTCACTCCTGCGGAGGCGAGAACATCATCAACGGTGGTGAAGAAGCCGGATACGGGCGCTGAGACGCCGTCGACCTCGATGGTGACATCGTGGTGGGAGGCTGCAACTGAGGCTCCTGCGGTCGCAGTCATTGCGAATGCGAGCACGGAGGCTGTGGAGATGATGGTTCGGCGCGAAGGGTGCGTGAGATTCACGTGGCTCCAGAGTTCGTAGCTTCCGCCCGAGGAGGGGCCTTCATTCTCAAGGAAGGCTGCTCCGTAGCGGACTTATGCCCAACCGTAACCAATCCGCAACTCGTTTCGCGCCCTTTCGTGCTCCGTCTCACGCTAAGACGCGCGGAATGTCACAGTGTTTCCACGCCCACTGCGCCTGAGGAAAGCTCTGAGAAGAGCTCACCAGGTTCCGTAGACGCGCCTCGTATTCTCCATGAGCTGCGCACACGCCTCCTCCTCGCCCACGCCCCACCGTTCGGCAATGAATCGAACAGTGTGAGCCATCACATAGGAAGCGTTCGGGGAGCCCCGGTGCGGTGCGGGAGTCAAATACGGCGCATCCGTCTCAACGAGGACGAGCTCACGGGGCATGGTGACAAGAGCCGCACGAAGATCCTCATTCGCCGGATAGGTGAGGGGGCCAGCGAAGGACGCATACCAGCCTTTTTCAGCCAGAGCCCTCGCCAAATGAGCATCGCCGGAAAAACAGTGGAACACGATCAGCTGATCAGCACGGGCAACATCAGCCAAAACCTCCAGGGTGTCCGCATGCGCATCCCGATCGTGGATCTGCACAGGCAAATCCGCTTCGGCGCCGAGTTCCAGGTGAGCGGCGAAGGATCGTTTCTGCGCTTCACGCCCCTGGGCTGCGGTGCGGAAGTAGTCGAGGCCGCTCTCCCCGACTGCGACGACCAGAGGATCTTTCAGGAGGCGCTCCACCTTCGCGATCGCCTCATCGAGAGGCACATGATGGGCCGCTTGACGCGGCACGAGGCCGTCAGGTGAAGGCTCAGTGACGCCCGCATGAAGGGCGGCCTCATTCGGGTGGATCGCCACAGCGACGCGCACCCCCTCGTAGGCGCGCGCGATCTGCATAGTCGGATCGAAACTCGGGATCTCACAGGCACTCGAAATGACTCCGACAATGTTCGTGGCCTTCGCGCGGGACAGCTGCTCATCCAAGGAGAGCTTGAGCCCATCGGCCCTGGGGATCTCGCCCTCGTGGACGGGAAGGTGCGTGTGATTGTCAATGATCGGACCAGCCAGGGGCTCGGGGAGCTCCGGCCAGCTGCGCTTCTTGCGTTTGCCCATGTCTCCTTCTCCTCAGGCTTTCGGGATGAACACGGCGAGACCTTCGTCTCCGACCGTGAAAGCTGCCATCCCGTCCTCGTTGATGATGACGCTCTCCTGCCCGCCGAGGGCGCACTCCCACACCTGCCCGGCGTGACATGCCCCGACCTCGAGTGTTTTCACCGCGGCCCCCGACTGGGAGATGAGGACGGCCACACCCGTGGAGGGCGCGCCTTCTTCTCCTTCTTCACTTGACAAGCCTTCGCGGCTCCACCCGATGAGCTCAGAATCGTCGAAGGCGTCGCGCTGGATGCCGTGGGCGTGCGAGGCGCGCAGGCGCATGAGCGTTTCAAGGCCCGGCACGGGCGCAATGGGGTGTTCTCCCCCGACGCCGTCAAGGTCGGCTTGGAACACGCAGGGGTAACCGGCCTCTCGTAGGAGGATCAGTGCGTACGCCGCAGGCTTGAACCACTCGGCCACGGATGATTGGAGGGACTGGCCCTCTTGAGTGTCGTGGTTCTCCACGAAGGTGACGGCCATCGTCGGATCGGCGTCAACGAGAGTATCGGCGAAGATCGCGCGAAGATCGTATTCCCCCCGGCTCCAAGAGGCCCGATGCAGCGCGAAATGGAGGGGCACATCAAAAAGGGCGAGGGTACGGTCCTCACCAATGAACTTGCGCAGCTCTGCAAGGTCGTGAGTCCAGAACTCGCCGACTGTGAACAATTCACGCCCCGTCTCTTCCCTCATCTTTTCGAGCCAGGCCATCGTGAAGTCGCGGCCCATGTGCTTCAGGGCGTCCATCCTCAAGCCGTCCGCGCCGCTCGTGTTGAGATACCAGGTGCCCCAGTGGACGAGTTCATCCATGACCTTGGGTTCGGTCAAATGCACATCCACACCCATGAGATAGTCGAAGTTGCCGTATTCGGAATCGACCTGGCTATTCCACTGCTTGCCTTCGAAGAGCCAGAGTCCCTGCCTTTGGGTTGCCTCATCCCAGTCGGTGCCGTGAAAACACGTCCAATCCCAGTGGAAGTCGGAGTATGCGTCGGCCCTGCCGGGAAAATCGAAGCGCGTCCACACCTCGATCCTTTCCTCCGGCCCTATGGCCTGATTACGATCTGCCGGATCGATCGGCGTCGCTGTGACCCACTCAGTGGCGTCGGCCCCCATCTTATGGTTGAGGACAGTGTCAACGAGAACATGGATTCCCGCCTCGTGCAGGGCCCTAATCGCCTGGAGGTACTGCTCTTTCGTGCCGTACTTCGTGGCAACGCTTCCCTGCTGGTCGAACTCTCCCAAGTCGTACAGGTCATACACGCCGTAGCCGACGTCGTTCACGCCGCCTTGTCCTTTGTAGGCGGGCGGCAGCCACACGGCCGTCACGCCAAGGGAGGCGAGGCGCTTGGCGTCAGCGGCGATCCTCTCCCAGTGGCCCGAGTCGGCGGGCACATGCCAGGAGAAGCCCTGCAAGAGCATGCCGTTCATGAAGGTCCTTTCACGCGCGGATCAGTGCAGAGTCGTCCGACCCGCACACGCGCTTCAGTAGACGAGGGCTTCGCGCACGGCCCCGGCAGCCTTCTCGCCCGAGAATCGTTCGACAATGGCGAAGCCCAATTCGAAGGCGGTTCCCGCACCGCGACTCGTGAGGAAGGGGCCGTCAATGACGACCCGCTCCTCGAGGGCGTGTGCCCCGCCCTCGGCGATTGCCTCCATGAAACCGGGATTCGCAGTGGCACGTCGGCCCCTGAGGTGACCGCGAGAGGCGAGGATGGAAGGCGCGGCGCAGATCGCAGCGAGGTCGAGTCCGGCCTTCGCGCGCCGGTCGATCTCACGGCAGACCTGCTCGTTCGCTGCGAGATTCATAGTGCCGGGCATCCCGCCGGGCAAGAAGAGGAGCTCATAGGAAGCAAGATCCGCCTGAGCGAGGAGAAGATCGCAGGTGATGGACACGCCGTGGGAGGAGACGACCCTCAGGTCCTCGAAGACCGCGATGAGGTCGGCGCGGATCCCAGCGCGGAACAGGGCGTCCACGACCGCGAGCGCTTCAACCTCTTCACACCCCGGGGCGAGAAGGACCCCGACGGTCTTGTCAGTGCTGAGGCTAGCTGGCGTGGGCATGTGTCCTCCTTAGCGTCGAAGGGGCGGCGCGATGACGCTCCCCATCTGAGCCTACTCGCTGCGCAGCGCCTCAACAGGGTCTGACTTCGCAGCTTTTCTCGCGGGAAGTAGTCCTGCGATAAGGGTGAGGAGTACGGAGATCGCAATGAGAGTGAGGGCCGCGCTCACCGGCAGCTGCGCAATATTGTCCACTCCGAGGCTGGTGGACACGATCGCATTCGCGAAAGCGGCGATGAGCAGGGTCGTGGCAATCCCGATGACCCCGGCGAGTAGGCCCTCGATGACAGTCTCCGCGTTGAACACATGCGACACGTCCTTCCTGGAGGCGCCGATCGAACGCAGGACCCCGATCTCTTTCTTTCGTTCGAGGACGGAGATGAACGTGATGATCGCAATCATGATGGAGGAGACGATCAGCGAGATCGACACGAAGGCGATGAGCATCCACTTGATGATGTTAATGATCCTCGTCACCGAACTCATGAGCAGGCCCACGAGGTCCGTGTAGGTGATGGCCTTCGTCTCATCCCCAGCGTTGCGCGCAGCCTCGTTGTAAGCGTCAAGGATCGCTTTGACAGCGTCCTTGTCCTCGAAGGTCGTGGGATAAATGTTGATCTGTTCAGGGGTGGATTCTTCCGCCCAGCCGAGTTTCGCAAGATTCGACTCGTAGCTCGTCGGAACGCGCGACATCATCGTCTGGAGGATCTTCTGCAAGTCCTCAGGAGAGGTCGAAGGGGCGAAGGCCTTGGCCAATGCGGACTCATCGAAGGAGAAAGCGTTCATCATGGACTCAGCGAAACCACCCATGGCCTGCTCCATCTGGGTGGAAATCGCAGTGGAGATGGCGGTCATCATCTGTGTCATGGCGCTGGTCATTGCGCTGTGCACGTATGTGGACAAAACGGTGGCGAGTTGCTGACTCAAAGCCTCGCTGAGTTGTCCGGCGATCGTCTGCACGATGGCCGTGCCCACCTGTGCGGAGAGGTCTTTCGTGATCTCCCCCAGCGCGGGGTCTTCACCCAGGGCGGCGGCGAGCTGCGAGCTGAGCGTCTGAAGGTCGATGATCTGCCCGGAGTTGAGCGCCTCTTCGAGCGCGGCCTTCACTTCGGGGGTCTGCATGTATTGGGCGGCGAGGGTCGCCGGGTCCACATCGGGGATCCCATCTAAGTCGCTGTCGGCATGCTCCTGGTAGTAGTCGAGGAACCCCTGTGCGATCGGTCCGAGTTTTTCGGCGATCTTGCGTCCCGCATCGGGTTTGACGACCCCACCCTCGAGGCCTTTGGCGAGAATCGTGGGCCAGTCGATCTCGGCGAGCTTGGGGTGTTTCGCAATGAGTTCGCCGAGGTTCAGCTTGTCGAGTGAGAGAGCGGAGGGGTCGATCGAATTGGCGAGGGCCTCAGCATCCAGGTCCGAGGGCGTGAATTCGAGGGAGGACATGTCAAGGGTGGACAGGTCGAAGGTAGACATGTTGATCGAGGAAAAGTCCAGTCCCGACAGGTCCATTTGCAGCGCATTCGGGTCGATCCTAAAGGCGGCTTGGATCGCCTCTGCGTCAATGCTGAACAGGGAGGACATGTCGAAACCCTCGGCGCCCTGTCCTTTCGAAAGCTCCTCGAAGCTCTTGCCGGTGAAGACGTCGATGTTCGGATTTGCGAGCTGGTCCTTGACGATCTGCGAGGATGCGGCCTCGGCCATTGTTTCCCGAGTCAGGCCCGCGGTGTAGGCGATCCCTTGACGGATGATCGTCGTATTGTCGTCGCGGGGCTTGACGATCCCCGCGATTTCAAGAGTCGGGGCCTTTGAAATGAGCTCCTTCATGAAGGCTGTGTCTTCGGACTGCTCGGTCCACACTCCGTAGGTTTCGTCGTAGCGGTACAGGGAGGCACTGGGGACCAGGGAGAAGCTCCTTCCGAGGATCTGCTCGTAGTCGTAGATCGTGGCCTCAGATGCCGCTGCGCTGGTTTCGGCGGAAGCGGGGGCGGTCTGTGGGCTTGAGCCCAGGCCGTTGCCGGAGTAGTAGTTCTTCATCGCTTCGTCGAGTTCGGAGTGGGGCTTGAGGCCGAGGGTGTATTCGAAGAAGTCGGACATCATGCCTTTGTCGTCGAGAACGAGGACGAGTTCGTGGTCGTTACTCGGCCAGTGTCCGGCAAGGACCTCGTAGGAGTTTTCATACAGTCCCGTGTTGGCGGGGAGCTGGTTGAAAGCCTCGGTTTGAACGAAGCTCGAGAAGGCGCCCGAACCGTAGGCGCTCGACAGAGTTGACATGGACTGTTCGGGGTTGAGTTGGACGATCCCATTGGAGGTGTCGCGCTGGTAGATCCGGGGTTTCGCGCCGTAATGGTATTCGATTGCGGCGACATGCTCGGAGATTCTGCCGCCGTCTTGATCGAAGTAGCTTTTCAGGCTCTTGAGGTCGTTCCTCGTTGTTGATTCGCGCGTCGAAGCGAAAGCGGGAATGGTTTTTACCTTTCCTTCGACGCCCGATTGGCTGTGGGCGCCTTCAGCGTTCGCGCCGAGCATCGCACTCATGTCCATTCCGGTCTTCTGGGTGGACAGCGGATAGGAGGTGAGGGCGTTCTCCTCGGTACGCGCAATGTAGTCGTTGACGCCGTTCGCGAGGGCGAGGATCGAAGCGATGCCGATGATCCCGATTGAGCCCGCGAAGGAGGTCATGAGGGTTCGCCACTTTTTCGTCGCGAGGTTCTTCGCCGAAAGGCCGAGCGCCGTCAGGGGTGACATGGAGGTGCGCCGAGCGGCTTTCGCTTCGCGGATTTCCTCGCCTGCGGGCTCGTAGGGGCGGGTGTCGGACATGACACGCCCGTCGGAGAGTTCGACGATCCTCGTCGCGTACTGCTCAGCGAGCTCGGGATTATGGGTAACCATAATGACGAGGCGGTCGGAGGCGACCTCGCGCAAGAGGTCCATGACCTGCGTGGATGTCTGGGAGTCGAGGGCGCCGGTCGGCTCATCTGCCAGGACGATCTCTGGGTCGTTGACGAGGGCGCGGGCGATCGCAACCCTTTGCATTTGCCCGCCCGAGAGCTGTGAGGGCTTCTTGCGGACGTGATCGGCTAGGCCCACGCCTTCAAGAGCTTCGAGGGCGCGGGCGCGGCGCTCTTTGCGGGACACTCCCGACAGGGTCAGGGCGAGTTCGACGTTCTCAAGGACGGATTGGTGCGGGATCAGGTTGTAGGCCTGGAAGACGAAGCCGATGCGGTTGTTCCTGTAGGCGTCCCAGTCACGGTCGCGGTAGTTCTTCGTTGAAATCGAGTCGATGAGCAGGTCGCCCGAGTCGAAATGGTCGAGGCCGCCGATGATGTTGAGCATCGTCGTCTTACCGGAGCCTGATTGGCCGAGGATCGCGACGAACTCATTGTCACGGAATGCGAGTGACACGGAGTCGAGGGCCCTTTGGGTCAGGGACGCCGTCCGGTAGGCCTTCGTGATCCCGCGCAGTTCAAGCATGTTCCCACACTACGGCAGCGCGCGCAGAGCGGCTGAGCGGGGCGGCGGGCTTGAGCCGCAGGCGAAATCCTGCGTGATCCTGCGCTCTTCCGGCCTCGGGTTCCTCGCTCCCCCTCTTCGGCGGGGCATCACTTGTGCCCGGGTATTGCCTCCAGAGTGAAGCCTCGGCTCGGCTCAGCCTTCAATGCCGCTGCGCCAGCAGGATCTCCTCATAGTCGATGCGTTCCAAGCAGCGTTCAAGCACCGCTGAGGAGAAGACCCCGTCGTCGCGCGCTTCGATCAGCGCCTCGCGCTGCTGATGGATCGACTCGAGGGCGAGGACGCGGGTGCGCTCTTCAGTGAAGGCCGGCCAGGCGCGCCCCGACAGGGGCACGCCTGTAAGCGGGGCCGACGCGCCCGAGACGGGCCGATTCTCCGCGATCGAATGGGACAGGGCAGAGTCCTTCACCCGTGAACGCAGGAGCGCAAAAAGGCGTTCACGCTCTTCCTCGTCGTGGGATTCTTCGGCGAGTTGGGGTTTGACGAGGCGGATGAGCAGGGGAAGGCTCAGGCCCTGGATGACGAGGGAACCGGCGGCGACGAGGAGTGCGACGAGGAGCATGAAGGAGCGGGCCGGAGCGGTGAGCGGCAGTGTCTGCGCTGCGGCGAGGGTGACGGCGCCGCGCATTCCCGCCCACACGATCACGGAGCCTTCTCGTGGTCCGAGGGGCTCACGGAGCCAATACTTGAGGTCATTGCCTTTACGGGCCAGGCGTCTCTTGCCGACTTCGACTCGCGAATGCCATTTCGCGATGGCCGCATCTAATTGTTCCTGCGTGAGATCACTCGCCTCCATGAGTTCATCGGCTCTATCGCAGGCGTGGGCGATGCGTTCCTCGTGGTAGCGGATGTGCTCGTCAATGCGTTCAAGGCGCCACCTGTGGTGTTTTCGACTGTAGGCGAGGAAAGCGAGGAAGGTGGCAACGAAGAGGGCCCTGACGAGGACCGTGAGGAGTCCAGCGATTATGGCGACGAGGGCGGCGCGCCCCAGGCCCATGTTTCCGCCGTACACGTCCGTGACGATCCCGAAGGCTTGCAGGCCCATGGTGAGGAACACGAGTCCTTCGAGGACGAATTCGAGGGTCCGCCAGTTCTGCTGGGCGAATCTCCTGTTCTGGGCGGGAATCAGTCCGACTCGACGATAGGAGACGATGAGTCCGGCGACGACGGCTGCGACCAGTCCCGATCCTCCCAGGTGTTCGGCGGGAATCGAAGCGAGGAAGGGCATGGTGAAGGAGAAGACGGTGTCTGCGGCTGGTTCGGTGATTTTCGCGCGGACCCGCACCCCCAGTTCTCCGACGAGGAGGCCGACGAGGATCGCGATGACAAGGGCGATGAGGAAGTTGATGCCGAGGTTGAGGGGCGCGAGCGCGTGTTCCTTGGTGCGCAGGGCCGAGGAGGTCGCCGCTGAGAGGAGGACGAGGGCGGTCGCATCGTTGAAGAGGCCTTCGCCTTCGAGGACGGTGATGATCCTGTGGGAGACGCCGCGACCTCGGGCGATCGAGATCGCAACCGCGTCCGTCGGCGAGAGAACCGCGCCGAGTGCGACCGCCCAGGGAAGGGTGATCGCTGGGATGAGAGTATGAATGGTGAATCCAAGGACCAGTGCGCTCAAGGCGACGAGGCCGATCGCCAGGCCCGACACTGCGGTCAGATCCCTGCGGAAATCCATCACCGGCATGCTCGCTGCCGCACCGAAGAGGAGGGGTGGGAGGATCACTTCGAGGACGATCGCGGGCGCGAGCTCGATGGCGTCCACCCAGGGGAGGAAACTGATGGTGATCGACAGGGCGAGGAGGATCAGGGGTGATGCGACGCCGATCCTCGGCCCGAGTTGAGCCGTAACAGCGATCGCGAGCATACCGGCGACTGCGACGAGGAGGAGATTCACTCATTCAGGGTAAGGGGTGAGCACCCCTCAGCTCCTCGTGGGTTCACGAAGGCGTGTGCGACCCCCGATCAGAGGATCCAGGGCGGCCAGGAGGCCCGGGAGCATGAAGAGGATGAGGATCGTCGCCGCGAGCGCGCCAATGGAGATCGTGCGGCAGATCTGAGCGACCGTCGGATTGTCGAAGAGGAAACTGAGGATCCCGGTGACGAGGATCATGATCGAAGCGGAGGTCATGATCGTGTGGATTGAACGGGCGAGAGCCCGCTCCAAGGCTTCACGAATCCCCAGGCTTCGGCGCGCCTCACGATACTGGCTGCTCACCAGGATGCCGTAGTCGATGGTTGCACCCATGAGGATGCATTGGACCATGAGTTGTGCGAGGTAGTAGTTCGAGTACCCCTGCACCCCGATCGTGGTGATCGTGATGAACACTCCCGCTTGGACGAGGAGGACGAGGAGTGCGGGCAGGGACGGGCTCAGGAAGGTCAGAGCGATGACAGTGAAGATCGCGGCGGCGGTGAGCCAGGAGATGAGGGACATTTCAGAGGGGAAGGTCTTCCTCATTTCGTGGATGAGCACGGAGTTGCCGATGAGGTGGCATCCTTGCGTGAAATCCGCTTGGCATGTGGCGAGGAGGGCGGAGACGAAGGCCTCCGTGTGTTCGGATTCTTCAGGCAGACTCGTTGTGATGATCATGCGCGAGTGGGTGGGGCCAATGAGTTGGACTGTTGCCTGTGCGATCTTCTCTTCGGCTTCGGTAATGGCCGCCCGGTTCTCTTGGGTGAGGAGGCTATCGAAGCGAGGGTCATTGAGGATCTTCTTTGACATTGTGGACACGAATTGGGCGATCGAGAGGCTTCGCCCCTGAGGGCTCCATGCCGAGGCCGCGTGCATGAGGTATGCGAGGCTGATCTGATCGGGGTCGATTCTTTCCGGCGCGCCCGAGCCCGCATCGTTTGCGGGGGCTCTAGTGAGGAATGCCGCGAGTTCTTCGGGCGTGTACGCCTTGTTTTCGACGACGGAATCGATGAGTGTGCGAAGGTAGCGGAGTTGTTCGCGCTCTTCGGATGTGAACCGCTGGGAGCTGTACACACTGGGGAGCATCGTGTCGACGAGGAAGGTGACGGCGTCGCGTGCGCTCATGTTCCAGGCGGAAGAATCCGAGTAGAGGGAGCTTCTCAGGAGCGCGATACTGCGAGCATCCCGGTCGCTCATCCCAGTCAGGGTGGCCAGGCATGCTGGAGTGTAGGCCCTTCCGGCGATCGAGTCGTTGATGATCGTGGCGAGCTTCTTGAGCTCTGCCGCGTGGTCTTCAGCTCCCGGCTCCATGGCGAGGGCGTTGACGATTTCTTGTGGGCTGAAGGCCCATTGCCCGCCGAGGGTGGGGATATCCGCGAGGGCGTGCGCGAAGGCGATGGTGCGGTGGTCAATGCCGGTGAGTGAAGCGAAGTCTGCGGCGCTGGTGGCCTGCCCTGAAATGGACAGGCTGATGAGGCCGTGCAGTGCGGTGAGTCCTTTCTTCTCCTCAGCTCCGATCATTGTGGCCAGGGGCGATGTGGGGTCATTCGATGCGGCGAGGAGGAAGTCGAGGTAGTCCTTCGGTGAGGCCATAAGAGCACTCGTGTCGGGTGGCGTGTCTGCCCCGCTTTGGGGGCCTGAGCTTTGAGGGCCTTGAGGCACAGGCGTCCCCGATTGCGCGCCGGATTGGGCGCCCGATTGCGCTGACCCCGATTGTGCTCCCCCGGGAGGTGTTCCCCCTTGGCTCATTGCCGCTTTCAATTGGAGGATCATGCCGACTTCTTCAACGCTTTGACCGGTGATTCTCGCCAGGGAGGCGGCATCCATTGGCGTCATCATCGCCGCCGCATTTGCGATCTGTGCGAGCTTGTCCAGGCCTGCGCCCTGGTTCTGAGAGAGCCCGGCTGCCGCTTGGGGAAGAGCCGCCACAGCACCAAGAGCGTCGAGGTGTTGAGGAAAAGTCCACTTCGCCGAGTCGTAGGCCCCGCCAGAGGCTACTCGCGTGGCGTACACCTGGGCGAGGAGTTCTTCATCCATCCCCAAAAGCCTCGCCATCTGCGAGTATCCGATCGGCCTTGTCATCGCCTCCGCATCGGTGAAGCGCTGAACGCTCCTGAGCCTCGCGATCTGGGCGCCTGTCACCATGGACGAGTATTGGGGGTCTTGAGCCAGATCCTCGGCGACGAAGTCAATGAACTGGGCAAGACTCATCGGGTCCGCGCTGATCGAAGGATCGGAGATCGCGTGGGCGAGGAGGATGGCGCGCGCGTCCTCCTCACTCATTTTCAATACAGATGCGAGACCCGCAGCCCCCTGGGGTGCGAGGAGAGCCTCTCGATCGAGGAAAGGCGTCAAAGCGTCGAGACGATCACGCATCGACTGGTCCATATGGGAGGACGCATCCGGGTCGCTGCGCACAAAACTCACGAACTCGGCGAGCGTCATCGTCTCACTCGCCTTCCCCTCGTGGGCGAGGAAGTAGACGAGTGTGAGGGTGCGATCGTCAAGGGTGAAGCCTTGCGTCCCCGATTCTTCACTCATCTGATTGAGCGCGCTCTTCATGTCCTGAAGTGATCGTTGTTTGCCGATCGTGGATGAGTGCGAGCTCACGGAGCTCACATGGGGATCCCCTTCAAGACGCTGAGCGAGACCACGAGCCGCGTCCTCGTCCTCATTGGTGTAGACGAGGACGATGGGGTTGTCCTTATCGAAGACTTCGGCGATCGGATCGTCTGTGCTCAGCGTGTAAGCGACGGGGGTTCCGGCTGCACTGAGAGCTGATAGGGCGAATAGTGCGATGAACACGAGGAGGATCGGCCAGCGGAAACGGAATTGAACGCGGGCCAAGCCATGAAGCCTCGGCTCCCAGTAGGGCTTCTGGCTTGCGAGGAGCCACCGGTCGAACATGAGGATAAGGCTCGGCAGAATCAAGAAGACCGAGAGCATGGACAAGAACACGCCCTTCGCGAGGGCGATTCCCAGGTCCATTCCGATTCCAAGGCTCATGAAGCAGAGCATGAGCAGGCCGACGACCGTCGTCATTGACGAAGACAGGATCGAAGAAGAGGCTCCCCGCAGGGCCCGGCTCATCGCTTCTGTCGTGCTGCGGGCGCTTTCGCGCTCGTGACGGTAACGGTTCATGAGGATGATCGAGTAGTCCATCGACAAGACGAGCTGCAAGATCGCGCCAATGGTGAAGGTAATGTCCGCGATCGACCCGCGAATGATATTCGTCCCGAGATTGAGGACAACGGCCATGCCGATCGTCGTGAGGAAGAGAAGAGGTTCGAGCCAGGAGGGGCACATGATGAAAAGGATCAGCGCCACAAGACCAACAGCAATAATGATGATCCACAGGGGGAGCTCGTCGGCTTGTGAAGGAGTGTCCGAGCGGAGCACATACTCGCTTCCGGCAAGCTGCTCCTCAATCGCATGGTGAATCGCCGTATCCTGGGCAGAGCCGTAGGGGTGGGGCGATTCCACAATGAAAAGGCTCGCCTCCCCCTTGTGGAAACGCGGGTCCCCCGCCTTGTGCTGGACCTTGGCGACACCGGGAATGCGGGCGAGGGCCTCAGCGGTCGCGAGTTCTTCTTCCTCGGAAAGCCCACGGGTCATGACGCGCGTCGCTGAAATCTCGGAATCTTCGGGGAATTCTTCTTCCATGAGGGCAATCCCGGCGCGCATCGAAGAATCGGCGGGTAAGAACTCCGCCATATCCGTGATGACACCGACTTTCGGGATGAGGAATGCGGCACCGATCGTCAGCGTGATCATCACGGCAAGAATCATGTGACGGGTGGTCACGAGGAATCTTGCGAGATTCATCGGCATGGAGGACTCCATTCATGCGGTGATTCACCACGACAAGGACCCACCATTGGGAGCATCGTCTTTCGAGAATACTGAGAAAGCACTCACCTCGGGTCGGACTCGGAGGATTGAGACCTGATTGCGATCTCTCTATGTCAATGCTCTGAGCGGCCTTTGGATGAGTGCCACAAGCTTTACTGCGATACTTCAATTCCCTGTGGGAGGAGTCGTGTAGCGTTAAGTGAACTCTTCCGCATCGTTTCCTAGCGCACGAGAATCGTGGGCGACGCCTTGTGGAGGAAGCGAGGAAGTGCCATGTCCCACTCGTCTGTGCCGGTTCTTGCTGTTCTCGCGTTCACCGTGGGCGCTGTGGCAGGCTGTTCATCGGCCTCAGATTCGAAGACCGTAGACTCTCCTTCCTCTTCGACGATGTCAAGCCAGTCCGCAGCGGCGGAAACGAGCGCCCCCTCGGGCTCAGGTGCGAATCAACAGCTTGTGAAAGAACTCAAAGAATTCGGGATCTCTCCCTCGTCTGAGCAGGTCGCGACTCTTCTTCGGGCGGATACCGAGCTCGCTCAGCTGGAGAATCTCGGCTTGGATCTTCAGCTTCTCGCGAAGACTTTCGTAGACAAGATGAGCTATGAGGTTTCGGATGCTCAAGTGGAAGGCGATACCGCCCTCGTGACGATTCGCGTCTCGATTCCGGATTTCAATGAGGAGGCCTCAAGGGGGCTTGAGGAAGCATTCACTCAGAAGGTCGCCGAGTCCGGCATTGACCCTATGGCCCCCGATGAGGCCACGCTCATCAAGCTCTTCTCTGACACGGTCAACGAATACCTGGCAAGTTCGAGTTTCCCAATGAAGTCCGATGATTTCACCGTCGAATATGTACGGAAGAACGGCACGTGGGAGATGAAGGATCCCACGGACTTCGATCGGGCTCTTGCGGAGTTCATGGGTTCGCCGCAGATCTGAAAGCGCGATTCACTAAGACCAGGGGCGCGGACCGCGAGGAGCGCCGTGGCGATGAGCGCTGCGATCCCGACAGACACGGTGGGGCACTGACGACGCCTTAGTTGAACAACGTTCAGTGAGTGGCCGCCACTATGCTCTTCTCCCCCACTTCCGCATCGGAGTTTCAAAGAGCCTGCGAGGACGTGGCAAACTCGAGTGCGCAGGGACGACTAGGAGGGACCATGCACTACCTCATCGACGAGCGCCTGAGGGCCTGCGAAGAGGCGGAGATCCGCTCTGCGAACACCCCTTTCGTCGCCATCCTTACGCCCGAGGAATGGGCCGAGGGACGCGATGCCTACGACATGGGCATCGAGTTCGACCCGGACCTCTCAACATCCCTCGACACTCAAGCGGAGACGAACTACGACGCCGTCACAGGAACGATCTTCATCCCGGACCGCGCGAACCCAGATCTCCCCGAAGCGCGCTTCACCTTCGCTTTGGACGAAAAGGGCGTCGTATTCGTCGACGCCCAGGACAATGCCTTAACCCTGGTAGAACAGATCGCCGAGAACCGGAGGTGGCGCAGACCAGGTCTCGAGCGCTTCCTCGCGGACTTCTTCGTGCAGATCATCAAGAACGATCCGCAGCTGCTTCGCGACTACGAGGACGAGCTCGACGGCATGGAGCACGCGATCATGGCGGGCAGTCCCGGCAGCGCCGCTCATAGGATCAACGAGATGCGTTCCGAGCTTCGTGACCTCGACGACCACTACGACCACCTCATGGACCTCGTCCGCCTCCTCGAGGAGAACGAGAATGCCTTCTTCGCCGAGGAGAATCTGCGTTACTTCCGCACGGTCTACGGCCGCCTCGACAAGCTGCGCGATCAAGCCTCCTCTCTTCGCGACCAGGCGCTGCAGATGAGGGATCTTTCCAAGATGCGTCTCGACATCCAGCAGAACCACATCATGACGGTCCTGACTGTCGTGACCGTGATCTTCGCTCCACTCACCCTCATCGTCGGCTGGTACGGAATGAACTTCACGCACATGCCCGAGTTGGCGTGGCGCTGGGGCTACCCGCTGGTGTTCCTCGTGTCGCTCGCAGTGACGCTGGGCCTGATCTTTTTCTTCAAGCGCCGCAAATGGCTCTGAGCCGCTGTCCCCTCCAGTGAAGTCATCACTTCGCATGAAGTCATCACTTCGCATTCAAAGGGACAATCGCCTCGCTCTTCATTCTCCTCCCCCTTCGAGGAGCCGCTTCGCTAGGCTCGAAGCCAGAGGACAGCCGCGAAGGAGCATCCCATGATCCAGTCAGTGATATTCGACCTCGATGGTCTGCTCATCGACTCTGAGATGGTGTTCTATCGGATCTACCGCGACATGCTGGCCACAATCGGCCACGAGTTCACCCTCACCGACTATCTCTCTGGATTCTCCGGCCGCCCGATTCGCCCGATCATGGCGGACTTCATCTCCCGTTTCGGCCTGCCCGCCACCCTTGAGGAGGCCTGCGCTCATGTCGAATCCGAAGAGACTGAGGCGCGCCGCACAGGCATCCCCCTCAAGCCAGGAGCGCGTCAGCTCCTCGAAGATCTGCGCGAGAGCGGACGCTCTATCGCCCTGGGAACATCTTCGACCCGCGAGCGCGCCAGCTCGATCCTCGAAGCGCATGGCATTCTCGATCGTTTCGACGCCCTGATCTGCGCTGAGGACATTACGCGCGGCAAACCCGACCCGCAGGTCTTCCTCAGTGCTGCCGCAGCCCTTGGCACAGCGCCCGCGCACTGCCTCGTCCTCGAAGATTCGGAGATGGGCATCGAGGCCGCCCACGCCGCCAGCATCCCCGTCGTCTGTGTGCCCGATCTCAAGCAGCCCGATGAGGCCCACCGGGCGATGACCACGAGGGTTCTCAACTCCCTTGCTGAGGTTTCTCCACAGCTACTTGCGACGCTTCCTCGTCCCTGATGCGGCCAGTTGGGGGATCATCGCCGCAATTGTGTCGCTGATCTGCACCAGATCCTCGCTGTCGACCAGCAGCATTGGGCGCGCACCCTCATAGGGCTCTTGCTCCAGAGGGAAGACTTCACGGGCCGCGGGCACGTCCTTGAGGAGGAATCTGTCGTCATAGACGCCGCCGAAGAGGACGCCCTCGGAGTACAGCAGGTATTCGCCCATCATTGTGCGATGAGTAACCCCCGCAACCTTGGAGAGCAGATCGAGGACGTGCTCCAAGTACTCCTTGCTGCTCGCCATATCGGATTATTCTCCCCTCGAGGCAGGCCTCGTCGATGCCGATGATGGAGTCGATGCTAATCCGCGAAGCTCCACTTCTCTTGGATACTGAGGATTTTTTGGATACTGAAGGGGCGTCGGCCTCAAAGGGCCCGAGGCTCCGCTCTCGGCGAGCGCGAGCGGGCCCGAGCGAGACCAGACGGCTCGGAGCGGAATGGACAAGGACGCAAGGAGCCAAGACACGAGGGGACGAGGAGGACTGATATGGAAGAGTCTCGCAAGCGCGAGCTGCTCACATCCTTGACGGAGGAACTCTTAGCGGAGCGGGGAATGGAAGCGCCGAACAGCCCGGACACCGCTGCGCTGTGGAGGCTGTTCCGGGCCCTGGTGAACACGCGCCCGCCCGCCCCGATCGGAAAGTCCTGGCACGAGGCGCAAGACGAGTTGCTCTCCGGCCTCATCGCCGAAGCGGGCATTGCCACCCTTGAAGAGGCGAGTTTGAGCCTTAAGGATCCTCGGATGCGCCTGTGGCGGGGCGATATCACCACCATTGCCGTTGATGCGATTGTCAACGCCGCGAATAGTGGGCTCCTGGGTTGTTGGAGTCCGGGGCATCACTGCATCGACAATGCGATTCACACTTTCGCGGGCGTGCAGCTGCGGGCCGAATGCGCCCGGCTCATGGATGAGCAGGGACACGCGGAGCCCACAGGATCGGCGAAGATCACCGGGGCCTACAACTTGCCTTCGACGCATGTCATTCACACGGTGGGGCCCATCGCGAATGGGAGGCCGAACGATGAGCACCGCGCCCAGCTCGCCTCGTGCTATAGGAGCTGCCTCGACCTCGCGGCGAAGAACAGCCTTCATTCCATCGCCTTTTGCGCAATCTCCACGGGAGTGTTCGCCTTCCCGAAGGAGGAAGCCGCGAGGATCGCCCTTCGTGCGACCCGCGAGTGGCTCGACTCGCACGAGAAGAACATGACGGTGGTCTTCAATGTCTTCTCCGAAGAGGACTACTCGATCTACTCGAGGCTTCTCGGCATCTAGACCTTCTCGAAGCATCAACGAGGAGTAGGAAAAGCCCGTCAGGTAGCATCTCCTCCCCCTCAGGGCACGACATCACGGCATCCTCTCCTTGCGTCAGACGCGCGACGATTTCGGGAAGATTCGCATCCCCGCGTTGTACTTGAGGGGAAGCACCCTACAAACGCAACGCTGAGATGACCTGTCACGACACACCCAACAATCGAACACCTGTTCTATACTGGTCGAGGACCTGTTGTCACAAGCGGAAGAAGCCAGCGATGAGCCACCAGGAGTCCCTCTTCGACAAAGCCGCCGATGCAACGCGCCCCCTGGCCGCCCGCATGCGCCCTGAGACTCTGGATGAGGTCGTGGGCCAAGAGCACCTCATCAGTGAGGGCAAGATCTTGCGCCACATGATCGAGTCCGACCAGGTGCCCTCGATGATCTTCTGGGGACCTCCCGGCGTCGGCAAGACGACGCTGGCCCGGGTGATCGCCCATCAGACCCGCGCCTCCTTCATCGATTTCTCCGCAGTGACCAGCGGCATTAAGGAGATCCGCGACATCATGAAGCGCGCGGACGCGGCCAGCGGCATTGGGGCTCGCACGATCGTTTTCATCGACGAGATCCACCGTTTCAACAAGGCCCAGCAAGACGCCTTTCTCCCCTTCGTCGAAAAGGGCGCGATCACATTGATCGGCGCGACAACGGAGAACCCGTCTTTCGAGGTCAACGGCGCTTTGTTGTCCCGCTGCAAGGTGTTCGTCCTCAAAGGCCTGCTCGAGGATGAGATCATGGGCCTGCTGAGCCGAGCACTGGAGGAGCCGCGCGGCTTCGGTGATCAGGACGTCAGGATCGAAGACGATCTGCTGCGCGCGATCGCCGTCTTCTCGAACGGGGACGCCCGCTCGGCCCTGTCGATACTGGAAATGGTGGTCCTCAACGGGGATGAGGACGATGGGGTCATCACCGTCACGGAGGAGACCGTCGCCCAGTGCACCTCGCAGAGGTCATTGCTGTACGACAAGGCGGGCGAGGAGCACTACAACATCATCTCCGCCCTGCATAAGTCGATGAGGAACTCGGATCCCGATGCTGCGGTCTATTGGCTGGCGCGCATGCTCGAGTCCGGGGAAGACCCTGTGTACCTTGCGCGGCGCATCACGCGCTTCGCCGCGGAGGACATTGGGCTGGCGGACACGAACGCCCTCGCTGTGGCGATTAACGCCTTCCATGCCTGTCATTTCATCGGGATGCCGGAGTGCACGGTCCACCTGGCCGAGGCCGTCATTTACCTGTCAATGGCCCCGAAGTCGAACAGTTCGTACATCGCCTACGAGCATGCGAAGAAGGATGCCCTGCACTCGATGGCGGAGCCGGTGCCCTTGGTCATCCGGAATGCGCCCACCCGTCTGATGAAGGATCTCGGCTATGGCGAGGGCTACCGATTGGCCCATAACGAGGAGGACAAGGTCGCCGTCGATATGCAATGCCTTCCCGATTCCCTGGTCGGCACGGAGTACTACACCCCGACGAAGGAGGGGCACGAGAACCGTCTCAGGGAGCGCCTCGTCCAGCTCAGGGCGCTACGTCAAGGCCACCAATGATGAGAGGCGAGCCAAGCCCCTGAGGCTCCTCGCAGCCCATTGTGCTGAAGATCAGCGCGAGCAGCTCACAGTCATCAGATGATGGAAAGACACGGATTGCTCACGCTCAAGCCTCCATAGTCGGAACGGACATGTAGGAACTCTCCTTAAGGGGTGATGCGAGAGGCGCGGCGCAGCGCATCCCATGTCGGCATCGTAAGAGCGGAGCCTGCGCGCATGTCTTCGAAGGCCTGATCGAGGGCGTCCATCTCATCGGGGGCGTTGCGACAGTGGTCGGATGCTGCGAGGCGCCCTGCCGGGGTCTTCGCCATGAGCCACAGCGTCGCCTGCGCCAGGGCCCGCCCCGCCCCCGCTTCGAAGCCCGCATCTTCCTTGTCGTTCACACTCATGCCGAGGTCGCGCAGAAGGGCTCTGGCTTCCTTCACCGCGTCGAGTATGCGCCCCGCATCGCCCCAGCTCGCTCTTTTCAGATTGAATCCGGTGGAGCGGCACAGGTAAACAGTTGGGAGGACGAGGGCGAGGTGGGCGGCGAGCCACTCGGCCATGTTCTTCTCCCAGGTGAGACGGCACCGTGATCCGACGAATGCGCGCTCAACGAGGCTGCGCTCTGGCGCGCTGGCCTCCCCCTGAGCGGCGCCGATGGTGATCGGCACTCCCATGTGGAAGGACACGACCCTGTGCTCATCGCGGTGTCCCGCGCTCATTTGGAACCCGAAGAGGACGGTCTTGCCATCATCGTGTGCTCGCAGGCCCTCGATGGTGGCCGAGGGGTCCGGGTTGTTGCCGATGAGAAGGACAACGCGGGATGTGTTCTTCGCGATGCTCGGGATGACGGCGGGCAATTGAGTCCACTGCATGACGACGACGATGAGATCGTAGCGGTCCCCGGCGTCGAGAGTGTCGATGATTCGGGGCCGGTCACGGGTGGTGCGCATGGACGGACGGTGACCGATGACGAGCCCCTCCTGTTCGAGGACTTCCTTCCATCGCCCTCGCGCGAGCACGGTGACGTCGTTTCCTGCACGGATGAGTTCATGGGCGGTGAGCGAGCCAATGACTCCGCACCCGTAGACGAGAATCCTCATATGTTGATTGTGTCCCCCGTGTCCCCGACTTCAAGTGACTGAGGTCCACGCTTATCGGGTGCTTCACTTTCTTACCTGTTCTAGCCTGGAGACGCATGAGGTGATCGTGCGGGCAGATCCGCGAGGGGAAGAGAGGGCGAAGATGCTCAAGCGGAGCTTTTGGGATCGCTACGCCGGGGTCTACGACCTCGTGACGCGCCCCGGGAATAAAGAACTCGCCGAAGCGGCTGCATGGATCGCGGGTTTCCTCCGTCCTCGTGATCGTCTCCTTGACGCAGCCTGTGGGACCGGGACATTCGCCTGCCTTCTGGCCCCCGCAGTCGAGTTCGTCCTGGCCTGCGACTATTCGGAGAAAATGCTCGAACAGGCGCGCCGCAAGGCGGCTCGGCGAGGTCTTCGCAATATCGCCTTCAGAGTTCGCGACCTCAGATCTTTGACACTGCCGAGGCAGGTGTTCGACGCCGCCGTATGCGCCAATGTCCTTCATCTCCTCGACTCGCCCGAAGATGCGGTAGCGCAACTGAAAGGGGTTGTGCGCCCCGGTGGCCTGATCATCGTGGCGAACTACGTCCACGAGACGGGGGTGGATTCTGGGCGCATGGAGCTCATCAGCAGGTTCGGTTTCGAATTCGCCCAGGACTGGGATGCGGCGGCCTTGGAGGAGTTCCTCTCCGAGCAAGGCTTGAGAATCATCGACAAGAGTCTTTTCGACGCGTGGCAGCCCCTTGAGGTCGTGGTATGCCGTGCAGATGACGATGTCGCATAAGGACCAGAAGGTCTCGCAGGGACGGGGACCGACGAAGGGGTGAGTGGAGCATTCAGCCTAAGGACTCTTGTCGCTCGACTTGAGGAGACCTCCGGGCACTCGGCCCGCCGGATGCGTGCTGGCGTTGTCACTGTCGAAGCTGGATCGTGTTCATGGCGACCATGTGGAACGCATCGGAGATGCGCATGGCCACCCGAGCGCCGAGGCCGACTCCGCGAGTGTCGATATCACGATAGTAGGGGGTGTGTTCAATGAGCCGCGCCCCCTCGACGAGGGCGTCGACGAATGACTTCGGGTCGTCGATCGAGAAGTGCATGAGAGAGGAGTTCTTCATCCTCTTCACGTAGTACTGCGACATCTTCACCCCGATTGAGGAGGTCGAATCGAAGACGACGCGCACATTGTGAAAGGCCGCGAGGTGATTGATGAAGTCGACAACCTCGTCCTCGTGGAAGTAGTAGAAGACGCCGGACACGATGACGATGGTCGGCCGTTCGCCGTACTCTTTGACCTGGTCGATCCACGAGTAGTCGAACATGTCGCCGGGAAGATTGATGTGACGCTGCGAGGAGGCGAGCAGCCCCTCTCGCACCTCAATGACCTCGGGAAGGTCGAGCTCGAACCACAATGCGCTTCCATTGTCGCAGCGCCAGAAGGTGGTTTCGAGTCCACATCCGACGTTGACGACGGCCCCATGGGGGTTGTCCGCAAGGAATGCGCGGATACGCCGGTCCATATTCACTGAGCGGGCAACGCTTGCGAGCATTGTGTACTCGCTTTGTCCGTGCCGCATCCTCTCGGCCTCGGCGGGCAAAGAAGACTCGAGGGCGAGGACTTTCGAATCGGCGATCATCGCGGGATAGTGCGTCGAAGCGTAGATGCGCCCCACGAGGGGAACGTACAGGGTCTTCGACAATTCACTCAGTTCGCTCACGCTCAACTCCCCCTTGGCTCGTTGTTTCCCTGTGCATCAGCGAACACCAAGCGCGGCGGAGGTTCAAGGGCTGCGATTCGCCCGACTCGCGGCGCGGACGTTCCATAGGCTGGACCGCCGTGCGCAGTGCCGGAGTACCTCTACGAGAACACCATTCAGACTCTTCGAGCGAAGAATCCCGCTGCCCCTAGCCGCGATCGGAGTACAGCGGAGCGCTGCGCTAGACGAGGACGTCAATCACACCACCGGGCCCTTCAAGGGACCGGTCATACGTATGAGACGAGATCGTAGTGCGACGCCAGCTTCCGGCAAAAGGATTCCCAGGTTCGCGACGGCGCGACAACTCCTTCGATTGCCTCTCCCAGGAGCTGCGCCCTATTGAGACTGAGGCATTGCGCGTCGAGCACTATCGGAGGCTAGACAGAAGCCTCGATCTTGGCGACGAGGGAGTTCGCCCAGTCGACGGCATCGTCAACGCTTGGCAGCACGCTGAGCCCCTGTGCCTGCGCGCCATACAGAGACTCCCAGCCTTCTTCCTTCACGAGAGTGGGAGGCCACCCCTGCTCCTGGCGGTACTCGAAAAGCCGTACGCATATTTTTCGGGCCTCAAGATAGTCGAGATTGCCGCCAGTGACGGCGATCTGAAGATCGATGAGATCGTGGGCGCGCTCGCTGCCGACTCCGCTGAGCGCGTGAAGCTTCTGGGCTATCTGGTGCTCGAGCCGCATGCAGGGCACAGGGGCAGGTTCAGGCAAGCCCAGCTCCTTCAGGATGGTCACAACCTCCGAGGAGGAAACCATGTCGGGGTCTTCAGCATCGCCTATCTCGTTGTGGCCGACTTCCAGAGGTAGCGTCATCCAGGATTTGCCGTTGTAGGCGAGTTTGATGTCGAAGGGGCGCATGACATAGGCGGCGGGGACTCCCCTCGGCGAGGCAGGCTCCTTCGGGACGATGATCCCGGTGAAGCCACTCCATCCCTCGGTGAGAGAGTCCTCCAGGCGCGACACGTATTCCTCGAGCGAGGAGGCGCGGGCGGTGTCGAGGTCGCGCGAGAAACGCGTGACGTCCTTGCCGAAGCGGATCTTGAGGGCGTTTCCCCCTTTAGCGGCACCGTTGGGGAGCATCTGCCCGACGATTACGGTAGCGATGAGGCGCTTCACGCGGGTGGGCTCCTGACCAGTGCGTATGCAGAGCCTGTCGATGGCGATGTCGAGGTTGTGTCTGCTGTTCGGCCGTTTCGGTTTCGTCACGATAGATCCTCTTTCAGTCTCCCGTGCTCTTCGGCGGTGAGGAGCCCTTCTCTGCGCGCCTGTTCGACGGCGTTGATGAGGCGCTCAGGCATGACGGAGGCCCTGCAGATTTCAATAGCGTCGGCGACTCGCTGAGAGGGGATTCCCTCGTAGGATGTCATTCGCTCTGTTGACGGGGCGGGCACGATCTTGACCCAGGAGGGAAGCGTGCGCCGCACGCGCTTCGGTGTTGCCACGGTTATCACCTGCGGATCTACAAGCGCGAGCCCGTGCAATGACAGGACCGACTCACCCCACAAATAACCGCCTTCTCCTACGAGCGCGACCGCCTCAGCGAAGGCGTCATAGGGTGTGGGGACCCAGCGCATGAGCTTGTAGACCCCGTGACCGCGGCGAATGAGCTTTCCCTCGGAACACCAGCGGCTCATTTCGCCGGTGGTGACCCCTGCCTCACGCGCCTGCGCAGCAGTCACAATGCCATACTCATCGGCTGCGATCTCGTATATGTCATCGTAGTGCGTCACGTCAAAAGCCTAACGCTTTTGTATGTGTTTTGACACTCTCAAGCAGCGCTGCACTCGTCCAATGGACACCATCACCTATGTTTGAGCCCCATATGCCCCCTTGCGCACACCCCCGTCCTCGATTGTCACATCCACAGGCCGTCTGGAGAAGACGCTAGCGCTTGGGGAGCTGAGATGCGGCAGGCATCACCCGCGGCGCGCGTGGAAAAGCCACCCCTCGCCTTGAGCCCTGTGCATAAGGAAACTGACCCCGGCCAGAGCAAGGGCGAGGCCCAGGCCCGTGTAGAAGAAAGCGACGAACCAATCGGGGAAGATACCAGCCATCCTCATCCCCATGCCCATGGACATCATGAGCGCCATCGTCACGTAGCCTCGCACATCGAAGAAGCGGAGAGGATTGTGCTTATCGCCCTTGAGCGACCTGATCCTGTGGGAGTTCTTGATCACGAGCTTACTGAACATCACGTGGAACGCCAGGAAGGTCGCAGCTACTCCCACAATCAAGGCGAAGGCGACGAGGGCTGCGGCGTCATTCATGTCGGTGGCTGCGCGCAGGCCAAGGACTGCGACGTTGACGCCGGCTAGCATCCACACCACACCGGCCACGAGCATAAGGTTGCTCTTCTTCATTTTCATCATTTCCTTCACAGGGGTGTTTCAGCGTCGATATAGAGGGTGGCGCCGACACTGGGGGCAGGGTCGGCATACAGAGTGGCGTCGGCGTAGAGGGCGGCGTCGGCATAGAGGGCGGCGTCGAGAAGCGCGAAAAACGCCTCACAATCGCTCCCTTCCATGAGCGATGCGAAGATGCTCCGAAGAGTGAAGCGGCATAGACTCTCAGGGCGAAGAGCACCAACGAGGCGCGCCCGAACCACCGCATCATCAGCATCGAGGACGTGGCGCAACCCCTGTTCCATATGGGCCATCATCGGGGCGCGCGCAGTTTCTAGGGCACAACGCTCACTATCGGGGAGCCTTCGCATCTGCGCAAACCAGTCAACGTTCATCGCCGCGATCGCCTCACTCAGAGCATCGTGGAAGCGCCTGAGGTAGGAAGTGAAGCCTTCGCCCTCGCGGACTGCGCAGTGCTCCTCGAAGAACGTCTCTGCGAAGAAGCGTTTGAGAACTGCAGCCGTAAGCTCGGCCTTCGTCGGGAAGTAGACGTAGACCGAGCCGACCGCAATACCGCACGCCGCAGCGACTTTTCGCACGGACAGGGCGGAGACTCCTTCATGCGAGGCGATCGCGTAAGCCTCGTCAATGAGCTTCTCCCTATTGATCACCTGTTTCGGCACGAGAATCCACCCCCTCCCCGCCAACACAAATCCTTAATGAACACCGTTCATTGTAGACGTGTATCGCGAGAGGTGAAGAGTGAGGACAGGCTCGCACTGAGTTCGATCGATCACAGGGAGGTGAAGAAGCTCCCGGATCCGGCGGCCACTTTCAATGGAGCTCGCGACGCTCGCGACCACGAGGGGACGCACAGGGTCTTCGACAGCTCGTTCAAGTCGGCCTTGGCCGCCCTCGCCCTCGTTTCACACGACAGGTTCTGCCCACGGGGAACACGCTCGCCGGATTGCAGGTAACAGGCGGTGTCCTAGAACCCGAACTCCGAAGGGGTGCTCATAAGCGCACACGGACTGGACTACTCGCGCCGCCTGCAGTTCCTCCTGTGGGCGCGGAGTTTCTTAAGCGCCCAGTCGTAGTGGGAGCTCGTGGCGCTCACGAAGTAGGAGCCCAGCGTCGTTGTTCCCGTCCAGTCGAATCGTCCCTTGTGGAACAAGTCCTCGTCGGAGAATCCCTCTGCCAGGGCCATGACCGCGTTGTGGGACTCGGCCAGCAGATTCTCGGCCTCTTCCAGGGGCGTTTCCTGGTGTTTGCGCCACAGGGCGACGTTCATGTCGCCGTAGGTCCGCCACGTGTAGGGTTCGGGCACAAAAGGCCGCCTCTCCCCCGAGATGTTCGCGCCCACCCAGTCCAGTAGAAGGCGATGCCACTCGTAGAGGTGGGTCAGCACATCGCGCAAGTTCTTGTCCCGGCTCCAATGTGCTTCCTTCTTGCCCTTGTCGGCAGAAAAATCGAAGGGAGCCGCCAGTTCGCCCTCGCTCATGGAGGCGGCGAATTCCTTGAGCTTCCCGTACCCGCGTGCGGATGCGGCGATCAGATCTTCTTTGCTCGTCGGGCGCGCCATGGAACAGCCTCCTTCACCTATCGGGCCAGGGGTTCTGGACTCTTCACATCCTAGGGCGCAGATCATGTGTGAGGCATTCTCGAAGCCACTACCCTGATACCCCGAATCCTCAAACGTGAAGAACGAGTAACGCCCGCGCATTCGGAGCGTCACGGACTACTCGTGAACGATCCAGATGCCGGACCGAGCGCTTCCTTTCCTTGAAAGAATGCCCTCCTCTTTCAACTCCGCGACCATGCGCTCAGCACTCCTCTTCGAGCAGCCGAGAACTTCCGCGAGCTGGGAGACTTTGCCATCGCTGTGCTCCCTGAAGAAGTCGAGCGCCCTGGACCGAGCCAGCTCCCTCCCACCTTCGGGCTTGGAGAAGGGAAGAAGCGATTCCCTGATCGTATCCAGCATGAACTCGACGAATTCTTCGCTCGACCCGGCGGCATCGGATTTCGCCAAAGCCTCGTAATAGCCCGCTTGGCGCCGTCTGATTGTGCTCTCGATGGGAAGCCATGCGAGCACGGGCCGCCACCTCGATAAGAGAAGCGTGTGCCACAACCTGCCCGTTCTTCCGTTGCCGTCGGAGAAGGGGTGACAGAACTCGAATTCGAAGTGGAAGACGCAGGAGGCGAGCAAAGGGTGCATGCTCGTTTGCTTCAGCCAGCCGAAGATACCCGCCATCACCTCGGGGACGTGGGCTGCTGGAGTGCCTGCATGAATGAGGATGTCGCCGTCAAACACGCCGACGTTGCCGTTGCGGAAGCGGCCCGACTCGGGGACCAAACCCTCCATCATCACTCGGTGCGCTCTGAGGAGATCGTCGATGGAGTACGGATCCAGTTCGGGGATGAGGTCGTAGGCGCGCTTGGCGTTTTCAACCTCAAGGATGTCACGGCTGTCGCCGAGGACCGGCTTCCCATCAAGGATGGCGCTCACGGTTCTCTCATCGAGTGTGTTCCCCTCAATCATGAGGGAGGAGTGAATTGTTTGTATCCGGAGCTCCCGATGCAGGGTGGGGCTTTTCGCCAGCGGTGCCTGCGGGGAGAGCATGCCTACGAGCTCTGCGATTTCCATGCAGAGCGAGTCAATCGCATCGTTTCGCTGCAATGGCGGCTCGTATGCCATACTCCATCCTCTCAATACCGCCAAAATTATACCGCCACGATTATACCGCCAATGGCGGCAATGTGCCTCTTCACAAGAGGAGGGTCGGTGTGTGTCGGCGTATCGGCACATCGGCCCGGGCCTGGTGTTATGAAGCTTGCAGTGGCGAGAGTTGCTGGATGCACTTCATCGGGAGGTTGTGAGCGGCGTAGGTGGGTGAAGACAACCCGTTCGAAAGACCCCGACGCACATGACACCACTGCATGCGCAGGCTGCGCTGTGTCCTCACCTATCCCTTGCGACGCCTTGATGGACTCGGTCGCTCCCCCACTCGAGCACCTCCAGATTCATCCTGAACTTTTCCTCGACACCAAGCGCACAACACATTCGCGCAAGGCCCTCGAGGTCAACGTTTCTTCCTCTTGAAGTCGCCCGCTACCGCGTCGCGCACGAGCTGTGAATCGACTCCGACAAAAGACCTCTGTGAGATGAGCTCGGCCACCGCACGCTCTGCCCGCTACGCCCTCACCATGGTGCCGCCGGGTGACTTCACCTCGGTAATGCCCAGCTCATAGGTGTTGGGCCAGCCCCTGTGAACTTTCACGTCGGAATACTCACGAAAGAGGGCACATGGGTTGTATCCGTGTGGAACGGTGACGTCGAGCGCGCAGGGCATCCTCTCAGAGAGCCCGGCGAGGTAGAGCGCGCTGCCGTGCGACAGCACGCACTTCCTCCATCTGTGGGAGATGGCGGCAAACTCGTCGTCACACACCTGCGGTGAGCAGTAGACACCCCTCGCGAGCTTATCTATGGCATCTGTTTTCAGGGCGTAGGAGATCGAACCGGGTAGAAAGCCTGTTTCCGTAATCTGCGCTGCGTTGACGACGCCCGCAGCACCCTCAACGAACCTAGCTCTCGCTTCGCTTTTCCCATGGCCCCACTTTGATTTTTAGACACACATCACACCTACCGCGTGTCTAGTAATCAATTCTACGAGCGTCAAGACGCACATGAAGGACGTTGATTCCACGCCCTCCCCCCCTTTATTCGACACATTGAAACAGGGTTCGATGAGCCCCTCGAAGAACACAAACCTTCCCTTAAGCAAGGTTTTCATAATCCCTCCCTTCCCCCACCCCTCCATATTTTCCATCAACACTTACTCGTCATCTGTCGTAAACGCCCTTGCAACTTCATCGCAAACTCGAGCGAGCACCCTCATCGGGCAGCTGCCATCTTGGCTCCCCCTCGCAGACATCGAAAGAGAACAGGAAGGAGAAGAGGGCGATAACCTTCGAAACAAGCGAGCCAGCCTCAGCCGACCCGAAACAGGCTGAACAGTTCGCGTCCAGGGGTACGACACGGGGTTATCAGACAGAACATGTTGCCGTGATGGGGACTACTTGGCCTTGGATACAGGAAAGGCACTGTTTGAAGTGGGGACGGCAAGTAAGACCACTGAAACCCGGGGCTAAACAGAGACTACTCTTTGCGCTTTGCTCTCCATCCTTGCCAACCTCGCACCAGCCTACTTCCCACCGCAACCAGCAGCCGCTCGGCCGAGAGTGAAGACTGCCCACGACCCCAGCCGACCATGACGGAGAGGATAGCCTGTAGACAGCACCCCCGCTCAGTCAGCAGGACATTCGCAGAGGCTTCAACCACCAGGGAATCGCATCGAAAAGGTCTACGGAATCAAGAGGCGACAGGGGTGGACGCGCACCATGGGAACAGCTCTTAGGTGCGACGCGTAGGATTCAGCCAAGAGGCACGCCGATGGAACTGCCCCAGAAGGGAGATAGGCGACCATGTCGGTCCAGCAGGTTACTTTCGAAATTCCGCCGCAGCTCGAGGCAGGTCTGCGCGCTGGCGAGCTGGTAAGACATGGAGGCGTTATCCGCAACACCTCCGGACACATCGTTTCACATCTGAAAGAAGTTCCAACCTGCAAACCTGATAAAGCTCTTCAAGCGGTTTGCCAGTTCACCAAGGCCCACAAGACAGCGCTTATGCTAACCATCTTAGTAATCCTGGCGCTCGGAATGATAACTCTAGTTCTTAAGCTGATAAGACGCAGGAAAATACAGCAGGCTAGCGAACGCCTTGACACAGCTCTTTCCTCATATTTCAGGGCAATTATTAACCAATCCATGAATATGGAAACAATCACTGAATTTGATCGAGCTTTGAGAAAACTTCGTTCAATTACAAAAAAACCTACGAGCGAGCTCCTAGATGACATCATCTTGAATTCACTGATTACCTACGGCCAAGAGTTTATCGATCACAACACTTCTGCTCACCTGAATGAGGGCAAGGCTTCACAGTTGGCAAACCTGGAAGATTACCTTGAAAAACAAAAAAGCGTCTTTGCCTAGGAAAGCTAGTCACACTTCCTCGGGAAGATGCAAACGGTGTGGATAAGCGATTACCCCTCTGTCAGGATGCGGGTAACCACACTTACAACTCACACAAGCAGACCTTCGCGACAAACGCTAACGCACCGTTGGCACCCGAGGGAAGGCACCGTCTCGCACCCTCGGTCGCGAACAAAGCCTAACCGACACGCAGAATCACCGAACAGTTCCACTGCTCACCCACAAGAGTCAAATGCTACCCCTCCCTTAAAATACTATGGATGCACAGCAGCATTCCTCACCAACCATATCAAGATTATGACCAATAACACAATCTCAATAATATGTCGAACTACCCAGATCAGCCAAATCCACTGTTGCACACTCAATATGAAGGGTGGATTAATCTGACAGTAAAGTGGTCACAGAAAAACAGAGGAAAACCATGACCATCTACACCACTAATGACTGGAAAGGCTACGGTAAGCAGGATTACTACTGGAACGAGTATCGCCTCAAAGGTAACACTATATACAAATACAAATGCACCGTTTCAAATCATTTGACGGCAGGGAGAGTTCTTGGTACAAGGATGAGACCTTCCAAGAATCTTGGAAAATAGACGACCCATCCATGCCTGACTGGTTCAATGAGTACATCTAGTTTAGAATCCACAGAACAGCACCAAGACTACGAATTGAGACGGAGCAACAACGACTAGTCTTGATGACATACCTTACAGACCTTGCATCAAGTGCGGAAGGAAGACTTATCTCTGGTGTGAAATTGTCTCAAGTTGGCACTGCAGCTGCGATACGAATTGTCACCAGTCGCATAAAAGCTTGGCATTGTCACCCCTGATGGGGGATACGCGCGGCGGCTGGTTGCTCGCGGTAAGCAACCTGCGGTCGATCATGTTTTGGCGCGGCTGCCATTTATCAAGGAAAGTGCGACCCTGCTCTTTTGAGATCTAAGTGCGCGCGTTGCTACACCCATTATTTAGAATAGGTTCGTAGCATTCAACCGTACTACCTTTGTGTAGAGCGTGTAGAGACAGATTTTGGGTGCCGCTGACATCGACCTCGACAGTGCCCGAGAAAGCGGAGGCGCCGCGCTTCGACCCCGTTTTCAGTGCTCGCGCAGTTGGTGCTGCGGTTGACACACTAAGCTTTGGCTCGACAAAAGAAGGCTGATGGCGATTAAAGGCTTTCTCATTATCGTCGGCTTCAGCGAAGGCGAGGCGAGGGCCCCTTCAGACCTGACTCATGCAGCTTTGGTGACCCGGGAGGGTGAGTAGTTTTTGGGTCTGGGGATTGATTTGGGGGTAAGGGGTGTGTTGTTGCTCGTTGGGTTGGGTGATGTCGTTTTTTGCGGATCGATGAGTTTTTTGACCAGTTTTG
>ERZ773065.143-NODE-143-length-44045-cov-3.671607_pt1 | contig 44045 bp, 40 predicted proteins | sample MGYA00580623_ERZ773065 | MGnify/ENA primary metagenome ERZ773065 (study PRJEB29015, sample SAMEA2738017) | human oral metagenome | biome: human oral; feature: human-associated habitat; material: dental | place: China | collected 2047 ... | reverse complement strand
CACCCTGCGGAGGGGTGGCAGAGTGGTTGAATGCGGCGGTCTCGAAAACCGTTTAGCCGGCTTAACCGGCTACGAGGGTTCGAATCCCTCCTCCTCCGCCAGTTTTCTTCTCGAGAGAGGCGCGAAAACGAAAGCCGGTCTCTCGTTTTGCAGCTCACATGGGGGTTTGATCTTCTAAAGCGATAGTGCGCATGCTGCGTTCGCACGACCTCTATAATCGTTTCCTGGATAAACTATCTTTCCAAAGGGGACATGCGTGAGCGTTACCACCGTATCCGATGCCGCCGATTCCGCGAGCTATCGGCTGGATTCCACGTACTTCATCTCGTTTTCCATGAGCCATGAAACGCTTCGGCGCGCGCTCAAGGTGTCGAGTCTGCTCAATATCATGCAGTATCGCATCCTTATCAGGGCGTTTCTTTCGTCACCCGCAGCGACGCCGCAATCGGTGCTCATCGATTCCTTAGGATTGAAACCTTCGGCGGCCGCGCAGGCGACCGCCGTGCTCGAAGAGGCGTCGTTCATCGTGCGGCAGGCGGGGCGCTCGGATGCGCGTGCGCGGGACATCTTCATCACCGAAGATGGTGTTGCGCACATCGCCCAGGTCAATGCTGCGCTGGTCGATGAGCTCTATCGGTCGTGGCCGACCGACACGCCTTTGTTCAGGGATATCCTCGAGACGGTCGTGTATGCGGGCGCGCGTATCGACCCGATCCTCAGCTCGGGGAACTCCGAGCGCTTCCCCGCATCTCACGTCGTGACCACGGTCGAGCTCATCGCCCATAGGCTGGAGCACGATATCGTGGCGGGGGCGGGGGCGTCCCTGGGCGAATGCCGCATCATGCAGCGCCTGTGCGAGGTCGGCCGTCCTTTGCGCATCGGAGATCTGGCCGATCAGATATTCATGAACAATGCCACCGCTACGCGCAACGCATCGAAGCTTTGCGGTCGTGGATGGGCGCGCAAGCTTGTCGACCCGCATGACAGCAAGGCCGTCTACCTCGACCTGACCGAAGCAGGCGCGCAGGAAGCGCAGAGGATATGCCGCATCATCGACGAAGCCGCCTATACGCGCTTCTGGAGCATCATGAACGAAGAGCAACGCGAGGCCTTCCGTCAGCTGGGCAGCGTCGTCATTGCAGATTTGCGCAGGAAGAAGGAGGCGGAGCGTCTGTCTGCGCTGAGTCTGCTCCGCCCTATGGATTAGGAGTCCGCTGCATGGCTCGACCCCCGGAGGATGCCGTGAAGGCGTTCTCCGGGGGTCGAATGCCGATGTGCCGCATAAGGCGCCTGCCTCGGCCGATATGGGGATGGGCCGAGGCGCGGATATGTTCGCCGGATCTAGCCGAGACGCTTAGCTCCGAAGGCCGTCATCGCGACGTTCGCCACGATGCCGCCTGCGAGCCAGGCAAACGCTGCTCCGGTAGAGACTTCCGCCTGATTGAGCGTGGCGAAGGTACCGACGGTCAGTGCGCAGACGATGGCGCCGCAGACAAGGGCGATGAGCCCGGTGCGCAGCAGCGAGGGAGCGAGAGCTTCTTCCCTGCAAGCGCAGGATGCGAGGATGCTTCCTGCGGCGGCGATGAGCGTGCCGAGCTCGATGACGAGCAGCAGCAGGACAACGCCTGTGGATCCGCCGCTCTTTCCTGACATCTGCGCGATCTGGATGCCGGAAAACAGCCCTGCGATGGTAGCCATGAGTCCCGCGAACGCGACGATTGCCGTGATCATGCCCCATACCAGGGCATTGGCGGTCATGGTCGACGAATCGGCCTTCGTTTCGCGGGCCTTGGCCGCCAGGATGACGACCGCGGCTGCGGTTATGGCGAACGCCAGGCCGGCGGCGAACATGAACCCGACGAGCGTGCCGCCCGTGAGCGCCCAGCATAGCTGGTCCATAAGGGAGCCTGCGGCTATGTAGGGCGAGGTTGCGCTCCAATAGCTGTAAGACAGGATGCCGGTCGCATCCATGACGGCGATGCCTATGCGGGCAAGGATCATGACGACGATCACCAGGACATAGAGCAGCGCGAACGGCTTGGCATACGGTGCAAGCTTCTCTTTCATGTCAAAACCTCCTTCTCTGCTCTATGCGTCCAGATCGGCATCGTTCGCGAACGACGCCGCGAAGAAGCCTCCCGCGAATGCCAGGCTGACGTCGCCGAGAAGCGAACCCAGAATGACGTCGCCGACGTAGGAGTTTTCGCCCACGGCGCCGCCGGCGGTGTGCCAGCCGGCATACAGACCGGGGATGACGCGTCCGGACGTGCTGATGACCTGCATTCTGTCGTTGACCATCAGGCCCGCCTTGGTGCCATAGAGATTGCCGCCGATGCGGCAGCCGTAGAACGGAGGCGTCATGATGGGGTGCAGCCACTCTTTCGGCATGGGGTACATGAAGTCGTCCTCGCCGGCCTCGCAGCATGCGTTCCATTTCTTGACGGCCTCCGTCAGGATGCCTTCTTCGAATCCGAGGTCGCGCTCGAGCTCTTCAAGGGTGTCGCGCTTCTTGAGAACGTCGGCTTCGATGGCGTCCTGGACGCCGTGGTGCCAGTCGCGGTAGTGCTCGGGAACCTTCTCTATCTGCTCGAGGTCGGGGGTGATGAGCTTGCGGCAATGCTCCTGCCCGAAGCCCGCCAGGTAATCTTCGTACTTTCCGTCGAAGATGATGTAGCCGCGGTGCCCCGGGTTGGACATCTGGACGGTGGCAAGGTCGCCCAGCGCATAGATGGCCGCAGCGCCGTCTTCGCCCACGCGGCTGTCCATGTAACGCAGGCGGTTGCCGGCACGGTCGATCGTGAACCACGGCTGGCGGGACAGCTGCGTCATGCCGTCGTAAAGGAAGCGCGCCCACTCCTTGCCTTCGCTTGCCCAGTCGACGCCGCCGTCGAAGGAAGCGGAGCTGTTGAATCCGGAGACATCGGCGTTAACGCCCAGGCCCATGCGGAAGCACTCGCCGGTCTCGCCGAGCACCAGATAGCTTGAGGCGCAGCCCATGGCCGCCGTCGGGATGTACTTGTCGAGCAGCGATTTGTTGTTGCAGAATCCGCCTGCCGTCAGGATGACGCCCTTCTTCGCATGGATGTAGACCTCGCCCTCGTAGTTCTCGTTGGCCACGATGCCGACGACGGCGCCGGAGTCATCCTGCACGAGCGCGGTCGCGGGGGTGTTGAACTTGAAGTCGGCGCCTGCGTTCCGCGCGAACTTATACATGGCATCGGTCGCGTCCTTCATCTTCAGGACGTGGTGGTCGAGCGTCGATTTCTTAGGCGCGACGTAGACGGGGATCTCGCCGAGCCGCCATTCGACGCCGCAGTCGGCCATCCAGTCGATGCACTTTCCGCCGCCTTCGGCGATGCGGTAGATGAGCTTGGGGTCGGCGGCGAAATGGTATTCGTCCATGGCCCAGTCGGTCATCTTCTGCGCATCGAACGGGTAGGTGGGGAATGCGAACCGTTTGTCTTCCTGAAGGCGCGATCCGCCGAGGATTGCGCACATGCCGGCGGATTGCGCGTTTCCGCCCCAGAGGCCTGACGCTTCGACGCAGATGGTCTGCGCGCCGAGCTCGATGGAGCGGGCCGCAGCGTTCAGGCCGCCGCCGCCGGCACCCACGACCACGATGTCGCATTCGTAATCCCAGCTGGCAGGAACGCTGCGCGGCGGGATGGGCGTCGCGTCATCGGCAGGGAAGGCCGATGCGGTGTGCTCGCGATAGGTGCCGTCGTCGGACGAGGCGTTGCCGCCCCTGCTGTTGGGCACGTCGACGGTTTCGCTGCCGTCGCGGGCCCAGTCGCCGACACGTCCGTCTTCGGTCGCGAACGCAGCGTTCGGATGGGCGATGGATGCCGCGACGCCTGCGGTAGCCAGGCCGGCGAGGCCGAGGAAGTTGCGGCGCGAGAGCCCTTCCTTCGTCTTCTCGGACATATTATTTCGCCTCCTCGGTCTTCGTGGTGGATTCAGCTCCGGCTGCCTGCGCGAGCGCGTCGTCGACGGCCGTCCTGACGCCGACGGTGGTGACCGTCGCACCCGAGATCGTATCGATGTCCGATCCCTGCGCCGCCTCGATCATATCGGCATACTTGCCGTCGCGGATGGCTTCGAACCCGCCGACGCTTTGCGTCTCGGCGGTTTGGACCATGCGGTCGACGGTGATGACGTTGCCTTTGACGGTAAGCGTGACCGAAATCGGCCCTCCCATGCCCATGCCTGTTCCGGTGTAGGTGCCGTCGATCAGGTTGCCTTCCGCCGATGTCCGCGTCTGCACGATGGCGGCATCCCATGGATCGTCGGTCGTCATGGCGAGCTGCTCTGCGCTTGCCGCGTCCTTCGACCCCGATCCTTCGTACGTTGCCGCACATCCGGTCATTCCGAATGCGAGCACGGCGGCGCCTGCGACTGCGAACGCCCTTCTACTCATTGCTGCCTCCCTCATCCGTTTCTCTTGCCCTATCCGTCGCAAATATTTTTGAAATAAATTTAAATCATTTCTAAAGTAAACTTTATGAGGTGAATTGTAGCAAGTTTATGAATAAAGGTCTAGGAATTTATGAAGAAAAGCCCTGTACAGAATCGGAGAAATGTAGAAGAGGGTGCATGGGCGCATGAAGAAGGCTCCGATGCACTTTGCATCGGAGCCTTCTTCTGAGTATGCATCGCACGGTTCTCGGCGGGCGATGGACGCGCATGGCAGGAGATGGACGGGCGCAGCTCGTAGCCGGTGCGACGATCTGAATGCGCTTACAGGGCGGCGAGCTCTTTGCCGATCATGCGGCCGAACGTGACGGTGCGCCCCGCCGCCGCGCCGGTCGCCTGGTTGATGTAGCTGCGATCGAAGTAGCAGCCGGAGTCGTTGCCGGTGACGTAGAGGCCTTCGATGACGGTGCCGTCTTCGCGCAGGGCCTGGCATTTCGCATTGATGCGAATGCCGTCCATCGTGGCGAGAAGCGATCCGCTCTGGCGAACGCCGAAGTACGGCGCCGTATCGAGCTTCGAGAGGCGGTAGCCCTCTTTTCCGAAGTCCTCGTCGACGCCTGCATCGGTAAGCTCGTTGTAGCGATTGACCGTCGCGACGAAGGTCTCTTCCGGAAGCCCGAGGCCCTTCGCAAGCTCTTCGAGCGTGTCGGCTTGAACGAGCATGCCCTTCTCGGCGAGCTGGTCGATCTGGCTCTGGGCGAAGGCCGTGTCGTGGTTGGACGGCGCGCCGTTCTCGAAGGGGAACAGGCGGCTGCAGCCATGCATCACGAACTGCTCGGCATACGTCTTCCAATTGCTGTCGAAAACGGTGCAGTAGGTGTTGCCGGGTTGGTTGAGCGCCGAGTGAAGGATCCAGTCGTAGACGCCGGTGCCTTCGTTGGTGAAGCGTTCGCCGTTCAGGTTGACCTTGAGCCACGGCTGGCTGCCCATCCAGAACATGGAGCTTTCGGCGCCGGTGCCGGACAGAGCATCGGTCGCGATCGCGGCGCGATCGAAAAGCATGGAGGAATGCGTCTGGTCGAATGCGGCGCCCGCCCATATGCAGGCCTTGATGCCGTCGCCCGTGTTGGTCGGGGGAGCCCAGGTGGACGAGATCATTTTGAGCGTTTCGGGCTGAAGCGCGCTCATCATCTCATCGTTTTTCGCATAGCCGCCGGTTGCGACGACGACGCCTTTCGAAGCGTTGTACTTCACGTATCCGCCGTCGGCATTCTGCGCGACCACGCCGGTCACCTTGCCGTTTTCAACGGCGAGTTCGACCATAGGCGTCGAGAAGACGATCTGTCCGCCGAGCCCTTGGATATATTCGCCGAGAACGGTGGCGCCGTTGATCTTCTTGTCCTTATCTTCGGGCCATGCGGGGCTGTGGCCCGTCGCCCAATGGGCGACGAGGCCTTCTTGGTCGCCGACGGCCGCTTCGTGCCACATCGTCACGCCTTTGGCGGCGATGAGGTCGGTGAACCAGTCGACGGTTTCGGCGGAATTGTCGAACCAGGCGTTGAACAGACGCAGGTCGGTCCGTGCATTGGAATAGCGGTAATAGTCGAGCATCATCTGGGCGCGATCGAAGGTCGTGCCGTCCTCCTGCTGGAGCTTCGTATTCACGGCGCCCAGGTCGTCTTTGACGTTGCCGTAATCCTCGCCCTTTTCGATAACGATGACGGATGCTCCGCCTTCGGCCGCCGCCGCAGCGGCGAACATGCCGCCCGTGCCGGCGCCGACGACGACGACGTCGGCGGTCTGCTCGTCGGCGAACTCGGCGATGCCGGGCGCGGCGCCCAGCCATGCGGTCGCGTCGGCGGCGGTCGCTTCGGCCGCGCCTGCATCTGCGGCGGTGGTGGAGCTGCCGCATCCGACGAGTGCGGCGGCTCCCGCGAGCGCGCTCAGCGTCGCGGCGCCCGCAAGGAAGTTGCGGCGGGAAAGTTCGGTCGACATGGATACCCCTCCTTATGATGGTTGCGGCCACGCTTGCGGCCGCCTGATGCCTCTCAACCATAGGGGCAGCGCTTCGGCGACGCATCACCCTGCGCCCCGTATTTCACGGCGCACGCTCGGGGATTTCCTCTCACCCTCGTCATATGAGATGCGCATGACCTGCGTTTCCGTAAGAATGGCCGGGCGTTTATAATGCGCGTATGTCAGATTCGATCTCGCAATTGCACAAGAGGGCGGGTGCCGATGCGCGCACGCTCGTTTTCTGCGTCACGGCGCTTTCGCTCGTGTTCATGTACGCATGGGTCTTGAACGCAGAGGTCCTTCCCGCACTCGATCCCCTGTCGCCCGCGATGAGGGATGCGCTCGTCGGCGCGAAGGCCGTCACGCTCGTGGCGGTTGCGATTGCGGCGGGCGGCAGATATCGGGAAGTCCTTCTTCGCTCCCTCGTAGGCGTCTCGCTGCTTTCGATCGTGCTTGGCATCGCGGGATACATGGCCGCCCTCTTCATGCATTCGACCGGTCTGCATGTGTTCGGTGCCTTCGCGTCTTCCATAGGCGCGTCCCTCGCCGCGGTGGTCGTCGGCGTCGCATGCCTGTCCCTTTCGCTTCCGGTGCTCGGCGCCGCTGTGGCCGGAGCTTACGTGCTTTCGTTCGCGTGGCGCGCTCTTTTCGCGGTCGCGGCGGTTTCCGAGGGATATATGGTCGCGCCTCTGATCTGCATCATCGCCGTGCTTCTGGTGCATCGTCCCGCTCGCAGCGGGCTTGCGTGCATATCCGCCTCGCCGTCATCTCCCGATGCGGCGCTTGCGCAGCCGAACTCGTTTCTTTCCATGCTGAACCAGATCTTCGTCTGCATGCTGGTTTTTCGCGTGGTCTACGGGCTGGCCCTCACGGCAGGCGAAACCCTGCGCATCCCGGTGGATTCGAGCATCGTCTTCGCGCCCTTGGCTGCCGCGTTTCTCTACGCTCTTTTCTGTTTCGCGCGCCGTCGCAGCCTTGATGCCGACTTCCTGTTCTACGCGGCATCGCTGTGCGTGGTCGCAGGCCTGTCGCTCTTTCAGGCCGAATCTGCGTTCAGCGAAGGATTCGTGAACGCGTTCCTGTACACGGGTTCCGCCCTGTTCGATATGTTGAGCTGGTATGTTCTCGTGGCGCTCGGGTCGCGGAACCATGCAATGGCCATCAAGGCATTCGCATGGGGAAGCGCGATGAAGGCGTTCGGATCGATAGCGGGCGCGTTTTTGGGCCGTGCCATGAATGAGGGAGCCTTAGGGCCCATCGACCGATCGGTGCTCGTGGCGGTGACGACCGTCGCGTTCGTGTCGTATGTCGTGCACTTCGCGAGCACGTTTCGCATTACGCGAACCATTGCGTGCGTGGAGCCTGTTCAGGAGATTTCCGTCTCGCATGCCGTGCCCGACGAGACGTTCGAGGCGCGCTGCGCCGCGGTCGCCGCGGAGTTTTCGCTCACGCCGCGCGAGGCCGAAGTGTTCGAGCTTCTCGCGCGCGGCCGCAACGGCAACTATATAAAGGATGCGCTCACGATTTCGTACAACACGGTGAAGACGCATGTCGCTCATGTGTACGACAAGGCGGGGGTCCATAGCCAGCAGGAGCTGATAGATCTGGTGGTGGGCGCGAAAGGCATCTAACGGCCGCGATCGTCGGGCGGGGACGCCATACGGATGGCTCGCACGGACGAGAAGGCCCTCCGACATTTGACGCGTCGGAGGGCCGCGGTGCGCGCAGAGGAGCCGTTCTATTCCTCGGATACCTCCGCTTCGTCTTCAGATGCGGCTTTCGTCGAGTCATCCTCGATTTTGGCGACCTTCACGGGAAGGAAGCTGGGGGCAGGTCCTAGATAGAAGGGCTCTTCGCTGAAGATGATCGTATCGTCTTTTTCGGTATAGAGCAGGCCGATCGCGATGCCGTCCTGCCCGTCGGCGATGGCGCCCTCCACGATGATGGCGTCTACCTGTCCCTCGTCGGTGTCGAGGTACCCGTCGTAGCAGAATGCATAGGCGCGTGCCCCTCTCATGCCTTCGACGGTCCTTTCGGCTTCGGCGAAGCACTCGTCGGTGGTTCCCAGGTAGGTTTCCTCGAAGACGCGCTCGCCGATGAGCGTGGCGGTATACGGGCTTAGGACGCCGGACTTCTCATAGCGATCCTGGGCGTTTTCGAGCGTCTGGAGCAGGAGCGTCTCGAGCGTCTCGTCGATCTCGGGAACCTCGGTCGGAGCGACTTCGATATCTCTGTCGGCCATAGTGCCTGCCTTTCCTTGGGGAACGATGAGGATTCGTGCGTCCAGTATACGGTGGCGGGGCACGGTCTTCGGCAGCTTCGATCGCGTTCTCGTCCGAAAAACGCAAGGATTCGGCCGTATCGCGCGGAATCGCCGGAAGACGCCGTCCGGATCCGGGCAAGGATGCCATGATAGGGTCGTGTGCAACGCATGGAGCGATGGCCCGGCCGAAGGCATCGGCAATTGCAATGACGGAAACCTGCTGATAAGATAACGAAGTTTCCTGTCCCGAGCAGATGCCTTCATGAGCCTCGGGACCGTTAAGTCCAGAGGAGGTGACATCATGAAGGCTTATGAATTGCTGTTCTTCGTCTCGCCTACGATCGAAGACGAGGTTCGCCTTGCGGCAATGAAGCGCGTCGAGACCGCCATCAACGACAACAACGGCACGATCGACAACGTCGAGGACTGGGGCCGTCGCAAGCTCGCGTACGAGATCGCCGGCCTGACCGAAGGCGATTACACGCTCATCGATTTCCATGCGGATCCTGAAAGCATTGCGGAACTGGATCGCATCCTGCGTATTACCGACGCAGTCGTGCGCCACAAGATCGTCCGTCGCGACGACCGCGATTAATTCGGCGGCATGCATCCCGAAAGGATGCGGAACCGTCGAAATCTTGAGGAAGAAGGAAGAGGAAGACATGAGCATCAACAAGGTTCTCATCACGGGCAATCTCACGCGTGATCCTGAGCTCCGCCAGACCGCGAGCGGTTTTCCCGTTCTCGGCTTCGGCGTGGCGGTCAACGATCGCCGCAAGGATCCTCAGACCGGTGAATGGAAGGATTTCCCCAACTACATCGATTGCACGATGTTCGGGACGCGCGCGCAGAGCGTTTCGCGCTTCCTGAGCAAAGGCTCGAAGGTTGCCATCGAGGGGAAGCTTCGTTGGTCCCAGTGGGAACGCGACGGGCAGAAGAGGAGCAAGATCGAGGTCATCGTCGATGAGATCGAGTTCCTGTCCTCCCGCGACGGCGCAGGTCAAGGCCAGCAGGTTCCGCGCATGCAGGCTTCGTCGTACGCCTCTCCCGCGTCCTCCGCTCCGATGGTGGACACCTCCGTCTATGACGAGGACATTCCCTTCTAGGCTTCCCATACGTCTCAATGCGTTAGGAATCGAAAGAGGAAATCATGGCTGAATACAACAAGCAGCCTCGCCGTAAGTTCTGCCAGTTCTGCAAGGATGGCACGGACTACATCGATTACAAAGATACGGCCATGCTGCGTAAATTCGTGACCGACCGCGGTAAGATCAAGCCGCGCCGCGTGACGGGCGCTTGCGTCCAGCATCAGCGCGACATCGCTACCGCCATCAAGAACGCGCGTGAAATGGGCCTCATGCCCTATGTCGTGGCTGCCGTCAGCGGCCGTGGCGATCGCCGCAATCGCTAAGGAGGTACACCGATGAAGGTCATCCTGCTTACCGAAATCCCCGGAAGAGGCGGCGAAGGCGACGTGGTCGACGTCGCGCGCGGCTTCTTCAATAACTATCTCGGCCCCAGGGGCATGGCCGTCTTGGCCACCAAGGGCAACCTGAAGCAGCTCGAGCAGCGTCGCGGCTCCATCGCCAAGCGCGAAGAGACCCGCATCGCCCGCGCGAACGAGCTCAAGGCCGCCCTCGAGGGCAAGACCGTCGTCGTGCCTGCGAAGGTCGGCGAAGAGGGCGTCCTGTTCGGCTCCGTCACGGCTTCCATGGTCGCCGACGCCGTCAAGGCCGACCTCGATCTCGAGATCGACCGCAAGCGCCTTGTCATGCGCCAGGCCATCAAGACCGCGGGCGAGCACGTCGTCGAGCTTTCCATCTACCGCGACATCAAAGTCGGCATCAACCTGTTCGTGGGCGAGCCGAAGGTCGAAGAGGCTCCGGCTGAAGTCGAAGAGGCTCCCGCCGAGGAAGCTCCTGCGGAGGCCGCCGAGGTCGAAGAGACCGAAGCCGAGTAACGCGCTTTTACGGATCGTCTCCGGGTTTTTCCTGGTGGCGAAACGGCATGAAATCCCGCCGCATGCGCGGCGGGATTTTTTGTTTTCCACAGTCTAAAATGTGGAAAACGTTGATAAGTGGGAAAGGCGCAGTTTGTCGGTGTGGAAATCGGTTTTCAGAGGTGGATTGACGAAATGCGCATCGAGGGCTTGGACATGCGGCCGACACAAGACGCGCGCGATGGGGTAATATATCTGTTCTGCCAAAGCAAATTCGACTTGGTATCTCTAAACGGCCAGGTCAGAGTGGAGTGATGGAGACCATGCCGAATTACCAGGATCCCTCGGCCTCGATAATGCAAAGCACCACCGGCAGACCCCTCCCGAGCAACGTCGAAGCAGAGAAATCGGTCCTCGCCGCCTGCATGCTCAACGAAGAGGCCGTGGATGAAATCGCATCGTCCCTTTCCCCAGAAAACTTCTATCGGCCTGCCCACAGGCTCATCTTCGAAGGCATCGCCAACCTTGCAAGCCGTCATATCCCCATCGACCAGATATCGCTTGCCGACCGCCTTGCTGCAGAAGGGCAGCTGGAGGCCGCCGGAGGACGTCCGTACCTCGTCGAGCTCGCCAACAACACGCTTTCGCTCACGAATTGGAAAAGCCATTCGGAAATCGTCAGGCGCGCAAGCCTGCAGCGCGATCTGATCTACGCATCCACCAATATAAATGCGCTCGCCTACGACGCCCCCGACGATGCCAGCCAGACCATCGAGGAAGCCGAGCGGATGCTCTTCAGCGTTACGCAGAAGCGCGTCGGGTCGTCGTTCACGAAGGTGGGCGATCTGCTGAGCACCGTCTTCGACCAGATCGACGAACTGGCACGGCATAAAGACGAACTTGCTGGCGTCGGCACCGGATTCAAAGACGTCGACGACCTGTTCTGGGGTTGGCGCGGCGGCGACCTGCTGATCCTTGCCGCGCGCCCCGCCGTCGGCAAGACGTCGTTCGCGCTGAACGTCGCCGTGAACGCCGCCAAGCACGGCGCCTCGGTCGCGCTGTTCAGCCTCGAGATGAGCGCAACTCAGCTCGTGCAGCGCATTCTCTGCTCCGAGGCGCGGGTGAACCTGTCGAAGCTGCGCACGGGCAGCCTGACCGATGCCGACTGGGCGCCCATCCTGAGCGCGACGGACTCCCTTTCCAAGCTCGATCTCTGGATCGACGATACTCCGGGCCTGTCCCTGCTCGAGATGCGCGCTAAGGCGCGCCGCCAACTTCGTGACAAGGAGCGCGGCCTGATCATCGTCGACTATCTGCAGCTCATGCAGCCGACCAAGGCCCGGCGCGACGGCAACCGCTCGGTCGAGGTGGCCGAGATATCCCGAGGCCTCAAGGTGCTCGCCAAGGAACTCGACGTCCCTATCCTGTCGCTTTCCCAGCTCTCTCGCGCGGTCGAGATGCGCGGCAACAAACGGCCGATGCTTTCCGATCTGCGTGAGTCGGGTTCGATCGAGCAGGACGCCGACATCGTCATGTTCATCGACCGCAGCACCGACGAAGCCGAAGCCGAACAGGACGGCCGCCCTCCGTTGGGTACGGCCGACCTTATCGTCGCGAAGCACCGCAACGGCGCCACGCGCGATATACGCCTGTCGTTCGCGGCCGAATACACGAAGTTCGGCGACTACGTCGACGTTTCGATGATCTAGCGACCGCCGCGCTCGACGGGGTTTTGATGACGCTCCGCCCCTTGTCGTCGCATGCGGATACAGGCGGATATAATCGCGGTTTAGTATGTTCGGCAGGATGCAATTCGATTTCTCGAAGAACGGAAGAGGAGAGCATGTCAAACGTAGTTCTGGTCGGCGCGCAGTGGGGTGACGAAGGCAAGGGCAAGATCACGGACCTCATCGCCCGCGAATTCGATTTCGTCGTCCGCTATCAGGGCGGCAACAACGCCGGGCATACCGTGGTAAGCGGCGACAAGAAGCTCGCGCTGCACCTCATTCCCTCGGGCATCATGTACGAAAACGCCATACCGGTCATCGGCAACGGGGTCGTTGTGAATCCCCAGGTCTTGGTCGAAGAGATGCGCATGCTCGAAGGGGAGGACTTCCCGTGCGACCGCCTGAAGATCTCCTGCGACGCGCATGTGATCATGCCGTACCACATCGAGCTCGACAAGGCCTCCGAATTCAAGCTGGGCAAGAACGAAATCGGCACGACGAATCGCGGCATCGGCCCGTGCTATCAGGACAAGGCCGCCCGCAGCGGCATCCGTATCCAAGACCTGCTCGACGAGAAGGTGTTCCGCATGAAGGTGGCGGCCGCGCTCGAGGTGAAGAACGCCATCCTCGAAAAGGTCTATGGCAAGCGCACGTTCACCGTGGACGAGATCTGCGCGGCCTGCCTTCCCTACGCAGAGGTCATCCGTCCCCACATGGCGGAAACGGCCATGATGCTCAACGAGGCGCTGCGCGACGGCAAGCGCATTCTGTTCGAAGGCGCCCAAGGCACGCTGCTCGACATCGATCACGGCACGTATCCGTTCGTGACCAGCTCTTCCTGTTGCGCCGGCGGCGCAGCCACCGGATCGGGCGTCGGCCCGGCGGCCATCGATCGCGTTCTCGGCATCGAGAAGGCCTATGTCACGCGCGTAGGCGCGGGCCCATTCCCGACCGAGCTCCTGTATCCCGAAAACGGCGGGGAAGGCCAGGATGCCGTCGACGGCGACCTGATGTGCTCCGTCGGCCATGAGTACGGCGTGACCACCGGACGCAAACGCCGTTGCGGCTGGTTCGACGCCGTTATCGCGCGCTATGCCGCCGAGGTTAACGGCCTGACCGACATCGCGCTCACCAAGCTCGACGTGCTGTCCGCGTTCGATGAGATCAAAATCTGCGTCGCATACGAATGCAACGGCGAGCGCTACGAGTATTTCCCGATGCAGCAGAGCGTGCTCTACCATGCCAAGCCCATCTACAAGACCATGCCGGGCTGGAAGGGGCAGGACATCACGAAGGCGACGGCTTTCGAGGAGCTGCCGCAGGCCGCTCAAGACTATATCGCCGAGATCGAACGTCTAAGCGGCGTCAAGGCGACCATCGTATCCGTCGGTCCCGATCGCCATCAGACCCTGATGCGCGGCTGGGATCGCTAGCGCGCGTTCCGTCCAAGGAGAAGACCAAGACATGATGAACGTACTGGTTCTGGGCAGCGGAGGCCGCGAACACGCCCTCGCATGGTCCATTGCGAAGTCACCTCAGGTCGGAGACCTATTCATAGCCCCCGGAAACGGGGGAACGGTGCAGTGCGGCCGGAACGTGCCGCTCGATCCGTGCGATGCGGAGGCCGTCATAGGCTTTTCCAAAGACCAGGGGATAGGGCTTGTGGTCATCGGCCCCGAGGCCCCTTTGGTCGCAGGCGTCGCCGACGCCGTCCGCGCGGCGGGAATCCCCGTCTTCGGCCCGAATGCCGACGCCGCCCGGCTCGAGGGCAGCAAATCGTTCTCGAAGGAATTCATGATCAGGCATGGGCTTCCGACCGCGCGGTATCGCGCCTGCGATTGCGAAGCCGACGCCCTCGCGTTCGTGCGCGAGACGGGCGCTCCGATCGTGGTCAAGGCCGATGGTCTGGCCGCAGGCAAGGGCGTCGTCGTGGCGGACGACCTGGAAGAGGCGGAAGAGGCCGTCCATGACTGCTTCGCCGGTGCGTTCGGCACGGCAGGAAGCTCGGTCGTCATCGAAGAATGCCTGGCGGGTCCGGAATGCAGCATGCTTGCATTCATCACCGACGGCGAGGCGGTCTGCATGCCGTGCGCGCAGGACCACAAGCGCGCCTTCGACGGCGATCGCGGCCCGAACACCGGCGGCATGGGCGCGTATTCCCCGGTGCCTGCCGTGGACGATGCGCTCGAGACCCGGATGGCGGACATCATGCGCACGGCGGCGGCGGCGACCAAGGAGGAATTCGGCGCAGGGTATCGCGGCGTGCTCTACGGCGGCTTCATGCTGACCGAGGAAGGCCCGAAGCTGCTCGAATTCAACGCCCGCTTCGGCGACCCTGAAACCCAGGCCGTTCTCGCACGGTTCAACGGCGACGTGCTCGACGCGCTCCTTGCCGTGGCCGAAGGCCGCGCCGGCGACGTGCGTCCTTCCTGGAGCGACAAGGTGTCGGTTTGCGTCGTGCTTGCGAGCGGCGGCTATCCCGGGTCATACGAAAAGGGCAAGGTCATTCTCGGCATAGAAGAGGCCGAGGAGATGGATGGCGTGCTCGTGTTCCAAGCCGGCACGTCCTACAACGCCGATGACGAGCTCATCACGAGCGGCGGCCGCGTCCTGAACGTGGTCGCGCTCGCCGATTCCTTCGAAGAGGCGCGCGAGCTTGCCTACGAAGCCTGCGACAAGATCAACTTCGAAGGCAAGCAGATGCGGTTCGACATCGCGAAACGAGCGATAGAGGTTTAGATTCATTTATGCTTTCAGAACGACTTTTAAGCAAGGCGGTCCGTCACTACACATCAGGCAATCTGCGCATCGACAGAACCGAAGAGACGCGCATCCCCGGCCCTCAAGCCGGGATGCCGTATATGCTGTACATGCATATACCTTTCTGCGAGCGTTTGTGTCCGTACTGCTCGTTCAACCGGTTCCCCTTCAACGAGGGGCGCGCGAAGGCGTACTACGAGAACCTGCGCCGCGAGATGATGATGGTCAAGGAGCTCGGCTACGACTTCGACTCCCTGTACATCGGCGGCGGCACGCCGACCATCTTGCTGGACGAGCTCTGCAAGACGATCGATGCGGCGAAACGCGCGTTTTCCATCAAGGACGTTTCGTGCGAAACGAACCCGAACCACCTGACGGAACCTTATCTGAGCGAACTCGAAGGACGGGTGAACCGCCTGTCGGTCGGGGTGCAGAGCTTCGATGACGGCCTGCTCAAACAGATGGATCGTTACGACAAGTACGGCGATGCGGCGTCCATCATGGAGGCCGTTAAGATCGCCGCGCCCTACTTCGACTCGATGAACGTGGACATGATCTTCAACTTCCCGGCGCAGACCGAAGACATCCTCCGCCGCGACCTCGAAGCCGTCATCGAGACGGGATGCAACCAGACGACGTTCTATCCTCTGATGGCATCGCCTGCGGTCGAGCGCTCCCTGGCCGCCACCGTCGGCAAGGTCGACTACGATCGCGAACAGCGTTTCTACCGGATCATCAGCGAGACGCTGACGGACGGGCCCGACGCGCTGTTCACGCATAGCAGCGCATGGACGTTCAACCGTACGGCCGATGCGCCCACGATGATCGATGAATACATCGTGGATTACGAGCAGTATCCGGCGATCGGCAGCGGCGGCTTCACGTATCTGGGCGATTCCCAATACATCAATACCTTCAGCGTGCGCGAGTACAATCAGGCGATCGACGCGGGACGCATGTCTATCATGGGCAAGACCACGTTCTCGAAGGCGAATCGCATGCGGTATCGCTTCCTGATGCAGCTCTTCGGCCTGCGTCTGGATAAAACGCAGTTCGAACGTGATTTCGGCTGCTCGGTGCGAAGGGGCCTGCCGGTCGAATACGCGTTCATGAAGGCGGTCGGCGGCATCGACAAGGACGATGACGAGCAGCTGACGCTCACGCCCAAGGGACGCTACCTCATGGTCGTCATGATGCGGCAGTTCTTCATCGGCGTGAACAACCTGCGCGACCAGGCGCGTTCGATTCTCCCTCCCGAAGAGCGCGAGCTTCTGTTCGGCAGCGGCTGCGCCATGAAGGAGTAGAGGCTCGAGCGAGCGAGCGGTGCGGAGCGCTCCGCGTGCATTGCCATGCGGGTGCGAAGATGTCAGACCCGCATGGTTCGGAACGGCGCGTCGTCTGGGGCCAGGTCCCTTGCGGCCCGCATGCAGGCCGAGGCAAAAACCGCTTGCGCAGACGGTTCGCTACAGGTATCATGCATACTCGCGTTTAACGAACCGGTCAGGTAGCTCAGTTGGTAGAGCAGGGGACTGAAAATCCCCGTGTCGGGGGTTCAAGTCCCTCTCTGACCACCATCGATGCTTGAAGCCGGGCTTTTGCAGGCCCGGCTTTTTCTATGCGAAGTCGAGAATGCGGGACGGCGTGTCTATGAGCGTTCGGGCCCCGGCATCCGCTATGGCTTCCTTCGTCTGGTATCCCCAGGTCACTCCGATTCCGAATACACCTGCGCGCACGGTCGTCCTCATGTCCGTCGTCGAATCTCCGAAGTACGCGATGCGTTCGAGCGGCGCGCCGATGCGTTCCGCCAGCATGATGAGCCCGGCCGGGTCCGGCTTGCGCGGAGCCGTGCCGTCGCCGATGGCGCAGTCTACGAGTCCGTCGAAGAAGCGTGCGATCATGGCGTCCACTCCCGCCTGGTACTTGTTGGACAAGACCCCGATCTTCTTTCCGCGGGCGCGCAGGTCGCGCATGGCTTCGACGATGCCGTCGTACGGGCGGGTGTGCTCGTCGCCATGCGTATCGTAATACGAGGTCCAGCAAGAATAGAGCTCATCGATATTCTCCCGGGGCGCATCCGCGGGAAGCGCCCGCTCGATGAGCGCACGGGTACCGTCGCCTACCATGAAGCGGACATCCTCCTTCGTGCGCTCGGGGAAGCCGAACGCCTTCAGCATGGCGTTCGTCGTGGCGGTCAGGTCGTCGAGCGTGTACAGGATGGTGCCGTCCATATCGAATACGAATGCGTCGTAGCATGCGGCCATTGCGGCCTCCTATCTTGAAAGCATCTGTCATGCGCGGATTCATGGTACCCTTCGAAGACCGCCTATGCCACATGCCTACCGCGAAGGAAGGTTCGCCCTATGCAGATCATGGTTGCCAAGGATTCCGAAGAACTTGCTGCCTACGCCGCCGATTGCGTGGCGGAGGTCGTATGCGAGAAGCCCGGCTGCGTGCTCGGGTTCGATGTCTTTCCCGACGGGGTGGACGTGTACGGCCAGCTGAGCGCCCGCTATGTCGAGGAAGCGCTCGATTTCTCGCGCGTTGCCGCATTCGGCGTGACCGAATCGCGCATCGCCCGCGACGACGGCGGGGACGACGAGGCCTATCCTGTGCGCGCCAGGCTCGATGCCAATCTCTTCGGCGCGACGAACATCCATTCCGAAAACGTCTGCACGCCGGGAGGCGCGGCCGCCGATCCCCATGCCGTCTGCGCCGCCTTCGAAGCCCAGATCAGGCTTCAGGGAGGCATCGATACCCTGATTCTTGCGCTCGGGCCGAACGGCGAGCTGGGAGCGAATGTCCCCGGGGATTCCTTCTCGAACGAGACCTGCTACAACGAAGAACGTGGGGAATTCACCATGGGCATCGGCACCGTCATGGAGGCCCGGCGCATCGTCGTCGTGGCATCAGGAGCCGCCTATGCGGATATCGTGAACCAGGCGTTCTACGGACCCATCACGCCGAAGGTTCCTGCATCCATCCTGCAGTTCCATCCTAACGCGATCGCCGTGCTCGACGATGCGGCGTTTTCCGCATGCGACGCCGCCCAGGAGCTCGAGGAGCAGGAGCATCATCACCATCACGGCGAGGAATAGGCTGCGGGCGGAGCCTTCGGGCCATGGCCCGAAGGCTCGACAAGCCGGTTTCGACGGGGATGGAAAGGGCGTCTGCCGCTTCTCGAACGATGCGCGCGCCAGCGGCTCCGTCTGCGAGATATCGTTTCGCCTCGTAGGAAGCTCGCATTATCCTCTTTTAAGTATATGCTGCCTTTATCGGGATGGGCATCGGCTCATTTCTGCCAGGTACATACCGAAATCCCTTTTTTCAAAGGATGCATCTCACCTTGCGGCATACCTATGCTTTCCGAAGTTCGAAAAAAGGGGGAATGCGCCTGGTTGCTGCGCGCAAAGCGCGCGCTTCCTCCTTTCGGGAGGGGCTCTTCAGCGGAGCTCGGAGAACCGGGGGAGCGAAGGAGGATCCGATGTCTAAAAGCGAGCTGGTAAAGACCAAGGAAGAATTGTCGCGTCGTGGCTTTCTGCGGGGCTTGGCTCTTACAACGGTGGCAGCATCCGGACTAACGAGCTGTGCGCCATCCTGCGATGGCGGTTCTACGGGCGCAGGGGATGCGGGATCGACGGCGGGCTATCAGTATGATTGGGAAATAGCCGAGGGCGAAATCGTTCATGGCGTATGCCCCAAGAACTGTTACGACACCTGCCGGATCTGCACGAAAATCGTTGACGGAGTCGCCGTTCAGATACGAGGCGATCAAACCAATCCATACACAGCGGGCAGCCCGTGTGTAAAAGGACAAACCTATTTAGATTACCACTATTCCGAGGATCGCATCCTGTATCCCATGAAGCGCGTGGGCGCCAAGGGTCCCGGCGCCCAATTCGAGCGCATTTCTTGGGATGAGGCGCTCGAGACGATTTCAACACGGTTCAAGGACATTTCGGATACCGTCGGCGCCGAGGCGATCGTGCCCTATACCTTTTCCGGTACGTTCGGACTCATTCAGGGCTGCTTCTTCAGCGGGGTGCTGCGTTTTCTCTATAAGCTGGGGGCCGCCGCCTTAATGCCGAATATGTGCGAAGCCGCCGGCATCGCCGCCTTGCCGTTTACCTATGGCAAGCAGTGCGATGTTGATCCGGAGCAGTACGGCAATACGGATCTATTCGTGTCCTGGGGCAGCAACCTGTCGGCCACCTCGGTGCATTCGGTCAAGTTCGTTGCGGAGTGCAAGAAGAACGGCGGCAAGATCGCCGTCATTAACCCCATGCGCATTCCCTTGTGCGAATGGGCGGACCTTTGGGTCAAAATTCGTCCAGGCACGGATACCCCCTTTGCGTTGGGCGCCATCAAAATTCTTCTTGACGAGGGCATGTACGACAAAAAGTTCGTCGAGAAATACTGCATGGGCCTCGATGAACTTGCAGCCGTCGCTGATGAGTGGCCGGCATCGCGTGTTGCGGAAGTATGCAACGTGACCGCTGACGAACTCGAAAGATTCGCCCATATGTACGCCGATGCCGAGACCGCAATCATCATGATGGGCATGCAGGTCAATCGTGATTCCAATGGAGGATCGAAGATCCGCGCCATATCGTTCCTTCCGGCTTTGACGGGCAATATCGGCAAATCAGCCGCCGCCGGCTTCCAATGGTTGACGGCCGGCTATTGGGCTCTGAATTTCGACAACGTCTGTCTATCGACCAAGCTCCTTGGGGCATTCACCCCTGGCGGCGGCTATGTGGTCAACTGGAATCAGATAAACGCCGGCGCCTACAACCGCCGCGTTATCAACATCGCCGATTATGCCGATGTGCTCAACGAAACCGGGCGCTACGCCGGCCAGCCGACGCGCGCAGTATTCGTGTACAACGGCAATCCCTTGGTAAGCGTTCCGGATAACGCGCGTATCCGCGAGGGTCTTGCCCGCGAGGACGTGTTCGTCGTGGTCTCTGACAAATGGCATACCGATACCGCCGACTATGCCGATATCATCCTGCCCTGTACCGATCTTCTTGAGACTGAAGACATCCATCAGGATTATCACGGATGGTACCTCAATCACAATGCCCCCGCCGTCGAGCCGCTGGGTGAAGCAAAGACCAATATCGAAATGGCCAATGCTTTGGCCCATGCGATGGGCTACGATGACGATTTCTTCGACGAAGGGGTGCCCGAGATGGCCAAAGCCCTCATCGAGGGGACGGAGGGCGCCAACCCGATCTATGGGCCCGATATGACCTATGAGAACTTGAAGAAAGAGCATTGGCGCAAGATTCCTGCATTCGTTCCGTATGCCGACTGTCTCGAATCGGGCTTTCCGACTCCCTCAGGCAAGATCGAGTTCTATTCGCAAAGTCTCAAGGATCTCGGATACCATCCGGTGGTCGAGTACGTCCCCTCCGCCGAGAGCTTCGACGGGTCTCCGGAGCTCTTTAAGAAATACCCGCTCAAACTTGTGTCCTCCACATCTAAAGACCTATGCGGTTCGAACTGGCACAACATAGGTAAGATTCGTGCAATCCATCATCAGCATCTCTATATCCATGAGCGCGACGCATCTGTCCGCGGCATAGCGGACGGCGATAACGTGGAGGTGTTCAACGACCGTGGCGTGTGTGATTCGCTGACGGCGCTCGTGGTCGATGACGATGTGATCCTCGAAGGAACGGTGCTGGCGCTCAAAAGCACTTGGCCCAAGCTGATGGACGGACGAAACAACATTAATGTTCTGACGCCCGGATACACGGCCGATCTGGGCATGGGAACGTCGTTCCAGGCCAATCTGGTAGACGTCCGCAAAGCGTAAGGATCATTTCCGGAGAGGAGGCCGTTCAGATGGCCAAGCAGATGAGCTTTCTTTTGGATCAAAAATGGTGCATCGGTTGCCAAGCCTGCGTGACTGCCTGCCAAATGAGGCATCACTGTCCTGACGACGTACACCTTCGCTCAGCATCAAGCTTCGAAGATCAGCCTGTGGGGCCGTGGATAACCGTGGCTTGCAACCACTGCGAGGATCCGGCGTGCGTTCCCGTATGCCCTGTAGGGGCTCTGACCAAGCGCGAGGACGGCATAGTCGTGCAGGATCACGAGCTCTGCATCGGATGCCAGTCCTGCGTCAAGGCATGTCCTTACGGGCATCCCGTATACATCGAGAAGGACAACAAGACCCTGCGCTGCGATATGTGCGCAGCTCGGCTCGACAAGGACGACATTCCCGCCTGCGTCGAGGCTTGTCCTATGAAGGTCTTGATCGTCGATACCCTTGAGAATAACGAGGCGGCCGGCGGCATCGTCGAGGGAGTAGGCTTCAACATCGAGGCGACGAAACCCACCACCAGGTTCATTCCGATTTGATAGCGGCGCGACGGCGCGCCTGACGCTGCTTCTTTCAAGGATAGGCGCGCGGCATCGCATGGAGGAGCTCGATGATCATGGATGTGGCGAAGATGACGACAGAAGAGATAGCGAGCCTTGCTTCGCGTCGTTTGGACAGGTTCGGCTTGATTGCCGATGTGTTCTCGAAAGAGTCTCCCGAGAACGTTGTGAAGGATGTTGTCCGTCAGGCCTCTCGGGTCTGCTGGGAAGGCCATGGGTCTCCCGAGGGGAAGTTGGCTCTCGGCCTGAGGTCGCTTTCCTGTGGCGATATGGCTGTCTTCGCGACGCAAACCAGGACGGAGTACGCGCGTCTCTTCCTCGGCCCCCGTGCGCCCGTCGCGCCGCTGCACGAGTCCGCATACGTTTCAGGCGCCTGCCGCATGTTCACGGAGGAAACGATGGCGGTTCGCTCGTTCTACGAGCGCTTCGGATGGGTCATGAAAGCCCGCAATCGCGAACCCGAGGATAGCATCGGCACGGAATTCGAGTTTCTGCGCAATCTGAGCGTTCGTTGCATGGAGTTCTCGTTTCGTCCGGGTGGCGAGGAGGAGACAAGGGAGCTTGCGGAGGCCCAGAGCGAGTTCTTGCGAATCCATGTGATGCGCTGGGCTCACGAGTTCGCCCGTCGCGTCGTCGAGAACGATCGAAGCGGATACTACGCGGCATGGGCGCGGTTCCTTGCAGAGGTCCTTCGTGAGGAGGAATCGGTCTGCGCATAGAGGAGGGGACCGTGTCGGCTTAAGGGGAAGAGGAATCAGGCGGGGCGTCGTGTCGGCTACCGTCCTGTCGTGCAGAGCGAGGATGGATGCGAATGGATCTCATTGTCATGCTGGCGGTGTCATGCGCGTTCATCGCGGTTTTTTCTCGCTCCATCAAGGAGCAGGCGTTGATCTGGTACGGGATGGCTCTGGCGCTCGATTTCGCATATGCCTATGGCGTGGTTTTCAGCCTCCCTCCTTGGGCGCTCCATATCCTGTCTTTGACGGTACAGCGGGCCACGCTCGCCACCGCCCTGTTCATTATCGTCATGTACTGCGGGGTTCTTCCTGGCCAATCGGCGCCTCGTAGGAGGCTCTCGTCCATTCGAGGCGAGCTGTCCGTCATGGCGTGCATCCTGGCTTTGGCCCATTGTTTCAACTATCTCGACTCGTACGTGGGCGTTCTCGTCAGGGATGCCGAGGCTGTTGGCGCGTTGCAGCTTGCGAGTCTTCTGCTGGCGTTTGTCCTGCTGGTCTTGCTCGTCATGCTCGGCATGACTTCCCTGAAAAGAGTGAAGAGGAGCATGCCCCCTGCGACGTGGATGGCCATCCAAAGGCTTTCGTACGTCTTCTTCGCGATGATCTACGTTCATGAGATGCTCTTTTTATTCCCGGCTGCAGCGAAGGGTTCGGCGGATGCGCTCGCCACATGCGTCATGAGCAGCGTTATCTTCATAGGATATGCCGTTCTCCGCATTTTCCGAAGCATCGCGGATGCGAGGGCCGTTGCGACAGATGCCTAGGAAGCGCTGTCGACCCGTTTTCGGAAGGAGAGCCGACATGACTGATTTCATGTCGAAGGGTTTTCTCGCACGGAGGGCCGTCGTATGCGCTTCGAGAGCTTAGGCGCCTCGGTGACTCCGCGGTTTCCAGCGAATTGTTCAGCGGCATGCTATTTGCCGCGTCTTTGGCATCTAGTTTATTCATCGTCGCAGGACTCTTCGGCATGACATTGGTATGGAAGGCTCCGCTGGCATTCTCAGCCGTGCTCGCGGCGCTGTTCGTGCTATTCGAAGGTTTGGCGTTCCGTCGGCCCGTTTCTGCAATGCCGCGCAGCGCGCCTCTTGCGCTCAAGCGGCCTATTGCCAATGTTCTAGGTGCCTTTTGCATGGCAGGCGCGCTTTCGGCGTCGCTTCTCGTTCCTTCCTCCGGCATCCGCACGGCCTTCGTCGTCATTGAGCTTATTCTCTGTTTTGTCTTGGCATTTGCGCATCTCTGCAACGCACATCTTGGCGTTGTGCCCGGCGCGTCTCGTCGCTATGGGTGTAGGGGTGCTATTCGGATCGCATGCGTTGCAGGAGGATCTATCCTGTGGGGTTATGGGATGCTTGCATCCGGTGCCGATTCCTATGTCGCGGTGGGCGCGGTTCTCGTCGTCGCGTCTCTCGCGGCATGCGGCGCGTCCGATCTCATGTTCTGCGAGCGATTCGGACTCCTGCCTCGCGAGAAGGCGGAATCGTGCCCCGGCTCCGATGGCGGGAAGTGCGAGGGGAAGGAGACGGCCGATGGAGTATGATTCATGGGTGGTAGCACCATGTCGGATAAAGGGAGTTTTCAGGGAATGCCTGATTACGACGAAACCCATTACGAAGAAGGCGCGCATCCGCCCCCCTTCGGGCAACAGCAGGTTCCGCTCGGTCGCGCCCGGCATGCCCATGCTCTTGATGCGGGCATGGGCTCGCTTATCGCGTATTTCTTCTGCATGCTCTCTTCGGTCTCTATCCGTCTAAGCGGAAAGGTCGACGGGAGCGTCGATGGAAGCGTCATCGTGTCGCTTCTGGTCTTTTCCGGCGCCGTGAGCCTCATGCTCCTGTTCCTTGCCATGTCGGAATCCTATCTTATGAAGCACGATCCTTACAGGCTTATGGCTCTTGCGGCCGGGGCATTGATGGCGGCAGGTCCTTTGGTCTACGGGATAGAGGCCTTGATCGGTGCGATGGACTCATTCCTTGTATATTGCGCTTTCTCGCTTTCCGGCTGCGGCTACGCGATAGGACTTTTGATATGGGGAAGAATCCTATCCATCAAGGATGAGGACGCGAGTTCCCGCCAGGTTTTGGCGGACACATGCTTCGCCGTTATCGTCATGGTCGCTTTGTCCGTGCTCCCCGAGCTTCTTTCCATGCTTGCCATGGTCTTCTTGGCGTTCGTGGCGGCGATCACCGGATATCGAGCCGTGCCCTCCACCTCATTCGAGGTACGTCATGCGCAAGAGCATGCTATAAGCGACACGCGCAAGACCATACCGCTTTTCTCGTATTTCGCCGGCAGTGCTCCCTGGATAGTGTGCGGCGTGTTCATTGCATTGCTGAGCGGCGTGCATGTGTTTGACGGGCATATAGGGTCCGCCGAAGCGGTGGCGGCGGTTATTGCGATTGCATCGGGAGCGATCATAATTCGCCTCCACCGCAGCCACGAAGTGAGCCTGGTGCGCGTCTCATGGGCGTCCATCCCCCTTCTGGTGAGCGCGCTTATTATCTACGTCACAGGTGACGAGCGCTTTCTAAAGCTCGATGTGGCCCTGATCGTTTCGTCCATGGTGTTGTCCTATCTGCACCTCATGGCGCATTTCTCTGCGCTTGCCCATAGGGAGGATTTATTCAGCAATCAGATATTCTCCTGGGGATGGCTTGGGCCTAGCATAGGGCTGTCCGTCGGAATCTTCGTCGGAATCGTTTGCCTCGTCTCCGACCTGTCTTCCGTGAACGTCTTCCTTTCCCTTATGGGCAGCCTTCTCGTTCTTGCGCTGATCGCCTCCATGAGGAGTATCGAGAGCGTGGTGTCGCGACACCGCGAGCGCTCTTTTCAAGATGAGTCTCGCAATATGGATGCGGCGGCATCTGAGGATGTCATGGGAACGGTGTTTACCGACATGGGGCTTTCGGAACGCGAGCGTGACGTCGCCTTCCTTCTTCTTGAGGGACGCAGCCAGCCCGTCATCGCCGACCAGCTTTCCGTGGCAACGAGCACGGTGAATACCCACGTGAAACATATCTACCAAAAGGCGGGGGTTCGCTCGAAGCAGGAATTCATCGAAGTGTGTCATAGCAAGAAGCGCCGTGCGCTTTCCTCGTTGAGTCGGAGCGCGCGGTAGTCGCAGCCGATGCAGGGCGTCTAATGCGCTGTCGGATGATATGCAACAAGGAGGAGATATGGGAACGTTCGCGCGATTCAAGGACAACCCTTTCGCGAGGGTGGCGGTGCTTTTCCTGTTCCTGCTCGCGATAGGCCTGCTGACCAGGGCGCCCGCACATGCATTAAGCCAATTCTACGGTCTTCACGGCGTTCTTTCGGCGCCTCTGTTCGCCGCGCTCGCTACGTGGCATCTCGATTGCCGAGGTCGCCTATGGCAGCTGCTTGCAGCCGTTGGAATCATCGCTGCGCTTCTTGGGATGATGAACCTCGTGATGGGGGTAAGTTTCTTTCTACTGGCCTTAGGCCTCATGCTTGTATACGGACTTACGGCGAGCATGCGGGAATCATCGCGTTGGGCTGCGTGCGGGGCCGCTTTCGGGGCTCTGAGCTATCCCTGTACCGTGATATCGGGGGTTCTGCTGGGCTCATACGCTTTCCTGCCTTCAATGGCCGGCGAGATCGTCCTGCTTTCCGCGTTGTCCTTGGCCCTCGGAGCGCTGGGCTCCTTGGCGGCTGGGTTCTTGGAGAAGAGGGCTCGTCCTTAAGTAAGCTGTCCTCTTGTCGGCTCTCCAAAGCCTTCGGAGCGAACCTGGAGGCTCTTTTCCGTGCAACGGTGCAGTTTTAACGGCGTTCGGGCGAAAATGTTATTAAATTAGGAACAAATATCGTCATCGTCCCATAATTTGGAGATTTCGAGTGTTATTATCTGCGCGTGCTCGCGTATGGGGACGAGTATGCAATTGGAACAACGTAAAGAGAAAAGGGGGTGTGGCTATGGAATTCCTGTCCGATGTTGCCGTGCTGTCGCGCATACAGTTCGCTTTGGTGGCTATCTTCCACTTCTGCTTCGTTCCGCTGTCAGTCGGCCTTGGTCTGATCCTGGCCCTCAATGAAACCCGCTACTACAAAACGCGCGACCCGCGCGACGCGGCTGCGACGAAGTTCTGGTCGAAGATTTTCGCGACCACGTTTGCCATCGGCGTGGCCACGGGAATCACGATGGAATTCTCGTTCGGCACCAACTGGGCCGATTACAGCCGCTTCGTAGGCGATATCTTCGGCGCCCCCCTTGCGGCCGAAGCCATCTTCGCCTTCTTCATGGAGTCCACGTTCCTCGGCGTCGTGATCTTCGGCCGCAAGAAGGTCGGCCCGAAGTTCTATCTGACCTCCGCCTGGCTCGTCTTCCTCGGCAGCTGCCTGTCGTGCCTCTGGATCCTCATCGCCAACTCCTGGATGCAGACCCCGAGCGGCGCGGAGCTTTCCGCCGACGGTACCAAGGCGGTTCTCACGGACTTCTTCGGCGCGGCGTTCAACGCCTCCACCGGCGTGCGCTATTTCCATACGGTCATGGCCCTGTTCGTGATGGGCGCCTTCATGGCCATCGCGGTTTCCGCCTGGTATATGCGCAAAGAGAAGTTCCGTTACTTCGCTGACAGGACCCTGCGTCTGGGCGCCACGGTCGCGCTTATCTCCACGTGCGTCCTTCTGGTGAGCGCGCACGCCTCGGCGGTCGAGGTCGCCGAAGAGCAGCCTTCCAAGATCGCCATGATGGAAGGCCACTATGAAGAAGGCACGTTGCCGCTCTACCTCATCGGCTACGTTGACAAGGACACGCAAGAAGTCGTCGCGCCCCTCAAGCTCGAAGGCTTCACCAGCTTCCTCGCTTCCAATAGCTTCGATACGGAATACCCCGGCCTGAACGATCTCGCCAAGGAAAACGCCGACCTCGATGTCGACGACCTGCCGATCGGCGTGACCTTCGTGAGCTATCACCTGATGGTGCTTATGTTCGGCGCTATCGTGATCGTGCTGGCGCTCGCGCTTATAGCCTCCTATAAGAAGGGCAGCAAGCTCAAGGATAAGAAGTGGTGGCAGTGGATCCTGGTCCTCTCCCCGATCTTCCCGTTCCTCGCGATCGAATCCGGATGGACGGCCGCAGAGGTCGGTCGCCAGCCCTACGTCGTGTATCCTGCGACAAGCTCTCCCGATGGCCTGGGGCTTCTCACCAACGATGCGATTTCCTCGTCTCTTTCTTCCGTTGAGCTGCTTGTGACCATCCTGCTGTTCATCGTCGTCTACACGTTCATCTTCATAGCCTGGGCCCGCCTCATCACGGGCTTCATCGGCAAGGGTCCTGTGGACGACCTTGAGGGCAACCCTGTCAGCGACGAGATCGAGGAGGCGAAATAACCATGACCGTACTGGGAATCATCTGGTTCATCCTCATCTTCGTACTGATCGCCGGATACTTCGTTCTTGACGGATTCGACCTGGGCGCCGGCGTCCTGAGCCCCTTCGTCGCCAAGACCGACGAGGAGAAGGCGCTCCTGCGCCGCAGCGTCGGTCCTGTGTGGGACGGCAACGAGGTTTGGCTCCTGACCGCGGGCGGCGCGCTGTTCGCCGCGTTCGCGCCGGCATACGCCACCACGTTCTCCGGTTTCTACCTGGCCATCATCCTCGTGCTCATGGGCCTCATCGTCCGCGCGATCTCGCTGGAGTATTCCGCGAGCGAAACGAAGCCCGGTTGGAAGAAGGCGTGGAACGCCCTGTTCTTCGTGGGTTCGCTGCTTCCGGCCCTGCTCTTCGGCGTCGCCATCGGCAACGTGTACGCGGGCATTCCGATGAACGCCAACGGCGACTACGTCGGCATTCCTCTGCTTGGCCTCGTCACGCCCTTCACGCTGCTGTGCGGCCTGCTCGGTCTGTCCATGTTCGTTCTGCAGGGAGCATCCTGGCTTGCGCTGAAGGCTCCCGAGGGCAGCGCTCTGGCCGTTCGCGCCCGCATGGCTCGTCGAACCTTCGCCATCCTGGCGATCGCGTTCTTCGTGCTCGTCACCGTCTACGCTCTGGTCATCATCAAGCCCGAGATGGTCGGCGGCCTGTCCATCCTGCGCATCGCCTTCGCCGTGCTCTTCGTCGCGATGCTTGCCGCCACCTTCATGAAGGCGACGGACGAGAAGGCTTCGCTCGTCGTGTTCCTCGCCTCGTCCGTTGCGTGCTTCGCTCTGGTTGCGCTGCTGGGTGCGAGTCTGTTCCCGAATCTGGTCGTGGCAGGTGCCGGCGATCCATTCAATCTGTTCGCAACGGCCGCTTCCGGCGCGAACATCACGATCGAGACGGCCGCGTCCGAAGACTTGACGCTCGCTTGGATGCTCGGCATCACCTGCGTCGGCCTTCCCTTCGTGCTGCTGTACCACTTCCTGGTCTACCGCACGTTCGCAGGAAAGCTCACGAAGGAAGACGCGAGCGAGTACTGATGATGGCGGGTCGGGCGTGATGGCGCCCGACCTGCTTCATATAGCAAGACGTCTTTGCGTTTTGCGGAATTGCTTCGGTATCGACGGGGCCGCAACCTCTGCTGCGGCCCCGTCGTTCTTTCATGCCATGCTTCCAAGGATGGAATGTTCCGCCGGAGACCTAGGCCTGCGCGGCCGATCTTCCGGCGATGCGGCCCCAATGCAGGCATCCGGCGAGGAAGGCTCCCGATCCCGGATAAGTGCGTCCTAGCCATCCGGCGCTGTTCGTCCCAGCGGCGAACAAGCGAGGGATTGCTTTCCCGTCCTGGTCGGTCACGGCAGCTTCATCGTTTATGACCAGGCCGCCGACTGCACCGATGTTCGTGCCGGCGACTTTCCAGGCATAATAGGGCGCTTCGTCGATCGCACCGAGTTGCTTCTCGCGTCCGAAAAGCGTGTCAATGCCTGCGGCGGCATCTTTATTCCATCGCGCTACCGTCTCGGACAAAGTATCAGCATCGACGCCGATCAAGCGGGCGAGTTCATCAATCGAATCGGCCTGCATCAAGGCACCGGATTCGATTGCGGCCGCACGCGCTTCGGCGCCGCCTTCGGCCGTGTCGCTCCAGGCTCCCTGAGGCGATGCGATCATCTTGGTATCGAGGATCATCCAGGTGGCTCCTGCGCCCCCACCGTTCTTTGCCGCCTCTTCATATGCGACGCGTCCGTAGTATCCGTACGTCGTATCCTCGCGCATGAATCGCAGGCCCCTTTGATTGACGATGATGGAGGCCAACTCAGGATTTGAGTTCGCTGCGAAGTACAGGGTCTCGTAGAAGAGCGCGACGCTTGAATAGAATGCTCCCCGCGCTCCCGCTGCAAGGCCTATGCGAATGCCGTCTCCGGTATTGGTCTGGGCCACGAACACGCCTCCGCGTTTTATGTCGGACAACTGCTGGGGAAGGTAGCGGGCGGCAAGCTCCTCGCTCCGGTCGACGCCGCCCATGGCGAGGACGACGCCTCTCTTCGCTCTGTAACGGGCCTTCCCGCATTCTACGCCTACAACTTCGCCGTCTACCATGGCAACCCCCGTTACCTCGGTGGCGGTCATGACCTGACCTCCCTTGTCGGCGAATGCGGCTAGACCGTTGGTCGTCCAGACCACGCCACCTGCCTTCGTCGGGTCGGCTGCATCCACTATGACGTGGATACGATCCTTGAGCATGCCTTCTTCAAGATAGGGAGTGCCGTATGCGCCGTACAGGTTGGCATAGGCGACTCCGAAGTTTTCAGCCATCCATTCAAGGTTGTCTGCCGAAGCATCAGCAAGGTTTCGCACGAGCCTTTCATCTGCGACGCCCTCGCCCTCGGCGATCCACCATGCGGCCATGGCCTCTCCGGTATCGTCGACGATACCGGCCTCTTTCTGCAAAGTCGTTCCCGCAGCCATGATGTTGCCTAGATTGATCGAAGTCGTTCCCCCGCACTGATTCGCCTTCTCGATGATGACGACCTTCTCGGCTCCATTTTCGAGCGCGGAGTATGCGGCGGTAATGCCCGCACCTCCGCCGCCGCATACGATGACGTCGAATTCTTCATCCCAGGTCGTCTCTTGGGCTGTCGCCCCCGTCGCATCCTGCGACGAACGGCAGGCAGCAAGCCCTCCTGCGGCTGATAGGGAAGCCGCGCCAAGCGCCGCCGTCTTCATGAACCTGCGTCTGCTTATCCTGATAGCATCCGTCATGAGTCCTCCTCTTACCGTGTTGGTTCTTCCTCCCTTTTCTCTTGAGGGATTACTGCGATCCTAGGTAAGCGGATGCAATCGCGAATCCTGTTCAATCAGGGATTCATGTCTGCATCCATCCCCATAAAACAGGGATGGGTTTTTGATTCGGGGCGAACGATGCCGAAAAGCTCGGCCTCTTCAGCAGGCGAGGTTTTCGATGTCGAAACTCAGGTTCAAGCGGATGCGCTCAGTATGGTTGATGAAGTCGCTGAAAGAGGGAAGGCCCTTTCGTTCTCTAAGAGCCTTCCCTCTTTCTCGGTATCCAGTTAGAGCCGATATTCGGACTAACTCATTCGAAGCGCGGTGCCTTCGATATCGATGGATTCGATTTCGTCGAGATCGATGATGCGGTCGAAGACGATGTTCGTGGTGCAGGTCGGATGCTCGGTGTTCCCATCGATACGCCCGCCTCCGTTCGCGTCGCATTCGAAGGAGGTCCCGTCTTTCAGGGTTACGGTCGCGCGGGCGCCGAGCAGTTCGTTGGAAAGCCTCGCATCCTGGGCGTTTTCGCGGCCGGAAGCCTCGTCGCCTCGGAAGGAAGTTCCGTCCTTCAAGGAGATTCCACGGCCCTCATCGCTCCATGCGACGGGACGGTCGACCTGATAGGCGAGGTGCAGGGAAATGGGGGAGATGCTCGCGTCGACGATATGGGCGTCATATCCGTAGAGGTCGAACGGTTCGGCGGCGGAAAGGGCGACGGAAGAGTCTTCGTAGGCGATGTCGAACTTGAGGTTCCATGTGCCTTCGGCGATGGTTTCGAATCCGGAGGCATCGTCACGCATCAGATTCTTCATGTGAGAGCGCACGACGCTTCCGGCCAGGCTCTCCGTTGCGTCGTAGCTCATCGTCTCCACATACTGGATGGCTGGGTCGTCAGGATCCGCATCGTAGAAATACGCGCTTCCGGAAGCGCCGCCCCAGTCGATGTCGGCCGTCGTATTCTGCTCGTAGAACATGAAGCCGGCAAGGATCCCGTTCTCGTTCGTGTCAAGATCGTCGAATGCGCTGCCGTCGTCCTTGGAGATCGAATAGACGATCGTGTAGGTATGCGCGTCGCCGATGATCGCATCCGCGCTGACGGTAATGCCGCCGTCGCTTGCGGTCGCTCCTATGGGATGGCCGATCGATTCAACGACCTCGGTCTTCGCGGGCGCTCCGTTGAACAGGTCGTCTGCGGCGTTCTGCAGCGTAATCAAGTTGCCTGTCGCATAGGCGCCCCCTCCCCCGAGTGCAAGGGCTGCGACGACGGCCGCGGCAGCGAAGCGCGCGGGATGCTTCCGGAGCCAGGCGGCCGCGCGTGCTGCGGGGGCCGGGCGGTCGACACGAGGCGCATACGCGCGGCTCTGCTCTGACGCATCGCCTGCATCCGCTGCGCACGCGGCGCCCGTGCCTGCGATCGAGGCGCTGCGGAGGCCGGATCCTTGCGTTCGTGCATCGGCGGCGTGCGCGAGCCTTTCCGCCATACGGTCCTTCTCTTCGGAAGGGAATTTCAAATCGTCAAGAGCTCGAGCGTAGGTCTCGGCGAAACCTTCGTTCATGATGCGCTCCTTTCAAGCATGGCGCGCAGCTTCTTGCGTCCGCGGCTCAGAGCCGCTCCGACGGCGGATTCGCTCCGGTCGGTCATGCGCGCGATTTCGGCTATGGAGTATCCCTCGTAATAATGCAGGTAGATCGCTTCTCGGTAGATGAGCTGGAGCTTCTGCACCGCCTCAAGCGTCTCGTCGTGCGGGTGCCCAGGAGCTTCCGCATAGCGGGCCTCATCCAAGCTGACGAATCGTCCCCGCCCCTGCTTCAGACGGTCCTTGCAGGCATTGATCGTGACGCGGATGATCCAGGCCTTCTCATGTTCGGTTCCGGCGAAGGGGACGGTTCGTGCCAGGGTTTTCAGAAGGACGTCCTGGCATACGTCTTCCGCGTCGCAGGTCGAGTTCAGGTAGGTGTAGCTCAGCCTGAGAATGAGGTCGGCATAGTCATGGACCAGGCGTCTTGCCTCGGAATCCGCGTCTGTCGGTCTCGATGCCCTCATCCGGCCTCCTTTCGAATCGCATTGAATCATGCAACGTTGCTTACCTACAACACGATTCGCGGCGGCGATTCTTGACAGCGAAATGCGAACGGCGTCGGCTGCATGCGGAACGACGTTTCGCCGATCGCTATGCAGCATGACGCAGAATGGCACCCATCGGTCGAGTCGAAGCATGCGCATCGCGGCAGAGGGGATGCGGCAGGGCTATAGTGGAGGGGCAACGAAACCGGAGATAGGAGCCGCCATGCGCTACGATGAGCTGAAAGACATGATCAAGGACGCCATGAAGGCCCACGACAAAGTGCGGCTCTCCATCCTGCGCCAGCTTCATGGCGAGATCAAGAACATCGAGGTCGACGAGCGGCGCGAAGCGACCGAGGCCGATGTCGACGCCATGACGAAGCGTCTGATCAAGCAGACGAAAGAGACGCTCGAAGGATCCGTTAAGGCCGGCACGAACGAAGAACGCACCGAGACGCTTCGCATCCAGGTCGCCATTCTCGAAGATCTGCTTCCCGAACAGCTTTCAGGAGACGCGCTCTGCGAGCTCGTCGACGCGACCATAGCCGAGCTCGGCGCGACCACGAAACGCGACATGGGCAAGGTCATGGGTGCCCTCACGAAGGCGACCGGCGGGAACTTCGACAAGGCCGCTGCCGCCAAGATCGTCGGTGGGAAGCTGGCATAAGCCGTTCTGCGGTTCTTTCTCGGGATGTCGAGGCGACCGGGACATTCGTTTCGCGTTCGATGCCGACCGCGCTCGAGGCGCATGGCTATCGCCCTATTCCCCTGTCGTCTTCCGTATCGGGCTGCGGTGCGGCGCGCTAAAGCCTGCCCCGATTCACGGTGCGGGTCTTGCGATGCTTCACCGGTTCGCGAAAATCGATCTCGATCTGGTTGTCGAGCACGTCGCTCTTGGCCCGTTTGACCTGCACGTCATCGATATTCCAGGTCACGGCTTCATTACCGTAGGCAACGAGCATATGCATGCGCGCATCGCGCAGGTTCTGCTTCGATCCCGCGCGGTGCTCGCTTTCGAATTCGAACGATCCTGACGTGGGGTGTTCGTTCTGCGGGGAGCGGTAGTGAGCGATGTAGACGGCCATCGTCGGATCCTCCCTAGGCGTCCTGCGCGACGCCGAGGCATTCGCGTGCGATATGCAGATCCGATTTGACTTCGGGAAACGAGTCTCCCCTATGCTGGCGGGTCTCGTCGCCCTTCGCAAGCAGGCAGACCACGGCATCGTTTTCACCCGCCACCTCGAACGCGCGGATGATGGCCTGCTCGCGGTCGACGATGATTTCGCACGGCGTATCCGTCGGCGTGTTCGCCGCCATCTCCTCGGCGATAGCGCGCGGATCTTCGTGCGCAGGGTCCTCCTCGGTGTAGATCAGGTAGTCGGCGAACTGCGCGGCCACGCGGGGCAGAACCTCGCGACGTTCGAACGCCTTGTCGCCCGGCGCGCCGAACACCGCCACGACCTTCGCCGCAGGGTGCTCTTTCCTGACCGATGTGAAGAACGTCTTATAGGAAAGCTCGTTGTGGGCATAGTCCACGAGCGCGATGGTGCTGCCTGCGGCAGACCGCACGACCTCCATGCGGCCGGGTACGCGGACATGCGCGAGGCCTGAGGCGATGTCTTCGAAGCCGATGCCCGCGATGCGCGCCATCGCGATGGCGGCCAAGGCGTTTTCCGCATTGAAGAGGCCGGCCATGCCCAATGTCATAGGGCGTGTCCCCCCTTCGCAGGCCAGATCGAATGCGATGCCGTCTCGGCACGGCCGTACGTCGCTGGCGCTGTAGTCGGCTTCCGGCCGATCGACGCCGAAGGTCAGCAGGCGCTCGGCGCGTCGTGCATGTTCGAGCACCTCGTCGACGAGGTCGGAATCGAGGTTCACGACGGCGGTGCGGCATTGGTCGAAGATGCGCAGCTTCGACGCGAAATAGTCCTCGAACGAGGGATGCTCGCTCGGGGAGATGTGGTCGCGTCCGATATTCAGGAAGCACGCGACGTCCAGCATGAGGCCGAGCGTGCGGTCGTATTTAAGGGCATGGCTCGAGACTTCCATGACCAGGTGCTTCCTGCCGGATTCGGCAGTATTGAAGACGTGGCGCCACAAATCGACGGCCTCGGGCGTCGTGTTATGGCTTTCGAACGCGTCGATCCCGTCGTCGGTTTCGATCGATCCGATGATGGAAGGCCGCATGCCCGCCGCCGCGAAGATCGACTTCAGCAGGAACGACGTGGTGGATTTGCCTTTCGTGCCCGTGATGCCCATGATATCGATGCGCTTATCGGGACGCCCGTACGCCGCGCGCGCGGCGTAGGCCATGGCCGGCCGGATGTCGTCGGTGACGAGGTGGGAAACGCCTTCGGCATGCGCGCTCAGATCAGGCTCCGAGGATTCGTCGCAGAGGTACGCCGCCGCTCCTGCGTTCAGCGCATCTTCCAGGTAGGCGGGTTTGAATGCGGCGCCCTTGCAGGCGAACAGCGCTTCCGGGCCTACGGCCCGCGAGTCTATGGACATCCCGCGAACCGGTCGATCCGGTCCGACGAGCCGGATCTTCACTCCCTGCGCGGCGATCGCGTCGGCGAGGGATGAGAGGGTCGTTTCAGGCGGAAGGCAGGATGTCATGGCGTTCCTTCTTTTGCGATTTGGCTTAAGTCTCAAGCATAGCCCATGGAGGGCTTCGGAACGTCTGATATATTGATGGGAAATCATCGAGCCAACCCCCATTTCGAAGGAGCGAAGGATGAGGGCACTCCCTTCCCAATTGCTTGACGGTCGCATGAGGATCGTCTGGATGGCATCCGGCGCGCTCAAGGCGCTTGTCGCCGTCGCCGTCATCATGGGCGCATATGCGGCCGTCTCTTTCAACGGCATCGTACCGCCTTCGTGGGTCCTGCCGACGCTCATCGCGCTCGCCGTTGCCGCCGTCATCGTGTACGCCGTAGCGTATCCCATGCTCAAGTATCGATTCTGGCGATACGAGGTTGCCGAGAACGATCTGGATATCGTGCAAGGGGTCGTCTGGCGCACCCGTACCGTCATTCCGTTCGTGCGCGTTCAGAACACCGACACGGTGCAGGGCCCGATTCTGAGGATCCTCGGATTGGCGAGCGTGACCGTGGCCACGGCGGCCGGATCGCACGTCATTCCGGGCCTTGCCTTCGATGCGGCGGACGCTCTGCGCGACCGCATCGCCGAGCAGGCCCGCCTCGCTCAGGAGGACGTATGATTCCCGAGACCCTGAAGCCGGGTGCGCATCGCGTCCATTCTTCATATGTCTGGCTCGGCAGCCTGCCGATCATCCTGTCCCTCATAGTCGCCTCGCTGCCCGGATTGGCCCAGGTTCTGACGCTGATCCTTATCGTTCCTCTTATGGCCCTGATCGCCGTGCTCGTGCTCGGCCTGCGCGTCTTGGGATGGACCCGCCTGTCATACGAGCTGTCGGAAACCGAATTCCGCAAGTCGTGGGGCGTCGTCTTCAAGCGCAAGACCCATGTGCCCTACCAGCGCATCCAGTCGGTCAATCAGTCCGCGCGCCCGCTGCAGCGCGTCGTGGGCGTCTGCGACGTGCGCATCGAAACCGCGGGCGGCTCGTCCAACGAGGCCGTCGTTCTGCAATGCATGCGCGTCTCCGAAGTCGAGGCCCTGCGCGGCGAACTGTTCCGTCGTAAGAAGGTTCTGCTCGACGGCGGATCGCTCGATGCCTGGGGAAGCGCCACCGTGGACGGCGTCGTCTATCCGTCGCAGTGGGCGTGCATCCAGTACGGCATCGACCCGTCTCAGGCCCGTCCGGTTCGCGTTGACGGAACGCCCGTCGACGTCGCGTCTTCAGCGCGCGTTTCCGCCCCTTCGGCTCCGTCCGGAGGCATCTCCGTCGCCGGCGGCGCGCAGCCCGGAGCCGAGGCCAACCTTCTCGGAGGCGTCGCCGCCGCGTCCGACCGGTTTCGCGGCCTCGATGGCGGGGAAGCCGTGGAGACGGGTCCCGTCTCGTATGAAACCGGCCTTTCCAATGTCGAGCTGCTGCTTGCGGGGCTGACGGGAATCGGGTCGTCCGTCGGCGTCGTTCTTGCGGCGCTCTTCGGTGCCCTGGGATACCTTCCCTCGGTCGTGAACGATCGGCTCCGTGCGTATTTCGAGGAGATGGCGGGCTCTTCTCTCGACCCCGTGCTCTCCCTGCAGGCGGGGGATATGGCCTCCTTTTCCGCGAACGGCCTTGTCGGGGCGATCGCGATCGCGCTGCTCGTCCTGTTCATCCTGCTCGTCTTCTCGGCTCTCGGATCCATGCTCACGTACGGCAGCTTCCGCCTGCGTCGCCGGGGGTCTCGCATCGAAATCGAATCGGGTCTTGTCAGCCGCGCGTTTCACGGCATCGATGTCGACCGCGTGCAATCAATCGTCATCGATCAGTCGTTTTTCCGTCGTTTGATCGGGTACTGCGAGATCAGGGTCGAGAAGATCGACACGCTCGATCCTTCGCAGAAGCAGGCCGGCCAGGCGGCGCACGGAACGATCCTGCATCCGTTCATCAAGCTTTCGCGCGTGCCGTCCCTGCTCGAGGGCATTCTTCCCGAGTTCGCTTCCTATCCCGATCTTGCTGTCAGACCGGCCCCCGCGGCTCTGCGCCGCGGCATCATGAGGATCGCCGTCTGGCGGAACTTCGGGGCCTACGCGGCGATCCTCATGGGCGTTTTGCTTGCGGTTTCGTTCGCCTTGGATCCGCTGGTTGCTTCCGACCAGGCTCTCGTCGTCCTGATTTCCATCGCGCGCGGCATCATAGGGGTCCTGCTCGCCTTCTGCCTGATCGACGTCGCGCTCTCCATCGTGCGCGCCGTGCTCTGGTTCAAGGGCTCGGGCCTCGGATACGACCGCCGATTCATGACGCTCGTGAACGGCGGGTTCTCGCGGCGCACATCCGTCGTCCCTCGTCAGAAGATCCAGTTCGCCACGCTTTCCGCGAATCCTTTCCAGCGCGCCTCGAAGGTTCGCTGTGCATCGGTGCGCACGGCCGCCGGCATCGACGGCAAGACGACGACGCTCTGGGATCTCTCGCTTTCGGACGCGAACGCCTGGCTGGAATGGGCGCGCCCGCGCGGTTGACGGCCCTATGCTAGAATCCCGACATGGGAAGCGAATGCGACAGAACATCCGTCCGCGCGCCGCGCTCGGTGCGTGAGTACCGTCTGGGCGAGGAAATCGCCAACGCGATCACGCACGGCATCGGCGCGCTGCTCGCCATCGCTGCCATTCCCGTCATGATCGTGACCGCCGTGTCGCACGGCGGAGGGGCGCATCTTGCATCCGCGATCGTCTTCGGCGTATCCATGCTGCTCGAATACCTCGCCTCGACGCTGTACCATGCGCTCGCGCACGAAGGCGCCAAGCGCGTCTTCAAGGTCATGGACCACTGCGCCATCTACTTGCTCATCGCCGGATCGTACACGCCTTTCTGCCTGATCGCCCTCGCGGACCACGGAGGGTTCGTCCTGTTCTGCGTCGTCTGGGCGGCCGCGCTCGTCGGCATGGCGGTCGAAGCGTTCTGGGTCTTTCGTCCGCGGTGGGCCTCCGCGCTTCTGTATCTGCTGCTCGGATGGTGTGTCGTATGGTTTTTGCCCGTGCTTTACGCGTCTTTGCCGCGTCCGGGCTTTTTCTTGCTGCTCATTGGCGGCATCCTGTATTCGATCGGAGCAGGGTTCTACATCCTGAAGAAGATCCCGTACATGCACACGGTCTTCCATGTCTTCGTGCTTGCCGGGACCATCTGCCATTTCTTCGCCGTCGAGCTCTTTCTCCTGTGACCGGCAGCGCCGGGTAGGCGCATCTTGTAAGAAGGTTGTGACGCAACTTCCATGGACGTAGGCATATCCATCCTAGTCACGTTCGTCCTCATCGTCGTCAACGGGTTCTTCTCGGGCTCGGAGATGGCGCTCGTCAGCGCCAAGCGCGTCGTTTTGCAGAAAGAAGCCGAGGAAGGCTCCCGACGCGCGCAGAAAGCGCTTGCGCTCTCCGAGGATCCCGATCGGTTCCTCGCGGCCATCCAGGTCGCCATCACGCTCGTCGGATTCTTCGCCTCCGCGACGGCGGCGACGAACCTATCGGCCCCGCTCTCCTCATGGCTCTCCTCGTTCGGCATCGACTGGCTTACGGCGGCTTCCCAGGTGGCGGCTCCTATCCTGATCACGCTCATCGTCTCCTATGCGAGCATCGTCTTCGGCGAACTGGTGCCCAAGCGCCTCGCTCTCGCCGATGCGGAGAAGATGGCAGGCGCCGTGGCCGGCCCCCTGACGGCGTTTTCGACCATCGCCTCGCCTCTCGTGCGTCTGACGGCGGCTTCGTCCGATGTGGTCGCGCGCGCGATGGGCATCAAGAGCGCTGCGGATCGCCAGGACGTCTCCGAGGAGGAGATCCGCTACATCGTGGCCGACAACGACGAGCTCGATGACGAAGAGAAGCGCATGATCCACGAGGTGCTCGACCTCGGCGACACGACGGCGGAGGAGGCCATGACTCCGCGCGTCGATATGGTGGTCATCGAGGCGGCGGACACGGTCCTGCATGCCATCGAGCTCATGCGGAAAACCGGGTATTCCCGTCTGCCGGTGTTTTCAGGGGACCACGACAACGTCGTCGGCATGGTGCGCTACAAGGATCTCATCGGCCCGCTGCTCGAGGATCGCGAGAACGATCCCGTGTCCTCCTGTTTAGCCCCCATCAGCTACGTTCCCGAGAGCAAGGACCTCATGCCCCTGCTCAACGAGATGCAAACGAATCGTCAACAGATGGTCATGGTCGTAGACGAATACGGCGGTACCGCTGGTTTAATTACCATCGAAGACATCGTGGAGGAAATCGTCGGCGACATCATCGACGAGACCGACCTCGAGAACCGCCATATCATACAGACGGCTCCGAACGAATGGCTCGCCGACGGAGCGTTCACCTGCGACGATGCCGCCGATCTCGGCTGGCCTGTCGAGGTGAGCGATGCGTATGAGACCATTGCCGGCTGGCTGATGGACACGTTCGACCGCGTTCCTCAGGTCGGCAACGAGCTCGTGTTCGAGGGCTATGTCTTCAGAGTCCAGCAGATGCGTCGCCGTCGCATCGCGAAAGTGCTGGTCAGGCGTCTTGAAGAATCGGCGTCTGAACCTGAGGCGGAAGACGGGGCGACGCGCGAGGCGCACGAGGCGTGAGCACGCCTCCGGGCAGGGTCGAAAGGAGGCGGGCCGCCATGGAGAGGTCGATCGGGGATTTCAATATCAGGCGGTCCCGCGACGACGTCGCCATAGCCGGCATCTGCGCAGGCCTTGCCGATTATTTCGACGTCGATGCCCTCGTCGTGCGCATCCTTGCGCTCCTTGCGCTCCTTGCGAGCTTCGGTGCCGCGGCATTCGCCTATCTGGTTCTGTGGGCCGTCATCCCCATGCGGGAGGACGGCGATCCCATCACGGTGCGTGCGGAAGGCGCGCCCGACCCGAGCATGTCCCCGATACTGACGCGCAAAGCCTGCCTGGTGATCTGGTCGACCGCCTTCGTCGCCTGCATCGGCTTCGCCGGCGCGCTCGATATCGTTCTCGTCGATTCTCACTGGTGGCAGTTCTGGCCCATCATCCCGTTCTCGTTCGGCATCATGATGATGGTGTTTCCCGTCCGTCGCCGGTTCCACGCCGATCTTATGGCATGCGGCATCGCGTTCGTCGGCATCGGGCTGCTGCTGCTCTTCTGCTCCATCGATCTGCTGTCGTGGACGACCGTTCCCGAGGCTGCCGGCGATCTCTGGCCGCTCCTTGCCGTGTCCGTCGGCTGCTCCGTCTACGGGCATGTGCGGAGAAGCAATCTGATGATCTTCGCGAGCGGGCTCTTCGTTCTTGTCGCAGCGATTCTTGCCGCGACGGTCTTCGGCATCCCGGGCGACGTGGACGCGCTGGCGTTCCGGGTTCTTCCCGGGTCCGAGTACGAGATTACGGCAGCGCCCCTGATGGAGGCCAAGGGTTAGCGGCGCGGCGTCTTGTCCGGTGCATCCGCCTTCGTCGCCCTCCATGCCATTCTTACTAAAAATACATATCTGACCTTGTGATTTGTTATTGACAGCCCTTCTACGCTAGAATGTCGCGGTTACCTATTCACAGCCTTTCGAGTCGATGCGAAGGAGGGGGCTTGGCAGCAACGCCGATACATACGGGCGCTCGTTCGAACGCGAAGCTCTTCTTCTTTTTCGTGAAGGCCGCGGCCGTCACCGTCGTCGCCGTGATCGTCGCGTCGGGCGTCTGGCAGCCTGCGTCGGCATCGCTCAAAGTCGATCTTTCCACCATCGGCATCGGCGACCGCCAGAGCACCGCGTCCGATATTTCGGGTTCGAATCCGTCGAGCCGCCTGTCGGGCACGACGGACGCGTCGTCTGCCCGCAAGGGCGCTTCCGCCGCCCGCAGCATCTCGGTGAAGGATCCCGATCCCGTCGTCGTCCTCGCCGCCATCGATGAATCCAACGCCCATACCGTCGCAGCTGCCGAAGAGGTCGGCACGATGACCCCGCTGCCCACGGCGCCCCATGTCCTTCCCGATGTTTCGGACGGCTGGTCGACCGGCAGCGCATCCGCGTACAGCATCGTCGACAACGACGATGGCGAAGGCAACTTCAACACCACCGCCACCGCATCCGGTCGCAAGCTCGATGACGGCGGCATCACCGTCGCCGTTCCCGAGTCCCAGTCCTGGCGTCTCGGCCAGGCGGTCGCCGTCATGTGCGGGGACAAGGTGGTCGTCGCGACGGTCACCGACACCGGCGGCTTCGCCCCGTACGGGCGCGACCTGGACCTCGCGCCCGGAACATGGAAGGCGCTCGGAGCACGGAGCGTCGGCGACTGGGGCGTTCGCACCGTCTACTACAAATTCCTGTAAGATGCGCTTTCAAGGCGCATCTTCCATGTAGAGGGAAAGAGGTCCAATGGCCAACGTCATCGTCGTGGGATGCGGGCGCGTCGGCTCGTCGCTCGCAACGATGCTGTCGTCGAACGGGCGCAACGTGTGCGTCATCGACACGAAGGCCGATGCGTTCTCCGCGCTCGGACGCAACTTCAACGGAGCCACGCTTCAAGGTCTCGGCTTCGACGAAGGCGTGCTCGTGCGCGCCGGTATCGAGGATTGCGATGTCGTTGCGGCCGTGACCAGCAACGACAACACGAATCTTATGGTGGTCGAGGTCGCTCGCCGCATCTTCGGCGTCGAACATGCCATCGCCCGCCTGTACAATACGAACAGGGAACGCGCCTACGGGCAGCTCGGCATCGATTACGTTTGCGGCACGTCGCTCATCGCCGAGGAGGTCTTCTCGAAGATCATGTCGGGCCATGGTTCCCACCTCGATACGTTCGGCCAGTACGAGATTCTGCGTTTCTCCCTCAATCTGGAATGGGCCGAGCAGAGGGCCATTCGCGTCAGCGAGCTCGAAAAGAGCCACGGCGTGCGCATCGTATGCTTCGAACGCTCCGACGGCAGCGCGAATTCGATCCCTTCGCCGACGAGCGTGCTCTACCATGGCGATACGATCATCGCTTGTGTGCGCCATGACCTGCTTAAACGATTCCAACGTTTTATTCGGGAATAGGGGGCGGCGTGTATATCGTCATCATGGGCGGAGGCAAGGTCGGCGAATACCTCGCCAGCGTCCTTCTCGGGCAGGGCCATCAGGTCGCCGTCATCGAGCAGGACCGCCGCACCGCCGACCGCCTGAGCATGAATCTCACCGGCGACTACCTGATCATCTGCGGGGACGGCTGCGATTCCGACTATCTGGAAGACGCCGGCGTGCGCAAGGCGGACGTGCTTGCGGCCGTGACCGGCCACGACGATGCGAACCTCGTGTCGTGCGAGCTTGCGACCCAGATCTTCAAGGTGCCGCGCTGCATCGCCCGCGTCAACAACCCCAAGAACCGCCGCGTGTTCCGCGAGGTGGGCATCGAAAGCGTCTCGTCCACGATGCTCATCGCGAACATGATCGAGGAAGAGGCCATGATGGGTTCCGTCGGCGTCGTATCCGCGCTCTCCCGCGGCGACGTCGTGCTGATCGAGGCGGCCATCCCGAGGAACCCGCGTCGTTTCGACCCGAAGCGCGGCCTGCTCGCCGCGCGCATCAAGATGCCTCGCGGCAGCGCCCTGGTCGCCATCGACCGCAAGGAATACAGCAATGCCGAGATCGTCACGTCCGAAACCGTGCTTCGCCCAGGGGACAAGGCGGTCATCCTCGCGGAACGCGACTCCATCGAGGCCGCTCGCGCGCTGTTCGCCAGCCTCTGATCGGGCCGGCATGCGTCTCGCGTCAACCCTCGAGCCCGCCTGTCGGGCCTGACCCAAGGAACGGCCGCCGTGCGGCCAGGAAGGAAACCGATATGATTCCTCGCTATACCAGGCCGGCAATGGGAAGCATCTGGGAGCCCGAGAACAAGTTCGCCGTCTGGAAGGAAATCGAGATCCTGGCATGCGAGGCCCAGGCCGAGCTCGGGCAGTGCGGCATCACGAAGGACGAGGCGGCATGGATCCGTGCGCACGCCGATTTCCGCGTCGATCGCATCGACGAGATCGAAGCCGTCACCAACCATGACGTCATCGCGTTTCTGACCTGCATGGGAGAATACATCGATGCCGATATGCCCGAGGGCGCCGAGAAGCCGAGCCGCTGGGTCCATTACGGCATGACGTCGTCCGACCTGGGCGACACCGCGCTTTCGTACCAGATCACGCAGGCGCTCGACATCATCATCGAAGATGCGCGCAAGCTCGGCCGCGTGGCGAAGGACCGCGCGTTCGAGCTTGCGGACGCACTCTGCGTCGGACGCACGCACGGCATCCATGCCGAGCCGATGACGTTCGGCCTGAAGCTTCTTCTTTGGAGTGCTGAGGTTGAGCGCGACATCGAGCGCGTCGAGCACGCGAAGAAAATCGTTGCCGTCGGCAAGCTTTCGGGCGCTGTCGGCACCTATTCCAATATCGATCCGCGCATTGAGGAGATCACCTGCCAAAAGCTCGGCCTTACGCCGGTTCGTCTGGCGACGCAGGTCATCCAGCGCGACCGCCATGCCGAGTACATGACGACGCTCGCCATTGTCGCAAGCTCCCTGGAGAAGTTCGCGACGGAGGTGCGGAACCTGCAGCGCACGGATATCCGCGAGGCGGAGGAATATTTCGCTCCTGGACAGAAAGGCTCCTCCGCCATGCCGCATAAGCGCAATCCCATCACCTGCGAGCGCATTTCGGGCATGGCGCGTCTCGTGCGCGGCAATGCCGTCGCAGCGATGGAGGACATCACGCTCTGGCATGAGCGCGACATCTCCCATTCGTCGGTCGAGCGCGTCATTCTGCCGGACAGCACGATCAATGTGGACTACTGCACGAAGAAGTTCACGAATATCATCGACAAGCTGCTCGTTTATCCCGAGGCAATGCTGGCCAACATGGAAAAGACCGGCGGCCTCATCTACAGCCAGCGCCTCATGCTTGCCATCGTCGATAAGGGCGTGCTGCGTGAGGACGCCTATAAATGGGTGCAGCGCAACGCCATGAAGCGCTGGATGGAGGGCGAGGACTTCCGCAC
>ERZ773065.139-NODE-139-length-44731-cov-7.617155_pt1 | contig 44731 bp, 26 predicted proteins | sample MGYA00580623_ERZ773065 | MGnify/ENA primary metagenome ERZ773065 (study PRJEB29015, sample SAMEA2738017) | human oral metagenome | biome: human oral; feature: human-associated habitat; material: dental | place: China | collected 2047 ... | reverse complement strand
AAGCACATATTACGAGCGAGATGGTCTCCATCATGAATAGCAACCCGCCTCTAGCCAACAGCTTGTCTACCACTTCATTTTTAGTCTCTATGGTAGGTCCTGAGTAAAGTGTGGTTAAAATGGTTCCGACATCTGCACCCTGATAAAAGCACATCGCTATACCTGCTATAACGCCCACAAGCATGCCGGGCACAGGCGGTACCTTTAGCCCGATCATCAAGATGATTATTACAGGTGGAATAAAGATTATCGGACTGATCTTAAAGTTTGCATCTATTACCGTAGTAAGCTTGTTTATTGCTTCAGGATCCCCTGCGTTGGCATCCAACGTGGTACTGATAATACCGTATATGATGAGCGCTATCAAAAACGAAGGTATGGTAGTTTTTAACATATGCCTTACGTGATCGAATAATCCTGCCTGCGCAGTAGCCGCTGCTAAATTCGTACTGTCTGATAAAGGCGAAAGCTTATCACCGAAAGATGCTCCCGTTACAACAGCTCCTGCAACTATCGGTGCGGGTATTCCCATACCTATTCCTATTCCCATAGCTGCTGTACCCATTGTTCCTGCGGTAGTCCATGCACTTCCTGTAGAAACCGAAATGATAGCACACATAACAGGCAATACTACTAAAAATACCTTAGGCGTAAACAATTTAAGTCCATAATAGATGAGCCCCGGCACTACACCTCCCAGTATCCACGAGCCTATCAAACATCCTACTATTAGCATTATGAAATTTGCTTGCATACCGAGCTTATTGGTCTCTATCATAGCCTTTTCAATATCGCCCCATGAATAACCTAAGCTCTTTCCTATTAACGCGGTAAATGCTATACCTACGATCAATGAAAGCTGTGCAGGTGCTTCAAACTTCAGCGTTCCAACAAGCATGCACACTATCAGAAATACAAACGGTAAGATAGCAACCGGCAAACTCGGTTTTTTCACTTGCTTTTCCGCATTTACGTTCTCCATCGTTTCCCTCCTGTTCTAAACCAAAGACAATTGCAAAGAGTTTCATTCTTCATACAATACCCTCCTTTGCTATTAATTGAAGCTATAAATTTATGTACATCCTTAAAGCTCAATCTTGTATTTGATAAAAATTTAAAACACAATTTACGGAAACAATATGGTGCTATTTATAAAGTAAGCTGACATAACTAAAAGAAAATATATTATAAAATATCCTCTTTTCCCTCTTCCTACCTGTGCATTGACAAGCAATTTTCCTATCCACATAACTAATAAAAAGCAACCCCAATTCAGCAAATAATATACTGTGGAATGATTCGTATTTAGTCCTAGCGCTATAAAGCACTTTTTTAAAAGGAAGTCTCCTAAAATTAAACCTAATGACCCTAATATTGCTATTGCTACTTTTTTTGTCATTTCAGCAAATCTCCTTTGTATCTATGATTAGTGACATTATTATGTTGTAAACGTTGCCAATTCTCTTGGTTCCTTTTTTTATAAAATCTAGATACTCTCTTAAAATGACTTCCCTTTGTTTATATTACATATTATAGTTTAAATAATGCATTCAACTAAAAATTTTGCTGTTTTAAACACACAAATAGAGCAAAAAAAACTATAAGTTCCATAACCGTTTTGTGCAAATAGTTATGTCACACAAATTATGAATTCATGGAGTAAGCATTTTGTCAAAGATAACAAAATTATTGTACCAATCGAAAGTTCTCTATATATAGCTCAACGGGCAAAATTAAATTCCCTATATCGCTATATCATCATAAATTTCATCCTCGGAAAACTTTCTCTGAACATATGAGCATGTAGGAATCACCTTTACGCCTTCTTCCCTCGCATACTTTGCAAGTTCATCCACCAACACCTTAGCTATACCCTGTCCTCTAAACTCAGGGCTTGTCACCGTATGGCAAGCATCCCAACATTTTTCACCGTCACGCATTTCTTCTGTATATTCTAAAAACCCTGCTTCCTTTCCATCTGAAAATACCACGATTCTGTGTTCATCTTCAATCCTCTTAATTTCCATTTGTTCCTCCTGACATCAACATTAACTATTAAAAAAGCCCTCAATAACTTGAGAGCTCTTAATTAACTACAATCCAAATGCTTAAAGTTTATCTGCATTAGGCACATCCGTAGCCCGATGTGCTTCACTGCCTTTAACGCCTGAATCTTAAAGCTTATTTGCAACAACTTTCCTTAAGCATGCTATCCATGAACCAAATTTGCTTGTTATATCCTTCTACATGGTCTTCCATCTTATTAGCAAGAACGAAGTCATCCGCCTCTTCTCTTATAGCAAGCGCAGAATCTCTTAAATATTCAAGCTCCTTCTTAGCTGCTACTATAGCTTCTTCACAAGTTACCTTTTTGCTCTCAATTTCCTTAACTCCGGTGATAGCAAGATATTCTTTTAGCGATGCATTAGGGCAAGTCCCCGTCATCTTCTGATATTCCGCTATCTCATCATACTTTTCGAATACATCATTGTAAAGCGCTTCAAGATACTCATGCACTGCCTTAAAAGTAAATCCCTCAACGTTCCAATGCCAATTGTGGAACTTTACGTTAAGCACCATCAAGTCTGCCAAATACACATCTAATTTCTTCATAACTACTCTCCTTATTTCCTTCCATTAAACAACCTACTTTATTCTAACACAAAATACGACCAATCCTGTATGAAACAAATGTATTGCCGGTACTTCGCACTTCATTTCTACCCCCGCAATCTTAATTTTAAACTTAATTCTTATTTTTTTGTTTTACACGTGTAAGTAATTTATTACATTAAGCAAGCTCGCAAAATGTGGTTTTATTTAAAAAATTTTTAAAATTTATATTTAATCTGCGAATATCTGTGTATAATCAAGATGTAAGTTATGTTTATCCAAAGAGGAGGATTATCATGAAAAAGGTATATTCATTAGAAAATCTAGATTGCCCTAACTGTGCAGCTAAAATGGAAAAAGCAATCAACGATCTTGACAACGTAAGCTCTGCAAAAGTTAATTTCCTGATGCAAAAGCTTACACTGGATGCAAAGGATGAAGAATTCGAAAATACTTTAGACTGCGCTCAAAAAGAAATAAGTAAGATAGAGCACGAATGTAAGATAGTAAGGTAAACCATGGATATTTTCGCCAGAATTAAAAAAGCGGACTTTATACGTCTCATCATAGGTGTGATACTGTTTGTAGCCGGCATTGTATGGGAGCATGCATACCACAATGCATTTTATCCCGTTCCCTTCATTGCCGGTTATATCATCCTCGGCTTCCCCGTGATTAAAACCGCTTTAATAAACATAAAGAACGGTCAGCTACTTGATGAAAATTTCCTAATGGGGATCGCAACCATAGGAGCGCTTTCCTTGAGAGAATTTTCCGAGGCTGTCGGGGTAATGCTTTTTTACCTGATTGGTGAAATGTTTGAAGAATTTGCCGTAAACAAATCGCGAGGGGCAATTACGGAAATCATGAAAATAAGACCCGACTACGCAAATATAAAGGGTGAAAACGATGAACTTGTAAAAGTAGATCCCTTTGAAGTGAATGTGGGCGATGAAATAGTGGTACTCCCCGGAGAAAAGGTACCGCTCGATGGTGAAATAATAAGTGGAAGTAGCGCCTTCGATACTTCCGCTATAACAGGTGAACCTTTGCCTAAGTCTTTAAAGCTTGGAGATACCGCCGTTAGCGGATACATAAATACGGAGTCACCGATTCACCTGCGTGTGATAAACGAAGCGCAGGAATCTACGGTAAACAAGATATTGGAGCTTGTAAGCGAGGCTACGGACAAAAAAAGCCACAGCGAGCGCTTCATCACAAAATTTGCTCAGGTATACACACCGGCCGTAGTAATAGCTGCAGCTATATTGGTATTACTGCCTACAGTATTATTTGGAATCGGTGAATTTCATAAATGGCTATACAGAGCCATGGTATTTTTAGTAATATCCTGCCCTTGTGCGCTGGTTATTTCAGTACCTCTCAGCTATTTTGGAGGCATCGGATCCGCTTCTAAACGAGGGATTTTGATAAAGGGCAGCAACTACCTCGATAATCTGTCAAACATAGGTGCTGTAGTCTTTGATAAGACAGGTACCTTAACTGAAGGCAAATTCAGCATCTCTAATATACTCCCAAACACCAATATAGATTCCGCCTACGACTCATTAAGCAATTATATGGAAAACATAAATCCAAAAGATAATGCCGAAAAACTCATGCACATCGCAAACCTCGCCGAATCATTTTCATCTCACCCGCTTGCTGTGTCAATAAAGAACTCTGTCAATACATCAGTAAACTCGGAAATAACAGGTCAGATAATTCACGGGAAGGGTTGCAAAGCAGTTATAGATGGGCATACAATACTGGCAGGGAATAAAAAGCTTATGGATGATGACTCTATAAAAGAGGTGCCTGATAATGCCGACAGCACGGTAATACATGTAGCAGTTGACAATATGTATGTAGGATACATCGCCTTTGAAGATGCTATAAAATCCTCATCGTATGATACAATAGAAAAGCTGAGCGATAAAAACATAAACACTTTCATGCTTACAGGCGATAACAACGCCGGGGCTAAACGAGTGGCAGATACATTAAAATTAACAGGATTCACAGCTTCACTGCTGCCGGATGAAAAGGTGCATGCACTTGAATCCATTATGAATAACACGCCTAAAGGAAAATACGTAGCTTTTATAGGTGACGGCATAAATGACGCTCCGTCTCTTGCAAGAGCAGATATAGGGATTTCAATGGGAGGTGCAGGTACGGATGCCGCTATCGAAGCTAGCGACATAGCAATAATGGATGATAATCCGAGCAAAATCCTAACTTCTGTTAAAATTGCAAAGAAAACAAAACGAATAGCGACAGAAAATATAATCTTTGCTCTGGGAGTGAAGGGTCTGGTACTGATACTCGGAGCACTCGGCATGGCGACAATGTGGGCAGCGGTATTTGCAGATGTGGGTGTTGCTGTAATCGCCATAACTAATTCACTACGTGCATTGGGTAGCATAAAAGAAAAATAATGAAGAAAAACGACTGCGATTTTTTAACATTCTTAAGAAACCATGAAAATGGTAACCTCGTTTCCTTTCATATGCCCGGAGCAAAGAGAGGAAACTTTTTTAATGATGTGTTTAGGAGATTGTCGCTTGAAAACTTTCTGGGGTTTGACATAACGGAAATTCAAGGAGCAGATAATCTTCATAAGCCTGAATCCATAATTAAAGATATAGCAGACGGCTATAAAGAAATCTATAAATCCAAACATACCTTTTTGCTGATAAATGGATCTTCAGTAGGAATAATATCAGCAATACTCGCAAGTTGCAAGAAATCAAAAAAAATAATAGTCGCAAGGAATTCACATAAGTCCATCTATGCTGCTATTGATATTGGCGGAATAACACCTATATACATATCTCCTGATTCTGATAATCCATACGATATATCGGCAAACATAACTCCCGGTGAAGTTGAGCGAGCAATTAAAAGCCACCCGGATGCTTCGGCCATAATTCTTCCAAGTCCAAATTATTACGGGATTTGTTCAGATATTAAAAAAATATCAAGGCTCGCAAAAAAACATGACATTATATTAATCGTTGATCAAGCACATGGTGCTCATCTGACCGTCTTTAAAACAATACTTGAAGAAGAGTCTGTTCTGCCACTTGAAGGCGCAGAGAATTATGCGGATATAGTGATAAACAGCACACATAAAACTTTAGCCTCATTTACACAAACTGCGATACTGAACGTAATGAGCGATCGCATAGATATATCTGAAATTACTAAATACCTTTCATATTTACAATCCACAAGTCCTTCATACCTGCTTCTATCTTCACTCGCAGCCAATTTAAACATACTGAAATCAAACAAGGGATATGACTTGCTTCTGAATTGGCAGAATTTGATTAACGATTTTTATGCCTTCGCCAAAAGCAATGAAATTGAATTGGTTGCCCACCCTCTATTGGATAGAACCAAAGTCAACATTTTTACGAGATCCCTCAACCTTTCAGCCGAAACACTAAGCAAAGAGCTGATCGATGATAATATCATACCGGAGTTATATACAGGTGATATACTCATGCTGATGAGCGGGATAGGAAATACCGCCGATGACTTTGCGAAATTAAAAAACAGCCTCATTAGAATAAAGGCAAAGTATAAAGGCAAAGCACCCTACAGTACTTTAAATATCACCGAGGATGTGTACTCAGTTCATGAGAGAAAAATGGGTAGCGGTAAAAAGATCACAATACCTCTCAATGAATCCAAAGGGTTTCCCTCTGCAAGCCTAATAGTCCCATATCCTCCCGGAATTCCTCTTCTATGCCCTTTCGAGGTAATTACAGAAAAAGACATCGCCTTTTTAACCGAACTTATGAAACACAAATATACGGTATTAGGCATTACAGAAGATCTGAAGGTTGATGTTTATATATAAATCCGCCTTCCCTAAATATACTATTGCTTAGCAGTAAGATAAGCAATATGGCTACTTCTATACCTTATAAGCTAAATATAATATATGTAGGTTTAGTACTTCTTATAATCACTCCTGTATTATTTATACATATGCTCTGTGATTTACAATTATTTAATAAACTCACACAAACAACCCCGAACACATATTAGTACGCTTTATAGTTTGCCAGCCCTTTTATTGTCACAAAAATTCATACCTAAGATACTATAAAGTATGTTTTATGGTTTGCAATTATTTAATGAGTTCGCGGCCCATATAACTCTGCAAGACGTCAGGCACTTTTATGCTACCGTCTTCTTGCTGACAGTTTTCAAGTATTGCGGCTACAGTTCTTCCAACGGCAAGACCTGAGCCGTTTAGAGTATGTACAAATACAGGTTTATTGTCTGCATTTCTCATTCTGATGTTTGCACGCCTTGCTTGATAATCCTCAAAGTTGCTGCACGAAGAAATTTCCACATATCTACCGTAGCTTGGCATCCAAACCTCTATATCGTAGGTCATTGCAGCTGAAAATCCAAGATCGCCCGTGCATAATTTTACTACCCTATATGGCAGTTCAAGCTTTTTTAAAATTGATTCCGCATTCGCCAGTAATTTATCAAGCTCTTCATACGAATTTTCAGGTTGCACGAGTTTCACAAGCTCCACCTTGTTAAATTGGTGTTGTCTGATTAGCCCCTTTGTATCTCTTCCTGCGGCGCCCGCTTCTTTCCTAAAGCAAGCCGTATATGCCACATAGTTCTTAGGTACTTCCTCCACATTTAAGATCTCACCGGAATGAAGGTTTGTAACCGGCACCTCCGCTGTTGGAATCAAAAAATAATCCTTGGCATTTACTGCAAAAAGGTCTTCTTCAAATTTAGGAAGCTGTCCCGTGCCCGTCATCGCCCTGCGGTTTACCATGAACGGGGTCATAACTTCGGTGTAGCCATTATCTACATGCGTATTTAACATAAAGTTGATGACAGAACGCTCAAGCCTTGCACCGAGCCCCTTGTATACCGTAAATCTCGAACCTGTTATCTTCCCTGCTCTTTCAAAATCGAGAATGTCCAATTTATCGCCGAGTTCCCAATGCGCCTGCTCCCTAAAATTCTTTACAGGGACTTCTCCGATTTTACGAATCTCCACATTTGCGCTGTCATCCTTTCCATCCGGTACACTTTCATGTGGAATATTAGGTATCCCAAGCAATAAATCCTCTATTTTATCTTCTATTTCAGCGACCTCTTTATCCAATTCCTTAGTCTTATCTGAAATCTTTTTCATTTCTGCCAAAAGCCCGTCTACGTCTTGACCTTGCTTTTTTAGCTCAGGAATCTTTGCAGATTCTGTCTTCTTCTTATTTTTTAATGCTTCTACTTCCTTTAAGATTGCTCTTCTTTGCTCATCCAGCTTTGCAAGGGATCCGCTACCGAAATCCCCCTTCCCTCGTCGCTTTATACCTGCTATAAAATTTTCACTGTCAATTCTGAATTTTTTAATATCAAGCATCCTTGCCTCTTTCTCTAAATTTAAAAAAGATTCCTCATATACTTATTATAGATTTGCTCCAACTTTCTAAGCTTTTGTTTCATCTCTATATGAATGTCCGATGCAAGTTGATAATCACCTGCCCTCACGGCATCCGTAATCCTTCCGAGCATGCATCTATATGTGAGAGTTGTCTTGCCTATTTCATTTTTGAGCTTCACTACCGCATTCCAGTTTGCTAAATCATAATCAGTCGAACCTTCACCGTGTTGTTTTGAACACTTTGCCAAGAAGTCCATTATATCCGGAACCAGCCTGTTGGTTAACTCCGTAGCCCAGGTGCTGAGCACCGCCTGCCTATGCGATTCCAGCGTTTGATCAGTCATGACGTCATCCACCTTAAGTATTTTTAAATTATCGCTCGAGGCTAAATTATTGATATTTTCCCATACGCTCTTAGGCGCCATACCGAACAGCTCATCTCTTTCATTTTGACTGTAATTATCAAATACGTTATCCTCGCACCTATATTCATATTCCTTCATAAGGTAGAAGTCATCTTCGCCCTTTTTCTTGGAAATGGAAGCCTCAAGTTCGCTGACCACCTTTCCTGAATCGGCCACGGCTTCAATGCCGTCCATCATAGCCATTAGCGTAGCGGCTACCACCATGTAGGTGTTGCTGTTTGGATTTGGAGAGCGGAGCTCGAACCTTGTAGCAAGTGGATTTTCAAAACTTCTTATGAGACAAATCAGCACCGACCTGTTTCTCGATAAATTATCCGGACTGTTTCCCAGAGATGTTGCCGTACAAACGGGAGCTTCAAATCCTACCTCCAACCTGTTAAACGCATCATTTGTGGTACTCACGAATGGGTTTATCACATCATAGTTTTTGAGTATTCCCATCAAAGCTCCATACCCGGGCGCACTCATAAAATGCTTGTCCGGTTTCTTATGTGAAAACAGGTTCACCTTTGAACCGTCTTTTAGTTTTAATGCCATTCCAAAATGCGTATGCTCTCCGCTTCCCGATACGGTAGGGATGGGTTTTGCCATAAATGTAACTTCCAGACCGTGCTCTAAAAAGACATCTTTGACTATATACTTTATCATGGCCTCATTATCTGATGCCTGCATCGGGCTTGAGTATTTCCAATCTATCTCAAGTTGCTCCATTACGTGATCATACGAGCCCGTATTTCCAAGCTTCGCCTTAACGCCGCCCACTTCCTTGTGACCCATCTCCATCTCTATGCCGTAGTGATCCAATAAAATCATGCACGCCTCAAGTGCTGCCCTTACAGGTCCCGTAGTCCGTTTCCAATACTGCTCTTTAAGTATTTGCGCCGTGGATAGCTGATCCCTATCCGCCGTATCTTCGGGCGTCTTAACCCAAAATTCAAGTTCCGTTGCAACCGTAATCTCAACGTCATCTATATCGCTTGCCTTTATCTTTTCATCTGCGGAATAAACGGATTCCAGCAACTCGGGATGCTCTGCTATGACTTTTTTTATACGCCTTTTAAAACTCGCTTCCGCATCTGCAAGCACCGCTCGTGAGCCTACCCTCGTATTCTTGTTGTGGTAGAGGAACGAAGGTATTCTTAAAGTTCCTATGGGAAGCTTTGTATCAGCATCTATGTGAGCAAAATTGTAATCTACATACCAGTTAACATCCATGTCAGCTATTATATCCACCTTCGCATCGTTAAGCTCTGCTATTGCAGGAAGATACACGCTGGACCCATCTGTTTGTATGCCGTTTTTCAATATGTCTTCCATATTTTTTTGAAAAAGTTGAACCGGAATTTTCTCATCGGTATCGTTACCCACTATATCGCTTCCTGCAAACGAAACGAATTTAACTTCAGGGTGCGAATCTAAAATCGCCTTTATTTGCCTTGGTGTATGCTCTCTGGCAGGCAATACGAATAACATTTTCTTCCAATTCACATCTATCATCATTTCCTCACTTACCCGATATGCATTAACGAGCTAATTTCGCTAATATCTTTTGTAGTTTCTTTTGTAACTTCCCATATTCCGCCCAGTCTCCGTCTTTTTGAGCACTTAGCGCCTTTTTAAAGATCTCATTAGCTTCCTCTCCAAGCTTTTTGGAATCTTTATCGCCTTCCTTACCCTTAGCACCTGACTTTGTGCTTGCAGCTTCCTGTTTTTCAAGTGATGACCCGAACAATGTACTCATTGCTTCAGATAAAGTCTTCTTATAGGCTATCTTATTATCATATACGGCTATGACTCTCTTCACCTCAGGAATTGCCGAGTTCGTCGATTCAAGATATACGGGCTCCACATACATCAGCGAATCTTCTATAGGTATTATAAACATATCACCCCTTGTGTATGTAGAACCTGACGAATTCCAAAGCGAAAACTCTTTAGAAATCTCGGTATTTTGATCGATCTGCGCTTCTATCTGTGCAGGTCCATATATCAACTTATTTTTAGGGAGCTTGTAAAGCACTAGCTTTCCGTAATTACCGTTATCATTCCTGGCTACCAAAAGGCCCGTCATGTTTTTCTTGTGTTTAGGAGTATACGGTAAGGTGTTCACAAACTCTTCTTTTTTTTCACCCGGAAGCCTGAGTATATAATACGTAGGTTTCATCTTTGTCTCTCGGGTTCCGAAAATTTGCTCAGCTATATCCCACACGTCTTCATTCTGATAAAACACGCTTGGGCTGTTCATATGATATCTTCTATATATATCCGCCTGGATTTTAAACAATTTATTCGGATATCTTATATGCTTTTTGAGAGCACCGGGCATCTTATCTCCATCTTTAAACAACGTCGGATATATGCCTCTATACGTCTCAAGCACCGGGTCATCCTTATCCATAGCATAGTAAATGGTATCGCCATTATATGCATCCACTACCACCTTCACGGAATTACGTATGTAATTATTACCGCTCTTTGCATCGTACGGTTCTGAATATGGATACCTGTTATTCGTAGTATAAGCATCTATTATCCAGAATAGTCTCCCTTCAGATATAACTATATATGGAGATTTATCATACTCTAAAAATGGCATTATCTCCTTTACCCGCTTTTCTATGTTTTTGTTTATAATTATTTTAGACTTAGATGTAACGCTTCCTGAAACCATGAGTTTTACCGATTTCTGCCTCAATGCAAACAGGGCTCTCTTAAACGGATTTAATTTGATTCCCGCCTTCCCTTTGTATTTGCAATACTTGTTTTTATCGCCATCCGGATAGTCGAACTCCTCTTCAAGAGTATTTACAAGTGAATATTCGTTCGTCTTTTTGCCAAAATATATTTCCGGTCTCTTTATTTTGATTTCCTTCTCGTCCGTTTCAGGTGGAATGTTTTTAAGGAGCAAATCGGGCTGCCCGTTATCCGTTACCTTGTCTACCCTGGATAATGTAGCTCCATATCCATGTGTGTACTTAAGGTTTTTATTCACCCATGTATCCGTAATCTTGGATTCATCTATTTCCCTCGACGCTATGAACGTCTGAGTATACTTGCCGCCTATGTTATATCTATCCACATTCACATCCGGGAAGGTATAGTACTGTCTTATTGCCTGAGTTTGGTTGTAAAACGTCTGTGCCGTTTCAAAATCATTTATTCGAATGTTTTTTATGGTGGACTGATTGTTTTTAATATCATCGGAAGTCAATTTAGAAGATGCGCTAAACTGCTTGGTTTGTACCTTATCTAAAGCATACGCCTTCTGTGTATATTGTATATTTCGTTTTAAATACTTACTCTCCTTAGAAATTTCTCCCGGAGCTACCACCAATGCCTGAACCAAAGCCGCTGAAATGTTTCCTACGATAAAGATCACGATCAAAGCTACCGGCAATTTAATCGCCTTTTTAAAGCTGCCTCTTTTAAGCCCGAACCCGAAGGTGAATGCTGCAACAAGGGATAACAAGGATAATATCCTATACATCCAAAGGGTCACGTGAACATCCGTATATCCTGCCCCATAAACAACACCTCTGCTTGAATATAACAGCTCAAATTGTCTCAAGAAAAAATCGAGCGAAAGCATCACAAAGAACAAAGCCCCAACTATTATGAGCGGTCCCTTCGAAAAATGTATGAGCTCCTTTATCTTAGGGTCATCATTGCTGTGGGATTGATAGTCATCATCCAAGCTTTGGATATTAACACGCTCCTTGAACTTGTGACCCATGTTGCCAAATATTTCGGATGCGCTGTGAATATAATCGGAGCGAGTCGAAGACCCCGCTTCCACTGCAATAAGTATTACATAATGTATCACTATGAGCACTGCAATAAACAGCATCGCTACCAGGATTATGCTTGCAAGTGATTTTAAAAAATCAAGTTTAAACGCAAAAAATGAAATATCCAGTCCAAAAAACGGATCTTTGATTGAAAATGATTTTGCATGTGAAAACTTAAGAAATTTAAACCAAAGCTGACCTATTGCAAACACCGTTATCCCGATGGAGTATACAAATGTAATAAAAAGCTCCGCACGTTTAACAAGCCTTTTCCTCACATCATCTATTATTTTACCGCTATCTATAAATTGGAACTTCAATGCACGCAGGCAAACGTTCGAAACCAAAAATACCAACAAAAATATGGGAACCCCTAGAATTGCCTTGGTAACCCATTCCTTCCAAAAGACATTGTTATATCCCAGGCTATCGAACCAATAATAATCTGTAATAAACCGTGGCAAAAGCAATAGAATTAACAGTATCGCTATAACTACCAGCTCAATGATCGTTGCCTTTTTGGATCTAAATAGCCTCTTCACTTTTTCTCCTGTATCTTAACTCGGGATTCCGCCTGCCGCTCCTAACTACCCTTGGATTACATTATCTATAGATGCGATCTGCTCTTTTCGCATCATGCGTGCATTATATTATTGATTTGTATTATTCGGCTGTTGTGGTTGCTGCGTATTTTCTTTTGTCGGCTTTGAATTATCAGTACCGTTTGTTTTGTCGTTTTGAGTGTTCTGATTATTTTGGTTATTTTGGTTGTCCTTATTATTCTGGTTGTTCTGAGTATTTTCATTTTGGTCTTTCACCTGCTCACTTTCCTTGGTTGAACCGGTGAGCTTCTGTACCATTCCGACTACTTTTGTGAAATACGCATCCGCATAACCACCTAACTTGGATTTCGGAGCAAACATCTTAGCTCCTATGAGCGTACATTGCATTGCCAATGCAATGACCAACAATATAATTATTATTCTGAAAACCACAACGCCTTTGCCCTTTTTCTTTTTGCGCTTAGGTCTTTCCCTCAGTTCCAGTTCATCATCGTAATAATCGTCCGCCATATCTCCTGCTTCCATATCATATCCCATATCTTCCTGTCCGTCGAAGAAATCCTCTTCCGTGTTTTGGTTTTGCCTGTCATCAAAAAACAATTTCCTGGCTGTCATCATCTCGTCTATCTGATTATCAAACTTTTCGCTCTGTATCATCTGAGTGAGTTGCTGACGGTTTCTTTCCTTTTCAGTTTGCTGATCCGGTGCAAATATCAAAGTGTCCGTAAGGCTATCCGGTTTATCACCTGCATCCATATCGTCAATACCGAATGCAAGCTCTTTTTCGGAAGCGCTGTCGGGTGCTCCCGACATTTTTTCTTTGTCTGAAAAAACGGACAGATCATATCCGTCGCCTTCCGTATCAGGTGCAGGTTCCGTATTGAAATAATGCTCTTCCTTACCTTCAGGAGCCTTCGCATCAGCCGCAGAAGCGGTGCCTTCCCTCTCGTCATAAATCTTATCCATTATTTGTCTGAAGTCTTTATTTTCTTCATTTTTTATAAAATTTCCGTCTACGCTTGGCTTTTGCGCAGCTCCGCATTTGTTACAAAATTTACTGTTTTCCGGTAATTCACTACCACATTGTGTGCAAAACATACAACTCTCCATTTCAACGATACAATTGTTTTCCAATTATACTATAAAACTAAAGAACTCTCAAGAGCTCTACATCTTAGCCGGTTAGATTACTCTATGACGATTCTATGGTAAACCTTTTTCCCCTTTTTTATAACCAAGCTGTTATCGGAAAAGTCACCTTCCGTTATGATTCGCTTGCCGTCCTCTACCTTTTCATCTCCTATGCTTACTCCACCTTGCTTTACCAGTCTAAAACCTTCGCTGTTACTTGAGATCAAGTCCGCTCTCTTCATTAAATCAATGAGCCCAATGCCGCTTTTCGCCTCGTCCTCTGTGATGACAGTCGTAGGTAAATTTTCAAGATCGCCTTCCCCGCTAAATGCCGCCTTAACCGCTGTTTCAGTATTTTTTGCAACCTCTTCTCCATGCACGAGCTTAGTCACTTCATACGCAAGTACTTCCTTGGCCTTATTTATATTTTCGCCTTTTTCACAGGTCATGGCTTCAATTTCCTCTATCGGTAAGAATGTAAGCATCTTCAAGCATTTCTTAACATCTTCATCTTCCACATTTCTCCAGTATTGGTAAAACTCGTATGCGCTGGTTTTATTTGCATCGAGCCAAAGCGCTCCGCTTGCCGTTTTGCCCATCTTTTTCCCCTGACTGTTTGTAAGCAATGAAAATGTCATGCCGAATACCTGTCCCTGCTCTTTACGCCTCACAAGATCAACTCCTGCAAGTATGTTCGACCATTGATCATCTCCGCCGAATTGCATCTTGCAATCCAGATTCCTGTACAATACCAGAAAATCGTACGCCTGCATCAGCATATAGTTAAACTCAAGGAAACTCAAGCCCTTTTCAAGACGCTGCTTAAAGCACTCTGCCGACAGCATTCTGTTCACCGAGAATTGACTGCCTATCTCTCTTAAGAAATCTATGTAGTTTAAGTTCATAAGCCAGTCCGCATTGTTTATGGCTATAGCCTTATCACCCGAAAAATCTATGAATCTTTCAAAGAGCTTCTCAAATTTTCTGCAGTGCTCTCTCACCGTCTCTGCCGTCATCATCTTGCGCATGTCCGTACGCCCTGACGGATCGCCTACCATGCCGGTACCGCCACCTACCAATACTATAGGTGTATGCCCGAATTTTTGCATGTACATCATGATTATTATTTGCATGAAATGCCCTACATGCAGGCTATCCGCCGTCGGATCGAAGCCGATGTAAAATTTGATTTTCTGATTTGCAAGTAATTCTCTAATTTCGTCTTCGTGAGTCGTTTGCTCTATAAAGCCTCTTTCTTTAAGTACATCAAATACATTTTCGTGTTTGCTCACTTCATCAGGTATAATAAACATTTTTCTCCTTTGCTAACTTCTCTATCCGTATCCCTACTATTATTTAGTACCGTAAATTCTATCGCCTGCATCTCCAAGACCCGGTACGATGTATGCATTTTCATTTAACTTTTCATCCTTTGCCGCAACATAGATGTCCACATCAGGGTGTGCATTTTGAAGCGCATCTATCCCTTCGGGCGCAGCAATTAAAAACATTGCCGTTATTTTTTTGCCGCCGTGTTTTTTTACAAAATCTATTGCGGCTATAGCGCTTCCTCCGGTAGCGAGCATAGGATCCACTACAAATATTTCTCTATCTTCAATCTTTTTAGGTAGTTTACAATAATACTCTACAGGTTCGTGCGTATCCGGATCTCTATACAGTCCTATGTGTCCGACTTTAGCCGTAGGTACAAGTGTCAACATACTATCTACCATTCCAAGCCCCGCTCTTAATATAGGCACCACCGCAATGTCCTCCCCGTCAAGTACGCTACCTACCGTATCGCAGATCGGCGTGGTGATGTTTATGGATTTAAGCTTAAGTTTCTTAGTCGCTTCATATCCCATTAATATTGCTATCTCCTTTGCCAAAATCCTAAAGGCATTAGTATTTGTAGATTCGTCCCTCAACATGCTTATCTTATGTTTTATAAGCGGATGTTCCATAACGTGTAATTTACCCATTTTGCACCTTCCCTTTCTGTTGCATTTAATGCATTCTACCTATAAATTTTCTCCATATATAATAATGGTACTTAAGTTTACCTTAAATACCATCTATCATATCTATTCGCCTCTTATGCCTGCCGCCTTCGAATTCCGTTTCAAGCCAGCTTTCCATGATTCTTTTGGCTTTTTCGACATCTAACAATCGCCCTCCAAGTGCCAGCATGTTTGAATCGTTATGCCTCCTTGATAACTCTGCCATGTTTTCATCCATGCAAAGCGCACACCTCACACCTCGCACTCTGTTGGATGCGATGCTCACGCCAATACCCGACCCGCAGCACACTATGCCTCTATCAGCTTTGCCTTCTGCTACAAGTAACGCCGCTTCCTTCGCATATACAGGATAGTCAACGGAGACTTCAGCATCATTCGTGCCGAGATCAAGAATCTTGTAGCCCTTATCTTTAAGAACCGCAGCCAACTCATTTTTAAGGTTTGCTCCTCCATGATCCGCCGCCAGTACAACTATCATTCTCTTCCTCCGAAACTACTTATATATCCCAATAAGTATACCACATTTTTTGCTACACCTGCGGGTCATTTTCTCCCTCCTTACAACATCCTCTATAAGTTTTGACATTTCTGCCGCAACCATCTTTACCGGGGTACAAATTGTACCCCACTTCAAACTAAGTTGTTCATCCCTACTTCTCATCCTTTTTATGTATTGCTTTGGATCTTTACTTATTTCATCCATTCCATTTACCTCCTTCATTTTTCTCTAAATATTTTATGTTTCCATTATACTACTAATGAGAACAACTATTTCATGCTTTGTCCGCTTCCTTTTCTCGGTAAACTTTAAACCTCCCGCCTCCGTAGGGCTATGTACATTTGGCTATAAAAAGTCAATAATGGCGAGAATAATCTCACCATTATTAAAGGTTTGGCACCATATCAAATTATTATTAATATCCTCTATCCTTACATGCGTATTGTCAAACTCCCCACTCGCAATTACTTTGTTGGGTATTATACATTTTCGAAAATAACCCGTTATTTGCAAGCAGTTCTTCGCCTTTCCCTTCTTCTATAACCTTCCCGTTCTCAAGCACCACAATATGATCTGCATGGAGAATGGTACGTAGCCTGTGCGCTATTACTAAAACGGTCTTTTGGGCTACAAGCCTATTAATCGCTTTTTGAACGAACACCTCGTTTTCAGGATCAAGCGATGCGGTTGCTTCGTCAAGTATTACAACGGGTGCATCTTTGAGCAAAGCCCTTGCTATTGAAATGCGCTGTCTTTCTCCCCCTGAAAGCGTCGCTCCGTTTTCACCGAGCATGGTTTGATACCCGTCCGGAAGTTTTTCTATAAACTCGTCACAACAAGCCGCCTTGGCTGCTGCTCTTATTTCTTCCTCACCTGCATTGAGATTTCCAATACGAATATTATTTTCTATAGTATCATTGAAGAGAATAACATCCTGGAATACGAAGGAAAAATACTTCATTAAATATTCAGGATCGAGATCCTTTACATTCACACCTCCTACATTAACCCTTCCATCATCTGCATCCCAAAATCTCGCTGCAAGCTTCGAAATAGTACTTTTACCGCTACCTGAAGGTCCCACAAGCGCTGTAATTTGCCCGGTTTTTGCCGTGAAGCTCACTTCATTGAGCACGTTTTCCTCACCGTATGCAAAACTCACATTATCAAAAGATATATCCATATTTTCAATCGGAATACCGACTTCTCCCGTCATTGCTTGGCTTTCCATCAAAGCACGAATGCGCTTAGAAGAAGCTTTCAAATAAAGTATATCCGGCAACAAGGTCAGCACTGTAAGGATAGGACCATAAATTCTACTTACAATTATCAAAAACATAAGCATTACGAGAAAATCGATCCGCCCTGCGGTTAGCAGATGCACACCCACGAAAACAGTGATACCGATGCCCGATCTAAGCAACATTGATGACAATGCCATGACAGAACCTGAAGCGAGCTCTATGCGAATAGCCACTTTTCGCAATTCTGTGAAAGCCTCATCAAGCTTTTTGTATTTCTCTCCACCTAGGTTGCATGAACGTATCACTTTAATACCGTCCAGATACTCTTGGGATTGTTTTTCCGATGCAAGCTTTGCGGAAATATGTTTTACAAACAAGCGGTTTTGAAGCTTACGACTCATCCAAAAAACGAGCGCCGCAATCGGAAACATAGCAAATATGGATAACGCCATCCTCCAATCAAAAAACGCAAGACATATTAAGACAAACACTGAGGATGCTATGTTCGCAAGAAGCTGCGGCACGATACTTGAGGTAGCCGTTTCAATATTCGTACAGTCCGTCATAATATTGGAAGATAACTCGCTCAAATCTCTTGCGTTAAAAAAGCTCATAGGGAGCTTCAGCATTTTCTCCGCTACACGAAGTCTGGTTGCCTCTGACTGATTATAAGAAAATACATATGTTTTCAAATAGTCATGCTTTGAAAGCAAAAAGACTATAATAAAGGCTACTATACCGGCTCCAAACAGTATCCAGATTTTATTCCATGAAACATCTTCTCCTGTTAGAGGTTTTAAAACCTCTATGCAGAGCCTTATAGTAATCATGAAAGGGATCATCAGCGAAAGGCTTGTAAAAAAGCAGGATACCGCTGCAGCTCTCAGCCCTTTTTCTGCATCTTTATCTAATAACAATGAATTTCTAAACATCTTCATAAGGCAACCTCCTCCTTTCCTATCCCCCATTCTAAGGATTGCGTGTATCTCATCCACATGTCCGAATACACACCCTTTGCCTGTAAAAGGTCTGAATGCGTTCCGCTTTCAACGAGCTTTCCTTTATCCATAACCAAAATATTATCAGCATCTTTTATGGTTCCGAGTCTATGGGCTATTATAATAACCGTTCTTCCCTTCATGAGCTTACACAAAGCAGTCTGTATGAGCCTCTCGTTTTCAGGATCTGCAAAAGCTGTAGCCTCATCCAAAACCAAAATAGGGGTATTTCGAATAATCGCGCGAGCAATAGATATGCGTTGAGCCTCCCCCCCTGACAAATGAACCCCTCCTTCTCCGAGCACCGTATCATAACCATTAGGAAGGCTCTCGATAAATTCATCGCAGCAAGCCGCTTTCGCCGCCCTGACAACTTCTTCATCCGATGCTTCAGGAATACCTATTTTGATATTATCCCGAATACTTTGGTTGAAGAGATACACGTCCTGAAAGACCAAGCTAACCTGACGCATTAAATCACGTTCCGTCATTTCACGTATGTCCACATCCCCTATACATATCCTGCCTTTTGATACATCCCAAAACCTGGGTATTAAGTGGGCTATTGTACTTTTACCTCCTCCGGAGGTGCCGACAATGGCGGTAACTTCCCCTTCCCGTGCGGTAAAGCTTACATCTGACAAAGCGAGAGTATCGTCTCTGCTATATGAAAACGACACATCTTGAAACGAAACCGTTCCATCACTTGGCTCTTTACCTTGCCTTGTTTCAGCTAATTCCGGTAATGCCATCATTTCATCAAAACTTTCGACTCCGCCTGAAACCCTCATGCTGGAAGAGGATACATATAGGAATTTATGAAGTACGGAAGCTATAGCGGGCGCAAGTATCAGGTAAAAGATAAAATTCAGCAAAAAGTCATTGTAGTCGCTTGTCGCTTTCCCGATTAAAATCCCCACAGGAATGAGGAAAAGATAGATATTATTAATGAGCGTCATAAAGGATGCTGTTGAATTTTTCCACTTCATCGTATACTTCAACATAAATTTTGTGTATGCCGTGATTGCACCTTTCAATTGCTTAAAGGAATGTGCGGTTTGCCCAAAAGCCTTGAGAACCGGCATCCCTCTTACATATTCAACCGTAGCTTCCGTCATATCGGCAGTATTTTTTTGCAACTTCGACATGAGCTCTGAATTTGAAGAACCCATAGCTATCATTTGAATACCGAAAGCTATTATAATCGCTATGAAAGAAGCAAGACCGAATCGCCAGTCAAATACAAATAAAATCGCAAGCAAAACTACCGGCGCAACAAAGGCGGCCACCATATCAGGATATGTGTGAGCCAGGAAGTTTTCCATTTTTTCAATATCCTGATTTAATACTTTGCGAAATCGCCCGCTTCCAATATTAAGGTGGAAGCCAAGCGGAATTTTTGCAATATGTTCCGTCAATATCATTTTCAGTTTATACTGCGTCCCAAACGCAGCGAGGTGTGCGCAGATTGAAGAGCTTAAAAATAAAATCACATCGGCCGCAATACCTATAATCGCAATTACCCCATATCCCAAAACCGATTCAATATTAAGCTTATTAAATTCCGGATAAACGGAAATTACATCTCGAATGACATAATAAACGGCAACATAGGGAACAAAGGAAGCAATTGCAGCCAGCGCCGCCAGTACGCCGCTGACCGCAAGAAGCCATTTGTGATCTGAAGCCAGTTCAAAAATGCGAGACATTCCACTCTTTGGTTTTTTCTCTTTCATCACTTCATCTCCTTAAGTAATCCTGCTTTAACAAGATGTTTTTTGAAAACACTGCGAGCCAATACCGTTCCTAATATCGCCGTGACAACAGTTGTAGCTAAGGCTACGGCAAGATAGGGTCCACTGATAAATTCAATTAATCTGGCCATAAATTTTCCGTTAATACTATTCCCCTCAGCAACTTTAAGATAATAATCTTTCATGACGAGGAACGGTATATACGAGCCGACGGCCGTCCCGAGCATTAAAATACAGTAACCTATGACCTCTCGGGCGTAACTCCTGTAATGTCCACTTCTTGCGATAAATTCTGCGATAATCGAACCTATGATTACCGCTGCAAGTATTGGCCAACCGCTACCCATAACGAACATAACGAGCCCGAACAAAACCCCGAACAATATGATCGCCCCGGTTTTAGGAACCTTTGCCCGAAGCAACATGTACACGGAAGCGGATATGAAAGAACCCAATGCAACACCAAACGGTAAGGTGTAGATGGTCATACTCATGACCATGATACATGCCATAAAAAGCACGATAAATATAACGGTAAAAATGCCAAGATTTATAAAATCACGGCCGCTCGGTTTAGTACCGACAGTAGTTTTGTTTTGATTCATTTGAAATCCTCCTAACTTTTTATTTCCAATTTATATCTACAGGGACATGATTCGTGTACAAACGAGATTCAGAAATTCATTATCATGAGAAATCACGATAATGGCTTTTTTCTTAGAAAGTTCCTTAAGCATATTTGCTACACGGTTCATATTCCCAAAATCAAGCCCACTCGTAGGTTCATCAAAAAGTAATATCCTTGCGGGTGATAAAGCCGCAAGCGCTATACATAAGCGTTGCTTTTGCCCGCCCGACAAGGAAAGCGGATGTCTATCCCTGACATCTGTAAGTTCTAAAACTGATAATATCCTCCGTACCTCATCAGAATCCGGAGTGTCGCCGGAAGCTGTGAGCGCCATTTCTCCGACTACGCTGTCACTAAACAGCTGATAGTTCGGATCCTGCATCACAAGAAAAACGAGCTGCTTCCTCATGCGAACGTCCATCAGTTTGCCCGCAAAATAAATATCTCCTTCTTTTTCTTTCATAAGCCCACAGATCGTTCTTGCCAACGTAGTTTTCCCGATGCCGTTTTCGCCGATTATCCCAACAATATCCCCGTAGTCTGCCGAAATATTGGCGCTACTGAGAACAACCTTTCCGCTACGTTTAACCGTAAGATCCCTTACCTCCAATGCCGGTATTTTTGTAGGACAGCTTATGAGCGAAGCCTGAGCCTCAACATCATATAACGTACGAAGCCCCATGCTGTTAAGCCTTTCCACAGGTGCGTCCACAAGCCGATCCATCTCATAAAGGCCAATCAACCTACCCTCATGAATTAATGCCACTTGATCCGCAACGTCTCTAAGATAATAGAGGCGGTGCTCAGAGATTAATAAAGTCTTACCACTATTTTTAAGCTGTAAAAGAAGGTCGCGAAGCCTTGAAGTTGCAATCATATCAAGATTCGCAGAAGGCTCATCCAAAACATATACCTCCGGCGACAATGCATATATACTGCCAAATGCGATCCTCTGTTTCTCTCCCCCTGAAAGTGCAAAGATATCCCTCCCGCACAAACTCTCCAAATTAAGATCATCCACCGTCTGCTTATAACGCATATGCATTTCTTCATATACGACTCCACAATTTTCCATGCCAAAAACGATTTCGCTGTCAGTGTCCGTATTAAAAAATTGTGTTCTCGGATTTTGAAATACAGAGCCTACCTTTGCGGCCAACTCATGTGGTTCTCGTCCGGAAATATCTTCTCCGTCTATTTTTATAGTTCCTGAAAGCTCTCCTTGGTAAAAGCTTGGAATCAATCCGTTGATAATCCTTGTAATGGTCGTTTTGCCACATCCTGAACTGCCGGAAAGCACCAAACATTTGCCTCTATCCACTTTAAGGGAAATATCTTGCAATGCTTCTTTTTCCATCTCTGTATAGCGAAAACTGACTCTATCCAATTCAACCAATTCACCACCTCCAAACATTTGCTCGAAATAGCAACACGGAAATCAGCATAGCTGCAAATATAAAGGTCAAACAGATGTCTTTAAAAGTTATGCCCAGCTTTATGAATGCCGTTCTGGGCGCCGGATTATCCAATCCTCGAGTAATCGATGCCGCTGAAAGTTCCTCTGCAATTGTGGACGCGCGCACCAAGAGCGGTGTGATAAACCCTTCAAAGACGAGTGCGGGGCGCAGTCTTAAGTTACTTAAAGAAAACCCTATTCCCCTAAGCGACATAGCATCTCGCACATGTGAGACCTCTTCCTTGACTGTAGGGAAAAACCGCATCGCAACCGCAAAGGTGATGACGAATGCACGGGGCATCTTCATCGCATAGAGACCTGTAACCATTTCACTAACCGGCGTAGTCTTTAGAAACGTTTGACCGTAGAGCATGATTGGCATGCACATCCTTATACATAAAACAACCATTAAAATCATGCTGCTCAAAATGGCGGGGACATACTTTGAAAAAGCAACAAACAACAGTAGAAAAACATAGACGCCGGCGAATTTCACCACCTTTTTTCCTTGTCCGAGAAGAAAAGAAAGCAGGCACACTATGACGAATACAATGCTTCCATATACAACATCCTTTGCGGCAAACGCTACCGCACTGATGAGTATTAACAGAAAAAATTTATGACGCACATCGAGTTTCAAACCGCCCATCCCCCTTGAAAATTAAACGTGTTAATGCTAAAATCACATTAGTTAACCATGGCTACATCGAAAGTATATTACACCCTCATCCGTTTGAGCAATAGATTGGTTGTGTATATGTCCGGTCTCAAAAGAAATATGTCTAAGAGAAAAAGAGGCGGTTTGTTATGATAGATATAATAAATTCCATGTGCAATGACATGGGAATGATAAAGAATAATGATAATAACCTTTTTGGCTGCGGCTCCTTCTTTCAAGGGAATGGTCGTACTACCCAAGGGTATTTTTGGTTTCTGCCTCATGGAGATAATTTCATAATTACAAAATGCGATTTTTACTTTCTGAAAGATACCAAGCTTACAATGCCGAATGATTCCCTCTATATCTCGCTTCGTCTTGAATATGCAAAACATCTTCCTCCGGGCAAAATCATGGCCTACCTCGAAGAAAATGGCACCCCAATACACACTTTAATGCCTAAGGGAAGTCGGGTTGCCTACACTGAAATTTTATACTCCCCGTCGTTTTATAAAATGCAGCTTAAGAATCTGTTTACAGCGCAGAATGCAAGTCCGCTCGAAATCTTGAAAAACATGGGCGGTGAACATAATTGGTCAGCCGAAATTATGAACGTTCTTAAGAAAATATACGCTTGTTCTTTAAGCGGAATGGCTGCAGAGCTATATTACATCGCCGGTGCCTATGCTCTAATGTCGGCGGTGATTGAAATGGGAAATGGGAGACTCCCCAAAAAGAGCACGGACTATAAGAGTATCGTGCGTGTGATTCAATACATAGATGATAATTTTTCGCAAACGATAAAACTGGCGGAACTCTCAAGATTAGCGAATATGAGCGCAACAAAGTTGAAAAAATTATTCAGGCAATTTACAGGATGCACCATTACTGAATATATTTTATCGAAGAAAACCGACTACGCTTCGCATCTATTGGCTGATTCCGATTTGTCCATAGAAGAACTTGCAAAGAAGGTAGGTTTTGACACCGTCGCCGGTTTTTCCACCTCATTTAAGAAACAGACAGGCATCCCTCCGTCTGAATATAGAAAACAAATTGGGTTTAATTGTTTGAAAAATCCGTCGGAAATCAAAAATCTTACATTTTATTATGCCCTGTAAAACTGAACCACGGTATTATTCTATTTACCCGCTTGCAGTAACATGCATACTCGTCTCCGAATTTTTCGAGCAAGCATCTTTCTTCAGTGCGCTTTAGTACCACTGTCAACACAGCCCAAAATATTACAGGCAATATGAGTAGCACCAAGTTGGCCGCCGTTATCAAAGCCCCTGTAAATACGATAATGAACGCCGAATATATAGGGTTTCTCACGAAAGAATATACGCCCATAGTGATGAGCTTGCCCTCCTTTATTGAATCCCCTATCCTTTGTATCAGGACGGTACAAACCCACAATGCAGCTCCTACTATTATCAATAATATACCTATTATGAGCGCAACCGTTTTGCATGCGGATACTTTACCGAAGCCCAGTTTGCCGTTATAATCCAATGCCAATCCCAATGCCGTCACAACAAAGCAACTAAGCACATATACAGGGCCTATACCAAAGACCGGCAAATTGTTATCATCCTTATGCATAAAATTTTCTCCAAAAAATCGAGCTCCCTAAGCATCATATTCTTTCAAAAGAACATCCAACATCTGCCTTGGCGTCACTATAAATGGTTTATCAGGGAAATGTTTGATATTTCCGGTAACAAGATACGCCTCCTCCTCTTTGCGTTCCTCCATGACAACTTCATAGCTTACTCTCTTGCTGCTGCTATTTCCGCATTTATCTCATCAAGTGTCATATCAGATATACCACGTTCTGAAGCTATCTGACTTGCTCTTTTCATTGCTGCACTGCCCGGATTCTCCGCAGGCGTCAACTTCATACTGAAAGGCACTCCCTGTTCCTTGACCAAACGAGACATACACATCCTAAGGTATGATGGTAGATTCATCCCTAATTTTTCACACACTTGAATGGCTTCCATTTTTTCCGCTTCATCTGCGCGGAACTGTACTAATGCACTTGCCATGATCAGCACCTCCTTTATCTGTGTATATTATAGCGGACATTGGCTGCGTTTGCAATCATATGATTACAAATATAGTTGGGTCAATCGATAGAAATGGCTTGTAATTTTTTCCTTGTAAAGCGTATACACACATACCTATCCAAAATCGTGAAAAACAATATAAATTTCTCGTAAAATTTTTAGAGCGTATCAAAAAAAGTCGAGCTCCCTAAACACAGAAGCTCGAACCTTAAAAATGGTGGAGATGAGGAGAGTCGAACTCCTGTCCAAAAACCTATCCACAAAACTTTCTTCGAGCGTAGCCAAACTTTATTATTTCGCTGATCCTTTACCCGTATTGGCAAGATAAAAAAACCGCTAGCCCGTAAATAAACATTTTGCTACCGGACGCTCACAAAATGCTTCCTACATAATTGACGCTTCTTGCACAAGCTGCAGGAGACTCATACGAAGCGGCATGCTGCTTAGGCAGCAAATGCTAATTTGTTTGTTTTTCCGTTTATTCGTAACGTGCCCATTTTAACGAAGACTGAGCAATCTTCGGCTCGCTTATCTTGCTTCAAAATTCCTGTCGAAACCATGACATCCCCAAAACGATCCTGCATATCGATGTCACATCTATGTTACCACATATAGCGGCATCATATTCATTATCAATCCGATAAATCTCTATCCACCTGCTCGAATTCCGCTACAATCTCATCACTTGGAGCCTTTGTGATAAGGCTTACTACCACTATAACGATGCTCGCTACGATAAACGCAGGCAGCAATTCATAAATTGCAAAAATTCCACCAAGTGGCGCTATAAGATATTTCCATACGAACACCATGATACCGCCACTTATCATCCCTGCAAGGGCACCGTTTCTGTTCGACCTCTTCCAAAAAAGCGCAAACAATACAGTGGGTCCGAACGTGGCTCCAAACCCCGCCCACGCAAACGATACTATCTTAAATACCGAACTCTCAGGATCCCTTGCCAAAAACACTGCTATCACCGCAATCACAAGCACGGTAAACCTTGCCATCAGCATTGCCGACTTCTTTGATAACTTTATACCGAAGAAATCGTTTACGATGTTTTCGGAAACACTCGAAGATGCCGCTAATAACTGCGAATCCGAAGTGGACATCGTACAAGCCAGTATCCCTGAAAGTATGAGTCCTGACATGAGAACTGCAAAAAAGCCGTTTTTACTGAGAAGCAGCGCAATATCTATAATCAGCTTCTCCGATTCGCCGGGCTTCGTGTAGGCTCCTATTGCGCCCGCCTTTGTCATTCCAAGCCCGATTATTCCGATTGAAATAGCAATAAACATTGAAATCACTACCCATACTGTAGCGATTCTTCTTGAAAGCTTTAACTTGTCACGATCTTTAGTGCCCATGAACCTGAGAAGCACGTGTGGCATTCCAAAGTATCCAAGCCCCCATGCGAAATTTGATGCAATAGTAAGTATGGACATGGAATTCCCTTTTCCCGTATTTAAATCATAGCTGCTCGACAGACTCAAATATCCTTGTAATTTATCCGTATTTGTGGCTACATTGTCGAATCCTCCGGCTGCATACAGCCCGAAAAGACTCACAACTATAAGTGCAGCCGTCATTATAATGCTTTGAATCAAGTCCGTAGTGCTCGCAGCTAAAAAACCGCCAAGCGCAGTATATGCAACGATGATAGCAGCGCTTCCTATCATTGCGTAAACGTACGGTATATTAAACATAACGGAAAACAACTTACCGCATGCGGCAAATCCTGATGCTGTATACGGCACAAAGAAAATTACGATCAAAAGCGCTGCTATTGCCAACAAGGCATTGCTCTTATCCCGATATCTATTGCTGAAGAATTGCGGTATTGTAATTGCATCTCCCGTAACTGCCGTATAGTGTCTTAGCCTCCTTGCAACTAGCAACCAATTTAAGTATGTGCCCAGGGCAAGCCCTATAGCCGTCCATCCTGCTTCAGCAATCCCCGATAGGTATGCAACCCCCGGTAGACCCATCAAAAGCCAGCTGCTCATATCTGAAGCCTCTGCGCTCATAGCGGTCACAAGTGGCCCTAATTTTCTGCCACCTAAATAAAAATCGCTTGTATCCGAATTATGCTTGGAATAATACACTCCTACAAGCACCATGAATACCAGATACGCAGCCATAACCATCAAAACACCGGCTGTAATTTTCGTCATACTGAACACTCCTTAAATAAAAAATAATACCATAAAATAATGTCGTTATAATTCGTCGTATTTATCGTACACTTCGGAAATTTCGAGTAGCCTTTGTGTAACCTTCTCATCCGATTTATACTTATTAAAAAGTCTCTCCGCCTTTTCTATCCTCGCTAATCCGAAATCTATGTTTTCATCGATGCCTACTCCTGAAAGATAACACTTGCCGAGCCTCAAACAGCTTTCGGCAATATCCAATTCCTCCGCATTTAAAACTGCATAATCATAGGCTTTGTAATACAAAGTGAATGCTACGTTTTCATCTCTTTTTACAAACTCACCGTCCGTATAACAATCGCCGAGCCTATACGTGCATTCCGCATCCTGGCCCTGCACACTTCCGAGCAAATATCCTGTAAACCTTTCTTCAGGCGATAATGACTTTAAGTACTCCCTATCTTCTTCTCTGAGCATGATAAACTTCACCTTAACAACTAAACATTCTCTTACGCCAAATATTTGAACGAACATCAACTATTATATCAAATTATTTTCCTTTACGAATAATTTATGTGCCTTGCCACGTTTCTTATTCGTAAATGCGTATCACCTCAAAATGCCTTTTCAAATTAAAGTTGCCACAGTATGCGCTGCGATGCTCACTTTACCCGTACCCAAAATTGAATAAATTAATTAATTTTAAAAGACGTTCGACTGCCAATGCAACCTACCCACCTTATACCATATAACTTCAAATCCAAGTCGTCGCAGTGTGTGCTGCGGTGCACACCTCACCTTTAAACAATAATTATTAATCAAGAAACGCAGAAAGCCCTCAAAATATTGAAATATAGGTTACAGCAGTATCGCTGCGCGCTTAAATTTAAATCACAATCAAATAGCGAAAGCTCCCGTGAGGGAGCTTTCTTAAGGTTTTGAGGATAAACCGGATTTTTTATCTAAATGTCTTCGTTATCGTACGTCCATAGTACTTAAGCTTGCCGATTTTCTTGAATGCACGTATGGTGAACGTGTATTTACCCTTCTTCTTAGGCAATTTGATGCTTCCTACCATGAAGTTCTTGAACTTCTTCTTGCCCTTCTTAAGCTTTATAGTCTTAACCTTACCGTTTATAACTATCTTAGCTTCATAGCCACTTGCGCCCTTCATAGCCTTAAACTTGATGTTAAGTACTCTCCTCTTCTTATTCACCTTTGCGGTAAGCTTTTCAACTGCGCCCATCATAAACGCAAAGCTGTTACCGTACTCAACCAACTTAGTATTATCAGCTTCCAGAGCCTCGAGCTTGAATGCCAGGAATTTACCCATTGGAAGCCCGGTTATGTTCGCCTTAACCTTACCTGCAGCTGCTTGCATAAGCTTATTAGCCTCAATCTCCTTTACTCGCTCCTTAAACTTCTTATCATAAGGTGCAGTCACTATAACCTTGTACTTAGCCGCAGCTACGGTCTTGTTGAACTCAAGATTTACAGCTCCCTTACCTGCTACGGTAGCAGTTACACTCTTATCCTTTGGAAGTGGTGCTGCAAGTACTGCTTCAGACAGCTTTCCTATGAACGTTACCTTTGTACCGTTGTAACTTCCATCTGCATCTATAGCTCTTACCGCATAGTAGTATACTTTGCTATTGTCAGCCTTGTCATCCAAGTATTTCAAAGTGTTTCTGTTTATAGTTGCTATCTTATTGTCCTTGCTTGGTTTAAAGTCTTTATCTTCGCTTCTGAAGATTTCAAAGCCCGTGTGTAGGTCTGCCTTAGGTGGCTCTATCGTAAGCTCATAGCCTTTCGCCTTAGCTGATACCTTAAGCGCTGTCTGACCAAGCTTCTCATCATATAGACTCTTCCATACAGCGTATACTGTAATGTTACCCTTAACTCTCGTACCTCTGAAGAAGTCAGGATACTTAGCCGTCTTACTCCTAGCCCAGCCTGTGAATAGATATCCGTCACGTACAGGCGCATTATCCTTGCTCGGCATCTTAGCACCCAATGAATCATACATAGGTATTCTCTCCGCCTTAGGTGCCTTCTCGCCTCCATTTGCGTTGAAACTTACAACCACTTCATCATCGTTTGCATTTTTCTTGTATACAGGATATAGAACCATATCTCTAGTCACTACGCTCTTCTTGAAGAAGTCAGGCTTAGTTGCATCCTTCACCTTGGAATATCCCAAGAACCTATAGCCGTCCCTATGCTTCTCATGTCCGTCAAGCTTAGCGCCTATCGCCTTGCCAAGAGGAACGTTTTCTATCACTTCATCATCCTGCATACCTACTTCGGTGTACTTGATGGTTACCTTTGTAACCTCGTGTGCTTCTTCATATACTGCGTATAGCGTCATGTTCGAATACACAGGGCTATCCAAGTTATAATCAGGTAGTGCGGCAAATTTGCCTTTTGAGAATCCTACGAACTTGTATCCGGGTTTTGTAAATATCTCGTTTGCTACTGCGGCTTCAAGCTGTGCCTTTACCGTATTTCCTGCAACTACATCGAATACCGCTGTAGCTCCTCCCGCAAGCACTCCCCCGTTACCGTCAAGGGTCACCTTATACATGTTTACATTCTTGCCTACTACTGCATATACAGTGATGTCATCCTTAACCAAGGTATCTTTAGTAAACTCGTTGCCCGGCGTTATGCTGCCCTTCTTAGCATCTTCAGCTGACTTACTCCATCCGAGGAACATGTATCCCGGAGCTAGAGGCTTAGTATATGCCGGCATTGAAGCTCCGAATGCCTTACCGTGTTCAATCTCCTTGGTTTCTATCAAGCTCTCGTCTTTATCCTTGAAGGTTACCTTTCTCTTTTCCGCATTCCTCCATGTAGCTGTAATCGTCATATCATCAAGAGCTTTTATCTTTTCTCCCGGCGATTTAAACTCTACAGGGTTTGTACCTACTTCTACCTTCCACTTGTCAAACATCAGACCTGCCGGTGCTATGAAGTCATTCTCAGGTAATGTATAGTCACTTCCTCTTACTATACCTGTTACATTCGGCATGCTGCCACTCGCATCAGGATCTCCCTTTTCAAACCTTGCAGTTACCTTCTTATTAGGATCTACCTCAACGTCTTTCCACTTAGCGGTTACTACTATGTCTTCATATACAGGCACCGTATTCCCAGGCATGAATCGTGCAGGCGTATTTGTACCCATCTGAACTTCCCAAGCATCGAATTCCTTATCCTTCGGTGCTGTAAATCCGTTTAGCGGAAGCCTGTATTCGCTGCCCTGCTCTACTTCCTGCATAGGCATGTTACCTGTACCTTCACCGCTTCTAAAGGTTATCTTCCTCATTTCAGCTGTGATCGTTATCTTATGCTCAGCTGTTACACCTGAGCCGTCCATTGCGTTTGCTTTTACGTATGCCGTTCCCTTCTTGTTGGCTACCACCAAGACTTCATTCTTACCGGCTCTCTTTACAGTAAGCTTATCGAAATCTGAAGATTCAAATTTCAGTTCTTTGTTGTCTGCGTACATAGGCATTACACTTGCCGTTATGTATGCACTTTCACCTACCTTGAGGTCTTCCTTACCGCTAAGCTCAACTTTTTCAACGAACTTAGCAGGCTTGATGTCCTTCTTAAACACTGCATAGAGTGTAAGATCATCCACTACAGGAAGGCTCACATCATAATCCGCTACCGGTGATCCCTGTACGTTTGACCAACCGAGGAAGGTATACCCTTCTCTTTCAAGTCCCATAGGAAGTCTTCCTACAAGCGCTTCGCCTTTATTTACTCTAAGAACCTTAGGATATCCTGCTGTATCAGTCGCTTCGAGCGTTACCGCTTTGGTTTCAGGCACTGCCTTTTCTACTGTGAACGAATAGGTATCTTCTACGCCCGATCCGTCTTTTGCCTTTGCTGTTACACTGTAGTTCCCGGCCTTAGTAGCAAGTACTTTCACAAAATTATTCTGTCTTTGTACTATCTTAACCGACGGATCACTTGTACTCCACTCTAACGTCTTATCATCAGCATTTGCAGGAAGTATATTTGCAAGTAGTCCAAATTCTTTGTCTGTAACCTTTTTCTCTGTGCTTAAATCTTCCAAACTGATTTTCGTTACCTTATGATTTACAGGCGCCTTTCTCTCAAACACTGCGTATATAGTTAGGCTTTCGTCGATCTGGCTTGCACTTGTTATGTTTACATCGCCTGTAAATGAATCCTTGCTCCAGCCCTTGAACTCATAGCCCTTTCTATCAAGATTTGTAGGAAGGTTTGCTCCTAAGGTACTGTGGATGTCAAAGCTCATATTCTTAGGATAACCGTTTACACCCTCTGCAAGCATCCTTACATTTACCTGCCTCTTAGTGAATACCGCATATATCGGAATACTTGATGTCATCTGCGTTAGCCTGTTTACATCTATCATGCCGTTTGGTGACGTACTCCAGCCACGGAAGTCATAGTCCGTTCTATCAAGCACATTCGGCAATGCATTCCCAAGTGCTTCTCCCTTATCTACGGTCAACTGTTTTGGATAGCCTGCTACGCCATCTGCATTCAAGGTTATATCTACCCTTGCCTTTTGCATTTCTCCGATTTCTATCTCGATCGACTTAGTAACATCGGAGCCATCTGTAGCCTTAGCCGTTACGACTACCTTGCCCTTGCTCTTAGCATATAGTCTTAGAGAACCGTCAGGGTTTTTCTGAATTAAAGCAAGTCCTTTCTTGTTTATCACGTAGTTAAGAGATTTATTGTCGGCATTTTCAGGAGTGATAGTAGGAACTATATCAACTGCATCGCCTACTCTTACAATGCTCTTGGACTTATTTAGCTCTATGCTCTGTACCTTCACGCTAGGTGCAGTCTTCTGCTCAAATACCGCATATAGTCTTAGGTCTTCCGTTATCGCTTCGTTTTCATCAAAGTCCGCAGAATTACCCATAACCTTTGTGTATCCCTTAAACTCGCAACCTGTCTTTTGAATATTTGCAGGTAACTTGTCCTTAAGCGTTGCGCCCTTATTTATCTCGATGAGTTTTGGATAACCCGCTACTCCATCCGCCGATACCATAACTTTTACTTTATTGGACACGGATCCGGAACCTTTGCTGAGCACCTTTATCTCTATGCTTGCCTGCTTGTTTGATCCGTCCTTAGCCTTTGCCGTTACGGTGTAAGTCCCCGGGGTCACAGCCTTTATTCTTGCGAAATTGTCACCTGTCTGCTCTATCTTAAGCTTATCAGGAGCGCTGCTTTCCCACTTAAGTCGCTTATCATCTGCATCGGATGGAGATATGCTCGCTATTACATCCGCTTCATCTCCCTCTCTAATATCCGACTTAGTCACTCCTAGAGTTATTTCAGAGATAGGTTTTGCGATTGCTCCTTGCTTGTCAAATACCGCATATGCAATTGTGTCTTTATCTATCACGTTATCTCTAGTTAAATTTAGAGCTCCGAGGCTTGACTCTGTTGACCAGCCCTTAAACGTATATCCGTCTCTTACAGGGTTTGCAGGCATATTATCAAGAATTGCCTTGCCCCTCTCTACCATTACGGATTTAGGGAAACCTGCCGCTCTATCCGCTATGAACAATACACTTACTTCATCCTTTTTAAAGATCGCATGTACTTCAGTATCTCTGCTTACCTGAGTATGCTTTGTGAAGTTTACTTCGCCGTCCTTCTCATAACTCCAACCACGGAACACGTAGCCCGGTTTTTTAAGATCCATCGGAAGCCCTGCATCAAGAGAAGTTCCTTCTTCCGCCTCAACTACCTTAGGATATCCTGTTATGCCTTCAGCATTTAGAGTTACCTTTACCTTCTTAGCCGGTTTTCTGATAACTTCCATAGCAAGTTCATTAGTAACTCCGGAGCCGTCTAAAGCTTCCGCCTTAACCTTTACAACTCCTTCACCCACAGCTTCTACCCTTGCTGCAGAATCATCCGCGTTTATTATCTTTAAGATGTCGGCTCTGTCAAGTGTAAACCTTACTCTCTTATCCGTAGCATCGGTTGGAGATACTATCGCAAGTACATCCGTAATGTCTCCAAGTTGCATCCTTAGGCTTCCTGCCGCCAGCTTTATGCTGTTTACCTTCTTAAGTATAGATCCTTGTTTTCTGTATACCGCATATACATTCATGTCCTCTTTTACTGCGGTATCTGAGAAGAAGTTTATAGGACCGTTCTTTTCCTTGCTGTATCCTAGGAAGTCATATCCTGCTCGCTCTATCCTAGCCGGCAACTTGTCTGCAAGCGTATCTCCTCTCATCACTTCAATAACCTGAGGGTAGCCCGCTACATCATCGGCATATAGTGTTACCTTTGCCTTCCTTGGTACGTTAATATCCTTCTCTTTAACCTCTATACTCGTCTCAGCCTCTACTCCTGAGCCGTCCGTTGCCTTTGCCCTTACGCTGTATTTGCCTTTATCAAGTGCCTTAAGGCTTATCATTCTATCCTTGATGCCGGTTATTTTTAGCTTGTCGTTATTGCTTGATGTAAATTCAAGCACCTTGTTTGTAGCGTTATCAGGCTCGATACTTGCTATTACATCGAAGGTATCTCCCTTTTCTATGCTTGATTTTGTAACAGCAAGCGTTATGTTTTTAATCTTTGTGGATGCTGCCTGCGTTGCTTCGAACACTGCATATACCACCGTATCTTCGTTTACTACCGTATCCTCGGTAAAGTTTACAGCTCCCGTCGGTGAAATCGTACTGTATCCTTTGAACTTAAAGCCGTCCTTCTCTACCTTCTTTGGAAGTAAGTTTAATAGAGCGCTTCCTCTTTGAACAGGTACCGTTATAGGATATCCGTCTACTCCGTCAGCTCTTACCGTTACATGTACTATATCCTTTTTAAATACCGCATATATCTTGCTGTCTGTCATTACCTTGGTGTGTTTATTGAAGTCTACGCTTCCTGTGCTTGATATCGTACTCCAGCCCATGAATACATGACCCGGTTTTACAAGATCCATAGGAAGATCCGCATAGCTTTCGCCCTTGGTTACATCTACGGTCTTAGGGAATCCGGCTATTCCTTGAGCTTCCATAGTAAGCTTCACGCTTTCCTTCTTAGGCTCTACATTTATTGTTATCTCGCCGCTTACTCCTGATCCATCATTAGCCTCTGCCCTTACTACTGCGCTTCCTCGCTTCTTGGCTGTTGCCCTTGCCGCAATCTCGCCGGTCTTATCAACCTTTAGAACACTTGGGTTAAGCGATGTGAATGTAAGATCCTTATAATCAGCATCTTCCGGGTCTATCAATGCGCCTATCGCTGTTTGATCATTAAGTTCCAGTAACGTGCTTCCTGCAAGCAATGTAATGTTCTTTATCTTCTTGTTTATTAAGCCTTCCTTAATATATCTTGCATATACTTCCGTATCCTGATCTATTCTGGTGTCCTTTGTAAGTGTGGCACCTGCGCCTCCTACAATTCTCCATTCCTTGAACCTAAAACCTTGTCTTACAGGGTCTGCAGGCATTCTACCGCCAAGCGCTTCACCCTTCTTAACCGTCAATACCCTAGGGAAGTTATTATCACCGTCGGCATTGAATACTACCTTAGCGTGGGTGGAAGGTATAGGTCCCGTGCCGCTGTCATTCACCTCAAATACAACCTGCTTGAACACATTTGATCCGTCAGTTGACTCTGCCCTCAAAGTATATCTGCCTTCTCTTGCTGCGTATATCCTTGCTGTTGTCAATGAAGTCTTTTCAACATTAAGGCTCGGTGTTACTGTAAACCTTATATCCTTATTGCTTGCATCTACAGGATTTACCAATGCCAGCGCATCTACATAGTCTCCTGCATTTATGTTGGTTCTTGAAAGTTGAAGATCGATGCTCTCCACCATTTTAGGGTTTTGATAATCAAATACCGCATATACTATAGTGTTTGCATAAACCAAGGTATCCCTTGTAAAGTCCACAGGTCCTGCGGCCGTATTTCTGCTCCAGCCCTTAAACACTGCGTTCGGTTTTGTAAGATCCATATCAAGCTTATCGCCTATAGCCTTACCGTCTTCTACAACAACGGTCTTAGGATATCCTACCGCATCGCTCATCATGGTTACAGTGTGCATTGTAGGTACAGGATTCTTAGGTACTACCTTTATAGTGATTTCACCGTACTTACCTGAACCGTCGTTTGCCCTTGCGGTTATCTTAAACGTACCCGCTTCCTTAGCATATGCACGTGCCGTCGTATCAGTCATCTGCTCTACAGGGAATTTATCCGCATTTTCACTTTCAAATGTCAAATGCTTTATGTCCGCATCAGGTGGCGTTATCGCTGCCAGTATATTAATTCCGGATCCTACTTCTACTTCCCTCTTTGCCGCCTTAAGAACTATCTTCTCTATCTTGTTCTCTGCCTGTATACCGGGATCCCTTTCAAATACGGCGTATACGCTCATATCCTTATCTACCTTGGTATCCTTTGTAAAGTTCACATCGGAAGCACTTACAGGATTCATCTTTGTGCTCCAACCACGGAAGTTAAAGCCTACTATGTCCGGATCATCCGGCATATCAAATCCTACCGAGCTACCCTTCATAACTTCTACAGCCTTAGGATAATCTGCCGCACCCGGCGCCATGAATCTTACCGTTGCCTTATTGCTAGGTGGCGCACCCTTCTTAAGTACGTCTATTTCTATTGTCTTTTCTATGTTAGAACCATCCGTTGACTTTGCAGTTACCGTGTAGCTTCCTTCACGAAGATTATGAACCTTTATAGCTCTTTCATTTATGTTTATTATTTTTGCATTGCTTGGCGATATGCTCCATTCAAGTGTCTTGTTCTCCGCACTGCTAGGTTCTACATCAGCAATTACATCTACTTCATCCCCGTCATATATCGTACTCTTTGACAACTTAAGGTCTATAGATTTTACCTGCTTTTCAGGCGGTACAGGGACAACCGATTTGAATACCGCATATAGCGTCATATCCGTATTTACAATATCACTGCTTGTAAAGTCCGGATCACCTGCATAGCCCATCGTGCTCCAGCCGTGGAATTCCATACCCGGCTTTGATAATCCCATAGGAAGCAAATCTCCTAATGCGGTTCCTTCGTCCACTTCCAAAAGATCCGGATATCCAAGAACGCCTTCTGCCATAAGCCATATATATGCTTTGCCTTGCGTCTTTTCTTTTACATTTATTTCAAGCTCCGCCTTCTTATTAGAGCCGTCTCTTGCAGATGCCTTTATCTTATGTCTGCCTACAGTATTTCCTCTAACTCTCAACTTATTGCCATCAATGCTTACTACTGTAAGTCCTGCATCCACATAGTACTCAAGATCCTTAAGCTTAGCTGAATTAGGTTCTATCTTCGCTATAACATCTGTTTCTTCGCCTACCTTGATCTCGTTCTTATTGCTCTCAAGCGTTATTTTTTGAATCTTAGGTTCTACGTTTACAGTGGTGTCTTCTTCGTATACCGCATATACAGACATGTCGTTTTTAACCACCGTATCTTCTGTAAAGTTGATATCCGCCTTTTTGCCTAGGATCTTCGTGCTCCAACCGCGGAACTTAAGTCCGTATACCTTAGGATTCTTAGGCATCTTACCTAGAAGTGCTTCGCCCTTTTTGATATTTACTATCTTAGGGAATCCTGCTGCAGATCCTGCGTTGAACATTACGTTTGCATCCGTCGTAGGTACTCCCGGCTGTTTGCCTTCTACTTTTACTCTGAGCCTTCCTTCAGTGCCCGATCCGTCTTTTGCCTTCGCCGTAATTGTGTAGATGCCTCTCTTATGAGCTTTTACGTACGTTCTGCTGTTTCCTGCATTTCTTATTTCAAGACCGTTATTGTTGCTGCTCTTCCATAGAAGTTCTTTGTTTAGAACGTCCGTAGGTTCTATTTCCGCTATCACTTCCGCCATTTCGCCCACTCTTATCATGCTCTTTGAAAGGTTTAGCGTTATCCTTGTTATTTGCTTGTGCGTCGCCCTCTTAAATATTGCAAACACCTTCATTCTGCCGGTTATTCTTGTATATTTTGTAAACTCATATTCAAGGTTAGGGTCGTTCGCCCTCACGCTCCAGCCTGCAAATGTATAACCCATCTTATCAGGCGCTTCAGGCATGTTGTTGCCTAGAGTAGTATCGTAGTTTGCATATTTTACAGCATACTTCTTTATTCCGTTTACGAATGTCACCGCACACGTAACAGGCTTCCATATTGCATATGCTGTCATATTCGATATTACAACCGTTTCTTCTGTAATATTTGCAGTTTTGGCATTCGGTTCACTCGCCCAGCCTTTGAATGTGTAGCCTCTTCTGATAGGTCTTTGTCCCGGCATATTTGCGCCTATCTTCTCACCGTCTTGTAGGTATATAGGGCTCGGCACGCTGTTTTCTTCTCCGCCGTTCGCATTGAATGTTACGGTATGCATTTCCTGCCAGATTGCAAACAAAGTTGTTCTGTATTGTATTACGCTGTCCCTAGTAATGTTAGGGCTGTATGCATTCGGATCGTCTGACCAGCCAAGGAACTTATGTCCTGCCCTTGTTGGGATCTTAGTAGGGTAGTTATCTCCAAGCTTCTCGCCTCTCACTACCTTTATAGGATCAGGCACAGATGATGCGTCTCCTCCGTTTGCATTAAAGCTTACCTCTGCAAGTTCTTTCCACACTGCATAAACTGTCGTCTCGCCTGTGACCTTTGTATCTTTGTCAAATTTATGCGCCGGAGTTAAAACTCCATTTTCAGCCTCCGTCTTTGATGTGCTCCATCCTATGAAGGTGTAATCAGGCTTTGCAGGGTGTCCTGTAGGGAATTTATCCTTAAGCGCTTCTCCGTGCAAGCACTTTATAGGTGATTTAAACGGTTCTTCTACTTCCTTATTGTCACTTATGAAGTGAACCTCATGTTCTTTTTTGCTCCATGCTGCATAGGCTGTTATATCATCCGTGATTACTGTATCCTTATCTACCTTGTTTTCATCTGTCACGATCCCCTTGTCAGCTTCCGCCTTTGACATCGTCCAGCCCTTAAACTCATAGTTATCCTTTTTCGGCTGAGCTGCAGGGAATTTGTTGCCAAGGTTCGTGTTATATGTCGTATCTACCTTCGCAGGTACGCTTCCAAGGTTTCCGCCGTTCGCATCGAATGTTACAGTCGATACATCCTTTTTCTTAAACGCCGCATAAACTACCGTATCCTTGTTTATTTCAGTATCCTTATTTACTTCATTTGCGCTTGTTACTATGCCAAGCTCAGCTTCTGCTCTGTTGCTTGTAAATCCTACAAGCATTTTCCCCGCTTTTCTTGGAAGGGTTTTAGGGAATCTGTCTCCAAGTTTCTTTCCCGCTTCCACATACACAGGTTGCATAACAGGATATCCTCCCATTACATCAAACTCAACCTTATACACAGAGCCTGCATCCTTCCACAATGCATATGCAACCGTGCTTTCATTAAATACGGTCTCTGCTGTTATATTAGGGGCGTCTGCGCTTGCCTTATCTGCGTATCCGAAGAATGCTTTGCCTGCCCTTTCAGGAACTTCCATAGGGAATCTGGCCCCTAGCGCTGTGCCTTTTTCAAGCATTACGCTTGGCTCAGCATTCTTATATTTTCCGCCGTTTGCATCGAATTTTACACCTATGGTGCTTGATGTTCCTTCTTTCCAGATTGCATACAGCGTCTGTGATTTTGTAAATACGGTATCCTTTGTAGCTTCAGGGACTCTTGAATGCTTGTTGTATCCCCAGCCTATAAAGGTGTAGCCTTCCCTCTTAGGATCCATGTTCGCTACATTCGTAGGATGATGAGGCGGGAATTCATCTCCCAATGCTTCCCTTTCATATATTTCTTTGCTCTCAGAAAGGCTTCCAAGATTACCGCCGTTTGCGTTAAATCTTATCGTTATCTTTTGTCTTTCCTTCCATACTGCATACACTTCAGTCTCTGCATCGGGTATAGGTGTATCTTTTGTAAATTCAGATCCCGGAGTGATGGCTCCTGTATTTGCATCGCTTGCCTTTAAGCTCCAGCCTACAAAGTCATATCCCTTTCTTGTAGGCTGCTCTGTAGGGAAACTGCTTCCAAGAATATTTCCTGTAAGGCCTTCAAGCTCAGGCGGTACATCGCCCAGGCTCCCGCCTGTAGCGTGAAATCTAACCTTTGCAGGTACTCTTTTTTCATACACAGCATATACCGTGGTATCCTCAGTTACCGCTTCATTTACCGTAAAGTCGCTTGCCTCTGCATCTTTGGTTTTGCTCCAGCCTTTAAACCGGCTTGCGTTCTTTTGCGGTTCCTGCTCAGGAAGCGTACCTTCGCTTGCCCTTATTGACTTTCCGATTTTTACTATTTCATGGTTTCTAAAGCTTTCTCTATCGCCCCCGTTTATATCGAAGGTAACTCCTGCATACGAATCTTTTTGGTATACGTTGTATGCGACATCTTGCCTGCCGCCTAAGTTTACCTTGTAATCATTGCTGATATCTTTACTCTCTTCTTCTGTCTGGGCAGGCGATCCCTTCTCAAGCCTTACAACCTTAAAATCACCGCTCGGGCCTCCTATCGTCGTTGCAAGCCCCGGAGATGTTTTAAGATATTTTATGTTTTCGCAGCTTGTAAATGCATCTTCTGCGCTTGCAAGCCCTACGCTGCTGAATTTCCATTTGCTAAGGTCTGCCTTTTCAATATTACTTCCTGTAAACGCTTCTCTCATGCTCTCAAGCCCTGTAAATGCCCACTTCCTTATATCAGGATTTGCCTTTTCAGCGCCGTTAAATATGCTGTCTATCTTCTTTACGCTTTTTACATTCCACTTTGTTACATCAGGGTTTGCAGATGCCGCATCTGCAAACATCTCCCTCATATCCTCTACCTTTTGCGTGTTCCACTCTCCTGCACCAGGGTTTATAGATGAGCTTTTAAACATTCCTGTAAACTTCAAAGCAGCGCCCGTATTCCAATTTTTAAAGTCGCTCCCGTCCACTTTTCCGTTTACATTGCTAAAGGCATATGAAAAGTCGGTTGTTACTTTTGTATTAAGTTTATCAAGGCCTGTTATATCACCTTCAAAGGCATAGAACATGCGGCTCATATCACTCGGCGCTTCTACATTTGATACGAATTTTATGCTTTTCTTATCGCCCGCTTCTGCCCATGACAGATCGCTTATATTTTTCGCTCCGAATTTCACCGCCATGGCATTCCATTTAGCTCTATCTATTTGCACATCATCGTCTTCGCCTGATTTTTTCGTCTTTATCTCGATTATGGTTTTACCTGTTGCATCCACTGCAGGTTTTGCATATACATTGCCGCTTTCATTTAGCGGATACTCCTGGTCTTTTATATATACAGCATATAGCGTCATGCTGTTATTTATCTTTTGATCTTTATTAAACGTCGGTGCTTTATCACTTGGACTATATGCCCAGCCTGCAAATTGATGCCCCGCCTTTTTGGGCTCTTCCTGCGGCAGCACTCCCTTTGACTCGCTAAAAGATTTACCCTTCTCTACTATCTCATCATTAACCCAAGCCTCACTGTCTCCACCGTTCTTATCAAATCTTACAAGGCTGTATTTACCATCGCTATTATCGACTTTCACAAAAAAGAAGCTAGTATCTGGACCATATTTCTCATCGTTATCATCATAATACGTAAGCACATTACTATTATCGGTATCCATGTATGAATTGGTTTTATATCGACATACTTGTTCTCCTTTTTTGACAACGTCAACATCCCATTTTCCATTTTGGTTTACTTTTGTAGTAAGACCGAATGGAGTTTTTAGGTATTTCAATCTATAATTACTTCTAAGCATATTTTTAGTCGCACTAGTTTCATATTTTGCATTTTTAATTGCTGAATTCAACTCCCATTTGCTAAGATCCAGCTTTTCAACATATAAGCAACAGAACATATGGCTCATGTTGGTCACTTTTGATACACTCCATTTCGATACATCAAATTTTGTTCTTTTAAATCTGTAACAATCTCTAAACATATCGCTCATATCCGTGACGTTGTTTGTTTTCCATTTTGATATATCCGGAAACATCGCTGACTCATCGCCAAAATTCGAGCCGGCATTGTAAAACATTCCATGCATATCTAATACTTTACGTGTATTCCATTTTGATAAATCAAACGTACTTGCTGAGTATGTGAAATTCTTAGCTTGTTTAAACATACGATTCATATCCAACACATCAGATGTATCTATATTTTCAGCGTTATATACATATCCCCCCAGGTTATAAAAAAAACATGAGCTGTCCTTCGGAAGACGTATCCCCTTTGCATCAAATTTAATGTTCATTTTCCCGCTCCAATCAATGCTAGGACCGTCTCCCTGGGCGTTCGGGTTATAATTACCTCCTATATTTTTTACTAAATCCGCCCATTTTTCACGCTCTATCCTCATATCTCCCGAAGTGCTATCAACAGAGATTAAAGCCATGCTGGTATTGTTTTTAAAAATAGTCGCCTTTACATTGCCTGAAGTGTTTAATGGAATTACTATTTTCTTCTCACGCTTATTTTTAAACTTGTTTTTCTTGCCGTTTTTATCATTTGAAACGTCTTTATGTTTTTTTGGATTTAAAATTTTTAAAGAACTTGCAAAGCTCTTTGCAGCTCTCATCTTTAAAGAATCATTTGGGTTTGTATTTTGGGTTTTAGGAGTTTTTGAAGATTTATCAAGATTTTTATAGTATGCCGCATAACCATCCTGCACAGCTATATTCGCATCGTATGCGACATCTTCTTTCAGCGCTTTGGCCTTCTTTCTAGATATCCTCTGCCGGCTCGGGGCTGCCTCATCATCATCCTTCCCTTCATCTTTGTAAACTTTTTTCTTAAAAGCAAACTTCTTTCCTTTATTATTTGAAGATTTTTCTTTAGAAGTCGTAGCTTTTTTATCGCTCTTCTTCTTTTTTTGCTCTTTAGCTTTAATATTTACGCTATTATTGTTATTCTTTTGCGTATTCTCTTTAGATACGGCAGTTGCCTTATTGGCGTATGTCTTCTTCATACCCGCCTGCTCAGATGCAGCAGCCTTTTTCGCTACGCCTGCATTACCCACTTTGCCGTTCTCCGCAAAGCTCGGTGCGATGCCCGTAACCACCAGCATGATACTCAACACCCATGCAAACGTCTTAGATGCAGCGCTCGCTGCCTTAAAATTTTTCTTGCTCTTACTAAAATTCTTCATTTTTTGCCTCCCAATGACTTTCCAAAACATAATAAGTGTAGCTATGCTATCATGAAATGTATATGAAATTGTCGGAAAGCGAATTAATTTATTCAAGAATTGTTAAAAAGGCTAATTTGTCCTACCCCCCCCAAGAAATTTCAGAATTTGATATGATTTTTTGTTTTTTTAGACAAAAACGCAGGCTTTCTCCCGCTTTTCAGTTTATCTTTTATGTAATATTTTGCTTTTCTATCATATAGAATAGCATCACAAGATCAAAATCTTATTTTTATAATAAAATGCCATTGACTTTATAATACAACATTCAAAACGCACTATATACCAAAATATTTACATACTCTCGATTTATATATTATGTGTGCATTACGTTATAAATATTTTAAACAATCACTCAATCAATATACACTATAAACTTAACCCGGTACTCACTTCGCAACTATTAAGCAACCTGAGCTCGCCGGCTTCGGTTTTTACCACGAGCTCGCCGGTGTCCGCTATATCCATGGCTTTTGCATGGTATGCAGGTATACGCTTTTCGGCGTCCACATATACCGTTATATTGCGCCCCAAGGTCATACAATGCTGTTTATATTTTTCAATTATGTCCTCTACTCTATACCCCTTTTTAAAATCCATAACGTTCCTTGTAATCTTAGCAATTAGGGCTGCCCTCACATCAGCTGCTATGCCTAAGGCACCGGCTTCAATATCCAGGTTGCTAACCTCAGGGCTTGCAGCGCAGTTAATTCCTATCCCTATTACAACCGGCACTTCCTTTTCTGATGGAATCTCTCCGAGCGCTTCCACCATTATGCCTCCAATCTTTCGATTTTTAAAAAATATATCGTTTATCCACTTAATCTCAACGTTTATACCTGTGACAGATGCTATCCCCTCACGCACCGCATTTGCAGCGGCAAGGCTGATAAGTCCAAAGCTCTCCTTTGTAAGCTTAAGCCTTAACAATACGGAAAAATACACGCCGCACCCCCTAGGAGAACAAAAGGATCTGCCCCTTCTGCCTCTGCCCTTCGTTTGCTCTTCAGAAACCACCAATGCATCTTTACAAGCGCTTTCAGATAATTCCCTCGCTCTGATATTCGTAGATTCCAAGCACTCATAACACTCAAAAAAAATATCCAAACCTTCATCTTCCAAACATTTTCGTAGCCGCCTCTTATCCATATTTCAATTCCTATTCATCATTACTTTAATATCAGTTCAGCATAGTTTTTTAACCTTACTAACACTTATGAAATGACTATTCATAATAATATCAAAAAACTATACAGCACAAACCCGTTAGCCTCAGCCTCTCAGAAAATAACTATTTATCATGATAACAAAAACATTACCGCATATAAACACTACCGTCACAGAGTCTAAATTACAAGCTATGACCATGATATCAAAAACTCTATACCCGACAACCCCCTTATTCATAGGCCCTTTGAAAAATTATGCCAAGCATGCATATACAACATCAAAACAATAAAATACAACAACTGAAGCCCTTGATATTAAAGGTATTCGCTGTTCTTGGCTCTTTTAAAGCTGATAAAGTCGAAAAAAATAGTTAGTCACTCAAGTAGCAAAGCCGGGGAAAGCTCTTCGTTGTGATATAATTAATAAAGTTGTTAACGTATCCATAATAATGAAAGAGGTGTAAAAATGGATCTTATCGATGTTCTAAAAGAACAGGTGAAAGCCGAGAAAAAAAGCATAGTATTTCCGGAAGGCACGGACAAGCGAATCCTCGGTGCTGCCGCAAAGCTAAAAAAAGAAAACATACTTAACCCGATACTCGTAGGCAAGGAAGAAGACGTAAAAAAAACTGCAGCGGATAACGGAATAGACGTTACGGATCTTGAGATACTGGATCCGGCTACATATCCTGAAATGGACGAACTCGTAGCAAAGTTTGTAGAAAGACGTAAAGGCAAGATAGATGAAGCGGGAGCAAGAGAAAAGCTCACAAATGATGTGAACTATTTCGGTACCATGCTCGTATTCACAGATAAAGTAGGCGGACTCGTATCCGGCGCAATTCACTCTACGGGCGATACCGTAAGACCTGCCCTTCAAATAG
>ERZ773065.136-NODE-136-length-45284-cov-7.614009_pt1 | contig 45284 bp, 45 predicted proteins | sample MGYA00580623_ERZ773065 | MGnify/ENA primary metagenome ERZ773065 (study PRJEB29015, sample SAMEA2738017) | human oral metagenome | biome: human oral; feature: human-associated habitat; material: dental | place: China | collected 2047 ... | reverse complement strand
TGGCGGCGATTCGCCTAAACTTGCTGCTGGCAAATTTGACGGTGTTTTTGATAGGCGGGCTAGTCAGCTATCTGCTAGCTCAGCATACGCTGCAGCCAATCGAGGATAACATGGCGGCGCAATCGCGTTTTGTCAGCGATGCTAGCCACGAATTGCGTACGCCGTTGACGGCGCTATTGGCGGCTAACGAGGTGGCGCTGCGCAATCCGAAATTAACGCTGGCACAAGCCAAAAAAGTTATCACCGAAAATGTCGACGACGTGACGCGGCTGCAAAAACTGGCAAATTCTATGCTGGGGCTGCTAAAAGACGACGGCGCGAAAATGGTGAAAACGCCGGTATCGCTGCAAGCCGTGGTGAACCGCGCGATGAATTTGGTGGTGTCCCAGGCGGTCGAAAAAGATATCGCTGTCGAAGACCAAACTAAAGAGCTGAAAATTTCGGGCGACAGCCAAAAGTTGGAGCAGCTCATGACGATTTTGCTGGACAACGCCATCAAGTACAGCGGCAGCGGCACGACGGTGTACGTGTCGAGCGCGCGCAAAGGCCGCCAGGCGGTGATTTCGGTGCGCGATGAAGGCGCCGGCATGGATAAAGAGACGCTGGAGCGCATTTTTACGCGTTTTTATCGCGCCGAGGAATCGCGCACTACCGAAGGCTACGGGCTGGGGCTGGCGATTGCGCAAAAAATCGTGCAGGCGCACGGCGGCAAAATTTCCGCCCAGAGCCGCAAGGGCAAAGGCGCGACCTTTACGGTAATTTTGCCGCTGGCGGACAAATCGTAACTGTTTTTTAAGCTAGATTTAACAGCGCGCGCCTACAATACTTTTTGTTATAAAAATTAGCAAAAGGAGGATTCATGAAAATAGAAGACGGATTCGACGCGCAGCCCAAAGCGAAAACGACCGCCATGAAACAGCCGGCGATTAGCACCGGTTTGGCTATCATCGTAGTGTCGGTGGCGCTTTTGACGGGCGTTATCGGCTACGTTTTGGGCTCGCAAACCAGCGGGCGTTCGGGGTCAAGCATGCAGGCTATGCAAGGAGCGCCCGGCGGAATGCCGCAGCAAAGCGGTACGATGACGCCGCCGCAAGCCGGGTCGTCGACGCAGCAGTCGGGCAATGGGGCGCCGCCGGCGCAAACTCAAAATGCGCAGCCGCAAAACAACACCAACGCCGCGTCCGCCGCTGATAGCACGTCGCCTAGCACGTAGCTCTAGCATTACCGTCTGCAAACGCGGTACAATATAAGCATGATAACGCATTATCGGTTTGCAGACGGCGCTTTGGCGCGCCAGGAAAACTTGGAGGACGCTTTTTGGACGCAGTGCGAAGCGCCGTCGACCGATGATTTGTTTTATTTGCACCAAATCGGGCTGGACGACGATATCGTCGCCGACGCGCTCGACCCGCACGAGGTGCCGCGAATCGAGCAAGACAACGGCTGGGTGTATTTCATCACGCGGCTGCCCGGCATGGGCGATAATTTCAATGATTTCACGACGCCGATTATGGTGGCGCTCGGCAGCCAAGTGGTGACGCTTAGCCGCGAACGGCTGGGGCGCGTGTGGCAGCCGTTCGCCGACCGAACCCGGATTCGCGCGCCGTCGCAAACGCAATTATTTTTGGCGATGGTCGAAACCATGCTGCATTCGTACCAAACGCGCGTCGCGCTGATTAACCGCCAAACGCGCGCTGTCACGAGCGACGTTACCACGCTGCGTTCGCGCGATATCGCGACTTTGGTCGAATTCGAGCGTAAACTCAACGATTATTTAGACGCGCTGATTCCGACCAACGTGGCGCTGGAGCGAACCTTGAGCGCGCGCCACAAATTGATAAAATTAGGCGAAGAAGACCAGGATATGGTCGAAGATTTGTCGGTCGATATCGAGCAGCTGATTGCGCGCTGTAAGTCGCTGCTGCGCACCATTCAAAACGTCCGCGATAGTTTTCGGGCGGTCATGGACACGCGGCTAAACGAAACTATGCGGATTTTGACAGTCGCGACGCTAGCGCTAACGATTCCGACGATGCTGGCGGGATTATTCGGCATGAATGTCGATTTTCCGTTCGACACGCGCGGCGTGACGGCGTTTTGGGTGATAGTTGGCGCTAGTATCGTCACGGCGGTCGCGACCGGGTATTATTTTTTGAAACGGCGCTAACCGGAAAACCGATTATGCTTGCAGCGAAGCGGCGGGTGCGCTACTATATTTCGGGCTCGGAGCATAAAGCCACAGGTCGATTTATGCCTAAACCCGAGCGGCGTACGCCCTAAGCCTACGCGAAACAGGAGAAAAGCATGTCAATAGCTGTAACGTTTGCGCCTAGCCGCAGCAAGCGAATTACGGTGGATATAGTACCGGCGGCGTGGCAACTGTACATCGTTTACTAGCCGCCAAGAAAAAACACTCTTTCCCTTATTTCAGCGGAAAGAGTGTTTTTTAGTGCTAGATTTTATTATTTGGACTCGGGCAGGGCGATGCCGTGCTCTTTGAGCGCCGGAATTATGACGTATTTTTCGAAGTTTTCGGCGTTAGTCCAAACGTAAGCGGCGTCCGACTTGTCTGCTGCAGCCGAGATGAGTTTGCCGTCCGAGATTTTTTGGTTGCCGACGTCTTTTTTGCCGATGAACAGGGCGGGCGTGCCAGTTACGCCGGCTTTCGTGCCGAGCGCTTGGTCGTATTCGATTTTTTTGCGGATAGCGGCGCTGTTTAGATTATTCAAAAATTTGTCTTTGTCCAGTCCTAATTCGACGGCGAGCGACGCGAAGTAGTTGGTGCGCGCTTCGCCGGTTAATTCGACCCAGCCGCTGCGGTTTTCGAATAACTTATCGTGCATTTCCCAGTATTTGCCGTCCAGGCTGGCTGATTCGGCCGCCGCCGCTGCCGCCAAAGCGTTGGGGTGCGAGCTCTTCAGCGGGAAATTGCGGAAAACGTAGCCGATTTGGTCTTTATACTTTTCGACGACTTTTTTGATGATTGGCTGCGCCGAGTTGCAGCCCGGGCACTGAAAATCGGCGTATTCAAACAAAATCACTTTGCTTTTCGTGTTGCCGTAGGTGTGGTCGGCGATGTTGCCGTTGTCGTCCGCGGCGGTCTGCAAGACTGCCGGGTCGACGCTAGCTACATCGACTTTGTTGCTGCGCGATAAATAAATCAATCCGCCGAAAACCATAGCGCAAATCACGGCGAAAATAATCCAGGCTCGTTTTGTCATAATCCTCCTAATCTATTTCACTATAAAGTATACTGCTTATAATCTCGCCAATCAAGCGATACTGCGCTACAATGAAGTTATGCAAACGCTTTGGATTATGATTTTTGCGCTGGTTTTTGCCGTTTTGCTTTTCGTAGCCAGTATATCGCCGCGCCGCACGGTGCTGTCGCGGTACGAACTGCAGCGCCGCCGCACTGCCGGCGATGTTTCGGCAGCCGAAGAATTGCGCCGCAGCCTGTTGATTGATGACGTATTATCGCTGAAAAAAGCGGCTGAAGCGCTGCTATTGTCGTGCTTGGTGCTGTGCGCTATCAAGGCGTTTGGCTGGCTAGCAGGCATCGCGGTTAGCGCATTCGTCGCGCTGGGTTATAGCCGGGTGGCGCATAGCGGCATGCTGGCGTCTTTGACCGACCGCTACTATGCGCTGCTGGAGCCGCGGCTGCTGGCTTTCGTCGAGCGGCATCCGCGCGTTGGTATACTTTTGCGCAGTGTTTCGGCGCCGCCAGAAGTTAGCCCGCTCAGTTCGCGCCAAGAATTGGAGCATTTGGTCAAAGAATCCGGCGCGATTTTGACCGCCGACGAAAAGCGGCTCATCAGAAGCACGCTGCATTTCGGCGAAAGAACCGTCGAAGAGGTCATGACGCCGCGCGGCGTGGTCGATACGGTGAAAAAAGACCAGCTGGTCGGTCCGCTGCTACTCAATGATTTGCACAAAACCGGGCACAGCCGGTTTCCGGTCATGGACGGCGATATCGACCATATCGTCGGCGTGCTGCATATTCATGATTTGTTGACTCTCGAAGACAAAGCCTCGCGCAAAGCCGAGCTCGCCATGGAGAAAAAAGTTTATTTCATCAATCAAGACCAAAAACTCGAAAAAGCGCTGTCGGCGTTTATCAAGACGCGCCACCATTTGTTTGTAGTGGTAAATGATTACCGCGAAACGGCGGGAGTGGTGACGATTGAAGATGTAATCGAGGCTTTGCTCGGTCGCAAAATTGTCGACGAAAACGACGTGGTCGATGATTTGCGCGCCTTTGCCGCCAAAAATCCGCGCCGCAACAACAAAAGTTCGGCAGCAGCCGACGTCTAGTGCTATACTAGGGGTAATCCATGCAGTATGTCCAGGTTTTTCTCCAGGTCGCGATATTAGTCTTATTTGCGGCGATTTGTTCTGGATTGAATATCAGTTTGATGTCGCTGTCGCTCGGCGATTTGCGGCGCAAAGCCAAACTGGGCAACCGCGCCGCCCAGCGAGTTTTGCCGCTGCGCCGCGACGCGCACTTGTCGCTGGCGGCGATTTTGTTTTCGAATGTGGCGGCGGTGTCGGCTAGTTCGCTGCTGCTCGAGCATCATTTTAACGGTTGGATTGCCGGCATCATCACGACGCTGCTAATGGTGGTGTTTGGCGAGGTGTTGCCGCAGGCGATTTTCATCAAATCGGCACTGAAAATTTGCGGATTTTTCGCGCCGCTGGTGCGGTTGATGACGATTTTGACGTATCCGGTGGCGAAACCGTTGGCATTGCTACTCGACCGGTTGGTTGGCGTCGAAAACCGGCGTTTGTTGACGCGCGCCGAACTCGGTTTGCTCATCAGCGAGCACAAAATCGGCAACAAAAGCGAACTCGACGACGGCGAGGTCGAAATTATTCAAAGCGCCCTGCAGCTCAGCGAAAAAACCGTCAAAGAAATCATGACGCCAATTAAAGCGGTGCGCTGGTTGACGCCCGAAACCATCCTCGACGAGCGCACCGTAAGCGATATCGTGCGGCACGGCTATAGCCGCATACCGGTTTTTGACGCTAAGCTAACGAAATGTTACGGCGTGCTGCTGGCAAAGGATATGATTGGCATCGATTTTGGCGATAATCCGGTGCCGCTGTGGAGTTTTCCGCTGCACGAAACGCAGCTGATTGGCGCGCGTACGGCGCTTGATACGATGTTTCATAAATTTCGGCATATCGGTTCGCATTTGGTACCGATTGAGCGCAACGACCGAATTATCGGCATCGTAACGGTAGAGGATTTGCTGGAAGAGACGATTGGGCACGAAATCGCCGACGAAATCGACCGGGCTTTGCAGCGCAGTTAGCACTCTACTTGTATGAGTGCTAATAGTGCGCTATAATAGCGAAAGATTATGGCGAAACGAGATTATTATGAAGTGCTGGGCGTAGCTAAAAGCGCCAGCGAAGATGAAATCAAAAAGGCTTTTCGCAAGCTAGCTGTTAAATATCACCCCGACAAAGAGGGCGGCGACGAAGCGAAATTCAAAGAGATAAACGAAGCTTACGAAGTTTTGAAAGACAAGCAAAAACGCCAGCGCTACGACCAATTCGGACATGCCGGCGTCGGCGGTGCTGGCGCTGGTGCGCGCGCTAGCAATCCGTTTGGCGGCTTCAATTTCAACGGACAAGACGTACATTTCGATTTCGACGGCGGAGCGTTCGGCGATATCTTTAGCCAATTTTTTGGCGGCGACCCGCGTTCGACGGGCCGGGCGCGCGGGCGCGATATCGAAACGCGCGTAACGCTCGGTTTTGAAGAGGCGATTTTCGGCAAAGATATAAAATTATCGTTGACGCTGGACGATGAATGCAGCCGCTGCCGCGGCACGATCGTCGAGCCCGGTTTCGAGCTCAAAGAATGCTCGACCTGCAAAGGCGCTGGTCAGCAAGTACGCGTCATGAATACGATGTTCGGTCCGATTCAGCAGGCGGTAACCTGCGAAACCTGCAAAGGCCGCGGCAAAGTGCCCGAAAAAGAATGTACGCGCTGCCACGGCGCGGGCGTCGAGCGGCGCGAGCAGGAAATTACGGTGAAAATTCCGGCGGGAATCGACGATGGCGCGACGATTCGCCTGCGCGAGCGCGGCGAAGCGGTGGCTGGCGGTACGCGCGGCGATTTGTACGTATATGTCCGCGTCAAAGCACACAAAAAATTCACGCGCGAAGGCGACCTAGTTTTGAGCGAGGAGCATATCAGCATGGTGGAAGCGGCGCTTGGCACGGAAATTGACGTCGAAACTGTTGACGGCGTCATCACTATGAAAGTGCCGGCTGGCACGCAGTCGGGCACCGATTTCAAGCTGTCGGGGCATGGTGTACCGCATTTGCGCAGCGAGCGGCGCGGCGCGCATATCGTCAGCATCATCGTCGATACACCGACCAAATTGAGCAAAAAACAGCGCGAACTTTTGGAGCAATTTGACGCTGCCAAAAAACGCGGTATATTTTCTTAAGTTAGAGGTTGATAAACTCCCGGGTTGCGGGTTAACGGCGTAATTTTACCATTGCGCCAGTGCTTGCTATACTAAAAGCATAATCAAAAAGAGGAAGCAACATGGGGTTTATATTTTTCATCGCAACAATCGTTCTCGCTATCTCGTTGTCGCAAAAAAATAGCCAAGCGAAGAATATGGTTGACCCGATGAGCGCGTCGTACCGCCAGGGTTACTGGGACGGTGTGCGTGCTGCCGAGCAGGGAGCGGCGCATTCTCCCGAAGCTCCTGCCGAAATTCCGCCAGCCGAAGTCGAGCACCCCGGTAAAGTGTTTGCGGCTGCTAGCGAAAATTCCGCAGCGCGCGTGATAGACGAATTCGACCCGGCTGCGCCTTTCCGGGACGAACCAATCGTACCGGCGCAAGAGAAAACGGCGGCTCCAGCTAGGGTCGTGCCGCCACCGCCAGTGGGCGTCGCGCCGCCGCCAGTTTTGCCGTATCCTCCGAGGCACGCGTCGGTTCGGTCGTCGCACGTAACGATTAACGTCGCGCTGTACGTCGCCGTGCTGCTATTGGTATCGGGAATTATTTTGCTAGCGCAAATGCTGACGCTCGGCGCTGGGCTGCGCATGGTGTTGGTCTGGCTGCTGATAATCGTATCGTACGCCGCTGGTCTCGTGCTGCGAAAACGGCTGCCGATTGTTTGCCCGGCGGCTTTGGCGCTTGTCGGCACGGCGCTCGCCAGCGTGCCGGTGGCTGGCGTCACGATGTATGCAGTCGTGCTGCAGGACGCTGCGCTATGCTGGTTGATTACGTCGCTTATCGGGCTAGGGCTTTACGCTTTTGCGGCGCTAGCGTTTGAAAATCAATTTTTGTCGTATGTTTCTATTTTGTCGCTGTTTACGGCGTCGATGTCGCTGCCCGCGGTGGTCGATGCGCATTTGGTGTGGTATTACGTGGTGATGATTGCGTTTGGCGACGCTATGACGCTTCTAGGTTACGCTAAAATTCCGGGCATGCCAAAGTTGTTTGCGCAGCCAATTTATACCTCGAGCCTGGTGGCGGTGCCGTTGGCGCTTGTCGCGGCGCTGCTGTCGGCGGCAGTTTTGAGCACTGCGGAATTTACGGTGGTATATGCTGCGGGCTTGCTCTATTATGCCGCGCAGGCGCTGACGGCGCCGAGTAAATCGGTGCGCGACTACGCGGAATTATCGGCGCGGCTGCTCACGCTGGTGGTGGCGGGGACGGCTGCCGCTTGGGCGAGCGACACGTCTCCTGTCGCGGTGAGTTTGTCGGTGGCGGTAGCGGCGCTGCTAAATTGTATCGTTTCGGTGCGTTATTTGCCGATCGGCAAGATGGAACCGTCAACGCACGAAGTGATGTTGTGGGTCGGATTTTTCACGGCTGCTATTGTCGCGCCGGCTCTGGCGCTTATCCGGCTGCAGGTGGTTGGCGAAGCCGCGCCTATTAGCGCTAGAGCGCCGATACAGCTGATTGAGCTCGCGCTGGTTTCTTTGGCGGCGATTTATGCCGCGATTCAACTGCGCCGCTATGCGTTGTTCTGGCCGGCGGTATATGTTACGCTGCCGCTGCCGGCGGTGTTAAATTATGTGGTGAGTGTGCCGCACGAAGCTATTATCGCGGGCTACATAGCCTGCGCGGTCGCGGCGTTGGCGCTGCGGCTGCTGGTCAAGCGCCTAACGCCTAGTGCCGGCGCGCTGGTTTATGTTTCGGCGGCTATTTGGCTGCTGCTGGCGGGATTAAATATAAACGCCTACGGCATCATAAACAGCTACGATATTCTGTGGTGGAGTATCGGCTGGTGGGCGCTTGCCGCGGCGGTGCTGTACTATGTCGTCGTGGTGGAAAAGCTGCGCTGGATGGCGCTGTGGGCGCACGGAGCGACGCTTATTACGGCTTGCTTGTTGTGTTACAAATGTAATCTCGACGCGGCGCCGGCGATACTGGCGGTCGGCACGATTAACGCTGCACTGATAATCGCGATGACGGAATTTTTACTGCGGCGCAATCAGGTTTCGCGCACTGCCGCGATATATCAATATGCATCTATCGGGTATGGCGCGATTTTCGCGGTGGTAGCGCTCGGCAGTCCTATCTCAAACGTTTGGCGGGCGCTGGTTTGGCTGCCGGTTCTATTGGTTTTTGCGCACGCGGCTTACCGCCAAAAAGAGACGGCGATTATGTACGTGGTGCAAGCTTTGCTGGCGGTGCAGATGCTGCTGATTTGCGTGGCGGCTAAATTGTCGTATTCCGAGATAATTGCGCTGATGGCGTGGCTGCCGTTTGCCGGATTTGGCGCGGTGAGTTTGATAGCGCGCGCCGCGAATCGCGCTACCAGTAGAACCGAAACTTGGTGGCGCTCGGGCATTACTTACGCGTTGACGATTGGCTTTTTGGCGCTGATATCCAGCCAGAGTTATGCGCTGCGCTCGCTCGGGTGGCTGGCGGCGGTCGCAGCGATGTATGTGCTGGCGCATATTCGGCGGCAATCGGTTTTGCTGTGCGCCGGAAATACGATGAGCGTTATGCTGGTGCTGCTGCTATGCGCTTGGTGCGGCGCGGATTATGCCACGACGTTGGCGGTTACTGCAGTGTTCGGTTTGGTTGGTTTTTATGGCGCTGGCTGGTTGTATCGCTGGCGGCGCGGCGCCGGCGTAGCGTGGAGCGTGATGTTGTCGTCGAGTTTGGTCTGCGCGATATTATTCGGATTGTTGGCGCTGTTTTCGGCAGGCGCACCGACGGCGTATGTAGCGGCATTGGTGCTGGCGGGCGCCGGCGCAGTGCTCGGCGTACAAAGCTACGAAACGAAGCGGCTAGAGTTCGCCGAAGGCGGCGCTGGTCTCGCGATGCTTGGCGCGCAGCGCGTGTTGTATCTGGTTGCTCCCGACACGCATTTCCTGATTTATACGCATTTGTGGGCGTTTGTCGCGGCGATATTTTATGCCGGGTATCACGCGCGCAAACAGCTGGCGGCGAGCACGTACCACTTGGTGCTGCTATTGAGTTTTGTGACATTCCCGGGGTTATTCGCGGCGTTTGCCGACGGCGGCTGGTATCAATTACTATTTTTGGCGGAACACGCGGCGATTGTAATCGCCGGCGTAGCGACAGCGCGCAAACTCACGTCAATTTGGGGTGCCATCGGCGTAACGGTAGCGATTTTATACATGCTGCGCGAATTTCAGGCGCTGCTCAACATCACATTCGGCTTGCTAGTGCTAGCGGCGGTGATTTTGGCAATCGTCCGCGCCAACCGCAAGGTACAAGTAAAGAGCGAGTGATATTGCTCAGGCTTACTCCTCGAAAGCGCACCAGCGGGTTATTTTAGAATCAAGCAGTGTCTAGCAAATTTAGGATTAGCTAGGATTTTTAAGTAAAATAGCTACATGCAGGTCAAATATGACAAATCGATAAAAATTGCTGGGATTGGCGTTTTCGCGTCAGCTAGGTACGGCTTAAATATCTGGTTCGATAATTCAAAGATTGTCTCGCTTTTTAACGACCCGGATTTTCCGTCTTTGCCTTTCGAGAAATACTTGAAAGTACCCTATGACGGCAAGCGCAGCACTCAGGCTTTGCTTTATGACTCTAGATTTCAGGATATGCTAATCAAAGAACTGAAAGGCTATAATGTATTAGCATACAAACCAATCGAGGTGCCCAGCAGGCTCGCGAGTAGCGGAGTTAATTTCATATCTGGCGCCAAATCTATGGTGCAAATTTCTAGTAAATTTGAAAATAAGGCATGGTTTAGGCGTAAATTCCTAAATAGCGGCATTAATATTCCTCGGCATAAAATATACAAATGGCAAGACTTAAAGACGGACGAAGATTTTTATAATAAGCTTCGCGGCAATCGTAAGGTGTTTGTTATTCAGGACGCTGTGTTGAGCGGAGGAAAAGGCACCTCGATTGTTAAAGACTTTGAAGATTATAAGGCGACCGTAGAGTCTGCATATAATGCGCAGGGCGAGGTTGTTGTTTCTGATTTCGTTTCGAACAGCCAAGATATGTCAATCCAGGGAGTGGTGACTCGTTACGGCATATTTATTGGTCCGGCGCAGAGGCAGATTGTAGCCCATCCGCAGTTGTTAGACCCTAGTATTAAGGGGTCGGATTTGTTCTGCGGGGTTGAGATGCGAAACTCAGACCAAAATAGCACCGTTCACCAAAAACTTACCAAAAATGCTAAGATAATTGGCGAGGAATTACAAAAATCTGGTTATCGCGGCATTTTTGGGGTTGATTCGCTGGTGTCTGGAAACGAAGTGCATACCATCGAGGTTAATCCGCGAATCACTGGGGCTACCCCGCTACTTACCGTAAACTACAAAGAAGGGGCGCGCGTACCATTTTACCTGCTCCACATACTTGAATTGTTGGACGCAAATTATGAGATCGAAGATATGTCGCATGGCAATGAGTATGGCGATTGCTCTCTAGTTATCCCGCGGCTGCTAGCGGGGGCGGGCTCGCTGGGGCGTATGAAAGGCCTCAGAACGGGGCTATATGACGATAAATTGCGCCGAGGGGGCGATTTCTTGGATGCCGGTGATGAGATGAGCGGAAAACGATTAGTTTTTAGCTACAAACCTTCGCCGTGGGAGCCAAATGAAAGCCAAAAAATGGCGTCTATATTTTTGTGGGAAAATGCCCTGGATTCAAACGGAAACATCGTCAATAGCGTACAAGAAGTAATTGAAAAAATCACCGAGCCCTTAGATTGACCACAGATAAACACTCGCCGTAGTAACTGCTGGTTGCTATGCTCTCGTGGACGAAAACCTTATTTTATAGTAGAGTATAAAGTAATATGGAAAGCAAATTTATCATCGGTGCGACTGAATTTGTCGATTTCGGCAAGCGTGCTCAGAATGTGCCGGCGAAAATCGACACCGGCGCCGACTCGAGCGCGGTTTGGGCGAGCAAAATTCGCGTCGATAAAGACGGCGTATTGAAGTTTGCGCTGTTTGGCGAAGGTTCGCCGTTTTATAATGGCAAGATTTTCAAGCGGACAGATTTCTCGGTCGCCAAAGTGCGCTCGGCGACCGGGCACGAGCAGATTCGTTACCGGACGCATTTTACGGTGAAAATTGCTGGCAAAAGAATCAAAATGCTGATGAATTTGTCGGATAGGTCGAAAAATGCTTTTCCGGTGCTAATCGGCAGAAGGTCGATTTCCAAGAAATTTTTGGTTGATGTTTCCAAAAAAAGCGTTCCCTCCAAGAAACCAGCCCAAACTACAAAACTAAACGCCGAGCTCGCCAAAAATCCGCACCAATTTCATCAAAAATATCACGGCAAAGGAGTTAAACAATGAAAATCGCCATCCTCTCCAACGGCAACGCCAACTACTCGACTAAGCGCCTAGTCGAGGTCGCCAAAAAACGCGGGCATGACGTCAAGGTGATTAAGTACAAAAATGCCTACGCCTCAATCGAAAAATCAAACCCGACGGTCAGTTATCGCGGCGAAACTCTGCCGCATTTCGACGCTCTCATTCCGCGCATCGCCAGCCACATGACGCGCTACGGCACGGCGATTGTGCGCCAGCTGGAAATGCAGGGCATGTACACGGTTTCGAGCTCTATCGCGATTAACCGCACGCGCGACAAACTGCGCAGTATGCAGCTGCTGGCGAAAGCGGGCGTGGCGATTCCCAAAACGGTTTTTAGCCGCAACACTGCCGATATCGACGACCTAATCGAAATGGTTGGCGGTACGCCGGTTATTATTAAACTGGCGCGCGGCACGCATGGCAACGGCGTGGTGCTGGCGGACAATAAGCGCATGGCGAAGTCGGCGCTGCAGGCGCTTTATTTGCACAACGACGACGGCACGAACATTTTGGTGCAGGAATTTATCGAAGAGTCGGCTGGCACCGATATTCGCGCTTTTGTGGTGGGCGGGCGAGTGGTCGCCAGCATGAAGCGCCAGAGTTTGGATGATGATTTTCGCTCGAATCTACACAAAAGCGGCGAAGGCTCGATTATCAAATTGACAGAAGAAGAGCGCAAAATGGCAGTCAAAGCCGCTAGAACCATGGGACTAAATATCGCCGGTGTCGATATGATGCGCTCGGCGCGCGGTCCGCTGGTGTTAGAGGTAAATGCCAGCCCTGGATTTGGCATCGAAAAAGTCACCGGGCGCGATGTCGCCACGCCAATCATCGAATACATCGAGCGCAACGCCAAGCGCCGCACCAAAAAAGACAAAATCGGCGCTTAAATCCGCTCGTGGTAAAATAGAAGCATGACTTATATGATTGTGCTTGGCATTTACGCGGCGGCGTTATTTGTACTAGCGTGGCTGAGTCGGCGCAGTTTGGGCGTGCCGACGCTGGCGCTGGCGGCTGGCGCGCTGCTAGCTGATATTTGGACGAAAAGCCTGACGCCGGTGGTGGCGCAAGCCGGTTTGGTGGTAACTTCGCCGCCGCTTATGAGCATCGTGGCGGTAGCTTTGACGCTTTTGCCGGCTGTGGCTGTGATGTTTCGCTCGGGGCGCGCGTCGCCCTCGAAAGTGCGAAGCGTCGCTGGAGCTCTGGTGTTCGCGCTGCTAGCGGTGATGCTAACTTACGGCTCGTTCAGCGTTGCGGTCGTACTGGACGACGCCAGCCGCCCTTACGCCGCGCAAATCACGCAATATCGTAACCTAATCATCACGGTGTGTGTGATATTCGCCATTGCCGAAACCGGTTTTCACCGCAAATCACACGAAGCGGTCGCCAAGAAGAAAAAGTAGTTGGTTTTTGGCGTTAAGGTTATCGCTGTCTTGAGTAGCTGTTGGCGATGAAAGTATCGTGCTGGTAGAACACGTCAAGTGCTTGTTCTAGCTGCGTTAAATCGCGTACGTCGCCGTGGTAGGCGTTGAATAAAGTGGCAAAATGAGTATTCTTGCCGGACATAAATTGTTCGTGTAGTACTAACATGGCAAATACAGGAATGCTGTACGGTGCGTCCCGACGAACTCGCATGCTGCCGTCTTCTAGCTGTTCGATATTGGGGCAGCCAATTGTTAACTGCGTCAAATATTCTGTCATGCCCTCGTTGGCTTCTAATCCTTGACCGTTTATTTGCAGACCGCAGCGGTAGTTTTCTTTAGTTTGCGCTGAGCCAGCGTGATGCAGTTCGTGGGTAATTACGTGGTGAGCATCAGTGGCGTCGCGTAGCTCGGGGGATTGTACGTTACCGGTAAACTGCACCTCCACGCGCAATGAACCGATACGATAATCGCCAGCTGCGCCGCTGTTATCTGTCGTAACCAACCCTCGTAGATGGTCGAAACTGCCAAATCTTGTTCGCGATAGCTGCCTAGCCGTCCTATCTAGCATATCCACGCGTAATCCGGTGGTTGTGGCGATAGACCGCGTGGTTTCAAAAACTTGCCCCTTTGCTCGTTCTAGCGTTTCGCTGTAGTGGTCTTCTAGATATTTTTCGCCTGCTTGCGAGCGGCCGGCTAAGTATACGGCTAGTACTTTCATGGTTTCTGAGTCGGGATTTTCGGTGAGTTTGGCTAGTAGGAGGTCTTTATTTCTTGGGTTGCTGTGGGCTTCAATGCCGCGTAAAGACATACCTGACCGTGTATATAGCATTTCGTCAAATTGCACCGCCCAGGGATATCCTGCATTGAGAAATCCAACCGCATTAACAAAGAAATTGTGACCAATAGGCTGGTCGTTGGGACCCGCCACCACTCTTTCATGGAGGTTTTTAATTGGTGTTGTTAGTATTTCTGGATTGGTTGCTGCCATCGTATCGATGACTCCTTGTTCGTAAGCCTTTAGAATAGCTGTGCGCTGCGCTGTAATCATATTTCCGACATCGCGTAGCGGGGTGGCGCCTTGGTCAAAATCAGCCGTTAGCTGAGCGAGATTTTGCGAAGTTGATAGTTCACGCGCGAGCTGAGCGGTATCTGTAGGAATCCTTTCATATGCACCACGAACGCGAAGCTGGCTTAGGACAGGGGTAGATTCAGAGTCTTTCATAACAGTCTATCTCATATATTATAGCATAAAAGTGTGCAAAATACAATGCAAAAATCAGCCGAATTTTTGATAGGTGTTCTGTTTAGGCTAGTATCAAACATTGTTAGCAGAAGATTCTTCGGCGGCGGCTTGAGCTCGGCTGCTCATCAGGCTTAGCCATCCGAGCGCCAGTTTTTGGCCTGTTTCGCCAACCTTTCTCGAAAATCCCCAGTCGCCGCTATGCGTATTGGCGAATATAGCTAGTTTATCGTATTTTGTCTCGCCAGCTATTGCGACCGAATGATAGTCTAGACTGCCATGGCGTAGGCCAAGACGTCGAGGCGCGCTCGGTAGATTGAGTGATACTATCTCTGCTTTTTTGTTGCTTTCTTTGAGCGTTGTAGTTACGCTTTCTGGCGCTATTATGTCGCTTTCGTGCCGGCGTCCAACGAATAAAATAGGATACTCGCCGCCATCAATCTGCAGCTCCTCCTTTGGTGTTTGTATATCGTACAGTGTATCGGCCATTAAAGGTATTAACTCTTTTAGTTCAATCATATCCTGGAATGCGGCGGCAGATATGCAGGGTGATTGAGACTGGTGGAGTCGCTCTATGAGTTGCTGTTTGCGTTTGACGAGCTCGGCGTACAATTCGCGCGCTTCTTCTTGGTGTGCTTCAGTATGCTCGGCAGCTGCGAAATCGTTTTTGTCGAGAATATCCTACGCTGCATGCCAATTTACCAATCTCGGCGACGAGACTCCTTAGTAGCGTTTCTCGTTTTTCTCTGGTGTCTGGTATGGGCCGGGGCTCTGCATTCATATATTTTTCCAATAATCCACTGATATAATTACATCATGGAGGTTCTATTAATTCAAGATTGCACTTGAAGCGCTCCCTAAACCCAGACCGCACAAAAACCGGCGGAACCAGCCAGCGGAAAGCCCGCCAGCAGTCGCTTGAGCTCGGACTTAGACTGGTGTCGGCGTGATTGTCGTCTGGCGGCGCAGATTGGTTAAATTTGCCAAATAAAAAACTCACTCCTAGCTAATTTCGAGTGAGTGTCCGCCTGGGGCGCATTCAATTTTGGAGGGTCCAGTGAGGCTTGAACTCACGACACCCTGCTTAAAAGGCAGGTGCTCTAACCAGCTGAGCTATGGACCCGAATACAGGTATTATACCGCTTGTCGGCGGTAGAGTCAAGCTGCTTTGCGGCAAGCCGAGGCGGTTGGAAAAAATCCCGCAGCACTATAGAATGAAACAAAGAACGTAACCGCGCAAAACCTATGGATAAAATTGATTTTCAAATCGCCAAACTAACAGTGGACGACATCAATGCGCTTAACCAGGCTAGTACGTTGTACCTGGTTGATTTTAGAGCGACAGGAGAAACGCTTGAGCATGAAATAGACGATATGTTTATTTACGAAAATCTATCGCAGTGGCTCAGGTCGAGGAATGATAAAAACGCCAAAGGTTTTTATGCCGTCAACAGCGAAAACCTTCAAAGGAGCGACATTCCTGACGATAACTTGATTCTAGCTAGGGCGCGGGATAAAGCTTCGGCGGCTTTAGCGAGTAGAATCCATGCTATTCCGCGCAAAGTTTCTTCGCTATGGGTTGGCGTGCCGCACCCGGCGAGCGATAAACTGGCTGCTAGACATAACCTCGAAATTAACTATAAATACCAAGATTTTATTCGATACAACGACAAATTGGCGCAAAAAAAGCTACTAAAAGACCTGACGCCTGGATGCTTTGAAATAAAAACTGCCAATGATTTCAAGCGCGCCCTGGGGCAGACGGTGGGTTTTGTCAAATCATCGCTTGGCGCTGGCGGTTATAGCGTGTTTAACGTGCAGCGCGACCGCGCGAAAATAAGCGAAAAGCAAAATAAAATCTTGGCGGCGCGGGAAAATTGGTATTTCGAGGAAGCGGCAAATGGCGCGCCCAAAAGCGTGCAGTTGTATAAAACTGGCAATAAATTTACCCTGTTTGGTTTTGCTAGGCAAAATATAATTGGAACGAACTTTGCCGGCGCTGATTTGCTTGATATAGACCGGGGTATTGATGAGTATGCGAAAGAAGCTCTAGTCGAGGCGTGCCAGCGCGCCGCGCGGTTGCTTGATTCTTACGAAGGTTTCTTGGGGATAGATTTTATAGATAGCGGCGAGACGATTAGTATTCTCGAGATAAATGTTCGCTTAACCGCTGCAACCATTCCTACGCTGCTAATGAACGCGTCTGGCGGGCGCCAAACCGCTCGTTATATCGAAGAGCAGCAAAAAGACAAATTGCGAGGCGGCGACGTTTTGTTATCTTTGTCTAAGGGCGGAACTAAAGCTAGCGTGCTGCGCTTCGCCGATAAACTTGGTGCGATTTAAGCGGTTATGCTACCATCAAATTATGTACTGGCTGCGCGAACGGATTCACCCGATGTGGCATTTGGCGGCTTTGTGTTACGGCGTGGTGGTTGGCGTGGCGGCGGCGCAGCAGGTTCAGGTGGATATTTCTGGGTGGATTGTTGTCGTAATTACAATAATAATTGGCGGCGCTGCGCTGAAAACTCGCCGCCGCTATGCGCTCGTTTTGATGGTGGCGGTCGGGGTATTCGCGGGGCTGGCGCGCGGCTCGGCGGACCAATCGCAGCTGAAATTGTACGAGCCGCTAATCGGCCGCCAAGTTGTTATCGTCGGCACGGTGAAAGACGACGCCGATACGGCGGTTGGCGGCGGGCTGCGGCTGCAAATCGGCAGCGTGAGGCTGGGCGAGCGGGCGCTGCCGGGGCAAATTTGGGTGACGCTCGCGAAGCCGAGCGACATCAAGCGCGGCGACAAATTGACGCTCGACGGTACGCTGCGACCGGGTTTTGGCAACTATGCGGCGTCGCTGCCGCGGGCGGCGCTGCGCAAAATCGAGCGCGTGCCGGGCGGCGACCCGGTACTAGAAGTGCGCGATGGGTTTGCGGCGCAGGTGCGGCGGGCAATTCGCGAGCCGGAAGCTAGTTTGGGGATTGGTTTTTTGCTGGGCAAAAAGAGCGAATTGCCCGCGCAACTGCTGGAAGCACTGAAAATCGCCGGGCTGACGCACGTTATCGTGGCGAGCGGTTACAATTTGACGATTTTGGTGCGGCTGGCGCGGCGATTGTTCGCGAAAGTTTCGAAATTTAGCGCGCTGTTTGCGAGCGTCGGTTTGATTGGCGGTTTCATGGCGATGACTGGCTTGAGTCCGAGCATGACGCGTGCCGGTCTGGTGACGGGATTGAGTTTGTGGGCGTGGTATTATGGCAGAAAATTCCACCCGGTCGTGCTGCTCGGCGTGGCGCTCGCGGCGACGACGCTGTGGAATCCGAGCTATGCGTGGGGCGATATCGGCTGGCAGCTGAGTTTCGCGGCTTTTGCGGGCGTGATAATTGCGGCGCCGATTATGACGGCGTATTTTTTCGGGCGGCAGCGCGTGCCGGCGGTAGGGCAGATACTCATCGAAACGCTGGCTGCTCAATTGGTGACGGCGCCGGTATTGTTGCTGGCGTTTGGGCAGTTGAGCGTAATTGCTTTACTGGCGAATTTGTTAATCGTGCCGTTTATACCGCTGACGATGGCGCTAACGGCTGGCGCCGGCGTCGGTGCGGCGATTTTGCCGGGGCTGGCGGCGGCTTTGGGCTGGCCGGCGCAGACGATTTTGTCTGGCATGATTGCCGTGACGTATTGGTGCGCCGAGCAGCCTTGGGCGCAGATTACTAGTCAAATCGGCTGGCTTGGCGCGGCGGCGTGGTACGGAATTTTAGTTGCAGTTTTGTGGTACATGAAGCGCGCCAGCGGTTATAAATTGCGCGACGCTTCGGTGGTGGAATAGCGCGCTGCAATCTGTTATAATACGAATAAATTTCGAATCAACCCTAAAGGAGTCGGTTATGTCAGGACACAGTAAATGGGCGACTACGCACCGCCAAAAAGCTATCGTCGACGCGAAACGCGGCGCGATTTTCACGAAAATCGGTAATCAAATCGCCATCGCGGCACGCGGCGGCACCGACCCGGCGACAAATTCAGCGTTGGCGCTAGCAATCGAAAAAGCCAAAGCTGCCAACATGCCGAACGCCAATATTCAGCGCGCAATCGACCGCGTGAACGATAAAAACGCCGCCGCGCTCGAAGAAGTGATGTACGAAGCGTACGGTCCGGGCGGCGCCGGCATTATCGTCGAAGCGGCGACCGACAATAAAAACCGGACTTATCCCGAAATTCGCACCGCGCTGACCAAAAATGGCGGCACCATGGCAGATGCCGGCAGTGTGATGTTTCAGTTTACGCGCAAAGGCGTGATTCGCGTGGCGGCGACCGGCGAGGACGCACTGCTGCAAATACTCGACGCCGGGGCTGAAGACGCGGTCGAAGAAAGCGGCGGACTAACAGTTTACACTGATATGAAGGATTTAGCGAAAGTGCGCGCGGCAATAGCTGAAGCCGGGCTAAAAATCGAGGACGCCGAGCTGCAGTATGTCGCGAACAACGACGTGCCGATCGAAGACGCCGAAACGGCGCGCAAGTTACTGAAGGTGATTGACGCGGTCGAGAGCCTGGACGATGTGACAAACGTCCACACCAACGCCGATATCACCGCCGACGTCGAGCTGTAGTTTGTCGTCCGCGCCGGGCTTTGCTATACTTAAAATTGTAAGCATAAGCAAGGAGATAAGCATGCAGATTGTGCGACGTGGACTACTTATGATACTAATTTTTGGGCTGGCATTGCCGGCGCCGGCAGCAATGGCGGCAGGCGAGCCGCCAGACGACAGCGAAAATTCGGTAGCGCCAGATAGTTTGGTGGTGCCAGACGAGGAGCTAGCGGCAGAAACAGACGCTACTCCTGCGGCGGAACCGGCGGTAGCGGAAGCGCCCGCGCTGCCCGATAACTCGCCAAATGATTCGGCGGACTCTGCGCCTAGCGTCCAGCCTAGTTTAGACGCGCCCGCGCCGCCGGTTCTGGCTAGCACTCCAACTCCCCAAGTTAAACCCGAAATTATCATCGCCAAAGTGAAAATCGGTCCCGACGCGCAGGAATTTGTTGAGTTGTACAACAACGGCGCCGCCGAGGTTAATCTAAAAGATTGGCGGCTGCAATTTTTGTCGAAAGAGTTTGACGGCGCCGCGGGCGAACAAACGCGCATTTTGAAAACTTTCGACAGCGTGATGCTAAAGCCGGGCGAATTTTACGCGGTGCGGCACGCTAGTAACACAGCCCTGGCTGAAATTCCGGCGATTTTTGACAGTAATCCTAAAAATGGCTCAATCGCGAAAGACGGCTCGGTGCGGCTGGTCGATGCTGTCGGCCAGGCGGTTGATTTGCTGGGCTGGGGCGCGGCGAAGCAGTATGAATCGGCGGCGGCTAAACTGGGCAAGGCGAACCTGCTGCAGCGCTGCGCGGCGGCGGGCGCGGTTCGCGATAGCGATAACAACGCCGCTGATTTTCGGGCGGGCGATGAGTTTGAATTCGGGCGATTTATCGACTGCGCGCCGCCTGAGCCGGCGCAGCCGGACGAGCCTACAGAGCCGCCAGCGCCCGCCAACGCTTGCCTCGAGGTGAAGCTTAGCGAAATCGGCGCCAACCTCGACGACCAGTTTATCGAAATTTACAACGCGGGCAGCCAAACGATTGATTTGAATGGCTGCAAATTAGCCACCAGCAGCAATAAAAAACGCTACGAATTCGGGCAAGTCGAACTAGCGGCAGGCGAGTTTTTGACGGTAAATATCAAAGACAGCGGTCTTAAGCTCGGAAAAACTAGCGGAACGGTGCGAATTTTGGATAGCGGCGGCGAGACTGCGGTCGATGCGGTCAGCTACGAAAAATTATCGAAAAATATGTCGTGGAGCTTGGTTGACGGCGACTGGCTAGCGACTTACGCGCTGACGCCCGGCCGCGGCAACGCTATGCAATTGTGGCTGCCTTGCCCGAGCGGAAAAGTCCGCAATGAGTTAACTGGAAAATGCGTCAAAGAATCGGCGGGCGACGAGCTCAAACCGTGCCAGCCGTGGCAATATCGCAATCCTGAAACTGGGCGTTGTAAAAATTACGCCAAAAGCGCAACCGTTAAACCCTGCAAAGACGGGCAGTACCGCAGCGAAGAAACCGGCCGCTGCCGCTCAATCGCGTCGGCGGCGGCAAAAGTGCTCAAACCGTGCCGCGACGACCAGTTCCGCAACCCCGAAACCGGCCGCTGCAAGAAAATCGCCAGCACCGAGGACGCGCTGAAGCCGTGCAAAGACGGCTGGGAGCGCAACCCCGAAACCAATCGTTGTCGCAAAAAGAAAACTGGCAATACTAAATTAACTTCGTATCCGGTCGAGCCGATTGACGCGTCGGCTTCGGCTCAGGCGGTTTGGTGGGCGGTCGGCGGCATCACAGCGGCAGGCTCGGGTTACGCGGGCTGGGAGTGGCGCCGCGAACTTCGCCGGGCTTTACGCCGAGTTCGCTTGCCGTGGCAAAAATAGTATACTAAACACATGCGTATTATCGGAATTGACCCTGGCACTGGTATTTTGGGATTTGGAGTAATTGATGCCGCGCGCGGTCGTACGCGGCTGGTGACGGCGGGAGTGGTGCGGACGCCGGCGCATACGCCGCTTGCCGAGCGGCTAGAGGAAATTTACGATAGCTTGACCGAAATTATCGCCGAAACCAAACCGCAGCAAATGGCGATTGAAAAGCTATTTTTCACCAAAAATATCACGACGGCTATCAGCGTGGCAGAAGCGCGCGGCGTGGCGATGCTGACAGGGCAGCAGGCGGGGTTGGCGATTGCCGAGTACACGCCCAACGAAGTCAAAAAATCTATCGCCGGCTACGGAGCTGCTAAAAAGCCGCAAATGCAAGAAATGGTGCGGCTGCAGCTCGGGCTGGCAGAAGCGCCCAAACCGGACGATTGCGCCGATGCGCTGGCGGCGGCTTTAACTCACGCTTTTATGCAGCGCGAACAGGCGTTATAATAGAAGTTGTGAATAGTTTATTTTCGAAGAAGAACCAGAGTAAAACCAAACCGGCGCGCATGGGGCGCTACGCAAATTTAGGGCGGCAAAAATCGCCTAAACGCCGCCAAAAATGGACTCCGCCGGGCAAATTGGGCGAATTTGTCGAGTGGTGGCGCGGCTTGTCGCGCAAGAAAAAGGCGCTGTTTATCACGCTGCCGATTTTGACGTTTTTGATTACTGTGCCGATTGCGACTTATATCATGCTGGCAAACGACATCAAAGACCCGGAGCGCCTGATGAACCGCAACAACACCGGAATCGTCCTGAAAGATACAAACGGCAAGACATTTTATAGCCTGGGGCGGGCGGAGCGCCGTGATAAAGTCGCGCTAAAAGACATCTCCGAAAATATGCAAAAAGCTTTGATTGCCAGCGAGGACAAGGATTTTTACAAGCATGCGGGCTTCAATCCTTTGAGTATTTTGCGGGCGCTGGTGACGCGGACGGGCGGCGGCTCGACCTTGACGCAGCAGCTGGTGAAAAACACTTTGCTTAGCAACGAGCACAGCTATTTCCGTAAATATCAAGAGCTGTTTATGTCTATCGCAGTTGAGCAAAATTATACCAAAGATGAGATATTGACGATGTATTTGAACTCGGTGTATTACGGCGAAAACGCCTTTGGTGTCGAGGATGCGGCGAAAGCTTATTTCAACACCACGCCGGACAAATTGAGCTTGGCGCAAAGCGCTATGCTGGTCGGGCTGCTGCCGGCGCCGGCGCGCTATTCGCCGATTAGCGGCAACCGGGATTATGCTATCGAGCGCCAAAATACGGTGCTGACACGCATGGTCAAAAACGGTTTCATCACCGAAGAGCAAAAAGCCGCCGCTGCCGCCGAACAGCTCGAGTACGGCGCTGGCGCCAAAACCAGCCAGTCGTCAATCGCGCCGCATTTCGCCGAAATGGTGATTAATCAATTGAGCAAAAAATACGGCTACGAAAAAGTTATGCGTTCGGGCTACCAAGTGAAAACTTCGCTCGACACTTCGATTCAGCAGACTTTGATTGACAACGTCAACAAGCAAATGAAATACGTCAACGCCAAGGGCGGCAGCAATGCTAGCGGCGTCGTGATTGATCCGAAAACCGGCGAAATTCGCGCTCTGGTCGGTAGCGCCGATTACGACAACGAGCAGTGGGGCAAAGTGAATATGGTGACGACGGCGCGCCAGCCGGGTTCGAGTTTCAAGCCGGTTTACTACGCGCACGCGCTGGCGGACGGCGTGATTAATCCGGCGACTGTGTTAGAGGACAAGGTTAAAGATTTCGGCGGCGGTTACGTGCCGCGCGATGCCGACCGCAACGAAGCTAGTCGCGGCAAGGTGACAGTGCGCCAGGCGCTGAACTGGTCGCTCAATATTCCGAGCGTGGAAATTATGCAAAAATACGGTATTTCGAAGTCGCTCGCAGCGGCGAAAAATATGGGCATCACGACCCTGGACGGTCAGGCGAGCGGCTACGGATTGTCGCTGGCGCTCGGCTCGGCGGAGATTCCGCTGCTGCAGATGGCGAACGCTTATGCGGCATTTGCCAACAATGGGCAGCAGTATAGTACGTCGATGGTCGTGCAGATTGACGATAAATTTGGCAAAAAAGTGTTCGAAGAAAAACACACCGCCAAGCAAACGGTTAGCCAGCAGGGCGCTTATCTGATTTCGAGTATTTTGAGCGACGCCACAACTCGCGCTAAAATTTTCGGTACGTCGCTGACGGTGCCGGGCAAGCATACCGTGGCGGTGAAAACCGGTACGACCAACGACAACCGCGACGCTTGGGCGATCGGTTATAATCCGCAGTACGTGGTCGGCGTGTGGGTCGGCAACAACGACAATACGGCGATGAAGAGCGGCGGTAGCGATATGGCTGGTCCGATTTTCAAAAACACGATGACGAATTTATTAAACGGCAAGCCGGACGTGAAGTTTACGATACCGAGCGGAATTGTCGAAAAAGCCGTTTGCCACGGGTCGGGCGCGCTGGCGGCGAAAGCGGGCGAAAACACTTACAACGAATACTTCGTAAACGGCGCATTGCCGACCGAAAGTTGTAACGCCGAGGCGAAAAAAATCAGCGTGTGTAATATCATAAGCGGTATAATCGAATCAATTGAAGAGGAAGCTTATGACGAGTCGAAATACTCGCGCGACACGGCGAACTGCAAGGCTGCGACCGAAGAAGTTTGCGACCTGACGACAGGCAAAGTGGTGTTGATAAAATCAGGCGAGTACAGCTCGGACAAGTACTCGCGCGACACGGCGAATTGCGCCAATAATCAGCAGGTCAGGGTTTGCGATACGACCACCGGAAAAATCGTCACGGTCAAGAAATCGCAAGCGGGCGCGGCGCGCTACTCGACCGATACGCTAAACTGCGCCAAAGCTACCGACGATGGCGGCGATGATGATAACAACTCTGGCACGACGCCGAGCGACCCGGGAACTGGCGGCGGCGGTACGGTAAACCCTAGGAGTCCTACGCCGTGATAGCACACGTTTTCGGAAAAGTAGCGGAAAAATTCAATGGCTCAATCGTCGTCGATGTCGGCGGTGTCGGCTACGAAGTTTATGTGACGGCGGGCGATTTCGAGCGGCCGGCTCTTGGCGACGAAGTGAAATTCTACACTTATCATCACGTGCGCGAGCAGTCCGAGGAGCTGTTCGGATTTTCTAGTCTAGCTGCCAAAAAAATATTCGAAATGCTAATCACCGTGCAGGGCGTCGGACCAAAAGCGGCGCTGGCGATTCTCAGCCTGGGCGAGGCGGAAAACGTCCGCAACGCCATCGCTAATTCCGACCACGCTTTCATCCAAAAAGCCGCCGGCGTCGGCAAAAAAACCGCCGAACGCGTAGTGGTAGACCTCAGCGACAAAGTCGGCTTACCGACGCACTACAGTCGCAGCGACCAGCCAGTGCAAACCGAGCTAAACACCAGCGACGAAGCGCTCGAAGCGCTGATGGCGTTGGGCTACAGCCTGGCGGATGCCACCAGAGCGTTAGAGGGCGTCGATACGAACTTGCCGACCGCGAAGCGCGTAACGCGGGCGCTGCGTGGATAGCTTAATATTAGAGTAAAAACAGTAGAACGTCTGAATGCAGAATAATAAAATAGCGCTTTCGTAGACGCTATTTTATTGTCCTGGTTCGTAGGACTATAATTTCGAAACGGAAACGATTTTGAATGTCGCTGATTTGAGCGCTTCAATCTTGTCGCTAGACACAAGCTTGAAAGCTTCAAAGTCTTGTGATTGTCCGGCGCCAAGGTCGTTAGCATACACAGTGTCGTCAAGGATTCGATTGCCGCTGGTGTCAACCGCTTCAATTTGAATAGAGAACGATTTTTTGTCACTCATTTTATTTGTTACCGAAACAGGTAATTTAGGACTTTGCACTCCGTATTCGTCGCTAGAGACTGTAAATTCGCCGGGTGTTACAGTAACGTCGTTTTTGAGGATATCCTCAGTATTTTTGCCTGTAATATCGTCGGCTGTTTTGTTTATTTCTTCACTGGCTTTATTGAGTGAATCGCTAAATGATTTTTGCACATATAGAGTGATTCCCATTGATGCGATTGCCAATACCAAAGCTACAACTGCGACCTTTACACTCTTCCTTTTTGCTAATGCTACAATTGCAAAAATTAATGCCAAGCCACCTAGGATAAAGGCAGCGTTATTAATAATTGGGATAAATGATAAGACTATGCCTATAATCCCCAATACTAATGCTGCCGTAGCAAATCCTGTTTTTTCCTGATTTCCGCTCATTGTAGCGAGACTCCTTTCGTTCTGCCGCCCATAAAAAGGACAGCCGTTATAATTTGGCTGTCTACACCTAGAACGCGTTACGTGTTCGATAACGGCTGCCCATTACTAACACGTAACCTTGGCGAATAAACCGCCGTTGGTTCCAGATGTAGACGATACCATTATACTACAAAATGGTATAATAGAACCAGATGGCGATTGAAAGAATTGTTGATACCAGCGCGCACGATGACGACTCCGAGGAGCAGCGGATTGAGGTTAGCCTGCGGCCGCAGAATTTTGGCGAATATATCGGTCAGGAGCGGCTGAAGCGGAATTTGCGCTTGGCGATCGAGGCGGCGAAAAAGCGCGGCGAGCCGCTCGACCATGTGCTGCTGTACGGACCGCCGGGGCTGGGCAAGACGACCATGGCGACGGTCATCGCTAACGAAATGGGCGCCGGGCTGCGCGTGACCAGCGGGCCGGCGATCGAAAAAGCTGGCGATTTGGCGAGTATTTTGACGAATTTGGCGGACGGCGACATCTTGTTTATCGACGAAATTCACCGGCTCGGGCGGGCGGTCGAGGAGGTTTTGTACTCGGCGATGGAGGATTACAAGCTCGACATTATCATCGGCAAAGGGCCGGCGGCGCGCAGTGTGCGGCTGGATTTGCCGCATTTCACCGTCATCGGCGCGACGACGCGGACGGGTTCGCTGGCGGCGCCGCTGCGCGACCGGTTCGGGCACATCTATCGCCTGGAATTTTACACGCCCGAAGATATCGCCAAGATTATTTCGCGGAGCGCGCGGATTTTGGATTCTTCAATTGATACGAAAGCGGCGAATCTGCTCAGTACACGCGCTCGGTTGACGCCGCGCATCGCCAATCGCTTGCTGCGGCGAGTGCGCGATTATGCTGACGTCAACGGCGATGGTATAATTGATGCAAAAATTACAACAAGCGCCTTGGAGCTGCTAGAAGTCGATGAGCTCGGACTCGACCCAGCCGACCGGCAACTGCTCGGCGCGATGCTGGAAAATTACGGCGACAATCCAGTGGGACTGACGACAATCGCGGCGCTAACAGGGGACGAAACCAGCACTATCGAGGATTTTTACGAACCGTACCTGCTACAAATCGGCTTCATCGAGCGCACGCCGCGCGGACGCAGGGTGACGCCAAAAGCCCGCCGGCACCTAAATAATTAAGTTTGTAGTATACTGTAGGTAGAACTAATTGCGAGGAGGTCTAGCGATGAGCGACGACAGCACAACTCAAGATGAACAGCAACCGGTAGCATACGACGCCGACGGTAAGCCGCTATACGCAGCGCCGGTCGAAGCGTCGCCGGCGCCGAAAGTTACCGATTCAGGCAAGCAGGTTGTGCACGTAGCGCGCTCGACCGAGCCGATTCCGGTGCAAATTTCCGAAGAAACTCGCCGCAAACACCAAGAATCGGTCGAGCAATTTCCGTGGCTCAACCTGAGTCAGCACGAATACGTCATCAGCGCGGTGACGCGCCACAGTATCGGTTTGTGGATGCCGATAATTTTTTCGCTGTTTGGCATCGGCTTGGCGGCGGTATTTATGTTTTGCTACCCCGATATGGCGGAACGCATCGGCTTGCCGCTGTCGGCACACAATCAAGTCATCGTGATTTGCACGCTGGTGATGATGCTGTTTGCGATTGGCGGTTACGTGGCGGTGTGGGTGTACACGCAGAACCGGTTCTTTTTGACCAACGAAAGCGTGATTCAGGAAATTCAGCTGAGTTTGTTTTCGAAACGCGAGCAGACGGTTAGTTTGGGTAATATCGAAGACGCTAGTTTTTCGCAAAAAGGCATTTTGCAGACGTTTTTCAACTACGGCTCGATTCGTCTGAGTACCGAGGGCGACGAAACGACTTATCGTTTTCAGTACGTGGCGAATCCGCGGTACGAAATCGCGATTTTGAACAACGCGGTCGAGGCGTTCAAAAACGGGCGCCCGGTCGATGAGTCTGGCGATTAGCTGTTTTTGTGCTCGCGGTTGTGCTTGACGTAGTCGTCTTCGCGCTCCATCACGCCGAGCAGCGTGTAGCCGGTGCACTTACCATCGGTCGAGCAACCGGTCGAATTGTATAAATAGGTCGAGCCGCCGTCGCTGTATTTCGTGCCGTCTGGGTCGGTGAACAATTCCGGGTCCATAGTGCGCAGCGTTTGGCTGTCGATAGTTTGCGGATAATAGCCAAATTTGGGATAAAAATATTCCTCCAAGCTGTAATACATGGAATTAATGGCGGTTTTGCGCTGATTGTCGCGCGCCACGGCGTCTACTTTGGCTTTTTCACTGAAAAAAAGCCAGCTGCCGACACCAAGAACAGCAATCACAACCAAAAGTTCAATAACAGTAAATCCATTCCGCTTCATGGCTACATTATACCAAAAATTTGGCGGGTCATGTATAATTAAGGTAGCAACAAGAGAGGGGAAAGTATGGCGAAAAAGAGCGACTCGAAAACAACTGCAGAAAAACCGGTAGCAGACGAAGGTAAACTCAAAGCGCTGGGGCTGGCGATGGACCAAATCACCAAGCAGTTCGGCGACGGCTCAATTATGCGGCTGGGCGAAGCGAAAAAAGTTGATGTCGAGCTATTGCCGAGCGGTAGTTTGAGTTTGGATATTGCGCTGGGCGGCGGTTATCCGAAGGGTAGGATTATCGAAATTTACGGTCCGGAGTCCAGCGGTAAAACCACGCTGACGCTGCACGCTATCGCCGAGATGCAGAAGCAGGGTGGCACGGCGGCGTTTATCGATGCCGAGCACGCGCTCGACCCGGCTTATGCCAAGCGTCTAGGCGTCGATACCGATAATTTGCTGGTGTCGCAGCCGGATAACGGCGAACAGGCGCTGGAAATTGTCGAGACTTTGGTGCGCTCGAACGCGGTTGATTTGATTGTGGTCGACTCGGTGGCGGCGCTGACACCGCAGGCGGAAATCGACGGCGATATGGGTGATTCGCACATGGGATTGCAGGCGCGGCTGATGAGCCAGGCGCTGCGCAAATTGACCGGCATCATCAATAAGTCGAAAGCGACGGTGATTTTCATCAACCAGATTCGCATGAAAATCGGCGTGATGTTTGGCAATCCGGAGACCACGACTGGCGGCAACGCGCTGAAATTTTACGCGTCGGTGCGGGCGGATATTCGCCGCATCGGGCAAATCAAGGAGGGCGATAACATCATCGGCAACCGTACGCGCGTCAAAATCGTCAAAAACAAAATCGCGCCGCCGTTCCGCGTGGCAGAGTTTGACATCATGTACAACGAGGGCATTTCGAGAACTGGCGACGTGCTAGACCTGGCGGTGCAGCATGGCGTAGTCGGCAAAGCTGGCGCGTGGTTCGACTACAACGACGCGAAAATCGGACAAGGCCGCGAACAAGCCAAAAAATATCTAAAAGAACACCCAGATATTCTAGCCGAAGTCGATGGCAAGGTGCGGGAGAAGGTGAAGGAGGCGGAATAGCTGCCAGACTTTGGGTTTGGCTTATGAATCGCCTAGCCTATAGTGAGTTAACGCGACTAAAATGAAACACCCCACCCTTTGCAGTTCGGGGGCGGAGTGTTTCTCGAACGCCCTCCAAGGCTAAGGAGTGGGGTTAGCTGTTGAGGAGGGCGTTGTATTGCTCAGGTGTGAGCGTGATTTCCGCCGAGGCGTTACCCTCGGCGAAGGCTTGGGCTAGCACAGGAGCTAAACCAGCCCGCTCGGCATCGTCTGACGCTGAGAGAGTGTATAGAGGTTCGTCGGGTGGTATACAGACCCACCAGCCCGCAAGCACTTTTACGTCGCAGCCTGGGTTAGTTTTTTTCATGTTAAAACCTAACCCTCTGGTGTCTCCTCTGAGCGTGATTTTCACACTCGGGTCTGCGTCGGCGTCCTGAATAAACGTGACTCGCGACACGGGGACTTCTAGAATCCAACTCCTACCTGAGTTGCTTTGAAATCCCAGCGACAAAGTTGTTGCTGGCGTCCAGCTTCCTTCGCCGTAAACGTAAAACCAGTTTCCGCTTACAGAGGATTGACCGCTAGTGCCGCTAATTCGGCTGCCGAGATTTAGCGGATACTCAACCCCAGACTTAAGACCGAAGTACTCTGCTGCTTCGGCGTACGGCGCCCGATATTCTTGATTGACGTTTGCCGTCAACCAAGACGGAACAAATACGATGATGTTGACTATGGTATACAGTGCCACCATAATTTTCAAGAATGAAGACACAGCCTTGTCTTCATTCTTGTCTCTGTAGGCGATAAACGCACCTATGCGCCGGTAGCCAACACCGCCATGATGACCGCGAAGATCAACATAGTTCCTCCTCAAAGTTCTCTCCCCGCGCCGGGTGCGCGAAAAGCTGATATATATATCGATAAATGAACAAAAAGTCAAATTTTTCGCGGCAACTTAAAGTCGATGTAGCCAAAATAAGCCTTGCAATTTGAGGTTTGGCTACCGCCGTTTTTCGAAAATGCTACAATAATTCTATGGACAATTCGCCGCCCAAAACACACAAAATCACTGCGCTGTCCGCTCAGGTTCGCAATCCCGACCGGGTGAATGTTTCGGTTGACGGGAAGCATCGGTTCAGCTTGGATATTGCGCAGGTGGCGGATTTGCAGGTAAAAGTCGGACGAGAAATAACAGAGGTAGAATTGGCGGAGTTGGAGCAGGAGAGCCAGTTTGGCAAACTTTACGCTCGGGCACTGGAATACTGTCTTTCCAGACCGCACTCTAGCCGCGAAGTGCGCGATTACTTGCGGCGCAAAACTTACGCCAAAAAATACAAAAATTCGCGGGGCGAGGTCAAACAGCGCCCTGGCGTGCCGGAAGAATTAGCTGCCAGAGTGTTGACTAAATTACAACAAAAAAATTATGTTAACGACCGGCAATTCGCGCGCTGGTGGGCGGAAACGCGGCATCAGGCAAAGGGCATCAGCCGGCGCAAATTAACCGCCGAACTGCACGCCAAAGGTATCGCGCCGCAGTTAATCGACGAAGTTTTGACGGATTCGCCGCGCAGCGATGCGGCTGAGCTCGCCAAAATTATCGCCAAAAAACGCCGCCGCTATCCGGACGAGCAAAAGTTTATCGCGTACTTAGCCCGGCAGGGGTTCGGTTACGACGATATCAAGCGAGCTTTGCAGGCGCCGGGCGGCGAAGAGCTTTAATTGCGCTCTTTGTTGTCGGCGGGCTGCCGGGCGGGATTGGTTTTGCGAAAAGGATTGACGTAGCTGCCGACGACTTCGTGCAGCTCCGGTTCGGGCGCTTTGGCTTCGGAGTGGACGACGATTGAGTCGTTGTTGATTTCGATAATTTGCGAGCGATGAATCAGCAGCTCGGTGTCATTTAGGCTGTGCAGCAGCGGGCGTTTCACGGTGAGCTGCTGCACCAAAAAATCGTTTGTGTCAATCGTGAAATCGATGATTTTGCCGAGCTTTTGCTGGCGCTGGTCGACGACGCGCATACCGAGCAGGTCGAAGTGTAGATTGTAGATTTTTTGCAAATTTATCACGTCGCCCGGCGCGACAAACTCGTCGATTGAATCAACGATAAACCCCAGGCTGCTGAGCTCGCGCACGTCGGCGATTCTGAGCAATTGCGTATCGGCGGGCAGCAGCGAGCCGGTCACTACGTACGCTAGCACGCGCAAATCTGCCGGGTCGATGATTGCGCGCGCGGTGCGGGCGATTTCGGTGCTAGTTTGCAGGCTAACGACGGGTGCGCGGTTGAGGTTTGAGCCGAGAATAATCATAGGCTAGAATGGGTTGGTTCGTCCTGGCGGTAGGTTTGGCGATGCAGGTTTGTCCGACGAATGCAGTTTGCGCAAACGTTCGGCGGTTTTGGTATCGAAGCTGGCGTACACACTTTGTTCGGGGTCTTCGGCTGGCTGTATGACTAGCTGGTAGAGTGAAAAAGTAGCGATTGACAATCCGCCGACAGCGAGCACGGTGAACAACATCACGTGGTAGCGGTGCATGATTTGCCCGACTTTTTTGGCTGCTAATTTGAATGCTGTAGAAACTTCCATGTGTTACCTCACGTATGCGATTACTGTAAATCCGTCAACAGAAATTCCTTGACCGTCGTTGTTCGCCGATAGCCGCAGGCTGCTGATTTGCATCTGGAATAGGTTTTTTTCTATGCGGTAGACGAAATCGCGCAGATTGTCGTAGTTGACCGGCGTGTGTAGCGCGATGGCGGCAGAGATGGATTTCGTGCCGTTTGGCGCTTTGATAATAGCTGCGCTGCTGGTAGAGCTGCTGGAACTGCTCGAGCTGCTGGCGGCGGTAGTGTTGTTTGCCGAAAAGTCGATAGATTTGACGTCGAGACCCGACGCGGTAGCATAGGCGACCAGGTCTTGCACGACTTGGTCTTGGTAGGTGTAATTTTTGGTGATTGAGATGATTTTTTCGGCGCGTTCGACGTCTTTGGACTGTTTGTCGAGCTGGCTTTTGAGCGTAGTCAAGGCTTGAAGTTCATTCGACGTCGCTTTGGCTTTCGTATCTAGCTCGCGCGTTTCTTTGGCGACGGTGTCGAGTTGCTGATAGCCCAGCACGAATATCCCGACGCCGGCGGCTATCATCAGCAAAAGCGCGACGGACAAAATTGCGCGCAGTATAGAAGGGGTGAGGACGCGTTTTTTGTTTTTCACGGTAGAATCTCCTTCGAAAAGGTTACGTTGTAGGTCGCTTTGTGGTATTCGTCGTAGCTTGCGATTTGAATTTTGGCATCGGCAAACATTGGTTTCGAGTTGATTTTAGTTTTTTGCAAAATGTTTTTGATGTCGACGGCTTGCTGGTAGGACGCTACGCGAATGACGATTTCGCTTGGTTCGTTAAGTTTTTGCGCGTCGATAGAAATTTGCTCGACCGCCGCGCCTTCCGGCAGATTCTGTGCGATTGCAGTCAAGACGTCCGTGTAGGGAAACTGCGCGTCCAAAATCGTTTTCGCCGCTAGCAAGTTCTTTTTATATTCATCGCCTCTTTTTTTGACGCTGGCGTATTTCGCAGCCTGCGCTTCGTTGTCGGCGATGTTGCGGCGGCTATTTTCTTGGGCCGCGTTCATCATGAAGTAAAGCACTCCCATTTCGACAATCAGCGCGGCGACCAAAATCGGCAACAGTACGACGTAGCGCAGCAGCAGCGTGTTGGTGCGGGCAGCGACCAGTTGCCGGCGGTCGCCTGGCGGTAGTAAGTTAATCATTCCAAACCTCCGCGGGCGATACGCTAGCCAGTCCGGCTACCGCGATGTAGCGCGGACGAAACTGGCGGTTAGGTTTTTGTAAATTGCCGAAATCGAAATTCTGCCACGGGCTCGCCACGCGCGCCGGCATGACCAATTCGTTCGTGAAAAAGTCGCCGATACCGGGCATGTTAGCGCCGCCGCCGACGATAACGATTTGTTCTAATTTGTGTTCGTCGACCAGCCGCTCACTGTAGTAGCGGATAACTTTACGGATTTCGTTGGCGATTTTTTTGAGGCTCGGCGTCAGCGCAGCTTCGATTTTGTCGTGCTGCGGACCGGACGACAAGCCGTTCAGAACCTTGTACTGGTGAGCTTTTTCCAGCGAAATGCCGAGTTTCGACGAAATGTCGAGCGTGAATGAATTGCCGCCGATGTTCGCCGAGCCAGTCAGGCGAATCGCGCCCTCGTCGAGCACGGCGATGTCGGTGCTGGTCGAGCCGATATCGACGATTAGCGTCGCCAAATGACCCTCTTCGGTAGAAGCCAGCACGCGCGCCGTGGCGTTTATGCTCGGTTCGACGGCGACAGGCAAAATACCGGCGTCGCGTACGGTTTTTAGCACGCTATCGACGATGGATTTCGGCGCCGCGGACAGCACGACGATGATTTTGTCCTTGGTTTTTTTGACGATTTGGTAATCGATGTACAGAGAATCGGCGGGCATCGGAATGTAGCGTTCGACCTCGACGCGTACGGCGCCGTCGATGTGCGACTCTTCGCTGGCTGGCACGCTAAAAGCCCGCGAAAAAGTGCGGCTGGTCGGTATGCCGACGACTGCGTGGTCGGACGACAGTTCGCCGATGATATTATTGCGGAGCAGATTTTGCAGATTTTCGATTAGATAATTGTCGTTTTCGTCCTCGAGCGATTCTTGCGTTTTGGCTGGGTCGAGGTCGAGCGAACCGTAGCCTTGAATCAGCGAGCGCTTCGGATTTATCGACATAACTTTAATACCGGTCTGATTAAAATCCAGACCAATCAGCGGTTTATTTTTATAAAACATATGCGACATGATGCCCGTTCGTCCTTCTCGTTTTTAGTATAGCATAAGCATAATTATTTTTTAACTTTTCACGCTCGAAGCCAGTCCGGCGATTGGCATCATGACGCCGACAGCGACCAGACCGATGACGCCGCCCATGAGGACAATCATCACCGGCTCGATGACCGAGCTGATGCCGTCGATTGCGACATCGACTTCTTCTTCGTAAAAATCGGCTACTTTGACCAGTACGACGTCGGTCTGGCCGGTTTCTTCGCCGACCGAGAGCATTTGCGCGACAATCGGCGGGAATAAATCGCTTTTCGAAATGATGGTTGATAATTGTTTGCCGTTTTCGACCTGTTTGGCGGCGTCGTGCAAAACATCTTCGTAGACGACGTTGCCGACGGCGCGCGCTGTCACCTCTAACGCTTCTAGCACGGCTGCGCCCGAGCCCATCAGCGCCGAAAATGTCCGCGCAAAACGCGCGACCGCGACTTTTTTGACGATTGCGCCGACCGCGGGAACTTTTAGCACGAAACGGTGAAAAATATGGCGTCCTTTCGGTGTTTTGAGCCAGCGCAGCAAAAACACGATTCCAGCGACGATAACCGGCAAAACGAACAGCCCGTATTTCACCATCAGGTCGCTGACGCTAAGCATGATTTGCGTCAGCATCGGCAGCTCGGCGTCTGGTCCGCCGAGGTCCTGCATCATTTTGCCGATTTGCGGAATCACGAAAATCATCATACCCAGGAAAGCGGCGACGGCGATAACTAAGAGCACAATTGGATAAATCATGGCGCTTTTGATTTTTTTGCGCATGCTGGCATTTTTTTCTTGCTGCAGCGCCAAGCGTTTGAGGATATCGTCCAAAATACCGCCCGCTTCGCCGGCGCGCACCATATTGACGTAAACATCGTTGAAAACAGCGGGATATTTCGCCAGCGCGTCGGCGAGCTGCATGCCGCTTTCGACGTCTTTGATGACGCCGTTTAGCACGAGTTTAAGCGCTTCGCTGTCGGTGTGCTCGTACTGCGACGACAAACCGCGCAGCAGAGGCACGCCGGCGGAAATCATGGCGCTGAGCTGCCGCGTGAACATCACGATGTCGTCGGTTTTGACTTTTTTGCTGCCAAAAGCGCCGAATCCCATGGCGGGGCGCTCTTTTTGCTTGGTGATATCGAGCGGCGATAAGCCTTGTTTGGTTAATATGCCGATTGCCGCCATGCGGTCGGTCGCCTCGATTGAACCGCGTACGGTGGCGTTTTTCGAATTGGTGGCGACGTATGTGAATTTTGCCATTATGACTCCCTCGTGACGCGCAGCACTTCGTCGAGCGTCGTGTTGCCGCGCAATGTTTTAACTAATCCATCGGCTTGCATAGTAATCATGCCTTCGCTGATTGCCTGGTCTTGAATTTCGTCGCTGGTGGCGTTTTCGGTAATCATTTTTTGGACGGCGCGGCTGATATCGAGCACTTCGTAAATACCGACGCGCCCCTTGAAACCGGTGCGTCCGCATTCGTCGCAGCCTTCGGGGTTGGCGCGCCACAGCTGCATGATGGTTTGCTCGCTTGTACCGATCGGCGTGTCGCCGCCGACTTTTTGCTGCAAAGCTTGCAGTTCGAGCTCGTGAATATGCGCGAAAGTCTGACCTTGCTTCAGGTTAAATAATTTTACAATTTCGTTGATTTCTTCTTGGTTCGGGGCGTACGCCTGCCGGCAGTTCATGCATAATCGGCGCACCAGCCGCTGCCCGACGACCGCTTTCACGGTGCTGGCAATCAAAAAGGGTTCAATTCCCATATCAAGCAAGCGCGGCAAACAAGTCGCGGCGTTGTTGGTGTGCAGCGTCGAGAAAACCAAGTGCCCGGTGAGCGCCGCCTGCACGCCCAGGTTGGCGGTTTCGCCGTCGCGAATTTCGCCGACCATGATGATGTTCGGGTCTTGGCGCAGCAGGGCGCGCAAGCCCGAGGCGAACGTCATGCCGGCTTTGGGGTTGGTTTGAGTTTGGTTGACGCCGGGGATTTTGTACTCGACCGGGTCTTCAATTGTTGAGATATTTACATCAGGCGTGTTTAGCATGTTAAGCACGCTGAACAAGCTGGTCGATTTACCGCTGCCAGTCGGACCGGTGACGAGAATCATGCCGTTTGGTTCGGCGATGGCGCTGTTGATAATCGCGAGCGAGCGCCCCCAGTAGCCGAGCTGCTCTAGGCTGATTGCTTGATTGGATTCGTCCAGAACGCGCATAACGACTTTTTCGCCGTCGGCGATTGGCAGGGTGCTGACGCGCAGCGCGTATTGTTTGCCGGCGACTTTGATTTTGAAACGACCGTCCTGCGGCACGCGGCGCTCGTCGATTTTTAAGTTAGATAGGATTTTGATGCGGCTGACCAGCGCGCCGAGTACGTTGCGCGGCAACTGATTGACTTCTTTGAGCACGCCGTCGATGCGGTAGCGCACCTGAACGAAATTTTCGCGCGGCTCGATATGAATGTCGGACGCCTGCGAGCGAATCGCGTACTCGAGCAGCAGATTAACGGTCTGCGCAATCGGCGAATCTTCGGCGACGTCGGCTTCGGAAACTTGCTGTTCCGAGCCGTCGTCTTCGCGCTGCACGTCGATTACTTCGTTGAGTTCTTGGTTGACATCGCCGCGGTAATTTTCGAGGCATTGCAAAATATTGTCGCGCGCCGCGATATAAATGCGAATATTGCTGCCGACTTGTTTTTCGATAAAGTTGGTCGCCTGCACGTCGTCGGGGTCGTCCATCGCCAAATGTACCAAACCGTCTTCGTCGATTTGAAAAATAACGGCGTTGTACTGGCGGGCGATTCGCTCGGGGATGCGGTTTAGCACTTCGCTCGGAATATCGCGCGGGTCGATTTCAACGTACGGAATATCGATGTACTCGGCGAACATTTTGGTCAAATTAGTTTCGGACACCAATTTAGAATCCAGAACAATTTCTTGCAGCGGGCGCCCCGAACGTTCCGCTTCGTCGAGCAGCGGCTGCAATTGGTCGTCGGTCGCGACTTGATAGCGCTTTAAGATTTTGACTAAAGTATTGTTCAAGACTCTCATAATTCTTATGTTAATTGTACCGCATTCGCTCGACAAATGCCATGATTTCCGGCAACTGGAAATTTTCGCCTGTTTCGCGTACAATAACAGATATGAAAAGAACACTTACTCTTGACTCTACCCGGGCGGTTGGCGAGCGAATCACGGCTAGCGGCTGGGTGCACGCGCGGCGCGACCACGGCGGGCTGATTTTTGTTGATTTGCGCGACCACGCCGGGCTGCTGCAATTGGTGTTTAATCCCGATAAAGCCGAAGCGTTTCGGCTGGCAGAGGATTTGCGCGACGAATTCGTGATTCGCGCCAGCGGCGTTGTGACCGAGCGCGCGGAAGATTTGCGCAACGACAAAATTCCGACAGGCGGCGTGGAGCTGTTAGTCGATGAATTAGTGATTTTGAACCGCGCCGAAACTTTGCCGATCCAGCCGTTTTCCGAAAACCAAGCCAACGAAGAACTGCGCCTCAAATACCGCTTTTTGGATCTGCGCCGTCCGAAAATGCAGCAGATGCTGAAAAAGCGCGCCGAGATGTACCAGATTATTCATAAATACATGAATGACAACGAATTTACAGAGGTGCAGACGCCGATTTTGGCGAATTCCAGTCCCGAAGGTGCGCGCGATTTTATCATCCCGTCGCGCCTGCACGAGGGTAAATATTACGCCTTGCCACAAGCACCGCAGCAGTTCAAGCAGTTGCTGATGGTTGGCGGCTTGCCGCGCTACTATCAGCTGGCGGCATGTTTTCGCGACGAAGACCCGCGGGCTGATCGCCTATACGGCGAATTTTACCAGCTTGACTGCGAGATGAGCTTTGTCGAAGACGGCGAGGAAGTCCGCCAGACGGTTGAGCCGCTGATTAAAAGCTTAGCGACTGATTTTGCTGGTAAGAAGCTTCTTTCTGAGGACATTCCGCGCATTCCATACGTCGAGGCGATGGAAAAATACGGCTCCGACAAGCCAGATCTGCGCTTTGGTATGGAGCTAATTGAACTGACCGATGTATTTAGTGAAACCAAGTTTGGCGTCTTCAAAAACGCCGAGTGCATCAAGGCAATTTGCGTCAAAAATGGCGCTGACTTAAGCCGCAAGCAAATCGACGGCTTTACTGAAATTGCCAAAAGCGAAGGCGCTGGTGGCCTGGCCTACATAAGCTACGAAGCCGGCGAGGCCAAGAGCCCGATTGCCAAATTCCTGACCGAAGCCGAACTTAGCGAAGTGAAAACTCGCCTCGGTGCGGAAGATGGCGACACTATCTTCTTCGGCGCTGATACTTGCGCCACTGTCAATAAGGTACTGGGCCGACTGCGCAATGAATTTGCCGACCATTTCCAGCTAAAAGATCCGAACGTCATTGCCCTTGCCTGGATAGTTGATTTCCCATTCTGCGAATGGAACGACTCCGAGCGAAAAGTCGACTTTGGTCACAATCCATTTTCTATGCCGCGCGGCGGTTTGGCGGCACTTGAATCAGCCCAGACCGACGCCGACAAACTAGCCATCGTCGCCGACCAATACGACATGGTGATGAACGGCTACGAAATCTGCTCGGGCGGCGTGCGCAACCATAGTCCAGAAACGCTCTACAAAGCCTTCGAGCTGCTCGGCTTCGACCGCAGCTACGTCGACGAAAAATTCGGCGCCATGATCAACGCCTTCAAATACGGCGCCCCGCCACACGCCGGCTGCGCCTTCGGCGTCGACCGCATGCTGATGGAGCTGCTGGGCGAAAGCAACATCCGCGAAATCATCGCCTTTCCGAAAAACGGCTCCGGTGTTGACGTCATGACAAACAGCCCAGGCGATGCTGATCCGAAATCGCTCAGAGAATTGGGATTGTAGCGATTTGGTAGAGAGGCGAATGTGAGCAAAAACTATCTAGCATGACCCTCGAAGAACTATGGTAGCTATATAAATTTTCGGCACTGAATAGAAATTATTAAATGCGAAATTAGGCTAACTAAAAAGGGCAGCAAATGAGTGATTACAAAGTGATTTACTGGGGCGAAAACCAATCGACAAAAGTGCAGTTTGAAGAGTTTGATGAATCGCCTGATTTTCCTGTAACCGCTTGTTTTGTAGCAGCTTTTGATAAATCGGGCAAGCTCGCGATTACAAAACCAAAGCGAGGCTGGGGTTTGCCGGGCGGTCACGTCGAGCAAGGCGAAACTCCCGCCGAATGTATCAAGCGAGAAGCAAAGGAGGAGTGCGGTATCGAACTTGAAAATTTGCGGCTAATCGGCGGCTGGCGCGCAGAAAAGTTGAGGAATACTTCCGAAAATGACACGTATCCAAATATCGCTTACCAACTATTATTCCTCGGCGATATTAAAAATATCGAAAATGATTTTGCGAAAGAGCACGAGGTGTCGGAGCGCGCTTTTATAGACCCGCACGATTTTTTGAACTATCACCATAACCCCGAAAGTTATGCAGAAATTATCGAATACATTAAGCGGTGTCGATGACGAAATTAGACCCTTCGCCGCGCATCGTTCGCTAAAAGATGGTAAGATGTAGGTATGGCGAGTAGTCCAGGGACAACTAATTCGAAATTATTCAGGGTTAACATCTAATGTTCACGCGCCAACCGATTATCATCACCGGACCGACGACAACTGGAAAATCAGAAATCTCGGAGATAGTCGCTAGAAAAATCAACGGCGCTATCATCAATTCCGATAATTATTATTTCTACGCAAACGACCAGCTTCGGATAGGTCTTGGTTTGGCGAAGGACGAACCGGCAAAAGACATTCCGAGTTATCTTTTTGGGATTCGCAGCCTCTCTCAACCCAAGCCAGATCCGGCTGAATTTCTGCAGCTGGTTAATGGGGGTAAATGACGCTTTGCAAAAAGGTCGAATTCCTATCATCCAAGGTTGTTCTTTCAGGCTCAACCGGGCGTTGATCGAGCAGGATATAACGCCGCACGTTTTCATACCGATTTGGCGCAGCAAAACAGATTTAAGAAATCGCTGCCGCGCCCGCGTAAAACAAATGCTCGCCGAAGGATTGTTAAATGAAGTAAAAGCAATAATCGACAGCGGCAACGACACGTCGTGGATCGCTCGGGAGGGGATAATTTATGCTCCGGCTATCGCGTTTTTGCAGGGTCAAATCCAGAGTGAGCAAAAACTAATTCAAGCAATTTCCGACGGAATCATAAACCGAGCGCTTGAACAAGAGGCGAAGTACAAGACGCTCGAAAGCGCCAAAATCACCTGGATATGCCACCAAAACGACCCAGAATTTGCGGCGGAGGAAATTTTGCGGCGCGTGAAGCGGGCGGCGGTATGAATCTCATGATTTGCAGTACGAAGAGCTTCGAAGGCTGCGATAGCCGCCTTGCAAACTAGCCCAGCGACCGATAATATAAGTGTATGGCGAATGTTAAGTTAAATGATATAGACACTGCAAAAATTATCTGGGATTATCTGAAATTTGCCGATTCGTTAGCAAATCCAGAAAAAGCCGATTTTATCATCGGTCTCGGTAGCTCGGATATGCGCACAGCCGATCACGCGGCGGAATTATACCTGCAAAAATTAGCGCCGAAAATTATCTTTACCGGAGGGTTTGGGCGATTGACGGCGGGCGTTTTCGCTAAACCCGAAGCTGAGCTTTTCGCCGGCAGGGCAGTTGAACTCGGTGTGTCGAGGCAAGATATTTTGCTCGAGTCAAGATCGACCAATACCGGCGAAAATATCACGCACACCTATGAACTACTACTCGAAAACGATCTGACCGCCAACTCGCTGATTTTGGTAACCAAGCCATACATGCTACGCCGCGCCTACGTCACTTTTATGAAACAATGGCCGAGCGAGACGAAGCCGAAAATTACTTGTTCGGCGATTAATATGAGTTTTGAAGATTATTGCCAGCACGACAAGAAAATCTACTATCAAGTCATCAACATTATGGTTGGCGACCTGCAGCGCATTAAGGAATATCCTAAACTCGGTTTTCAGATCGAGCAGCAAATTCCCGACGAAGTTTGGAGTGCTTGGCAGGAATTGGTGAATCGCGGCTATATCAATCATCTGCTAAAAAGTGGTAATATATAAATATGACTAAAACAGTTCTATTCGCCCCAGGGTTTCCCGAAAGTCGCAGCGATCGCGACTACGATAGCTTGCTCAGTGAACTTCAAAAAGCAGGTTACGAAACAAAATTTATTGATATCGATTAGCAAGACACCACGCAGGAAGACTGGGCGAGTCAAATCATGAAGGTTCATGAAAAATACGATCCCGAAGAGGTGATTTTGGCAGGATTTTCGTTCGGCGCGATGGCAGCGTTGATGGCTGCGGCTCAGCGATCGTCGCATCAGCTATGGCTGTTTTCTCTATCGCCATTATCTTCGGAGTATCAAGACTATTGGTCGCCGGAAGACTGGAAAGTGATTGGCGAACGCCGGCGCGAGATTTCCCAAAAAACTTCGCTGAAAGAGCTGCTAAATTCTGTAAAATATCCGATCGTGGCTTTCATGGGCAGCGAAGAACCTCAAAAATTCCCAGAGATGAAGCTAGTCTTTGACCAAGTCGTGTCAGCAAATTCACGCAATTCTGGCTACGTAGCCGCTGGCGCCGGGCATGCTGTCGATCATCCGAATTATATAAATGAGGTAGTAAAAAGAGTAGGCAGGTAGCTTTCATCATGAAACTAACCTACGCCACCACCAACCCATACAAACTAGCCGGCGCCAACCGTGCGCTTGCGGGTTACGATTTAGAGTTGGTGCCGCTCGACAAAAATCTGCCTGATGTGCCCGAAATCCAGTCCGACGACCAAGCCGAAGTCGCCATCGACAAGGCGCGCAAATATTACGAACCGCTCCAGCGGCCGCTGGTGGTGATGGATTCCGGTTTGTTTGTCGAGTCGCTCGGCGGCTTTCCCGGCGTTTACACCAAGTACATCATCGACACGATTGGCGCTGCCGCCGTCGCCAAGCTCGCGGCGGATTCCGGGGCGACCGACGCCTACACGCAGCGCACAGTGGTTTATTTCGACGGGCAAACGCCGCAAATTTTCACCTCGAAAGTCCACGGCAAATTGACGAGCGTACCACGCGGCGATAACAGCGCAGGCTACGATTTATATTTCGAAGTCGCCCAAACCGGCAAAACCGCCGCCGAAATGCCTGATAGTGAAAAAGCCGAACTCGCCGCACCGGTTTGGTGTGAATTGGCGGAGTGGCTGGCAAAAACCAAGGAATAAATTATGCCGATATACAACAAACTAGTTCGCGATAAAATCCTAGAAATCATCGAAGCAAGCGGGCAGCAAGCGACCCACAAAATACTCGAGGATAATGAGTATTCCACCGAGCTCGTCAAAAAGCTTTTCGAGGAAGCCAGGGAATATGAAAAAGATAGGAACACCGACGAGTTGGCGGATATCATGGAGGTGGTGTACGCGCTGGCGAAACTTCACGGCCGCACACCCGAGCAATTAGAGCAAATTCGCCTGGAAAAAGCGCAAAAACGCGGCGGCTTTGATAAGAAAATATTTCTTGAGGAGGTGAGGGGTTGAGGTGGGTTTTCTTGAGGATTTGACTAAAACTTACCGCATATAATCCACCAAAAGCCTGCGCAAATCCGGGTAAGTTATGTCTAACTCCGCTAATTCCTCGCGCGTAAAATAACCAATTTCGGCGACGTCGTCGCTCGGTCGCGGCTCGCCATCAACAATTTTCGCCACAAAATAAATCGCCAAAAATGGCACCGTCACGCCACCAAAATCGTAAACTTCGGGGAAGCTGCCGAGGAAGTTTTCGATGCGCACCGTCACGCCCAATTCCTCCTCGGCTTCGCGAATCGCCGCCGCCTCCAGCGACTCATCCAAACCGATAAAACCGCCGACCGACTGCCAGGTGCCCTTGTACGGTTCGAACTTGCGCTTCGCCAACATGACCCGCCCCGCTTCGTCAAAAATCACCAGCCCAGCCGTCGGCGCTTGATTGACAAAATAGCTGTATTCGCACGCCTAGCACTTCAAATGATTGCCGCCGTGGTGCGTGAAATCCCCGCCGCACTTCGGGCATAATTTGTACATTTTTAGGGGTGATTTTGGGTTGGTGGATTGGGTCATGGCTAGGGCTCCTTTACGATGATTTGAGCATTTGCGAATTGGGTTGATTTTTCATAATCATAGCATAAATTAAGATGTCATAATAAAATGTTTCAAGACTACCCTACCTGTATCCCAACAATAAATAACAAATGGAAGATAAGTATCTAAAGAGTTCGCACACTTCAGGGGTTAAAACTAGGTAGATTGTACTGCAAGGCTACTTCGCCACTTTCTAGCAAGGTGGAGATTGATGAAAGCTGCTTTGAATTGCGTCGAGTACGCGGTATGCGTTGTTTTGGAGCTGGAAAAAGATTATTGTCTTTGTGGCCTACTTAAACTTCTGCGAAAAGAGGTGGGTGGTGGGGTGAAATAGGCTTGAACCTAATTTTTGTATAATGAGTCTTTCGGCGTATAATTAGATAAAGAATTGAGAAAATCTAGACTAACTAATTAAAATCGGGAAGGAAGTTTCATGGTGTCTACCGATAAAAATAAGATAGATGAGGTATTGACAAGATCTATCAATACTATTTATCCATCAAAAAAAGAACTAGAAAAAAGATTGCTTTCCGGAGAAAAGCTTACCTTTTATATGGGGATTGACCCCACGGCTGATTACGTACACCTAGGGCATTCGACCAACTATTTAATTTTAGAACGTCTTCATAATCTCGGTCATAAGATAATTGTACTAGTTGGAGACTTTACCGCAATGATTGGTGATCCAAGCGATAAAAACTCAATGCGAACACAGCTATCAGCTGAACAAGTAAATAAAAATCTTGAAACATTTAAAATTCAAATTGGTAAAATACTTAATTTTGATGACAAAGAAAATCCCATAGAGTTTCGCTTTAATTCCAAGTGGTTAGCAAAGTTTACTTTTAAGGATGCCGTGGAACTAGCTTCAAACTTTACGGTGCAGCAAATGATTGAGCGCGACGCCTTTAAAAAGAGATTAAACGAACAGAAACCGCTTTATGTTCATGAATTCTTTTATCCATTAATGCAAGGATATGATTCCGTAGCCTTAAACACTGATTGTGAGATAGGCGGCACTGACCAGACCTTTAACATGCTCGCGGGCAGGGTGTTGCTAAAAAGGTATAAAGACAAAGAGAAGTTTGTTATCACTACTACGCTCTTAGAAAATCCCGAGACAGGCGAGAAGCTCATGAGTAAAAGTCTAGGGACTGGTATTGGCGTAAATGAGCGGTCAGAGGACATGTTCGTAAAGATAATGAAATTCCCAGATTGCACCATAAGACAACTCTTTATAGATTGTACTAGATTGCCAATGCTCGAAGTTGAAAGGTATATAACGAAGATGAATAACGGGGAAAACCCGCGCGATATCAAATTGATTTTAGCTCATGAGATAGTCAAGATGTATCACGGCGAAAAAGCCGCCGATGACGCAAGGGATTTTTGGCTTTCAACCATCAGCGAGAAGACAAATCAGAATACGATTGAGTTGTTGGTCTCTGACGTGTGTCAAATAGAAGCTATTGCAGCAACTGCAGCTTCAGTTAGCAAATCGCAACTTAGAAGATTAGTAAAACAAGGAGCTGTGAGATTAAATGGCAAAAAAGTTAGTGATTTATCAAGGGCAGATTTCTGCAGTGGCGATGTGCTGTCGATCGGCAAGAAAAATAATTTTAAACTAAATTTAAATTAGTTCTTTTGCAAAGATAAAAAAATTTCTCCTATGATGCGATTAGCTATGTTTACCAGTTTTTCTTTGTCAATAAGTTCACTCAACGAAGCCACTTACACTACTGCGTAAGGAGGTGGACGGGTAGGGTAAAGTATTCTTGAACCTAAGAAATAAACATGATTTTAGACCAAACAATAAAAACCATCACAGACGCCGATTTGGGGCTAAGTTCCAAATCGTCTGGCGCTGGCAAATCAACCCGAACCGGCGCTCGCGCTATTTTGCTTGATGAGAGCGGGCGGGTGGCGTTGGTTTATGAGCACAGATACGACCATTACAAGTTGCCCGGCGGGTGCGTTGAGGCGGGCGAGGATATCGAGCGGGCTTTGCGGCGCGAAGTCAAAGAGGAGGTCGGCGCTCGCGTCAAAAATTTGCGCTATCTCGGGGTTGTGCGCTCGCATTTATCCCGGTACAATGAAGATTGTAATCAGCATTATTTCACCGCCGAAGTTGACGGCGAGCTCGGCGAAAGCGCTTGGATCGACGAGGAGGAGTCGCACGGTTGCTCGATAGTTTGGTGCCGCGACCTCGCCGACGCCACCGAGAAAGTGAAGGGCGCATCTTCCCGGGAATACGTGCATTTGTTTGAGCGAGCGCGTGAATTAGCGGGATTGGCGGCGGTGGAATTATGAAATCGACGCGCTTATTTACATAATGATTCCGCTACTCATAAAGTCAAACGCGACTTGGTGAAAATCGTTAGATTCATTCTCAATATTAGACGCTTCGCCCGCCAAAATGCCAAAATAATCAGAAGACAAACCATAGTAAACACATCCTAATAATCGGCGGCATGGGACCGCAGGCGAGCGCTTTCGCACACCGGCGCTTGGTCGAGGAGTTTCAGCTGGCGCATCGGGGCGGCGAACTCGGCAATGCTGATTATCCCAGAATAACTCATCTTTCGATCAACGTTGATGATTTTATCGCTGACC
>ERZ773065.133-NODE-133-length-45705-cov-7.420372_pt1 | contig 45705 bp, 38 predicted proteins | sample MGYA00580623_ERZ773065 | MGnify/ENA primary metagenome ERZ773065 (study PRJEB29015, sample SAMEA2738017) | human oral metagenome | biome: human oral; feature: human-associated habitat; material: dental | place: China | collected 2047 ... | reverse complement strand
ACCCCGCAGGGGTGCGTGGATTGAAATCGGGTAGAGCTGTTAACGGGGTTGTGTATGATTACAGTCGCACCCCGCAGGGGTGCGTGGATTGAAATTTACTGAACGGCTCGAACTCAAAGCCTGCACCCGGTCGCACCCCGCAGGGGTGCGTGGATTGAAATCTTAATCATGCGTTTACCTCCTCTGCGTAATATGTCGCACCCCGCAGGGGTGCGTGGATTGAAATATTGAGTAATAAGTCCGCCCAGTCCTCACATACTGTCGCACCCCGCAGGGGTGCGTGGATTGAAATTGCAAGATGTGGGCAGGTTTCGATGAAGTTTCTAGTCGCACCCCGCAGGGGTGCGTGGATTGAAATTCGACCAGCTTACCGCCATAGGTTGGCTCCTTGAGTGTCGCACCCCGCAGGGGTGCGTGGATTGAAATATTGCTAATGTAACTTCTCCTTTCTTTTGCTTAGGTCGCACCCCGCAGGGGTGCGTGGATTGAAATATCATGTTATTTTCTTTGAGATACTCAATGCCCTTGTCGCACCCCATAGTAGAGATGTTCAAATTGAAAGGATATTAACTTCAAACAGTTCCCTTATCTCCTACTGTGAGGATAAATCAAGGCGGGAATTATATAAATATCTAAAAGGCAGTCATAAATTGTAGTTACGATTCATGTTTTATCGCAAGCCTTATAGCTGCCTTAATTGCACCGTGCTTATTAGGCTGTGCAGCTATCCATTCAAGGATATCACTATCGGTGTTTTTGTTGAGTTTAAGAGTATAACGGGTAACGTTTTTCTTTTCATACCTCGCCTGCGGTGTCATCTTCTTTTCATCCATTTTGCTACCTCCCTCACATCTCCGTTTGACAGTCCACGCAAATTATCCTAAAATAGGGGTGGTGGTAATCCATCCTCATATCTGCTAATTCTTTTTGTTAGGTTTGATGGTGATTGTGATTTTGTAGATGTTATCGCTCTTCAACCCTGTTTCTAAAAGCGCTAGCAGATTTTCTATATCTGCGTTTTTAACTAATTCTATACCTCAAGTTTTAAAACTTCGCTAAATTACAGCAAATGCTCAGGACTAGCCTAAATTAGCTGTTTACAAAGCTAAAAATAAGCTTTATCTTAAGACGTTGGTCAATCCTGTTCTATAGATATTAAAGCTAAATCTGATTTAACCGCTCCTCTATAAGCGACTTAAGTTCCAACAAGTCATCCCTTGTTGCTTTGTTGCGGATAAAAGACCTTGCGGAGCTTCTGCTGCCTAGATAATTACTACGCTCTTTATTAGATTCACGCCATTTCTTATCCGCTTCGGGGTTGTACACTGCTTTCCTTTTCTTTTCCATAAGATACTCCTATCTTTTCACCAAATACACGATTACGCCGATAATGACAGCCCATATTAAAAAGCCAATCACTTTTTCCTTTGCGGTCGTCTCTTGCTTTTCATAATTCTTTTGTGGTATGATTCCCGTAGAGGGGCTTACGCCCACTCTACTTTAACTTTTAATTCGAAGATGAAGAAGTTTAGCGTTATTGTTAAACATTCCATCTTCGTTTTTTGTGTTTTCATACTGTTTACTTGATTTCTGCTTATCATAATACCATAGTTATATGGACGCGCAGAGAGCTTTTAAAGAAAAATATTTATTTTTACGTTATACTGGTTTTAACAAATTGAAAAAGTGAGATGCGGAATTAGTTAAGCGAAATAATAAATAGAATAATATAAGTTCCCTTGTGTGTGGAGTTCACTATAAGGAGTATAACATCGGATTATAATGTATGAAGGTATATATGTTTGATTATGCCGGAGTTGTTGTGACGTGATGTTAACCCTCAATATCGAGAATATATAAAGAAAAAGGTAAAATAATAGTGTAGGCGGAAGCTTTATTGGAAGGCGGATAGTGCAATGTTAAGCAAAGAGGAAGTTCAAAAAATGGCGAATTTCTTTTTCGGCGGTGAACCTGAAGAGGCGTATAAGATGGTTAGCAACATGACGGAGTGGGAGCAGTTTCGAAACTCCGTGACTAGGGAGAGCAATTCGAAGGTGGTGTACGATATTATATGTCGTAGCGATTTATCTGTATGGCGAAAGCATGTCCCGCCTCCTCTCAGCGAAAATTACCCGACGTATCGAGGTGAGATAAAACTACCCGAGCACGTAGTTATCAGAGGAGATAGATAGTGTCACGTGACGACTACCGTTGCCTTTCCCGGATGTTTTCCAATATAAATTCCAATCCCCGGAGGTGCTAAATTGGATAAATTAAGAAAAATGTTACCGTTTTTAGGGGTGAATGTCTTTGCGTTCTATATCCTTCCATTCCTCAATAGTTATACGAATGGTATTATACTTCTTTTACTAATTGAAATTCCGGTGATATGTTTTGTTACTTCCTTGATTTATGGAATAAAAAGATCGTTTAATTTGATTTATACATTACTGGTTATGTTGGCTTTTGTTCCAACGATATTTATATTTTATAACGAAAGTGCAGCTATTTATATATTGATATATGGGGGACATTCTTTAATTGGAAACTTCATAGGGTATTTGATTTTCAAAGGCAAAAGGTGAGATTATGAATACGAACGAGCTGCAGGAACAAAGGCTAGACTTTCTTTTAAAGGGGTTTGAAGTTGATGCAGGTGGATATGGAAATATAGAAATCCCGAATAAAAGAGCGGCAGAGATTGCCGTAAAAACAGTTGAAAAATGGTGTGAGGCTCACTCTTATTCATTGGAAAGAATAATTTTCAATGTATTTAAAGATGAGGACAAGAAGTATTATGAAGAGTTATTACGATAAAAAAGATGGGTACAGAGGTGGATGTTAAGGAGGAATATTATGGGAAAGATATTGGTAGCATATTTTAGTGCAACGGGCATAACAAAGGCGTTAGCTGAAAAGCTTGCTAGGGCGGCAGATGCGGATCTGCATGAGATTAAGCCGAAAACGGAATACACAAGCGCGGATCTTGACTGGACAGACAAAGATAGTCGAAGTAGCATAGAAATGAAGGACAAGTCATTTAGACCGGAAGTTGTAGGTAGCGTAGCAAACATGGATGCTTACGATACGATTTTTGTAGCCTTCCCTATATGGTGGTACGTAGCCCCTACGATCGTAAATACATTTCTTGAAGGTTATGATCTTCAAGGGAAAACAATTATACCGGTTGCAACATCAGGAGGAAGCGGTATGGGAAATACAAGTAAAGAATTGGAAGTATCGTGTAAGGGCGCAGTTCTTAAAGAAGGAAAAGTATTTTCAAAAAGTGTGTCTGAAAGTGACCTGAAGACATGGGTCGATACAGTTACAGAGTAGAAATCTAAACTAGATATACTATAAAATAATTTGTGTAGCTACAGTTATAAATTTTAAAAAAGCATTAAATTAATGTAGAGGATGGTATAAGACAATATATCTTAAATTAAGAGATAGTCAAAACCGTAGCAACTTCTTTCAAAACCCTGAGCTTCGTAAAATTTATGAGCTTCTTTTCTTGGGATTCCGGAGTCAAGTATTATGCCTTTGCACTTCTTTTTCTTTGCGATTCTTTTAACTTCGTCCAATATTTGAGTCCCATATCCCTTTCTGCGTTCATTTTCGTTGGTGATAATAGCTGAAATATAGCAAGTGAGACCTGACAGCCAAAAAGTATTAAAAAATATTGTGTGGCAAAAGCCGTGGTATTCTTCATTTTCCACTCCAAAAAACATATAATTGTTTTCATCTGATAGTGTCTTAAGATATAGCTTTTTGGTTTCTGCCTTATCGTAATCGTTGTAATACCATAAGTTTTTTATATAATAAAAAGCTTCATCAAAGTCTGAAGCTAAAGCAGGTTTAAATTTCATGATATCTCCTCCGCCATTAATAAGTATTATAATCTACATGTTATCACATATAGGAGATTATGTTGACCTATGATGTAATAGAAAAATAGCAGGATGGAGAAATGCATCTAAATAGAAACGAAATTTTACAGAAATCCAATAGTATTATAGAGCAAACTATGGACAGAGGGATTTTTTCATGTTAATATACCATTGGTATATACCTGCGGTACATTGAATGGAGAAATCGGATATGAGCGTATCTGAAACACAGAAAAAAATACTTAAAGTTGGTAAAAAAGAATTTTTAGCAAAGGGGTTCAAAGATGCGTCTTTGCGTAAGATCGTAGCGGATGCGGGGTTTACGAAGGGAGCGTTTTACGGATATTATCCCGATAAGGCCGCATTATTTGAGGCTCTCGCTTCAAGTGCGGCTGACGGGCTCGTTGATATGTTTAAAGCTGCCCAGGATGCGCATTTTGACCTGATCCCCACCGGCAATACCGCAAAAAGTAGAGAGCTTTCAACGGAATATTTAAGGCATTTCTTAAACTATGTCTATGATAATTTTGATGAATTCAAACTTGTAATATGCTGCTCTGAAGGCACAAAGTATGCCAATTACATCCATGAATTGGTGGAGCTTGAGGTTAAGAGAGCGGAAAAATATTATGCGCTTTTAAGAGAAAAAAATAAGCTTCAAGGAAGTGTCAGCCATGAGCTGCACCACATGATTACAAGTGCGTATTTTACAGCAGCGTTTGAGACGGTGGTTCATGACATGTCAAGAGAAAAAGCGATGGGGTATATTGAGGAACTTGCAGCCTTTTTCAATTCAGGCTGGGAAGGCATCTTAAAGCTTATATGAATACTGAAAGATATGTTGGGTTTTGATTATAAGCACGAGAGCCTTATATCTAACAGCATGAGATCGGTTATGTTTTGGTAATTAAAATTTAAAGGAGGATGATTATGACAAATAAAGGCAATAATTCACTACAGACGAAGGATTATATATCCATAGGAGTGTTTTCGCTTATATATTTTGTAATAGCTTTCGGGATCGGCGGAATTGCGCAGATGACTCCCGTTACCTTCCCGCTTATGCCTATGATTGTAGCCTTGTTTGCAGGAAGCATTTTCATGCTGTATACGGCAAAAATACCGAAAAATGGTGCCGTTTCAATCTTAGGCATTTTAGCCGGGATCTTGCTTTTCATTACCGGAATGTTTTGGATGATGTCTGCATTTTTCGTAGTATTCGGCTTTATTGCGGATTACATCATATCTTCAGGAGACTTCAAATCATTCAGAAGAAATTTGACCGCCTACTGTATTTTTGCGCTCGCTCCCATGGGTGCGTATATTCCCATGGTGATCATGCCTGCTCAATTCGATAAATTCATGCAAAGAAAGGGTAATTTTTCTTCTTTTGCGGGAGTGATTAAATCCATAGGCTTTAATTGGTGGGCGATTCCCGCAATGATATTAGGGACGATTATTTGCGGAGCTATAGGTGGCTTCATAGGAAAGAAGTTATTAAGAAAGCATTTTGAAAAAGCAGGGATCGTGTAAATGTTTTTAGACCCCAGAACCAAGCTACTGATACTGGCGATGACGAGTGTTTCGGTTTTCCTGAATAAAAGCATCTTGATTGAGTGCATATTTGTATCGATTCCTTCTATATTGTTTGCACAGGCGAGGTTATTCAGACCTGTGATTAAGAATATTGCAGTATTTATCGTTTTGCTACTGGTACAGCTTGTGGCGGTTCCTAAGCTTCCGGTTGCGGCAGGCGGTATAGTATACATGTTTGCAGTATATGTACGTAAGCTAATCCCATGTTTACTGCTCGGCTTACTGCTGATTCGCACTACAAAGGTGAGCACCTTCTTAGCGGCTATCAGCCGTTTGCATCTGCCGAAAGGGTTTACGATCGCCCTATCAATTGCGCTGAGGTATTTTCCGACAATGACAGAAGAGTGGGGATTTATAAAAGATGCCATGTCGCTTCGGGGAATTTCGTTTTCTAAGGTAGGGTTATTAATGCATCCTGTAAAGATAATGGAATACGTCTATGTACCGATGCTTGTATCGGCGTCGAAAATATCCGATGAGATTACGCAGGCAGCTATTACTAGGGGGATAGATCATGTTGGCAGGCGAAGTTCTCTTGAGACTGTTGAATTTCGTATATGGGATGTGGTATTTATTACCGTCTATATAGGAATTATTGCGCTTGTAGTCTTTGATTTGGTAAGAGGGGGTGTTCTTATTTGATTACTTTGAATAAAGTTTCCTTCTCATATAAAGGCGGTCAAGAGAAAAGTTTGCATGAAGTATCACTCCGCATATCAAAGGGGCAATGCGTTTTGTTTTGCGGCGTTTCAGGATGCGGAAAGACTACGATTACACGTTTAATCAATGGGCTGGTTCCTCATTTTTTTGAAGGTGATCTTTCGGGTGAGATCACAGTGGATGGGCTCGACGTAAAGCAAGCGGACATTTTGAAGCTTTCGGACATCGTAGGCACCGTTTTTCAAAATCCGAGGACACAGTTTTTTAATACGGATACAGACAGTGAGATCGTTTTTGGGCTTGAAAATCGAGGACTTCCCTCGAAGGTACTATCCAATCGTCTTGAAAGGGTGAATGAAGAACTGCATACACAGAATTTATGCGGGCGCAGTATCTTCGAACTTTCGGGAGGAGAAAAGCAGAAAATTGCCTTTGCTTCTGTGTATGCTACAAGCCCTGATATTTTCGTATTAGACGAGCCGTCCTCAAATTTAGACTACCATTCAATAAATGAGCTTAAATCATTTATCAAGAAAATAAAGCAGCAGGGTAAAACCATAGTTGTTGCTGAACATAGGCTGTGGTACTTGATGGACATTGCGGATAGAGTGATCTTTATGGAAAACGGAAGGCTCATAAGCGATATGGGAATTAACGAATTTGCAGCCCTTTCTGAAAATGAAATTGAGAACATAGGGCTTCGCGCTCGGAGTCTTTCGGATATTAAGCTTGCTAAGGCGGACATGGACTCGGAGAAGAAGGTTTTTCAGGTAAGCGATCTTACTGTAAAGCTTGGTAATAAAACTATATTAGATGATGTTTCATTTAGGGTAAACGGCGGAGAAATCGTTGCAATTACAGGAGAAAACGGCGCCGGAAAAACGACGCTGGCGCGTGCATTATGTGGTCTTAACGGGGAAATCGGTATGGTATCTTTAGGCGGTGAAACTCTTTCTTCCAAAAGGCGAAGGGAAGGTTCATACATGGTGATGCAGGATGTAGGGCACCAGCTTTTCACAGACAGCGTGGATGCGGAATGCAGCCTTGGAGTGGCAAAACCGATAAAAGAAAATATAGATGAGGTTTTGACCCTGCTTTCTCTTTCGAAATTAAAGGAGAAACACCCGCTATCCTTGTCGGGAGGGCAGAAACAGAGGCTTGCAGTTGCGGTAAGCATGCTTTGCGGCAAGGAAATCCTTATATTTGATGAGCCTACCAGCGGTCTTGATTTTGACAGTATGAATGAAGTGGGAGCTCTTATAAAGAGATTGGCGGAAGAAGGAAAGATAATTATCATCATCACCCATGATAGGGAGTTCATACAGATGATTTGCTCAAGGGTTATGGTTTTAGAAAGCGGTAAAATAAGAAATAGTTTTAAAGAAGATTTATAAATTCCATAGAATTGGCTGCCGGAGCTGAAAGCAGGTGAGAAAAATGAAATATAAAAAGTTTTATTTCGGGAAACTATCTTCTAAGATATTGGAAAATCTGGATGAAGAGCACAAGAGTAAGATGAATTTTTTGATCAAAGAACTTGAACACGGTTCCTGGACAGAAAGACAGATAAAAAGGCAGAAGAGTAGTATTCTTCCAAACATTGCATTATACAAAGTGTTGATGGATAATGATATCCCGTCAGTTGAGGCGAAAGAGCTTGTAAAAGAATACTCTTTTTATAAAGCGGGAAAAGCACATGATCTTTTAGCTACTTTTTTCCGTATCCCCGGTTTCTTTCGTGTTTTCAGATTTTTCATGAGAAAGGGAATGGCGGGAGATGAGATTTGGAAAAGCCAAATTTTATTTGACGATTCAAAAAGCTTTTCCATGGATGTACATAAATGCCTTTGGGCTGATACCTGTAGCTATTTTGACTGCGCAGAAATTTGTGAAATCTTTTGCTTATGCGATTACATCGTATTTGGCAATATAGATAAATTGCAATTCAAGCGCAGCCAAACTTTGGGCATGAATGGGGAAAAATGCGATTTTTCTTTTCGCTCTAAGCCTTCTTAGTCTGCATCACATATGTTTGATTGTCTTAGAATATACAGGAGTGAATTTCGGAAGAAACTTTACTTTTACGCCTATATGATTTATAATTAAAGCATGAAAGGCGGTGGCTGTATGAACCAATTAGAACAGATTAGAGAAATTTCTTCTGTAAATAATGGAATTTTAAGAACCTTTGAAGTTATCAATAAAGGGATTTCAAAAACTACCTTGGCAAAATTTATAGATAAAAATAATTACGAGCGTGTTTCACATGGGATTTATTGCTCTTCGGATGCGTGGAGAGATGAGATGTATTTTTTGCAACTTCGTTGTCCAAAGATTGTATTTTCTCACGACACAGCTTTATTTTTACTTGACATGACAGATCAAGAGCCGTTGCAGTATGCGGTTACAGTAAAAAGCGGGTATAATGCCACTCATTTAAGAAAAGATGGAGTGAAAGTATTTTCTATTAAAAAAGAATTTTTCGAACTTGGAATTACAAGTGTTAAAACATCCTTCGGCAATGAAGTTTTAAGCTATAACCCGGAGCGTACCGTTTGCGACATGATTCGCAGTCGTTCAAAAATTGAAATTCAAGTATTTCAAGACGCAATGAAACAATATGTCAAACGTAAAGATAAGAATCTACATTTGCTTATGGAATATGCCAAGAAACTTCATGTAAATCATCTGCTCAGCAGATATTTGGAGGTGCTGTTATAATGATTCATTCATCAAGACGATTAAAAGATTTGATTCGTAATTTATCGAGCGAAGTTGGGGTATTCGGGGAATTTGGCTTCGGGCGTTAATGCTTATTACGCTTGATTTGCAGGGCTTTTAAGTGTATAATGGGGGAGTCGGATTTTAGTAGGTGAAAGGAAAATAGATGTTTGAAAAGTTATTCAATTCAGCCCCTGATGAAATGCAGGAAAAATATCAAAACAAGTGGGAAAAAGAGAATTTACTTCAAAAATCTATTGATATTAGAGACGGCAAAGAGCCATTTATTTTTTATGAAGGGCCTCCGACTGCGAACGGCAAGCCGGGAATTCACCATGTGATCGCACGTACACTTAAGGATTCGGTGTGTAGATACAAAACTATGAAGGGCTTTAAGGTAGAACGTAAAGCCGGTTGGGACACGCACGGACTCCCTGTGGAGATAGAAGTAGAAAAACAGTTAAACCTCACAAGCAAGCAGGAAATAGAGGACTACGGCATAGAAAATTTTAATGAAAAATGTCGCGAATCCGTATTTAAATATGAAAAAATATGGCAGGATATGACCAAAAAGATGGCGTACCTCGTTGATCTTGAAAACCCATATATTACGCTGGATAACGACTATATAGAAAGTTGTTTTTGGATACTTAAGCAATTCTTTGATAAGGGTTTTGTCTACGAAGGCCATAAGGTGCTTCCTTATTGCCCGAGGTGCGGCACGGGACTTGCATCGCATGAGGTGGCACAGGGATATAAGGAAATAAAATCACTCACAGCTACTGTTAAATTCAAAAAAAAAGGAGCGGATGAATATTTTCTGGCTTGGACTACCACTCCTTGGACACTCGCTGCAAACGTGGCTCTTACGGTAGGAGCTGATATCGACTATCTTAAGATTAAAATTTCAGAAGGCGAAAATGAGGGCGAGATATATTACGTTTGTAAAAACAGGGCGAAAGATGTGGTCGATGAAGACTATGAAGTTTTAGAAACGCTTAAGGGCAAGGACTTGGAGTATATGGAGTACGAGCAGCTTATGCCGTTTTTAATACCCGATAAAAAGGCGTTCATCGTAACCTTAGCTGATTACGTAACCACAGACGACGGTACAGGCATAGTGCACACGGCGCCTGCCTTTGGTGAAGATGACTATAATACGTGTAAAAGATACGGACTGCCGGTTCTAAACCCTGTAAGTCAGGAAGGAAAGTACATAGACACTCCTTGGAAGGGCAGAAATGTCATGGATGATGAGCTTGCAGTGGACATCATTAAGTACCTTGCAAAAGAAGGTTTGCTTTATTCCAAGGCTAAGGTGGAACATAACTATCCCCACTGCTGGAGATGTAAAACACCTCTTATATATTATGCAAAACCAAGCTGGTATATAGAGATGACAAAACTTAAGGATGAGCTTGTAAGCAATAATAAGACCGTAAAGTGGCACCCCGATTTTGTAGGACTTAAAAGGTTTGAAAATTGGCTTGAAAATGTAAATGACTGGGCTATTTCACGTTCCAGGTACTGGGGTACACCTATGCCCGTGTGGAGATGCGATTCCTGCGGTGAGGTGAAATGCGTAGGTAGTAGAGAAGAGCTGAAAAGAGAAGCGGTGTCGAGTGAAGTGGATATAGACAATTTAGACCTTCACAGACCGTTCATAGACAAGGTAAAGCTAAAATGTTCATGCGGCGCTGTGATGAACAGGGTCACAGATGTAATGGACTGTTGGTTTGACAGCGGATCCATGCCTTTTGCGCAGTTTCACTATCCGTTTGAAAACGAAGAAAAATTCAAGGAATCATTTCCTGCATCCTTCATATGCGAAGGGATAGATCAAACCAGAGGTTGGTTTTATTCTCTAATGGCTATATCTACATTCATAATGGGCAAGGCGCCTTACAAGAACGTGCTTGTGAACGATTTGATTCTTGATAAGCACGGCAAAAAAATGAGTAAATCAAAGGGAAACACCGTGGATCCTTTTGAACTTTTCAGTAAGTATGGAAGCGATTCACTGAGGTGGTATATGCTCTACGCTTCACCTGCCTGGTCGCCTACAAAGTTTGATGAGGAGAGTCTTAAAGAGATTCATCAGAAGTGTTTCAGTACCCTCAAAAACGTATACACCTTCTTTGCTCTATATGCAAATCAAGACGATGTGGATCCTCTCACCTATGATATACCGGTAAAAAACAGGCCTGAGCTTGACAGATGGATAATTTCAAGATTCAATGCCATGGTAGACTACGTTACAACGTCGATGGATGAGTATGACCATATGAAATCCGTTAGGGCGATACAGGCTTTCATCACGGAGGATTTGTCAAATTGGTATATAAGACGTGCAAGGAGAAGATTTTGGCAAAGCGAGATGGATGACTCTAAGAAAAGTGTATACCTTACCACCTATGAAATGCTTTTAGGACTCAGCAAGATCATGGCGCCTTTCACGCCGTTCATAAGTGAAGACATGTATTTAAAACTTACACGGGGGAGCGCTTTGGAGTCAGTCCACCTTGAGAATTACCCGATGCCTGATAAGACCTTGCTTGAAGAGGATATCGAAAAAAGAATGGATATCGTAAGAAGCATTGTAAGTATCGGAAGAGAACTTAGAGAAAAGACAAAGATAAAGGTGAGAAGGCCGCTTAAAAAAATTATAGTGGATAAGTCGGTGGAATCGATAATTTCCGATCTTTTAGAGCTAATAAAAGAAGAGCTCAACGTAAAGGAGATAGAATTTGCAGATGCCCGGGATGATTATATGAAGTCCATTTTAAAACCGAATTTTAAGGTTGCAGGGCCGGTTTTGGGATCTAAGATCGGTGAATTTAAGCAGGCGCTTACGCAAATTGACGCTAAGGACATGATTTCAAAGCTTGATACGGATGGTGCTTACAAGTTGGATTTATCAGGCGAATCATTCGATATAAGCAGAGAAATGCTCGATATGGTAATAGAAGCAAAGGAAGGCTTCGCTGCAGGTCTAAAGGGAGATTTATATGTGATTTTAGATACCGAGATCACAGAAGAATTGGAACAGGAAGGTATTGCAAGAGAGGTTGTTTCAAAGGTTCAGCATATGAGAAAGACCATGGATCTTGACCTTATGGATAAGATAAGGATAAGAATGGATGCAGATGCGGAGGTATCGGCTTCCGTTAAAAGGCATGAGGACTATATTAAGAGGGAAACTCTTGCATTGGATATACTAAATGTTCCCATCGATCAAAAGGAAGACATAAATGGCCATTCTACAGGGATCAGCATAGATAAGGCATAGGGAATAGATATGAAGAGCCTTGCGGGTATGAATCTGAAAGAAATCGAAAGCGTGGTATTATCGCTCGGAGAAAAGGCATACAGGGCAAAGCAGATATTGGAAGCTGTAAACAACGGTGTTGACAGTATAGATAAGATTCATACGATAAGTAAGGATTTCAGAGCAAAACTGTCAAATAAGTATACGATATCAAGCATTACGGTAGAAAAGAAATTAGTGTCAAAAAGGGACGGAAGTATAAAGTATCTACTTAAGACGAGCGACGGTAAATTCATAGAAGCGATGTCCATGGTATATAAACACGGGGTCAGCCTCTGTATATCATCTCAGGCAGGTTGCAGGATGGGCTGTACATTCTGTTCTTCAGGGAAGGAAGGCTTGGAAAGAAATCTAAGTGCTTTTGAGATGATAGAGCAGGTACTCATCTTAAAAAGAGGTTTTGATAAGATATCAGGTATAGTTGTCATGGGTACAGGAGAGCCGTTTGATAACTACGACGAACTTAAAAAATTTTTAAAGCGCATAACAAACGAAGAATTTTTAGGAATAGGAAAAAGACATATTACGGTTTCTACATGCGGTATCGAGGAAGGTATTAAGAAGTTTTCAAAGGATTTTAGAAGCATAAATTTAGCTTTTTCCCTTCATGCGGCTTCAAATGATATAAGAAAGAAAATAATGCCGGGAAATAAACTCAGCGTTGATGATATAATAGGTCTTGCGAGTGAACACACTAAGATTACAAGGCGCAGGGTAACGTTTGAATACATTCTCATAAAGGGAGTTAACGATTCCATGGCGGAGTGCGAATTGCTTTGCAGAAAACTTAAAGGCATAAACTGCCTTGTGAATTTGATAAGGCTGAACAGTAGCAGTTATGAGGGCGATAACAGGTTTTTTTCGCCCGATATGAAGACGGTAAAGCAGTGGCAAAACGAACTTGAAAAAAGGCATATTCAAGTTACGATAAGAAGAACTATAGGGGAAGACATACAAGGGGCTTGCGGACAACTTAGATTGAGAAAGGATATCGCATGAACGTATTACAGGCAATAATTTTAGGACTGGTTCAGGGACTTACGGAGTTTCTGCCCGTCAGCAGTTCAGGGCATCTGGTAGTTATCGAATATCTTATGAACATCAAAGAGGAACAGGCCTTTTTTATGACCATAATGCTACATTTCGGAACGCTCGTATCGCTCGTAATAGTATATTTTAAAGACATTGTAAAGCTTGCAGTCGAATTTATACTTTCCATAAGGGATTTGATACAAAAGAAGAGCCTAAACATTTGTAAAAATGAGACGAGAAAACTCTGTTATATGATAATCGTAACGAGCATCCCAACCGTGATAATAGGGCTCGTGTTTAAAAAGGTATTCATGTCGTTTTACAGTTCGCTTCTTGCTGTAGGTATAGGACTTTTGATTACATCTGCATACATGTATGTAGCAGATATTATGAATGGGAAGAAGGATATCAAGAGAGCGGGATTTAAGGATGCATTTATAGTCGGAATATTTCAGGGAATTGCAATAGTGCCCGGGATATCAAGGTCAGGCAGCACCATTTTCGGCGGGTTATTTTCAAAAATGAAAAAGGACTTTGCGGTAAAATATGCCTTTCTGGTATCGCTTCCGGTTATTTTGGGTTCTTTCATATTGGAGCTTCCTGATGCCATCAAAAACGGCAATACGAACGGTGGTTTACTACCTATATTTGTAGGGATGATAGTTGCCGGAGTTTCCGGATATTTCGCTATTAAAATGATGATTGATATTGTAAGGAAAAGAAGCCTCAAGGGCTTTATGGTATATACGGCTGCATTCGGAACGGCACTTATACTTTACTCAATAATGTTTACATAAAGGGAGGAATATGGCAAAGTCAAAACCTAAGAAGAAGACGGGTAGCGGTTTGGATTCCAAAGAAAAGCTTGTTAAGGATATTAAGGGAATAGCTTTAATTACACTTGGGATACTTTTTTTTGTATCCATATATACGAAATTGGTCGGAAGTTTTGGAACCTTTACATCTGCTATACTCAAGCGAGGATTTGGAATATCAGCGGTTTGTGTTGCCCTTATCTTGATAATATTCGGAATGGTTTTGATAAGCGAGAAGGAAAAGAAATCGCTTTTTAAGATAGCGAATACCTATATCATATTTGTGATATTGCTGGATATTTCAATATTCATAGCATCGGGGTATGACAGCGCGGTAGAAAAAAACATCACGTATTCCGAGATAGCAAGGCTTGGCCTACTTCAAAAAAACGGAGGAGTCATCCCCACCTTTTTTGCAAGGATAATCATAGGCGGCATAGGAAAGGTCGGATTGCAGATCGTGCTTTTAGCAATAATCGTGGCTCTGTTTCCGGTGCTTTTTAATAGAACCATATCTGAAGTCATGTCAAATGCTAGAGAAAAGAGCAAGACAATTGCCAAGGAGAGAAAGGATAATAAAAGAAAGAGAGATGCCGAAAGAGAAGCTCAAGGGGATCAGTTGTCAATAAGGGATCTTGAGCCTACAGAAGAGGAAAGACAGAGGGCGAGAGATGAAATCCTGGATGATAATAAAAAAAGAAAAATTTTAGGATATGTGAAGAACTTTGGAAAAAGGGATGATAATGCAGACGATCTGCCGCCATTTTATGACGAAGAACCGGAGGCGGAAGAAGATCTTTACGATGAACCTCAAATGCCGCAATCATCTGAAGTTTACGATGCGCCTGAACCCGAAGGTAGCTCTGAAATCACAAGAATTCCGGCAATGCCGGGTGCCGGCGGCGTAGCTATGAAAAGATATAAATTTCCGCCGATATCGCTACTTAATAAACCTTTAAAGAAGTCTAAGGGTATGGGAGCAAGAGAATTAAACGAAAAGGCCATGCTTCTTGAAGATACTCTGAAGAGTTTCAATGTATCTGCAAAGGTTACAAACGTGACGCAGGGACCTGCCGTAATAAAGTACGAGGTAGAGCCTAAGGCGGGAGTTAAGGTGAGCAGCATAGTAAGGCTCGGAGATGATATAGCGCTTAATTTAAGAGCGAAGAGTATAAGAATTGAAGCTCCTATCCCGGGAAAGGCGGCGGTAGGTATCGAGATAGAAAACGATGAGATAAACATGGTAGGGCTACGGGATATAATTTCATCGCCCGAGTTTAAAAATGCAGAGAGTAAGATAACGTTTTCACTTGGAAGAGATATTTCAGGGAAGGCAATAGTAGCGGATCTTAAATCAATGCCGCATCTTTTAATCGCAGGAGCTACGGGCAGCGGAAAATCCGTGTGCATAAATAGTATAATAACAAGCTTTTTATACAAGGCAAGTCCTGATGATGTAAAGCTTCTGCTGATAGATCCTAAGGTCATAGAGCTCAGTGCTTATAATTCCGTGCCTCATCTTCTGATGCCTGTATTAACAGATCCCACAAAGGCGACGGGCGCTCTTACGTGGGCGGTAGCGGAAATGGGTGAAAGATACAAGAAGTTTGCTGAGATGGGAGCAAAGGATCTGGCTTCATATAACAGTAAGATGGCCGCAGAAGGGCTTGATAAACTGCCTCAAATCGTAATAATCATAGATGAACTTGCAGACCTCATGATGGCAGCACCGTCTCAGGTAGAAGACAGCATATGCAGGATAGCTCAGATGGCAAGGGCGGCGGGTATGCACTTGATAGTTGCAACGCAAAGACCCTCTGTAGATGTCATTACAGGGGTAATCAAGGCAAACATCCCATCGAGGATTGCATTTGCCGTATCTTCTCAGTTTGACTCAAGGACGATTTTGGATCACGCAGGAGCCGAAAAGTTAGTAGGCAAGGGTGATATGTTGTTTCATGCGGTTTCAGATAAGATGTCTAAGAGGATTCAGGGAGCATTTATCTCAGAAACCGAAGTGGCTAACGTAATTGCATATGTATCCGCGCAGGGTAAGTACGATAGCGACTATGCAAAGAATGCAAGGGAAAAGATAGAGACCCATGCGTCACCTGTTGCGCCTTCAGATGATAGCGACGATATACTAAACGATGCTGTGGAATTTTGCAGAGGCTGCGAGACGGTTTCCACATCCAGGCTACAACGTGAGTTCAGAATAGGTTATAACAGAGCTGCAAGGCTTATAGACGACCTTGAAGCCATGGGCGTAGTTGGTCCTCGTGATGGCAGTAAGCCAAGGCTTGTTTTGATTTCTGATGAGGATGAAGACGTAGACGAATAATGAAAATTTTTATCGAAACTTTGGGGTGCCCTAAAAATTTTAACGATAGTGAATATGCTTACGGGAGTTTTTTTAGTGCAGGATTTAAAAAGGCGGATTCCATATCAGATGCGGATGTTGTTGTTGTAAATACCTGTGGCTTCATCCATGATGCTAAGGTAGAGTCCATAGATGCAATCTTTGATGCAGCACAGAAAAAAAAGTCTTCGGCAATACTCGTTGTCAGCGGATGTTTATCACAAAGGTATATGGAAGAGCTTAAAAAGGAGATACCGGAAGTAGATATCTTTGCAGGGGTAAATGATTATTTTGACCTTCCTGAAATTTGCAAAAAACGTCTGAATGACGGCAAATCAAAAGGTGCCGTTCTTACAAAGTCCCCTCAAAAAAATGATTTCCCGGAGCCTAGAAGCAGAGCGTTTGAAAACGTAAACAATAATAGTTATACGATCAAGATAAGCGAGGGGTGTAATAATAAATGCGCATTTTGCATCATACCTTCAATAAGGGGAAGTTTTAGGAGCAGATACATTCAAGATATAGTGAAGGAAGCGGAATTTCTGGTAACCTTGGGCGCAAAGGAAATTATACTCATAGGGCAGGATGTTACCGCATTCGGAACGGATAGACGAAACGAAGATACCTTGGCGTTACTTCTAAGGGAAATATCTAAGATAGAAGGAGAATTTTGGATAAGGCTAATGTACTGCTACGATAATAAGATTACGGACGAGCTCATTGCTGAGATTATGAGAAATAAAAAGGTGTGCAAATACATAGATATGCCCATACAACACATAAGCGATGCTGTGCTTTCTTCCATGAGAAGAGGGAGTAACAGCACTTTGATCATAGAAAGGATACGGGCGCTTAGAAGTAACATCGATGACATTCACATTAGAACCACACTCATAACGGGGTTTCCGGGCGAGAGTGAAGAGGATTTTAATAAACTCTATGAATTCGTGAAAGAGCAGGAATTTGACAGGTTGGGTGTGTTTTCATATTCAGAGGAAGAGGGCACGGCAGCTGCAAAGTGCAAGCAGATACCGGATGAAATCAGAGAGCAAAGAAGAGATTCCATAATGAGGCTTCAGGCTGAAATTTCCAAGAACAAAAACAAGATGATGATAGGAAAGACGATGAAGGTGCTTATAGACGGCGTGATTGAAGGCGAACAATCGGGTTCTGAAAGGATGCTGATAGGACGAACCGAATTTGATGCACCTGAGATAGATAACTGCGTAATATTTAAGCCTGCCATCTGTGGCAAAGATGTGGGAGAGTTTACATATGTGCATATAACGGGAAGCAGCGAATACGACATTTATGGCGAAGAGGTGCAAACGCCTTAAAATTGACAAGTAACCGGAGGGGTGATACACTCTATAAAAAGGAGGGAGATATGAATTTACCGAACAGATTGACCTTGTTAAGGATAGTTTTAATACCCGTATTTGTGGTATTTTTTTCGCTTAATTATGTCAAGGCTGCCCTTGCCGTTTTCATAATAGCTTCTGTAACCGATTGGGCAGACGGGTTCATTGCAAGAAAGATGGGACTTGTGACGAATTTTGGTAAAATCATGGATCCGCTTGCGGATAAGGTGCTTGTGCTATCAGCCTTTATATGTTTGGTGCCGGATGAAAGGGTAGCGCCTTGGATGGCTGTCGTGATCATAGCAAGAGAGCTTATAATAGGGTCTTTTAGAACAATAGCCGCATCAAAGGGAATTGTAATAGCGGCAGGAATCAGTGGCAAGGTAAAGACCGTGCTTCAGATGATAGCTGCAGTTCTTTTAATGCTCGGGGACTTTTGGATCGCAAAGAAAATCGCAGCGCCGGTGCTGTGGGTTGCTGTAGCCGCAACGGCATATTCAGGTCTGGAATATATATATAAAAATAGAGAAATACTCAGAAGCGGCAATTAGTTGGAGGCCTTATGAAAACTGCAATATTGAGCATAGGTACGGAAATCTTATTTGGCGAAACCGTAAATACCAATGTGCTCTATTTAACGAGGGCAATCCACGATACGGGAAATGAGGTCATATATCACATAACGGTTGGAGACAACAACGAAAGGATACATAGAGCCCTCGATACCGTTTTTAAAGACTGTGATGCCGTGATCGCAACCGGAGGTCTCGGACCTACAGGAGATGACATTACGAGATCTTCATTTGCTGAGTATTTTGATCTTCCGCTTAAAAGGGATGAAAAGACGGAGAAGGATATATGTGAATTTTTGAATTCCAGGAAGATACAACCTACATCGAATAACATGAAACAAGCTCTGATACCTTCGGGTGCAACGATTTTTTATAACGGTGTGGGTACAGCGCCGGGATTCATGATAGAAAAGGACGGAAAGATACTTATCTCGCTTCCCGGGCCTCCTGCGGAGATGAGGGGAATGTTTGAAAATTCATTATCTCCCGTGCTTTGCAAGTTTTCGAAGGGCAGGGTAGTTACAAGAACCATAAGAACGCTTGGAATAGCGGAGTCGAATCTTGAATCTAAAATAATGGATCTTGTGGAAGGCCAAAAGGATCCTACAATCGGTACCTACGCAAAGAAGGGGGAGTGCACTATAAGGCTCGCTTCTATGCACGAGAACGAGGAAGACTCTATAAAGGCGCTGAATGACCTTTCAGACAAGATAAAGGAAAGGCTTTCAGGATATGTGACCATAGAGGGTGATGTTCCTCTGCCCGAATATGTAATAGAGCTGCTTATAAATAAGGGAATTACGGTTTCCTCCGCAGAGTCATGTACAGGAGGGAATTTCGCAGGACTTTTCACCTCCGTCGCAGGAGCTTCAAAGGTTTTCAATAGAGGGTTTGTAACATATAGTAACGAGGCGAAGGTAGAAGATCTTGGAGTGGATGCGGAAACGATAAAGCGATATGGCGCAGTTAGCACTCAGGTGTGTAAAGAAATGGCGGAAGCTGTATATGCCAAAACACGGAGTGACGTATGCGTATCGGTGACGGGCGTTGCAGGTCCTGATTTTTGCAAAAAACCTCCCGGACTAATCTATATCGGAGTGCATTACAGGGGAAATATTGAAGTTTTTGAGCTGAATACTCATTCTGCAAAGCGAAATGTAAATAGAAGGGCAGCTGTGCTTCACATGTATAAATACATCTATGAAATTGCATGCAAAGGCATCTGCGGTACGGGAAATGACTAATTTTGTCGATGGAGTTTGCGGATTTCAAATTTATGATAATATAGACTAAATCAATAAAGTAGTGAAAGGAAAGTTTTATGGCAGCGAAGAAGAATTCGAAAGAAGAAGTGGTTGCACTTAAGGATGATAAGGAAAAGGAGAGAGCTTTAAATGACGCTCTGGATCTTATAACAAAGCAATTTGGTAAGGGCTCTATAATGAGGCTCGGTGAAGGTGCGCTTTACGACGAGGTGGATGTTATATCCACAGGAGCGATTTCTCTAGATGTTGCAACGGGCATCGGAGGTATCCCAAGGGGAAGGATAGTGGAAGTGTACGGCCCTGAATCGTCCGGAAAGACAACACTCACGCTTCATGTGATAGCGGAGGCTCAAAAAAATGGCGGTAGAGCCGCATTCATAGACGCAGAACACGCTTTGGATCCTGAGTATGCAAGGAAGCTTGGGGTTGATGTTGAAAATTTAATAGTATCGCAGCCGAGCACAGGTGAAGATGCACTCAGCATCTGCGACTATCTTGTGAGAAGCGGAGCTATAGACGTAGTCGTTATAGACTCTGTAGCGGCTTTGGTTCCGAGGACTGAAATCGAAGGAGAAATGGGATCGGCTCACGTTGGATTGCAGGCAAGGCTTATGTCGCAAGCGCTAAGAAAGCTCACGGGAGCTACTCAAAAATCCAATACGGCCTTGATATTTATAAATCAGTTGAGAGAAAAGGTGGGCAATATATATAACCCCGAGACTACTACTGGCGGAAGAGCTCTTAAGTTCTACTCTTCAATGAGGCTTGATGTAAGAAGATCTGAAAGCATTAAAACAGGTGATGGCATAATCGGTAATAAAACCAAGGTAAAGCTTGCCAAAAATAAGATGGCTCCGCCGTTTAAGCAGGTAGAATTCGATATCATATTCGGCGAAGGAATTTCAAAAGAAGGTGATGTGCTGGACGAAGCTGTGACAGCGGGGCTTGTAAATAAATCAGGAGCATGGTACAGCATGAATTCAGAAAAAATCGGACAGGGTAGAGATGCGGCAAAAAAATATCTCAAGGATAATCCAAAGATATACGAAGAGCTAAGATCTGAAATCTTAGACATAGTATTTAACAAGGATAGGGAAGACGAAGCTGCGGAGGATAGCGATACTTCTCAAGATATTAAAACAGAACCGAGTCAAATACAGATGGATGAAGACGGCATAGTTTTATAGCTTGATTCATAACATAATCTTAATTTGAAAGAATATTAATTATGGCAACGTGTGATGATTTCATTACACTTGATATTCGGGTTGGGGTTCTTGTGATTGGAACGTATTAGAATCTTTTTATTATTTCTCATGCATTTAATTTTTCATAAACGGTTCAAATGCATGTTATTTTTATCTGCAATAAGATAATTTAGATACAATAATGGGTATTTGCATAAAAGAGGTTTTCGCTCAAGAGTGCGATGGAGGAGAAATAATGGAAAAGAAGGTTGTGATAGTGGGCGGTGTTGCAGGAGGCGCATCCGCAGCGGCAAGGCTTAGAAGACTGGATGAAAATGCGAGAATTGTCATGTTTGAACGGGGAGAGTATGTCTCTTTTGCCAATTGCGGTCTTCCATACTATATTGGAGAAGTGATTGGGAACAGAGATGCTTTATTGGTTCAAACCAAAGAAGGGATGGAACAGAAATTCAATATGACCATTCATGCTTCGACGGAAGTGGTTAAGATTGATAGAGAAAATAAAAAAGTTTTAGCTAAGAATTTAAAGACAGGAGAAAGCATAGAAGAAGGTTACGATGTGCTCTTACTATCCCCGGGAGCCAATCCTGTGAGGCCACCAATCCCGGGGCTTTCGGAAGCGAAAAATGTTTTTACCTTAAGAAATATTCCGGATACCGATGTGATTAAAGTCTTTGTGGATGAACATCATCCGAAGGATGCAGTGGTAATCGGCGGAGGGTTTATAGGCCTCGAAATGGCGGAAAACTTAATACATCGAGGAGTCAAGGTGCATTTGGTGGAAATGTCAGATCAAGTAATGGCTCCGCTTGATGCAGAGATGGCGGCTCAAGTGCACCAAGAGCTGTTGGATAACGGTGTGCGTCTTTATCTAGGCAATGGCATCAGCGGATTTGATAAAAAGGGAAGTGAAGTGATCTTGCAAAATGGAGAACGGATTCCTACGGAGATGACCTTGCTTTCCATAGGCGTGCATCCTGAAAACGTCTTAGCTAGGGAAGCGGGGCTGGCTTTGGGCGAACGTGGCGGTATTTTGGTTGATGAACATCTGCGTACGGAAGACCCATATATTTATGCTATCGGAGATGCCATTGAAGTTAAGGATTACATTAACGGAACGCCTGTCATGGTGCCTTTGGCTTGGCCTGCAAACAGGCAGGGTCGAATGGTAGCGGATAATATAGCAGGTGGCTCTGAAACATATTCAGGGACAATGGGAACGGCCATAGCGAAAATTTTTGACCTTACGGTTGCAACAACGGGAGCCAATGAAAAAACATTGAAGCGTTTAGGAAAGAATTATGAGGTGATGCATATTCATCCCAATTCCCATGCGGGATACTATCCGGGTGCTTTCCCGATGCAGATAAAGGTGATTTTTGATGCAAAGAGTAAAAAGGTTTTAGGTGCTCAGGCTATCGGTATGGAAAATGTGGATAAAGTCATCGACGGAATTGCCATAGCAATAAAGGCAGATCTTTCAGTGGATAAGCTTCAGGATTTGGAATTGTGTTATGCACCGCCTTATTCTTCCGCAAAGAATCCGATCAACTTTATAGGTTATGTAGCGGAGAATTTGCTTACGGATAAGGTAAAAACCGTTCAATGGCATGAAATTGACGAACTTATCAAAAAGGGAGAGTGTGTGGTTGATGTAAGTGAAGAGCAGGAATTTATGATGGGCAATATTCCGGGGAGCATCAATGTGCCCTTATCCGTTTTGCGAGAAAATTTGGACAAGCTTTCTGAAAAAGTTTATGTATACTGCAGAGTCGGGCTTCGAGGGTATATCGCAAGCCGAATTTTAAGGCAGAGGGGAAAGGAAGTTTATAATTTGGACGGAGGTTATCGCACCTATGCTTTAGCTCACTTCACAGATAAAAATTCTACAGATCAGACTCCAAAATCCTATGAAGAGCCTACAAAGGAATCTTCACGAGAAGAGCCTACGCCCGAGCTTCGAAAAATTGTGATCAATGCCTGCGGACTTCAATGTCCGGGACCTATAATGCAAGTTTTTAAAGCTATGCAGGATATGCACGACGGAGAGTATTTGGAGATTTCAGTAACGGATCCCGGGTTTACAAAGGATATTTCTTCATGGTGTGAAAAAACGGGCAATACTTTAGTCAGTTTGGATCGTGAAGAAAACAGTTTTCGTTGTCTTTTGAAAAAGGGAAGAGGAGACGAAGAGGTTTCAAAGCAGGATTTACAGCCGGCATCAAGCAGCAGCCTTCAGGAAAATGCCACCTTGGTTGTTTTCAGCGGAGATTTGGATAAGGCCATGGCTTCCTTTATCATCGCAAGCGGTGCGGCGGCTATGGGAAAACAGGTAACTATGTTCTTTACTTTTTGGGGGCTTAACATAATAAAAAAGGCAAATGTAAAGACGGAAAAGAGCTTTATGGAAAAGATGTTTTCCGTGATGATGCCAAAAGATGCATCTAAATTGCCGCTTTCTAAGATGAATATGGGCGGAGCCGGTACTGCGATGATGAAAAAGGTTATGAAGGATAAAAACGTGGACAGTTTGGAGTATTTGATGCAAAACGCTAAAAATGCAGGGGTAAAGATGATTGCCTGCGCAATGTCTATGGATGTTATGGGAATTCAGGAAGAGGAATTGCTAGACGGCGTTGAAGTCGGCGGTGTCGCAACATATTTAGGAGAAGCAACAGAGGGAAATGTGAATTTGTTCATCTAAAACCATTTAACATAAGTCTATTAGATCAGTGATAGTTATGGATGTAGTGCTTACTACAATGTGGAATATAATTATTATCGAGTAGTATAAAGGCATATCATTTCTGTTTTAGAAAAGTTCAAAAAAATATATTATAAATTAACTTGACAATAGAAATGTTATTACATACACTATTGGTGTAGATGTTTTGTAGGATTTAAGGAGGGTCAAGGAGTAGCAGCGGCTTTAGCAGCATTTCTTTCAGCTTTGGGACTGACTGTTCCCGGTATGATACCTCAATTACTTACATACCTTGGAGGAATAACTGGACTTATTTCCTTGGTAATGAGAGGATCTAGAAAACATGGTATTAAAATTAGGCTGAAAAATTATATGAAAATCATTTATCACAGAGGCAAGCGTTATAGGATTGAAGCATGGAAGGTCGTTAGTGTCAGAAAATACTAGTGAGGTTAAACATGGTGGATAACGAAAGACTTACTGTAAGTAAGAAAGAATTTTTTGTGAGAGTGTTGGCTGTTTTAAATACATCGTATGTTGCAGTGTGTGCGCTTTTGAATATGAATGGTAGCCTCAGTATTTTAGGTTTATCTTCAAAAATATTGATGATTATATTATCTATCGTAGGAGTAGGTGTTTTGTTAGTGTATTACGTAAATAACCGAAAGCAAATGGATCGATCCGTTAAAACATTGGTATTTACGAGTATTGTAGCTCCCATAATATGGAATATTATAATTATGGTTAGTTTCTTTGTAAAATAATGAATATTTTTTTACAAATAGAGGATGGATTATATTTAGCTGTGCTGAATAATATAGATTTGGTTAAGTGCGATGGATGATAAAAAAATTATTATAAGTAGGAAAGAACTTCTTGTGAGAATGTTGATCGTTTTAACCGCAGCATATATTGCGATGTGTGCATTCTTAAATTTAAATGGCTTAATTAGTGTTTTAGGCTTGTATTCTAAAATAGGCATGATTACATTATCTACTGTGGGAGTATTGGTTTTGCTAGTGTATTATATAAAAATACGAAAGCAAATAGATAAGCCTATTAGATCAGTGATAGTTATGGATGTAGTGCTTACTACAATGTGGAATATAATGATCATCAAGTGGTAGTTGAATTTAAAAAACAGAGAAGAGGTAAATACATATTTAAAGTTTGCCGGATATCAAGAGCATGAAGTTATGGTAGCTTAAGAGAATGTTTCTGCAAAACTATTTTTCAGGAGTATGCGTAACATGTGTTTGATTATGCCGGGAAGGCATTGTCATTTATAGCTGAAGTCCTTGACGAGTAACATACGATTGTGCTAAACTTTACGGGTATTTATTGTTATGAAAGAAGAGGAAGTACTATGAGTTTAGCACTTAAGATAACGTTGCTGGTGGCGAGCATAATATTGATACTCAGTATATTGCTGCAGTCGAGTAACAGCGCAGGGCTGTCGGGCTCTATAGGTGGTGGAGCAGAGCAACTTTTCGGCAAGAAGAAGAGCAGAGGCTATGAAGGGATACTTTCAAAGATCACCGTTGTTGCGGCTGTGCTTTTTATTGCGTTTTCACTAGCTATCGTTACTATAGAATACGTTAAATAGTTTTGTTTCATGTGAGGTGCCCAGGCATCTCATTTTTATATGTTTTTGCATGAAGAAGGAGGGGAGATGAGAGTATTAATTGGTTATTTGCCAATCGTTGCATCCGTTCTGGCGCTTTTAGTGGCATTTATACTTGCGAATTGGATCAAGAATGTAAACGAGGGCGAAGAGAGGATGAAGGAAATTGCAGGGCACATCAGAGAAGGTGCAATGGCATTCCTCACTCGTGAGTACAAGACGATGGTAATTGTGATTGTGGTATTATGCGTGGCAATAGCTGTATTTATTAATAAAACTACCGCTGTACTCTATGTTGTAGGTGCGCTTTTTTCGGTGCTTGCAGGTTTTTTCGGCATGAAGGTGGCAACGCTTGGAAATGTTAGAACTGCAAATGCCGCTAAGGAAAGCGGAATGAACAAGGCGCTCAAAGTGGCGTTTAGAAGTGGCGCCGTGATGGGACTTTGCGTTACAGGACTTGGACTCTTAGGACTTGCTGCGGTATTTATCGTTCTTGGAGTAGGCAGTTCTGAAGTAATTACGGGCTTCGGACTTGGAGCTTCATCGATGGCACTTTTCGGAAGAGTAGGCGGAGGAATTTACACAAAGGCCGCAGACGTTGGAGCAGACCTTGTAGGTAAGGTGGAAGCGGGAATCCCTGAGGATGATCCGAGAAACCCTGCGGTAATAGCAGACAACGTAGGTGATAACGTAGGTGATGTGGCAGGAATGGGATCGGATCTTTTTGAATCATACGTAGGTTCTATAATTTCCGCTATTGCACTGGCGGTTGTTATACCTTCCGTCGCTCCTAAATTTGGCGCTGAATTCACTATAGATCCTGTAAGAGGCGCAATGCTTCCACTTTTGATTTCAGGATTGGGAATAATCGCTTCAATCATAGGAATTCTACTTGTAAAGGGTAAGGATGGAGACAGCCCTGCCAAGGCGTTAAACTTGGGTACATATTTGAGCGGAATACTGGTAATCATCTGTTCATGTGTTTTGAGTAAGTATATGCTGAATACATTCAATCCCGCTATTGCGATAATTGCGGGGCTTATCGTCGGTATTGCGATAGGTAAGATAACGGAAGTCTATACTTCTGCAGACTTTAAACACGTTAAAAACATTGCCGAACAGTCAAAGACAGGTGCGGCTACCACTATAATCTCAGGACTTGGCACCGGAATGTTGTCTACTTTAATGCCGATACTCTTCATAGTAATAGGTATATTTGTAGCAAACGCTTTTGCAGGTCTATATGGAATTGCACTTGCCGCTGTAGGAATGCTCTCTACTGCGGGCATGACCGTAGCTGTAGATGCATATGGCCCTGTATCAGATAATGCAGGAGGCATTGCGGAAATGTCTGAACTTCCGGACAGCGTTAGAAATATTACTGACAAGCTCGATGCTGTCGGAAATACTACCGCCGCTATAGGAAAGGGATTTGCGATAGGATCGGCTGCGCTTACGGCACTTGCGTTATTTGCTACGTATTCACAGGTTGCAAAGCTTGACTCCATAAGCTTGTTATCTCCTATGGTTATAATAGGTCTGTTTATCGGTGCTATGCTTCCGTTCTTGTTCTCAGCTATGACCATGAATTCTGTGGGCAAGGCGGCCAATCAGATGATAGAAGAAGTTAGAAGGCAGTTCAGGGAAGATGCAGGCATAATGGAAGGTACGAGCAAGCCTGACTATGCGATGTGCGTTGACATCTCCACCAAGGCGGCTCTTAAGGAGATGTTGTTGCCGGGACTTCTTGCTATAGTAGCGCCGTTACTCGTTGGAATAGTGCTCGGCGTTGAAGCGCTTGGCGGAATGCTTGCAGGATCACTTGCTACAGGTGTGCTCCTTGCTATAATGATGTCTAATGCGGGCGGAGCATGGGATAATGCTAAAAAGTATGTAGAAGAAGGAAATCACGGTGGTAAGGGCAGTGAAGTGCACAAGGCTACAGTTGTCGGTGATACCGTTGGTGATCCGTTCAAGGATACATCAGGTCCTTCCATAAATATTTTGATAAAACTCATGACTATAGTATCGTTGGTATTTGCTCCTCTATTTGTTAAAATCGGAGGATTATTGTAGAGAAGCCTGTTTAATTACTGGCGTTTTTGACGAATATTTTTAAAGCTTATACAAAAAACGAGGCGACTAACTAATCGTCTCGTTTTATTTTATGAAGAATCATCCAAAGGCTTGAAAATTGTGTTACAATGATTAAGTATTGTGAGCCGGTGCACGAGCCGGTTTTGCTTATAAAGTATATCTTATGATTTTCAAGTCGAAAGAAGGCGGTGGTAAAATGGAAATCGAAAATAAGTTCGGTAAGATTAGTACCGTTGAAGAGGCGATGAAGCACATCAATGATGGTTGTACTATCATGATTGCAGGATTTGGCGGAATCGGATCTTCATACACGCTAATCAATGAGATTATCAAGAAGAAAGTCAAGAACATGACACTTATTTCTATTGATGCGGGAGATCCTGAAGTAGGACCTGACTACATCGTTAGGAATGAACTTGTAAAGAAGCTTATCACAAGTCATATAGGTGCAACGCCTACTACTGGTGAGCTTATGAATGCTGGAAAGCTTGAGGTGGAATTTTCACCACAGGGTACACTTGCTGAGAGAATCAGAGCAGGTGGCGCAGGTCTTGGTGGCTTCCTCACAGATGTAGGCCTTGGAACTTCCGTTGCGGAAGGAAAAGAAATCGTTACGGTTGACGGCAAGGATTATCTCCTTGAAAAACCTCTTACCGCTGATATTGCAATCGTGCTTGCAGAAAAAGCGGATGAGTTCGGTAACTTGATTTATAGCAAAACAGCAAGAGGATTGAATCCTCACATGGCTATGGCGGCAGACTTTACAATTGTAGACGCTAAGCATATCGTACCGGTTGGGGATATAGATCCTGAAGATGTTGTTACACCTGGTGTTTATGTAGATATGATCGTACAGGGAGGAGGTGACTGGAAATGGGGTTGGCAGTAAAAGAAAAGATGGCAAAGAGAGCGGCAGAAGAAGTTAAGGATGGTGACATTGTTAACCTAGGTTTCGGGATACCTCAGAAGACTCTCAATTATATAGATCCTAAGCTAAAGGTGTTTTTCCATGCGGAAAACGGAATACTTGGAGCAGGTCCTGTTGCAGAAAAAGGCAAGGAAGATCCTGATTTGGTAGATTCAGGATGTGTGCCTATCACAGCGGTACCGGGAGCGAGTTACTTTGACAGTGCAGATTCTTTTGCGCTCATAAGAAGAGGAAAGCTCGACATAACAGTTCTTGGAGCTTTGGAAGTAGCGGCAAACGGCGACCTTGCAAACTGGGTAGTTCCGGGAGCTATAGTACCAGGAATGGGCGGTGCTATGGACCTTGCAAGGCATGCTAAGGAAGTAATAGTTCTTACTACGCATACTGATAAAAAGGGAAATCCTAAAATCAAAGAAAAATGCGAACTTCCTCTAACTGCTGAAAAATGCGTTTCTCTTATAATTACCGATATTGCGGTAATTAAGGTTACAGACGACGGACTTCTTCTTACCGAAGTGTTCGATGATGTAGAAGTTGATGAAGTAATAGAGAAGACAGGCGCTAAGCTTAAGGTTGCTGATAACATCAGAAGAATCAAATACGACGACTAAATTCGTTAACAATCGGTCATTAACTTGGCCGATTTTCTGTAATACGCAGAAGATATAATGTAATTTTGTGAAATGGAGGTAATTTCATGAAGGAAGCTGTAATAGTTTCAGGTGTTAGAACACCGATTGGAAAATATGGCGGTATGCTAACGCCATTTGAAGACTACGAACTTGGCGGTTTAGTAGTTAAAGAAGCTGTGAAGAGAGCAGGAATTGATCCTTCACTTATAACGGAAGTATATATGGGAAATGCCGAAGGTATACCGGGCAACCTAGGTAGAATAGTAGCTTTAGAAGCTGATCTTCCTGAGACGGTTCCGGGCATACAGCTTGACAGACAGTGTGCATCAGGTCTTGAAACAATCAACATGGCAGCCGCTATGATCCAGAGTGGACATGGTGATGTATATGTTGCAGGTGGTGCGGAGAGTCAGTCAAACAACCCTTACTTCTTATCTAAGGCGAAGAGGGCATATGTATACGATGCTCCTCCGTTCATTCCTCTACGTATGTCTCCTCCAAAGATCGGAGATCCACCTATGGGAGTAACTGCTGAAAACGTACTTGAAGTACATCCTGTATCTCGTGAAAAGATGGATAAGTTTGCGCTTAGAAGTCATGAGAGAATGGCAAAGGCTAAGAAGGAAGGATTCTATGATGATATGATTCTACCTCTTGAATACACAAAGAGAGGAAAGACCATCGTTCTTGATCAGGATGAGTGCCCTAGAGATGACGCAAATCTTGAATCCATGGCAAAACTTCGTCCTATCTTCAAGAAGGACGGAAGCGTTACTGCAGGTAACAGCTGTCCAATGAATGACGGTGCCGCTGCGGTAGTAGTTATGAGCAAGGAAAAAGCTGATGAGCTTAAGATACCTTACATGCTAAAGATCGTTGACTTCGCATCATTCGGATTGGATCCGCACGTAATGGGATTTGGACCTATCGGTGCTGTGAAGAAGCTTCTTGATAAGACAGGTGTAAGCCTTGATGAGGTTGCACATATCGAGCTTAACGAAGCGTTTGCTTCTCAGGCTATCGGCTGTATAGAAGAACTTGGACTTGATGAAGAAAGAGTAAACCCTTATGGTGGTGCTATTTCTCACGGTCATCCGCTTGGAGCTACAGGTGCAATTCTTACTATCAAGGCAGCTTATGCAATGAAGAAGGCAGACAGAAAGTATGCTATCGTTACTATGTGTGTAGGCGGTGGTGAAGGTGCCGCTGCGCTATTCGAAAGACCATAGTCAGGTGTATTGCCGAGCATTGAGGACTACCTCGGTGCTTGGCACATTAATGTTTTAGCATAGAATTTAAAGGAGATAAAAAATGTCTAAACATAATAATGTAATGAGCTTGGATTTCCACAGAGAATATCCTAACGTAGTTAGCGGTAAGGGAATTTACATGTATAAGAAAGACGGTACCGAAATCGTTGACGGTGCGTCAGGTCCTGTACTTGTAAGTCTTGGACATGGTATAGAAGAAATAGCGGATGCTATGAGAGAACAGGCTGTAAAGCTTGCATTTGCACATAGAGACGACTGTGTTACTCCTGAGCTTGAAGAGTCTTGCAGACTTTTATCTGAAGCCAGCGGCGGAGACATGGATAAGATCTTCCAAGTTTGCGGCGGTAGTGAAGCTACGGAAATGGCTATGAAGATGGCACGTAAGTATCACATACAGAAGGGTACACCTAAGAAGTATAAAATCATCGCAAGATGGCAGAGTTATCACGGTATCAGTAACGGTGCGCTTAGCTTGAGCGGATTTGCCAAGAGAAAGGCAGGATACGAGCCGTACATGATAGATATGGGTCACATCCAACCTGCTTACTCATACAGACCGTGGGTAGAGTGCGATCCTAAAGATTATGCAAGGATAGCGGCACAGGCACTTGAAACTGAGATCTTGGCTCAGGGTCCTGAAACGGTAGCCGCATTTATTGCAGAGCCTGTAGTTGGTATGGCGCTTTGTGCTTGTCCTGCTCCTGAAGGATACTTTGAAGAAATTAGAAGAATCTGTGACAAATATGACGTACTTCTAATCCTTGACGAAGTAATGTGCGGTTGCGGAAGAACGGGTGAACATTTCTATGCTTACAAGCATTTCAATGTAAAGCCTGATATTGTTACGATGGGTAAGGCCATCAGTGGCGGATACTTCCCACTTGCGGCTGTTGCAATTTCAGAGAAGGTGTATAAGGGTATGGAAATGAACGGAGGTAACTTCCCTCCTGGATATTCTTGGTCAGGAAATCCTCTAGGTGCCGCTGTAAATATCGCAGTTATGAAGTACCTAAAGGAGCACGATCTTCTTAATAATTGCGCTAAGATGGGTGAATACCTCAAGTCTGAGATGGAGAAGAAGATCCTTCCTCATCCAACTGTAGGTGAAATCCGAGGTAAGGGACTCATGGTAGGTGCTGAGCTTGTTAAGAACAAGGAAACTAAGGAATGTTTCCCACTTTCCGACGGTTATGCGGGACAGGTTCAGGATGAAGCTTTGGTAAACAACAACATCATCATAGAAGCATCACAGGGATGTAACAAAGGACAATCCGGTGACGGAATCGTTATTTCTCCTGCGTTCATAGTAACTAAGGAAGATATCGACATGATAGTTGACAAGGTGGATAAGGCGCTTACAGCAGTAGAGAAGAGAAACGGATTTTAATCGTAAGCGATTAGCTGGGTAAAAACCATTTATAGCCGGTTCAGTGATTAATTTTGCTGAACCGGCTTTCTTTTATCGGTAGTGCTTATGTTATAATGCTAGGTAAAGGGGGCAAAATGGTTGTTTTAAAGTTTTTATTTGTGGTTTTACTTTGTTTTCCTATCGCAGTTATAGGTTTTTATAGTATTCGTGATGCCGCTAAAACAAAAAATAATTTTAAAAATGATCGGGAATAATATATGAATAGCGATGGATTCGGTAAGTTTATCACCTTTGAAGGGCTCGACGGAGCAGGCAAGGGTACTCAGATAGATAAGGTGATGGAGTATTTAAGTGATATAGGTAGAGCTGCAATCTTGGTAAGGGAACCCGGAGGAACGGAACTTTCTGAACAGATAAGGGAAATGCTTCTCCAAAATGAGTTTGCGATCTCGCCAATGTCTGAACTTTTATTGTTTTTATCTGCAAGGGCAGAGCTCATAAGCAAGGTAATAAGACCTGCACTGGAATCCGGTAAGGATGTAGTCTGTGACAGATATATGGACTCCACCATCGCCTATCAGGGGTATGGTAGAGGGTTGCTGAATGAAGCGATATCGCTAAATGATATAGCTACGGGATCTCTTGTGCCGGATATTACTTTTTTTTTGGATATAAGTCATGATGAATGCTATAAACGAAGGGTTTCTCGTGACAAGGAACAGGGATCGAAATGCGATCGGCTTGAGAGTGAAAACGACGAGTTTCATTCTAAGGTTTACGAAGGATATAAAATTTTAGCAAAAGAAAATTCCGATAGGATATTTACAATAGACGGCTGTAGAGACGAGCAGAAAATTACGGAAGATATACTATCGATACTTAAGAGCGGAATGGACAGGTAATAAATTGAAGCAAATTTTTCATGCATATATTTTAAATACCGAATTTAATGCTGCAGATGCGGATATGCGGCATTTCATATCCGATGTGCTCGGCAAAGAGATAAATCCGGATGATCTTTCGTTAGAACCCGACCTTATTATCCTTGAGAAGAGGAAGGAAAGAAAAAATATAATAGATGCGGATGTTGAAGCCGCTATGAGATCCCTTGAGTTAAAGCCGTTTGGGGATAGGAAGTTACTCATTATATCTCATAGCGACCTCATGACGGTAAGAGCCCAAAACAGGATACTTAAAAAGCTTGAAGAGCCTTCGGGCGATGCTGTTATTGCTCTGGTTACAAGGACGCCGGATCTGATGTTGGATACCATACGGTCAAGGTGTATAGAGAAAAGATTTGATTTTAAGCAAAATTTCAGCGAAGAGGTGGAAGAAATTGGTAAAACCATTGCAAGGCACATCGAAAACAAGGAAAAAGGATTCATAGCCTTTCCTGATATAGAAAAGGCGATAGATACGGATATACAGGGTGTGCTCAGTTTCATGCAGCAGCATTTTTCAAAGGGAATTTCATATGAGAATGCGGATATAGTGCTCGGCATCGAAGCTGTGAAGGCAGGGCTTTTCAGAGGGTTAAACCCGAAATATGCAGTGAAGGGCATGTATTTGGATATGGTGATGAAATAGTTATATTTTATAGGAGGTAGAGTTTTAGTATGAGGCTGGTTGGAGTTAAGGTAGATAAGGATAAAAAGGGTTATTTTAATTCGGATGGTTTTGAGCTTAGCATAGGAGACCTTGTGGTAGTAGAGGCGAATGACGGGCTTGATTGCGGCGAAGTTGTGGTATCGTCATCCGATCTTGATTTTTCAAAAGAAGATGAAGCCAGATTCAAAAAGGTGCTGCGTGTTGCAAACAGCTCGGATAGAGATATTTATAACTATTCAAAAAATCATAGAGATGAAGTGCTTGCCAAATGCAAAGAGATAATTGAAGAGCACAAGCTCAACATGAAGTTGCTTGATTTAAAATATACGTATAAGGATAAAAAACTTGTTTTTTACTACACCGCGCCTGAACGAGTGGATTTTAGACAGCTTGTAAAGGAGCTTGCCCACGAATTCAAGCTTCGCATAGAACTTAGGCAGGTTAGGGACAGAGAAGAGGGAAAACACATAGGCGGCATTGGAAATTGTGGCAAGGAGCTCTGCTGTTGCAAGTGGAAGGATAATTTTGAGACGGTAAGCATCAAGATGGTGGCAAAGCAGAATATCTCTTTAAATCAAACGAAAATCTCAGGACTGTGCGGTAAGCTCATGTGCTGCTTAAAATACGAAGATGATATGTATACAGAACTCAGAAAAGGTCTTCCAAACAATGGAGATATTGTCGTTGTGCACGGCAAGGAAGCGTTGGTAAGGAGTGTAAATATCTTGCAGGGAACGATAAAGGCTGCGTTAATTGTTTCAAAGAACGAGCAAGGTATAGAAACTGAACCTGAGCTTCAGGTGTACGATAGAGAGGATATAAGTTCTATACAGAAATCCAATTAATAATCATGTCTTACTATTTGGTCGAATTCGACCGAATTAAGTTTGAAAGAATCTTTGCGATATAGTACAATACTTAGGATAGTTCTTACGGCAAAAAGTTGGCTGGATATAAAGAGGTTTTGGTTTAAATTTAGGAGTAGATAAACTATGGACGATATTATTAGATATTTTGACGGGTTTCAGCCTGATATAAATTCCATGATACTTGGAGCTCTTACGCTGCTTATATTCATTTTGATAGTGTATCTTATAATATTTTCAAGAAACATTGCAAAGGCTGCAAAGCGTGCAAATAGAACTATGGAAAACATAGAGAAGATATCTACTATCACCCTTAAAAAGTCGATGCAGCTCGACAGTGCAAGCAACGACTTCATAGAAGCTATGAGCAAGGTAGCTTCAGCACTTAAGGGTCAGCAAAGCCTTATTTCTGCGATAAGCGTTCTTGTAAATTCATTCAGTTCTATAAAAAATCTATATCCTGACAAAAATTCTATAAAAAATGCGAGTGAGCTCACTGCTACAAGTAAAGATAATACCTGCGATAAGCAGTAGCACGGAATTGAAGCCGGAAATATTTTAGGAGTGTATATGTCAAGATATATTGTAAGACCAAACGGCCCGTTAAAGGGCAATGTGAGGGTGGTAGGCGCAAAAAATGCGGTGCTCCCCATTATAGCCGCTACCATTCTGACGAAGGAACCTTGCGTGCTGGATGATGTGCCGGATCTTGCAGACGTAAAGATCATGAACGAAATTATAAATAGCCTGGGCGGCAGGGCAGAATTTTCAGGAGATGAAAAAAAAGCTGAAATTTGTTGCGAAAATATAGAGAATCTAAGTGTCCCTAAAGATTTGGCAGAGCAGATGAGGGCTTCAATCCTTGTCATAGGTGCGCTACTTGGAAGGTTCGGCAAGGGCATAGTACCACTTCCCGGGGGTTGCGCTATAGGCAAAAGACCTATAGGCTTACATGCGAAGGGATTGGAAGCGATGGGCGCAGATGTCAGGATAGATGAAATACGAGGCTGTATGGTAGCTCAGGCCGATAGGCTCGTCGGCAGCGACATCTACCTCGATTTTCCAAGCGTTGGAGCTACAGAGACAATAATTATGGCGGCCACTCTTGCTGAGGGCACTACCGTCATATATAACGCTGCGCAAGAACCTGAAATAGTGGATCTTGCGAATTTTTTATCTAAAATGGGCGCAAAGATTAAGGGGGCAGGTACCGATACCATTAAAATAATAGGACAGAAGGAACTTAAAGGAGCAAGGCATAGGGTGATCCCCGATAGGATTGAAGCAGGCACATACATGATTGCTGCTGCCATAACAAGAGGCGAGGTGTTGGTAGAAAACATGGTGGTAGATCATTTAAGACCTCTCATAGCAAAGCTGATTGAAACAGGCGTAGATGTTAAGATTACCGAAGAAGGAATATATGTCAATGCGGTGGACAAAAAACTCAAACCTACGGACATAAAGACATTGCCGTATCCCGGGTTTCCTACGGATTTACAATCACCGTTTATGGCATATCTTGCAACGGTAGAAGGAGTAAGCACCGTTATAGAGACAGTGTTTGAGAATAGATTCATGCATGCGGATGAGTTCAGTAAACTTGGGGCAAGCATAATTACAAACGGCAAGGAAGCAAAAATTGACGGCACATATAGGCTTAAGGGGAGCAGCATTCGTGCTACCGACCTTAGAGCCGGCGCGGCAATGATATTACTCGGATTGGTTGCAACCGGTGAAACATCCGTGTATGACATATATCATATAGATAGAGGTTATGACAGTTTTATGAATAAATTAAGAGCGCTTGGGGCAGATATAGAGAGGATAGAGGAGTAGCAATAGCTGATAAGGTTTAAGGAGTTGTTAATGGAAGGCAAGGCATGTATAGAGCATAATGATGCTCAAACTATAAAGAATGAATTTGAAGGGTATAGAATACTTGATTTAGTGAGGATGACGGAAGGGCTCCTCGATTTTTCAAAGATATGTCAGCGAGAAGTGATAATGGCAAATAAGCTCACAAGGTCGCTCATGTCAGGACAGATGATACTGTCTATAATGGGACAATTTAAAAGGGGGAAGTCATCTCTTATCAATACGATGCTTGGAAAGGAATTGCTTCCTGTGGGCATAATACCGATTACATCAGTAGTTACAAGGATCACAAAGGCAAAGAAGGAAGACATCGCATATGTGCACTATGAAGATACTACCAGTAAAACGGTGCCGATCACTGAGCTTAGCGGCTTTATCAGCGAACAGGAAAACCCTGACAACCTGCTTGGGGTTGAATCTGTAGAGATAAAGACATCCGGAAAGCTTTTGGATAAAGGAATAGTGGTAGTGGATACACCGGGTGTGGGATCCATTCATAAGCATAATTCCAAGAGTGCGTACGACTTTATAAAGGAGAGCGACGGCGTGATTTTTGCGCTTTCTGTAGATAGCCCCATAAATGAAATAGAGATAACATTTTTAAAAAGCGTCAGAGAATTTGCGGGAAGATTTTATTTTGTCGTAAATAAGATCGACGTTATAACGAAGCAGGACCTTGAAAGCTATATTAATTATTGTAGGAAGTTACTTGCCGGTATACTCGAGACTACAGAGGACAGAATAAACATTTTCCCTGTGAGCGCGAAGACGGCGGAAGGCGTTGAAGCTTTAGAAGACTTTATTTTAGAAGACTGCACCAAAAAGCGAGATGAAATTATAGAAATTTCCACGAAAAAGAGGCTTAATGACATAATAGAACACGGTCTTACCTCGAGTAAGCTGTATTGGAAAACCACAGGCATGGCAAACGATCCTTTCAATCAACGCTATGAGATTTTAGAGAACATTCTTAAGTTTGAAAGATCGGACAGTGAAAAATTCATAAAGGAAGAGCATACCAAGGCCGAGCTTGCGGGAAAGGTCAATAAAATACGAAAGGCCATGGTAGATGGCATAGAACAATGCTTTACCATTAAATACAACTACGAAACGGGTAATGAAAACGTGGTGGACGGTGATCAAAAGGCGACAGAGCTAGAGATAGATGCATATAAAAAGTCTGTAAACGCTATATTTAAAGATCTTGAGCAGACTCTCAAAATCTTGATAGCTTATAGGCAGGATGATGCCGTAGTTGTGGCCAAGAGGCTTAGAAATATACACATAATCAGGGACAAGCTGCGCCTCATTCAAGAGATTATTACAAGGTAGCCTGCGTTTTTAGTAGTGTTAGAGCGATTTTTGTTATATTAAATCCTGCAGTAGAATCGCTTCACTGCGGTTAGTAGCTGCCGGAGCGATTTTTATCATGCTTGAGAAGTTTAAGGGAAATAAAAGTGAAGTGGTCCGGTAATCAGTTAAAGGCAATAGAAGGCAGGGGTAGCGATATCATCGTGTCTGCAGCTGCGGGTTCAGGAAAGACGGCAGTGCTCATACAAAGACTCAAAAGCCTTGTAACGGATGACGGAGTTTCTTTGGATGAGGTGCTCGTTGCAACCTTTACAAACGCAGCGGCGGCAGAGCTTAAAGAAAGGCTCGCAAAGGCGCTCACTCAGGAGATAGAGGCTACCCAGGATGATGAGCAAAGGGAGTTTTTGCTCGTTCAAAGAAAAAATATCGAGACAGCCTCAATAGGAACATTTCATTCGTTTGCGATAGATCTTCTGCGTGAATTTCACTATAGAGCAGGAATTTCGAAAAATTTCGGGATACTTTCACAGCAAAGCGATGTGCTCATCACAAGAGAGGCATTGGATACGGTGTTCACCGAGTTTTTTGAGGCAAAGGATGAGTGTTTTTTTGCCTTCCTTGATGCGTATTCGAATGACAAATCCGACGATGACATCAAGAAAAATATAATAGATGTTTATACTAAGCTTCGAGCTTTGCCATATTATGATGAGATACTCGATAGGGAGGTGGCGGTATTTAAAAGGGCCGTTCTTGACTTTAACAGTCTTTCATCGCTTCATGAATTCAGAGAGCTTATCAAAAAGATGTTTTCAGATGCAAAAGAGCATTTCGGTTTACTTTTAGGCAGGCTGGATGATGCGGGTTGTGTAAGCTTAAAGGAAAAGGTTCAGAAGTTATCTCCACATGTTTATGAACCGAATATCGATTTTATGACTGCAGACATCGATGATATAAGGCTATATGCGAAGAAACTTTTAGATGAGTTTCCTACAATGAGAGCAAGTAAGGATGAAAAGGAGTCATATGAAGAAGTAAAGGATGAATGTAGTAAGTTTTCGAATAAATTTAAGGGCATTATCAAAGATGATTTGCTCGGAAGCATTTTAACCGTACCTTTAGAGCGTGAGCCTGAGCTCATGAGGGAAGCTGAGGCGCGCCTCATTATGTTTTCGAGAATTATCAAAAATATGGACAAAATCAGCTTTAGATTAAAGCAAGAGCGCAATGCCTACAGCTTTTCAGATCTTGAGCATCTTGCACTCAGGGTTCTTTGCATGGATGACGTTGCACTAATATATAAAGACAGGATAAAGCACATTTTTGTGGATGAATATCAGGACAGCAATGAAATGCAGGAAGAGATATTGCATAAATTTGCAAAGGACAATCTTTTTCTCGTAGGTGATGTAAAGCAAAGCATTTATAGGTTTCGGTTTGCTGAGCCTTCATTATTTGAGGGAAGGTACGATGCATATTTAGGAACATCGTCTTTAGGAAGCGTGGTTGATCTTAAGGAAAATTACAGGAGCAAACAGGCTGTGATCGATGCGGTCAACGTATTGTTTAAGAATGTAATTCCAAAGTATGATGAGAGGCATAGGCTTGTAGCAGGAAGGAAAGAACAGGATTTTATAGGCGAAGTAAAGGTTTGCGAGGCTGAATTTGATAAGGAAATTCCAAATAACGAAGAGCTCAAGTCTAAAGATAAATATAGAAATTATTTAAAGCTGATAGATACCTTGGGAAAGGATTTCTATGAAGGTCTTCTTATAGGTAGTGAAATCAAAGCTGCGGTAGGTAGGGAATATTTTGATGCTAAGGAAGGGTTACAAAAAAAACTAAAGTATTCGGATATTGCCGTGCTTTTTAGGAGCATAAAGGGAAGGGGCAAAAAGATAAGGCTCGCCCTTGAGTTGCTTGGTATTCCTGTTAATATGCAGGCGAGCGGCGACATACTTGATTTTAAGGAAGTGAATTTGCTTCATTGTATATTGAAGCTTGCGGATAATTTTTACGATGATTTATCGCTTGTAACAGTTCTTCTATCGCCGGTATATGGGTTTTCACCTCAAGATATTGCAGAGATCAGGATATGGGGAGATGAAAACGGGTACAGGGGTCAGCCGTTTTATGCCTGCTTTCTGGCGTTTTCTAAAAAATTTAGTGAAGACAGTGATGCAAATAAAGATGTTGATACCGGTGAAAATGATGATACATGTGAGAATGCCACTGTATTAAAGGTTACGAATAGGGAGCTTTTCGCAAGGATCAACGATTTCATAGACGACATTTTAAGGTTTCGAAGTTACGGGTATGCGCTTTCTCTTCACATGTTTATTAAGAGGGTATGTGCGGAAAGCGGAATATATGAGTTTGCTAAAGCATTAAAACAGAGTAAAAGCCCCTGTGGTAATCTGGACAGATATATGGATTTTGCTTGTGAATTTGAAAGAGAGAGAGGTATAGCTACGCTTTCTGATTTGCTTATGCATATAGATAATTTGTATACAACCGGGCTTACGATAGAGCAGGGAGAGCAGGAAGGCGAAACCCCGGACGCTGTGAATATTATGACGATTCATAGGAGCAAAGGGCTTGAGTTTCCTATGGTGGTCGTAGCGGGATGTGGTAGCAGTTTTGCAAGGACCAAGGCAGCTTCGTATATAAATTTCGATAAAAATTACGGAATGTTTATGAGGTATGTGAAAGATGATGTTATGTACATTTCACATAGGGAGGTTCTTCATAAATATGGAGAAAGGGATGCGGAATACGACGAAGCCATGAGGATATTCTATGTAGCCTGTACCAGAGCCAAAGATTTTCTAATGTTTTCAGGTGTAACGAATGGAAAGAAGGGAAGCGCTCTTACCTATAACAGTTTTTATGATGTTATATATGATACACTTGTTTGTAATGAAAAGATTCGAAAGGAAGAATGGCTTAAGCACGAAGAATTTAAAAATAATGAGCTTATAGATAATGCAGTCAATTTAAAAGATGTTAAGAAAAGGGGGCAGAAAATTCAAAATGGGAAGCTTTATTTGGCTGAGGTTCCTGAGGTAAAAGATGAATTTAGCGCTCTTGGAATATTGAGCTGTGCCAAGGAGTTTGTAAGCGTTACAGAGTTTTTGAAAATGGCAGATGTAGAGGATGCGTTTTCGCATGGTGATGGGAACGGTGACATTGAGAACAGCAGGGAGGTTAATGAAATAGATCCTGCAAATATAGGAACGGCGGTGCATAAGCTCTTTGAAAGGCTTTCGTTTGAAAAGATGGTATGCGCAGGAGAAGATGAGATGATCACTCTGATTTTGGATGAATTAGCTTGCATCAAGCGCGAATGTTCTTTGACGGATGATGAGAAAAGTTATATAGAAAACAAAAAGATTCATGAAGTGGTAGCCTTTTTCAAGAATGAATTCATGCAAAATGTAATTAGGAAGGCGAAATTGATAGAAAAGGAAAAAGCCTTCATGATGAGAGATGATAATTTACAGGGGCGTATAATCGAAGGTGTTATAGATTGTTTTATAGAAGGTGAAGATGAAATTATCGTTATAGATTATAAGACCAACATTATTTATGGGAATTATGGTAACGATTCTGCAGAGCGCATAAAAAAGCTTATTGAATACTACAGCCCGCAGTTAAGGTTCTATAAGAGGGCTTGTGAGCTCGGCTACGATATGCCTGTGTCTGCTTATATCTATTTTACAAATGCTAAAATATTTTGCGAGGTATAATGATAAATATAAGAGGTTTGTGGGTGTATGAATACGATATATGTTTCGAAAGATGGAAAGAAGAAATACGAGAGCAGTAAGGAGTTTGCCCTGCATTGTATCGATATTTACCGCAGGGAAAATGATATTGAAGCTGAGTACGAATTTTTTTATGAAGATAGCGGTGCACCGGCGCTTAAAGTCAAAACTAATGAGAAACTTCGAGTCGGGATGGAAAAGTCTCATGACTTATTTATATCGATAAGTCATAGCAAGGACTATCTTGTGGCAGCTTTAGGAGATGAAAAGATAGGCGTAGATATTGAAGTTATAAGGGATCTTAAATATATCGGTATTGCGGAAAAGTTTTTCAGCGAGGAAGAAGCTATAGATGTTTCGAAAAATGGTATAAAGCGATTTTTTGAATATTGGGTGCGTTACGAAGCTTCACACAAAAGACAGGGCATAGGAATTTTTTCAGGACATAAGGTGGGTATAGAAGATGCTAAATTGTTAAAAGTAGGCGAAGGTTTTTGTTTAGCTGTTGTCTGCAACGGTGACTGTAAAATTAATTTTATTTAGACGTTGCTTCGCTTTTGTTTATCTTGAGGTATAAGGGGAAGTGTGCTTTCGCAACGCACACTGCGTAAGTTCGAAATTCATGAATGTTTGCTTGACAAAACCTTGAAAGGATAGTATCATGTAACTTACATAAAAGTTTGTGGGTGCAAAATTAATATAAGCCCGTAGACAAGTTGTAAGTTTTATCAGGTGAGAATGGGGAGGAATTAATGAAAAGATACAATTCTATGAGACGCGAAAATTCAGCCGGTGCTAAGCGTAAGGCATTGGCTTGGATGATCAGCATCATGCTGGTAGTAACGGGTATTTTGCCAAGTTTTGCGAGCAATAATAAAGTCACGGGTGCGGGTGATACTAAATCGACGCCTTCCGCTTCGAAAACCGTAAGAGCACCTAAGATGTGCACTGTCAGATTTTCGGCGCTGGGAGCTGATAATGTTCCGGCAGCGGTTAAGGTACCTAAAGGAGAAAAATTAGGTAGTAATTATCCGAAAGAAATTCCAACAAAAAACGGATATAAATTTATAGGTTGGACAGATGGCGTTTTTTCGATGAATGAACCTAATGTAGATGAAAACTATGTAATAAATGAAAACAAAACCTTTTATGCGGTGTGGAGAACGATTATAAGGGTGACATTTGACGCCGGCGGCGGTACCGGAAACATGGAAACTGCGGAAATCGCCAAGGGCAGTGATTATGAACTTCCTGAATGCGGATTTACGCCACCTTCCGGTAAGGAATTTCATAAGTGGTCTGTGTCCTTCGGCGGCAAGGCACCTGTGGAAAAGGCCGCAAGGGAAAAAATAGTGGTCAATGCAGATACGGTCGTGAAGGCACTTTGGAAGGATACGGAATCGGGCTTTAATCTAAATGCCTCGGGTAATGTCAAAGCAAAATTGGAAAATAATAAGGATTTAAATATTGCAGCGAAGGATCCTACAAAGGATGTGAAGATCGATCGCGAAAAATGGAATGATATGGTAAAGGCATTAGGCGGCAAGATCGATAATTCCGGTGATCCCAGCTGGGGACAATCATCGGTTACTGGAAATATAAAGGTTGATAGCGAAGTATATTTACCGCAAAACAGCAGGCATATGTTCCATGCGTTTAAAGGAAATTTATTGGGAGCCGATAAATTTAATACTTCGGAAGTTACTGATATGAGCGGAATTTTCAATTATGCAAAATCAGTAGATGCGGATGTATCGAAGTGGAATGTGTCAAATGTTACCAAAATGACAGGGATGTTTGACGGCGCAACATCAGCAAAGCCGGATGTATCAAAGTGGAATACATCAAAAGTTACGGATATGGTCAGCATGTTTTTCGGAGCAAAGTCAGCTAACCCTGATGTATCTAAATGGGATGTATCGAATGTAACCAATGTGAGCAATATGTTTTATGGCGCAACATCGGCAAAGCCCGATGTGTCTAAGTGGGGAACGTCAAAAATAACCAAAATGAACTGGATGTTTTACGGTGCGACATCGGCAAACCCCGATGTATCTAAATGGGATACATCCAAGGTAACCGACATGGCAAAAATGTTTTATGGTGCGACATCGGCAAAACCCGATACGTCTAAGTGGGATGTATCGAATGTAACTGATATGTCGGGAATGTTTTACGGCGCGACATCGGCAAATCCGGATGTATCGAAATGGAATACATCCAAAGTGACCAACATGTGGGGTGTGTTTTATGGAGCGAAATCGGCAACCCCTGACGTATCCAAGTGGGATACATCAAAGGTAACTAATATGAACAGCCTGTTTGAAGGTGCAAGTGCAGCGAACCCCGATGCATCTAAATGGAATACGTCTAATGTAACCGACATGAGTTTTGTATTTAAAAATTCCGGTATTAAAAGAATTGATTTTACCAAGTGGAATATAGATAAAGTTGAAGAAAGCGACAAAATGTTTGACGGATGTGCAAATCTGGAATTCGTTAAAACTCCTTCGGGATTAAAAACGGATATAAGCGGAGCAAAAGATGACTTTAGGATAGTAAAATTTAAAAAGGACAGTGCGGCATCTGTAGAAAAGGATAGTCAGAATCTTAACGATAAATATGAAATAAACAAGGACGGAGACAAGGATGCCATCTATCATATTTACAAAAAAAACAAATATGTGGGCGTTACGTTTGATAAAAACGGTGGCGATAAAGAGGCTTGGATGAATCATGAAATAACTGAAAAGGGCAAGTCGATTAAAGATAGCAACGGCAACATGCCTGCAGAAAATCCTACGAAGAAAGATAATAAATTCTTAGGATGGTCAAAGGATAAGACGGCTAGTGCATCTGATTTTAATGAAGATACTGCCGTGAATGAAGATATTACCGTATATGCTCTATGGAAGAAACCTCAGATATCAGACTTCGACCTAAATGATTCGGGTAATGTGAAGGCGAAATTAGACAATAACAGAAACATCAATATTTCAGCAATAGATACTTCAAAGGATATGCAGATAGACCGCAGTAAATGGCAGGAGATGGTGAAGACGTTAGGCGGCGAAGCTGCTGATAATGATATTGATTGGAAAAAGGCGAATGTAAAGGATCTTATCTTCCAAACGGATGGTATAAAATTGCCTGAAAACGGCAGCAAATTTTTCTCTCATTTTCAGGAATATATCAAAGGCTGTGGAAAATTAAACACGGAAGATGTAGTGAATATGTCCTTTATGTTCAGCAATGCAAAGAGCGCAACGCCTGATGTATTACATTGGAATACATCAAAGGTTACAAACATGAAGGAAATGTTCAGCGGCGCAAAGAGTTCGATACCCGATGTGGACGATTGGGATGTTTCAAAAGTAACGGACATGCAGTATATGTTTAAAAATACGAGCATTAGTCGTGTAAGACTGAGTAAATGGAAATTGAATTCGGAAATTTTGAACAATGCGGATAAAAGCATCGGCATGTTTACAGGTTGTGACGAGCTCGAATATTTAAAAACACCTGCAGGGCTAAGAACTACCATTGGCGGTACAAATAAAGATTTTAAAATAGTGAAACTTAAAAAGGGAAGTCCTGTTGAAATAGAGAAGGAAAGCCATAATTTGAAAGATGAATATGAAATAAATAAAGACGGTGATAGTGCGGCTGTTTACCATATTTATGAGAAAAGCAAGTATGTGGGTGTTATTTTTGATAAAAACCACGCTGATACTGAAGCTTGGGTGAACCATGCTATTACGTTTAAGGGATGGTCACTCGGATCCGGAATAGGCAAGTTGCCTGCGGAAAATCCCGCACTTGCAAACGGGGTATTCATGGGTTGGGCAAAGACCGTTGATGCTTCTATGCCTGACTTTGAACTTTTTACAAAAGTAAAAAACGATATGAAGGTATATGCTACGTGGAGAAAAACGGAATTTGATTTGAATGCCTCAGGTAATGTCAAAGCAAGATTAGATGGTGATAAAAATCTAAACATAACGGCGAGCGATACCTCTGCTGACATGAAGATCGATCGCACAAAATGGAAAGAGGCATTAAAGATATTGGGCGGTAAAATTGATGGCTTTGATGACAACAGATTGTCTTGGAGAAAGGCGGACATAAAGGATATTAACTTCCAAACACAAGGCATATACTTGCCGCAAGATTGCAGTTCATTTTTCCGTGAAGTTCAAACAAGTGTTAACGGCTGCGAAAACTTGAATACATCAAATGTGACCGATATGAACAATATGTTTTACGGAGCGAAAAAAGCGAATCCTAATACGTCAAATTGGGATACATCAAAAGTTAGCAATATGAAGGCATTGTTTCAATTTACAGATAAAGCTAACCCGAATGTGACTAGTTGGGATACATCAAAAGTAACAAATGCAAGAGATATGTTTAGATATGCAACGGCTGCAATGCCTGCCGTGTCTAACTGGGATACATCAGAAGTAACTGATATGGGAGGTATGTTCGACAACGCAAAATCGGCAAATCCTGATGTGTCGAAATGGAATGTATCAAAAGTAACCAATATGGGAGGTATGTTTGAAGACGCAATATCAGCAAACCCTGACGTATCAAAATGGAATGTATCGAATGTAGTTTTTATGATTGAGATGTTTAAAGGAGCATCATCGGCAAGTCCGGATGTGTCAAAATGGAATGTGTCGAAAGTCACTCATATGCGTCAGATGTTTGAAGGCGCAACTTCTGCAAATCCTGATGTATCAAAATGGGATGTATCGAATGTAAAAGATATAGACAGGATGTTTAAAGAAAGTGCAGTTAAAAAGCTTAACTTAAGTAGCTGGAAGCTTAATCAGGATCT
>ERZ773065.131-NODE-131-length-45913-cov-4.434319_pt1 | contig 45913 bp, 43 predicted proteins | sample MGYA00580623_ERZ773065 | MGnify/ENA primary metagenome ERZ773065 (study PRJEB29015, sample SAMEA2738017) | human oral metagenome | biome: human oral; feature: human-associated habitat; material: dental | place: China | collected 2047 ... | reverse complement strand
ATTAAATCATTTTAAAATGCCTTAAAGCATCCATGATAGCTTCCTCTTTTTCCGGAGTACACTGTGGAACTCTTTGATTTTCTTTTTTTGATTTGTTGTAGTGTTCTTTTTCCTCAATCCCACACTTCTTATTAATCTGTGCAATATAGAGTGTCGAAACCTTTAAATTAAATTTTTCCAGTATATACTCTTTAATTTGCTCATAAGTAGCTTTACTCTCAGCACTTATCTAATCAAGCTCATACAGCTTAATTTCAACATCTATATGCTTATCGACATCGAGTTTGGACAAAAGTGTCACACTTTCCACATGAACACTATGTGGAAACAAGTCAACAGGCTGGACCTTCTCACACCTATAGCCCCTATCCTTCAGGTACCTCAGGTCCCTGGCCAGGGTACTAGGATTGCAGCTTACATATACAACCCTTTCAGGTGCCATCTCGACTATGGTATCTAGGACCCTTTCGTCACAACCCTTCCTAGGTGGGTCTACCACGACTACATTGGCCTTCTTGCCCTCCTTGTAGATTTCAGGCACTACTTCCTCTGCCTTGCCTACAAAGAATTCTAGGTTGTCCATACCGTTTAGTTTTGCGTTTAGTCTGGCATCCTTGATTGCATCTTCAACTATTTCTACCCCATAGACAAATTCTGCCTTTTGGGCTAGGAATAGGGATATAGTCCCTATTCCACAATAGATATCAAAGACCCTGTCCCCCTCTTTTAGGTCTGCATATTCAAGGGCCTTATTGTAAAGGACCTCTGTCTGAATTGGGTTGACCTGGAAGAACGACAGTGGCGATATTTCAAACTTTAGGTCTCCTATATTGTCTACTATCTTGCCATTTCCATACTTGTTTATATTCTTTAGTCCCAGGATTACATTGGTCTTATCCTTGTTTATATTTACTACTAGGCTGGTAAAGCCTTCAACCTGGTCCTTTAGTTTTTCTATAAGCCTGTCTAGGTTCTTTAACCTGTCCTCTGTAGCTACTAGGACTACCATTACCTGGCCACTTGTAAAGCCTACCTTGGTTACTATATGCCTAAGTAGTCCCTTGTGGCTTTTTTCATCGTATATGCTGATATTTTCTTCTTCTATGTACTTCCTTATAATGTCTATGATAAGGTCATTTTTCTCATCCTGGATAAGACACTTGTCTATATCGATGATATCGTGGCTCTTCTTCCTATAAAAGCCTATTTTCACTTTTCCATCTTCCATCTGTACTGGAAATTGGGCCTTGTTCCTATACCTAAAGGGTTTTTCCATACCTACTGTATCAAAGACTTGGACATTTTCTAGGCCACCTATCCTCTTAAGGTCTTCCTTGACTATATTAGTCTTTAGGTCCAACTGTTTTTGGTAGTCTAGTTCCTGGATTTGACATCCACCACAGTTTGTGTATTTGGGGTTACAGGCCCTATCTACCCTGTATGGTGACCTTTCCTTTATCTTTGATACTAGGCCCTCTGCATATTTTTTCTTTGCCTTCTTTATCTTGACGTCAACGACCTCACCCAAGAGTGCCCCATCTACAAAGACTGTAAAGCCCTCATGCTTGCCTATGCCTACGCCATTTTGTCCTATATCTATTATCTTACATTCGTATTTTTTACCTTTTTCTAACATCTTTCATCCTTCTCAACACTGATATATCTTTTTCTAAACCTTCTAAAGACTTTTCACTTTTTTCTTAAAATATATCTATAAATTAGCTTGGCAAATATTTGCTTAAGCCAGGTATAATCATTCTTATAAAATAATTATATACTACACCCTATTATACCACATAGTACCATTTATAAGGTCAAAAAATAGGCCGTAGACCCAATTTCATACAAATCTGGATATACGACCTAATCTATCTCTTTTATTTAGTTAAAACTACTGTTCTCTACTAACTGCACCACTGGCTGGTTCTACCTTTAGCATATCTCCGTCCTTTATCTTCTTTGTGATATCTCCAACGGATACTATTACCGGTATTCCTAGGTTGATTCCTGCTATGGCAGCATGTGAAGTCATACCACCAGTTTCAGTTACTACTGCAGATGCCTTTTCCATGTACTTTAGCATGTCCCTGTCAGTTCCTAGTGTAACTAGTACATCGCCTTCATTAAACTCCTTGTCTTCTCCTGGCATGATTACCTTGGCAGGTCCTTCTACACAAACCTTACCAATACCAACACCCCTACCCAGGAATTCACTTATTACAGCTACCTTAACCAGGTTAGTCTTACCTGTCTTTCCTACTGGAACACCTGCTGTGATTACAACTATATCTCCGGCATTTACTATACCTGTATTCTTAGCTACCTCTACTGATTCGTCCATCACTTCGTCTGTACTTTCAGCAAACTTAGAAATTAGAGGATATGTACCCCATAATAGGGATAATTTTCTCCTAACTCTTTCATTCTGAGTTGCAGCTATGATTGGAGACTTTGGTCTGAACTTTGATACCATCCTAGTTGTATAACCTGATGATGTACAAGTTATGATTGCCTTAGCACATAGGTCCATAGCAGTTGTACAAGTTGCATGACTGATAGCATCTGTTACAGTTATCTCTTCTATGTCCATACTATATCTAACCTTGTAGTCCAAAGTTTCTTCTGTCCTCAAGGCTATCCTGTTCATTGTCTTTACAGCCTCTACCGGATACTTACCTGCAGCTGTTTCTCCTGAAAGCATTATAGCATCAGTTCCATCATAGATAGCATTGGCTACGTCTGTTACCTCTGCCCTTGTTGGTCTAGGGTTTCTGATCATTGAGTCCAGCATCTGAGTAGCAGTGATTACCGGCTTGGCTACCTCATTACACTTTCTGATGATCATCTTCTGGACGATAGGTACTTCTTCACTTGGAATTTCAACACCCATGTCCCCTCTAGCTACCATTATACCGTCTGATACCTGGATGATTGAGTCTATATTGTCAACACCCTCCTGGCTTTCTATCTTTGATATGATATGGATATCAGGAGCATTGTTTTCTTCTAGTACCTTTCTGATTTCAAGTACGTCAGAAGCCTTTCTAACAAATGATGCTGCTATAAAGTCTATGCCCTGTTCTATACCAAACTTGATATCTTCTATATCCTTTTCTGTGATTGCTGGTAGGTTAATAGCTACACCTGGTAGGTTTACACCCTTTCTTGATGATACCTTACCTGAGTTTTCTACTACTGTATGTATGTCATTACCCTTGATTTCTTTAATTCTTAGGGCTACTAGGCCGTCATCTATCAGGATTGTATCTCCTACCTTTACGTCGTCTATCATACCCTTGTATGATACACTACATCTCTGGCTATTACCCATACAGTCGTCCATACTTACTACGAATTTTGCACCTTCTTCAAGAACTACCGGTTCTTCAAATTCACCAGTTCTGATTTCAGGCCCCTTAGTGTCCAGAAGGATTGCCACTGGCTGGTCTAATTCTTCTCTTACCCTCTTTGTCCTATCCATTCTCTCCTTGTGTTCTTCATGTGAACCATGTGAGAAATTGAACCTACAAACATTTAATCCATTTTGGATTAATTCCTTTAGGACCTGGTCTGAATCAGTTGAAGGTCCCATTGTGCATACTATTTTTGTCTTTTTACATCTTACCATAATCTTAATCACTCCTATAACCTTATACGGCTAGGTTCTTACCTGCCAAATTATAAATTATAGACCAAGTTACCAGCTTAGTCCTTATGTCAATTAGATACTCAAGCCTATATTGACAGTATCTTTGCCATTTCATATAGATCGTCATCAAAAGTCTTCTTCATTGAAAGGGCTTCATCTATATCCATGTCTATTATCTTGTTATCCTTTATACCCACAACCCTGCCAGACTTACCTTCTATTAGTAGTTCAACTGCCTTGTTGCCCAACCTGCTGGCCAGGATCCTGTCAAAGGCTGATGGTGACCCACCCCTCTGAACATGACCAAGTACTGTAATTCTAACATCTGCCTTGTCTTCTATTGTAAGGGCAGATCTTAGGCCTAGGGCTCCACCTTCTATATTTTCAGCCCCTTCTGCCAGTACTATGATACTATGCTTCTTACCCCTCTTTTGAGTTGTCTTTAACTTCTTAACTATGTCTTCTGTATTTGTATCAATTTCAGGTACTATGATAGACTCTGCACCACCAGCTATACCAGCGAATAGGGCCAGGTCTCCACAATGTCTACCCATTACTTCTATTATATTCACCCTGTCATGTGATGATGATGTATCTCTTAGCTTACCTATAGCATCTATAACTGTGTTAGTTGCTGTATCAAATCCTATTGTGTAATCAGTATAGGCAAGGTCGTTGTCTATTGTTCCTGGTATACCAATAGTGTGTACGCCTAATTGACTCAGCTTGTTGGCACCCGTAAAAGATCCGTCTCCACCTATTACCACTAGGCTTCCAACCCCAAACTCTTCTAATATTTCAACTGCCTTGGCCCTGCCTTCTTCTGTCCTGAATTCGTCACATCTTGATGACTTCAAGACTGTACCACCCTTCTGGATGATATCACCTACTGAAGAAAGGCCCATTTCTCTGAAGTCTTTTTCCAAAAGACCTGCGTAACCTCTTTCGATTCCGTAAACCTTGTAGCCATAATATATGGCTGTTCTTACGACAGCCCTGATGGCTGCGTTCATACCTGGAGCATCTCCTCCACTAGTTAAAATACCAATAGCCTTCATACATTACCTCCTGTTTTTTCTTTACCGTTTTACTTACCATAAATTTACCATAATAAAATATCTATCTATAATCTAATACCTTTTATAATACCTATTTTCAAAATACCACTATTTTATAATTTAAAACACATAATGGACTTTTTTAGTCCCTATATATCATTTTCCATCCCACAATATGCAAAAAAATATTGGATATTATCCATTTATTAATTATACCACACTTTTTTAAATTCATAAATAATTTTTGAGCAATATTAGACTTTTTTAGATATTTATATATATTTCTATATATTTTACAAAAAGACTTGCTAAAAGCCCTAATTTATCTTATAATATTATGGTGTTAAACTAATCAAATTAGGTTAACAAATCGCTGGATTGTAGGGAGGTGAAACAGATGTCAGAAGTTAGAGTAAGAGAAAACGAATCATTAGATAGTGCACTTAGAAGATTCAAGAGACAGTGTGCTATGTCTGGCATAATGTCAGAAGTTAGAAAAAGAGAACACTATGACAAGCCTAGTGTTAAGCGTAAGAAAAAGGCAGAAGCTGCTAGAAGAAAAAACGCTAAAAGATAGTTAATTAAAAAGAGGTGAAAGGGAATGTCCCTTAAAGAAAAACTGCAGGAAGACTTAAAGTCTTCTATGAAAAACAAGGATACAATCAAGAAATCTGTTGTTACACTTATCAGGGCTGCAATCAAGCAGCATGAAGTTGATAACCGTGTTGAGCTGGCTGACGATGCTATCATCGATATCATTTCAAAGCAGCTTAAGCAAAGAAAAGATTCACTTGCTGAATTTGAGAAGGCTAACAGGGATGATTTGATTGAAGAAACAAAGTCTGAAATACAAGTTTTAGAAGGATACCTACCTCAACAATTAAGCGAAGAAGAACTTGAAAAAATCGTAATCGAAACTATAGCTGAAGTTGGTGCTACATCAATGAAGGATATGGGCAAGATTATGGCCACTATCAAGCCTAAGACTGCTGGACGTGCGGACGGCAGAAAAATAAACGAACTTGTTAAGAAGAATTTGTAAAAACTTAGTGTAAGCTAACTAAAAGACTATGCATCTAGTATGTATAGTCTTTTTTGCGTCTATAAAAGGTCTTATTTACTGTCTTCTTCCTTCTGTAAAAGATATTATTTATACTGTCCCCCTTATTCCTATAAAGCATCCTATAGACAAGTTTTTCTAAACCCATAAATTTTACACTTTCCAATATAATTTAAATTGAAATAGTTTTCCTTACTTGGTATAATTATATTAACATCAAAATTATTATATCAAAGTTTTGAACTTATTATTTTATGAATTGGAGGAATTATACATTGTCTAGAGAAAAATTCACAAATGATTTTAATTACGATGCAAATGAAGGTCTAGATAAGAAAAAGAAGCTTATCTTTATAGTAGGTGGTTTGGTTATTTTGGCCTTAATCGTGATTGGTGGCATCTTTGCCAAGGGTAAGATGGAAATATCTTCCCTAAATAAAAAAGCTGAAAACTTTCTAGAGATCAAGGACTATGAAGAGGCAGCAAAAATTTATTCTGACCTCTACGCAAAGACTGGTGATGTGGAATACAAGTCCAAGAAAAACCAGATGGATATAATGGCTGAAACCAAGACTAATATGGATGAAGCCAAGAACCTGGAACAACAGGGTGAATATGTAAAGGCAATAGCCCTATACAAGCAAATCCCTGCAGAAGATAAGGACAACTACAAGAAGGCTAGTGACAGGATTAACTCACTAAAGTCTGATGTTGTAAAGAAGGCCAGTGCTTTTATAGATTCTGGTAATACTGCTTCTGCCTCTTCCCTACTGTCTGAATATCTAGGACTGGTTCCTGATGACAAGTCAGCCAGCGACCTTTACAAGAAAGTATCTGGCAAGACTGATGCTGAAGTAAAACAGGTTATAACCAGGGAAGTAACAAGCCAGCCTTCATCTAACCTAAGTGCCGCAAATGCTACTGCTAATTCTATAAGAAATAGCTACCAATATGTAACAGCCGGTGAAGCCAACGTAAGGAGTGGTCCTAGCAAGTCATCTTCTTCTGTCAGAGTCTTATACAAGGGTGAGGAAGTATATGTATATGATACTTATGTAGAATCTGCAAGCAGGATTTGGTGTAAGATTGACGGTGGTTGGATTTCTTACAATACCCTAAATGGAAACTTCCGTTAAGACACTGCTTAAGTATTATTAATACTGCTTAAGTGCTAATAATATGCCTTATATATAACAATTATAATGATTCATAGCTCCTTCTTATTTTTTAGATGTGTTTGCAACTCTATTTTATCAGAAAGCTATGAATCTTTTTTTGTACTTTGATTATAAATTGTTGTATTTTGATTATAAGTTTAAGAGAAATAAAAATAGGCTGTGCCCAGCCTATTTTTATTAAACAATTTATATGTGTTGATATGGAAGCTAAAGATTGATTAAATCTTTAATTTTGATACGATAATCAGTATCAAGTAACCTTAGTTTACCATAGCTTTTTATAAAAATCAAGTAGATTTTGCAATTTTTTTTAGATATTTTTCTATAGACCAAACCTCTATTCTGGTGTGGTATTCACCGTTTTCACCACAGGGGTCTATAGACTTATTAGATTTAAGTTCTTCTACCAGGTCTTTATCCAAGATCCTACCCTCTAGTGATTCATCCAGGAAAGTTTTATTGACCTTGACTATCCTTGCCTCAAGACCGGTATTTAAAAATTCCTCTAGGACGGCCTCCCTGCTCTCGCCCTCCAAGGGATGTATACAAGTTATACCAGCCTCCTTGCACCTGGCCCTATTCCAGTCTAGGTGGTCTTGAATATCTATATCACCAAAGACACAGGCTTGAGCCCCTAGTTCCTTGCTGGCCTTTAGAGCTCCTTCAAAAAGGTCCTCATAGTCTTCTAGGCCTGCCTCTGTAAACAGGACCTGACAATCCAATATCTGACCAATATCTTCAAAATATTTCCTAGCCAGATTATGGGTCCAGGACATGTCTTCGCCCTTTTTTGTAGAAACAATTAGGGCAACTAAGTCGTTGCCCTGGTCTAACATCCTCTTTATTGCTAGGGTGGAATCTTTACCACCGCTAAATGACGCTGAAAATTTCATATATCCGTACCTACTAAATATTTTCTATCTGCCAATCTATAGGCTCTTGTTCCATAGATTCCAGTATTTGGTTTACCCTGGCAAAGTGGCCGCATCCGAAGAAGCCCCTATGTGCCGAAAGTGGACTTGGGTGGGGTGCCTCTAGTATGTAGTGCCTGTCCACATCTATCAACTTCTTTTTGGACCTGGCATTTGACCCCCATAGGACAAATATTACAGGTTCTTTCCTTTTGTTTAGATAGGAAATCACATTATCTGTGAAGGTCTCCCAACCCATACCCTTGTGTGAATTTGCCTGGTGGGCCCTTACAGTCAAGGCCGTATTGAGTAGGAGGACTCCCTGTTTGGCCCATGGTACCAGGTAGCCATTGTTTGGTATATAGAGCCCCAGTTCCTCTCTCAGTTCCTTGTACATATTCAAGAGGGATGGAGGTGTCTTTATACCCGGTTTTACAGAAAAGGCCAGACCATGAGCCTGTCCATCATCGTGGTAGGGGTCCTGGCCCAATATCAAGACCTTTGTACCCTTGTAGGATGTATATTTTAAGGCATTAAATATATCGTACATATCAGGAAAAACCTGCTGACTCCTATATTCTGACTTTAAAAATTCCCTTAGCTTTAAGTAATATTCTTTTTTAAATTCATCAACTAAGACCTGGTCCCAGTCATTGCCTATATTTACCATAAGATCCTCCTGGTTTCTAATTTAACTCCTATAAGCTAAAAACTGCTTATTCTATTCCTATTATCTTCCCTCTACCCATAAAATTTATAGGTTTATATACTTTTCTTATTTCACAATTACATCCTTGTCTGCCTGGCTATCATCATCACTGACTATCTTTATATTTATCTTGTGGGGCAGGCAGACTATACTCTGTCCAGGCTTATTGATAAAGCCAGTATGGATACATACCTTGTCCGGGCAGTTGGCCTTTGTCATTTCAACCCCCTTGTCGTGGATATGTATCTTGTTTATCCTCCCGTTTTTTTCCTTTATATCTATCTTTTGGTCCTTGTCTAGTGGGTAGGTATTGTAGAGTTTATTTTCTACATAGACCTCTACCCTGGCCCCCTGGCCTGAATTTAAATATTTATTTATTAGAACCCCTTGGACAATTAATATGCCTACTATTGCAAAAAGGATAATATCTCTCTTCTTCATTTCTTCTCCTAATTCTATTCATATACTTTAAAATATGTTATAATACATATTGTGCTATATTGATTATAACATAAATGGAGGTAAAAATGAAAAAATCAAATCTTAAGATACTTGCATCAATAATAATTTTCTTTATTATTGGTCTTATATTTTATTTTACAGTTATAGATAAGGTAGGTACTTTCTCTACTACTAACTACTATCTAGATACGGTAAACCAAATCAATGTTATTAATACAAGAAAGTCCAAGGCAGACAAGGTCCTTCCTGGTTCTGACAAGATAGTCTTAGACATACATAACAAGATGAGCTCCCAGATGGCTAGCAGTGAAGTTTCTAAGATCAATCAAAATGCTGGTATCAAGCCTGTCAAGGTTTCAGATGATACCTACACGGTAATCAAAAAATCCCTTGTGTATTCAAACAAGACTAAGGGAAAATTCGATATTTCAGTCGGTGCCATATCTTCTATCTGGAATATAGGTAATGATGCTGCGAGGGTTCCAGCAGACCAGGAAATTAAAAAATTACTCCCTCTAGTAAGTCATAAGGACATTGTCTTAAGTGACAAGGACAAGACAGTCTTCCTTAAAAAAGAGGGTATGAAGATAGACCTAGGTGGTATAGCCAAGGGTTATTGTGCTGATAAGCTGGCAGACTACCTTAAGGAAAATGGTGTGAAAAATGCCATTATCAACCTTGGTGGAAATATCTACGTATTTGGGCAAAATGCCAAGAAGACTGACTTCAATGTTGGTATCCAGGACCCAGCCAAGACAAATACTGAGCCACTTGGAACTGTCCAGCTAACAGATATGTCTATAGTTACATCTGGTATCTATGAAAGATTTATTGAAAAGGATGGCAAGGTCTACCACCATATGATTAACCCAGCTACTGGTTACCCATTTGAAAATAACCTAAGTAGTGTAACTATAATATCTAAAAAGTCTATAGATGGTGACGCCCTTTCTACTTCAACCTTTGGGCTAGGCCTTGAGGAGGGTATGAAGTTTATAGAGGGTCTTGAGGATGTAGATGCCATCTTTATTACAAATGACAAGAAGGTCTATACTACTAAGGGACTTAAAGACAAGTTCAAACTAGAAAATTCAAACTATAGCCTTGCTAACTAGATTAATAATTATATAAAAAATTGGGCCTAGCATGTATAAATACCTGCCAGGCCCTTAATTTTAAAAACCTCTTATCATATTGTTGAAATCATCATCGAGTATATCCCTGATACCACTGCGGATAGCCATAAGAATACCGGCTACCATAACACCAAAAACCAATATTATTGGAATATAGTTTATATTAAATAGTATCTCTTTAGACACAAAGGCAAAATCATAGTTACTCCTATAGGAACGTACACATACCGCTAATACAAACATCAGCACATAAAATACAGTTGCATATTTGAACAGTATCTTAATTTCACCATAGATCAATTTTTTGATTTGTTTTTCCGTCATTCCAGCAGTTGATAGTAATTGGAATTCTCTCTTTCTCGCCCTTAAGTTACCATGAAAACTATTGTAAGCATTTGAAAGGGCTAGTAGGACAAGTATAACTTGTATTCCCAAGTTCAACATATGCTCATTTCTTGTCTGTTCTCTCTTGGAAGCTTGATTTAGTATCTCATTTGTCGTTGAGTGATCACTCTTAGCTATATATGAGGATATTATCTTTTCACAAGAATCAGACACCCTCGCTAAATTTTTCTTTATTTTCATTTTTATGATATAGCTATTCGTCGGATCACCACTATCTTGTCCATACTTTTCTACAAAACTTTCTAAATTTTCCATCCTGGTAAATAGATAAATACCCCTAGCTTCCTGCCCCTTAAGATCAAATGGAAATTTATCTATATACCCATCTACATGAACAGACATTGGCTTTCCATCTATATTATAGCGAAGGACAAGGTCTTTTTCATCATTATTTGTCAACTTAATATAGTTTCTAAATGAATATGGTGTTTTATTATTATCAGGTGTCCTATTTAACAAGATATAATTCAAACCCTTATCCAATTTGTTCATAGAAACAACTTTATCAAAGTCTTTACCATGCAAGCCTATAATATTAACATACAAATTATCTTTTTCCTTGCCACCTATTTCAAAGGCCTTTTTCAAGTCTTCTGATTCAAATCCCTTATTGTCTTCTAAGTAAAATTTAAAACTCTTATCCCAATAGATGTGTAAATCATCAAACCCCTTTAGTCCATGTATTTCTTTTAGTAAACCCTTACTTAAATTAGTATTAGTTAAGATATTTGATTTGAAATTGTATGGATTTTTATACTTTCCATAAGTCTCATCAATAGTCCTATATGACTGAGATACTAAAACAAGTGTCATGACCATTGCTGACAATAATATAGCTAAAATAATAGTCCTATAGGTAGACTCATAGGCCTTAAAATAGTCTCTTGCCAAAGTCTTTTCTAGCTTACCAGATATTTTTGATTTACCATATTTTATTTTCATCCCTGTTATTTCCGTTAGTCCTTCAATCACATTGAGTCTGGCACTTTTTCTAGCAGGAACGATTGCAGACAAATAGACAGTTAAGAAGGCAAAAAATAATATTATACAAACCGTTGAAAATGATGGGTGTATTATATGAAATTCTGTTGCCCTCATATTTTCACCTATTATGGACGACATATTTTTATAGCTAATATAGTTGTTGAACCACATCAAATAAAACAATAAGTTTGCAGTTAAATATGACACTAGTGTACCAGCAAAAATTGGAGCTAAACCAATCTTTATAGCCTTGAACCTTATCATCTTTTTAATTTGTTTTTCCGTCATGCCTACGCTCTTTAGTAGGGCTAATTCTTTTATATCCCTGTTATTCCATACATTAAAAGCCCCATATATCATTACTGCAAATAATAATACCAGCACCAGACAGGCACCATAGGACTCAATCAGATCTGCAATCACGTGTTTTGGTGGAATCAAGCCTGATGGATAAATCATCTTATATTCTAAGATATCTCTATTAAAGTACAATCTTCCTGTTTCTAGAGCTTTATCGTAATTTATTTTAAACTCATCAAACATTTTTTTCGTCAACGTATAGGTATCTCTTGGTTTCTTATACCATACATAGGCCTCTATACCGTCTGTATTTTTTAATAGGTTCTCTTTATTGCTTTCATCCAGGACACCTATCAAGGCACTTTCTTCAAAACTTTTTGCGTAGTCATTATATTCTCCAACAATAGTATATTCTTTGCCCTTTACTTTGAGTTTTGAACCTAGCTTATACTTCTTGTATTTTTGTAAAAAACGCCTTGGTACAATCAACTCATCACTTGAATTCGGCCTTTTTCCAGATAGAATTTCATAACCTTCTAAATCCTTGTAGTAGGCCCCCTTTTCTATTATAGTTGCATCCAAATCTGTTGAAATTAATTTGTCAAATGAAACCCTCTTTATTTCATCATTATCCATAATTGACTTGAGCATATTTCCATCTATCTGTGTAAAGGAAACATTGTAATCACCAACAGTAGAAAGTATCAGATTGTATTGGTCTGCTTTAATCGTTCCAATAACAAATATAATCGTGCCTAGTAAAACTACAGCCAAAAAAATTGATAATCTAGTTGCAAGCGTATCTTTTTTATTATTTTTTATTTGAGAGTTCAAGAGTTCATTAGTGATTTTCATAGGATCACCCCTCAATCCTATTTAACTTACCGTCAACCATCTTATATACCCTATCGCATGAATTGGCTACTTTTTCATCATGTGTAATAATTATAATGGTTGATTTAAAACGCTTATTCACAAGTCTAAATAAGGAAGATATCTCTTCAGAATTTTTCCTGTCTAAGTTTCCCGTTGGTTCATCGGCTAAAATAATGGCTGGCCTTGTTATAAGGCTTCTTGCAATAGCCACCCTCTGTTGTTCTCCTCCAGATAGCTGTTTGGGAAAGCGATCAAGTTTTTCTTCTATGCCTAAAGTTCTTATAATCTCATCAAAATACTTTTTGTCTTCCCTTTTATTATCCAGAAGTAAGGGCAAGAGTATATTTTTTCTGACACTAATATTAGGTATAAGGTTAAAAAATTGATATATTACACCTATATTCCTCCTACGAAAAATTGTCAACTCTTCCTTACCTAGTTTGGTTATATCCATATCCTGTATATAAATTTCCCCACTAGTAGGTTTATCTACACCTGCTAATAAATGTAGTAAGGTTGATTTCCCAGAACCACTATCACCTATTATTGCTATTAAAGCCCCTTTTTCTAGTTCAAAGTTCACCTCTGAAAGAGCTCTAACCTCCACTCCTGAATCATATGTCTTTGTCAAATTTACAGTTTTTACAATACTCATATAAAACCCTCCCTTCTTTAAGCCTAGAATATCACGCTTATATGACTAGAAAGTGACTAGACAAAAAAAATGAAAAAGGGAGTGATCGTAACTTATTTCTTAAGATTAAATATAAAACCTGAATTCAAAATAGTTAGAAGTCTTTCCCCTCGTGTAGATAAGCTCTCCATTTTGCTTTTCTACTATTGTTTTTGCCATAGGTAGACCTATCCCGTAGCCTTTAGAATTTTGATTTTCCTTGTAAAATCTTTTGTAGACCTTCTTAAGAACCTCATCAGGTATCCCTTGACTATAGTCCTCTACTATTATGCTCTTGTATATATTAGTTTCTTTCAAGATAATTCTTACACCCTCTTTTGGAGATGATTCTATCCCGTTTTTCACAACATTATAAATAGCTTCATATGTCCACTTCCTATCACATACCAGGTTGAAATTTTTCCCTATTATAGGTGTTGTAGACCCTCTATCTGCAAAAAGTATTTCCATTTCTGTAACGATTTCTCCAACCATATCTTTGATATTAACTATATCCTTTTTCATCTTAATAGTACCTGAATCTAATGCAGCCAATTTTAATAAAATATCTACCAGCTGGTGTAATCTATTAGTATTTGACCTTATATGTCCAAGATATTCTTTTTTGTTTTCTTCATCATCCTCTATCAAGTCAAGCATTAGTAAAATTCCAGTTAGGGGTGTCTTTAATTGGTGGGCAATATCCTCAGTGTATTCCCTCAAGGTTTCTTTATTTTCTTTTGCCTTGTCTGCAATTATTTTATTTTCTAGAATCACCTTTATAATTTCATCCCTTAGTTTGCCAAATTCATCATCTTCAAGTTCATACTCATCTGTATCTATATTCAAAGAATGTAATAAGGTAAATATACTATCAATCTCCTTGTTAAGTTGAGCTTTCCTACGTCTTTCACTTAAAATTAGAAGTAGAAATATAAGTGTATTAACTAATATAAACAAGAATAATGTAATTACATCTAACCTGGGACTTACAAAAAATACCCCTAATGAAAGAACCAGGTTCAAAAGGACAATAAGTAAATATGCTTTCTTAATCTTCATAATTTTTATCCTCCCACATATAGCCTATTCCCCTAACAGTCTTTATATACTTTCCATAGTTTCCTAATTTGTATCTCAGTCTTTTAATAGTCACAGTCAGTGTATTATCATTTACCTCATAGAGATCATAACCCCATACTGAATCTATAATCCTCTTCCTGATAACATTAGCCCCCCTGTTTTCCAAAAGAATCTCCAAAACTGAGAATTCCTGTTTACTAAGTTCTAAATTATCACCACTCAAGTATGCAGTCATCGACTTTAGATTCAAATTCAAATCACCAAATACTATATCTCTACTTTTTGTATTCTTCCTCCTAAATATATTGTCTATTCTGGCCTTTAATATTGGTAAAGAAAATGGCTTTGTTATATATTCATCTGCACCAAATTCAAAACCCCTCAATATATTTTCATCTGTATTTTTTACTGTAAGCATAATTACAGGTATATTCGAAAATTCTCTTAACCATTTTAGGTAGTCAAAGCCTGAACCATCTGGAAAATTCACATCTAGTATTAACAAGTCAAATTCATTAAAATCTATTTTTTCCGTCACAGTCAAATTTCCAAAAACTTCGGTCTCCATGTCATACCGTTTTAAAAAAGTCTGAACTGCAAAAGATATTGTATTATCATCTTCAATCATAGCTATCTTCATAAACTCACCCCTTATATAAGTCTACAAAACAAGGGAGAATGAATTACTTGTTCACCCTCCCTTATCAACATCAATTTTTAAAATTATCTAATTAGACTCTAGCCTTATAGTTACAGCAAACTAAGCCTTCATAACACTTCCAAGTATACCATTTATATACTTGTAGGCATCATCGTCACAATACTTCTTTGCAATGTTTACCGCCTCATCACAGGCAACAGCCTCTGGTATAGTAAACATAAATTTGATCTCAGCAACAGCCAATCTTAGGATGGCAACGTCAACTGCAGGCATTGTATCTGTAGTCCAGTTTCTTGCATATTCATTTATATAGGCATCAATGGCACCAATATTTTCTTCAACAGCCCTGGCTGCATCCATCAAATATGAGGAATCCAATATGACCTCCCTATAAGAATCCAGCATATCTATTTCCTTGCCACCATGTGACTTGTGAATTTCTATAGCATCATCTTCTACTGAATCTAAAAAGCTGTCTAGGTCTTGGCTTATACCCTCCCAGCCCGCATTTGATACTGCCCTGCTGTAGAGATACTTCATAAATATTTCCCTAGAAACCTTCCTCTGCATTATTAAATTATTAGCTCTAGTCATTTTCTTTCTTTTCTGCCTTTTCTTTTTTTATCACTAGGCTACCAACATGGACATTAACCTTTTCAACCTTAAGACCTGCCATAGTTTCAACTGCATTTACTATGCTTTCCTGAACCTTGACAGATACATCTGGTATTACCTGACCATATTTAACTGCTATATCTATGTCTATTATAGCCTTGTCATCCTCTACGCTTACCTTTATTCCGTGGTTTCTGAATAGCTTATCTGTGAATGAAGTAGACTTGTCTATTCCGTCTATTTCTAGTGCTGCAAAACCAGCTATTGTCTGTATAACATCATTTGAAATCTTTATCTGACCTAAATTTTCCATAGTGCACCTCCATGATTATTCACTATTATCTTATGCTACAATCATACCAAAATATACTTATTTTTGCAAATTATTTTTCCTTTATAAGACCCGATCTGTAGGCTGCTAGAAGGTCTTTAAGGTCCTCTACCATCTCCAACAACTGTCGGCCATCATTTGTATCCTTTATCATCCTCCTCTTGGCCTTGTGTTCTACCAATACTGTAGATGATATAATATCCCTTTCATTTTTAACTGCATCTTCTTTTGATGTAAAAGGCTCATGGGCTACTAGCTGAAGGGTCCTTGAATTGTATATTAGGGTATAACCCGCCATACCAGTCTTGCTCTGGTAGGCCTTGGAGAAACCACCATCTATTACCAGGACCTTACCCTGGGCCTTGACTGGACTCTCACCCTTCTTGTACTTAACCGGCACGTGACCATTTATAATGTGGTCTTCTTCAAAGTCCATATCGAACTCGTCAAAGATCTTCTTTAATATAGTCATGTCCTCTCTCAGGTTAAAGTATGGGTTCTTGTTCTCTTTATGTGTTGCCTTATCTTCTATAAAGTACCTCTCATAGGTAGTCATATCATCCTTACCAAATAGGGAAGAACACTTGCCTGTCCATAGGTACCAGAACATATCCAGACCATAGGACCTCTTTTCTTTATCTTCCTCATAGTAGGCCTCCCTAACCAGGGATTCCATCTTATCTAACAAAGCCTTGCCCGAATACCTCTGTCCCTTTAATTCCATGGACATAAAGCTTCCATCATCATTAAGTGGTAGGCCACCATGGATTAGGAGGTTTCCGTTGTACTTAAGGTAGATGCTTCCCTTAGAGAATAGGAAGTTTACGTGTTTTTGGAGCTTGTCACTCGACATAAAGGCATCGACTAGCTTGTCGATTATCTCCCCTTCTTCCTCTGTCAGCTTATAAGGGTCCTTAGGGTCTATCGTTGGGAAGTTTGTATCCTTAAGTGGGTAGGTCTTGCCCTTGATTACTATAGTTCCCTTGTCGTAGTCAACCTTGTCTAAAAGCAAGCGGTGGCTCATTTCATATTCTGGCCTTCTGTTGATAATAGCCCCTTCTAGCTTGAACTGGATCACACTGATAGCCTTGTGGATCTTGGCTATCATGGTAATTTCCCTCATATTTGTATTATCACGGTCAACCTTAGGCTGGAATTCACTACATGGGTCATGCCTGTAGGTATTTATGGCAAAACTGGCCAAGGGCAGAAGGTTTATCCCATATATATCCTCTATAATATCCAGGTTATCGTACCTGGAAGATATTCTCAAGGCATTGGCTATACAAGTCTTTTCTCCTGCTGCTGCCCCCATCCAAAGTATATCGTGGTTACCCCACTGGATATCAACACTATGGTGGCCCATTAGCCTTTCTATAATCAGGTCTGGCCTTGGCCCCCTGTCGTAGATATCACCAACTATGTGCAACCTGTCAACTACCAGCTTTTGTATTACCTTGGCCAATGCTCCTATAAAGTCCTCTGACTGGCCCAGTCTGATTATAGATTCTACCAGGGATATATAGTACTCTTCCTTGTGCTCGCTCTTCCTATGCTCATGCATCAACTCTTCTATGACATAGGCATAGTCTTTTGGTAGGAGCTTTCTCACCTTGGACCTGGTATACTTACTAGAGCAATACTTGCATAATTCTACCAACCTGTAAATAGATATCCTATAGAAGTCTTCCATATTTGCCTCGGTCTTTTTTACCATCTCCATCTTGCTAAATGGATAGTAGACCAAGGTAGCCAAGGACCTTTTTTCTGAGTCCCTCATGGTATTGGTAAAGAGTTCATCTATCTTTCTCCTAACCACACCTGACCCATTTTTCAATACATGAATAAAGGGTTCATGCTCCCCATGTATGTCTGATAAAAAATGCTCTGTCCCCTTTGGTAGGTTCAATATTGCTTCTAAATTGATTATTTCCGTACTTGCTTCAGATATTGTCTTATACTGGTTGGACATTAGCTTCAAATACTTGAACTTTAAATCCTTGTCATCAACAGCTAAATTATCTCTCATATCTACCTCCAAAACACCCGTCTGGTTTACCTACTTGTTTTCAGCCTTTTCCTGGTCACTTGATATATAGGCCCTAATCTCTTCAACCACATTTCCATCTACAAATTGAATGGCCTGTCTAATCGCATTCTTAATTGCCCTGGCATCAGAACTACCATGGGCCTTTATTAGGCCTCCTTCTACCCCTAAAAATGGCGCTCCCCCATGTGATGAATAGTCAAGAGAGTCCTTTAGCCCCCTTAGGCTGTCCTTCATCAGTAGGGCTCCTATCTTTGACTTGGTAGAAGACATGATAGATTCCTTTATCTTCTTGAAAAGTGATAGTACTGTTCCCTCCAGGGTTTTTACTATGATATTACCTATAAAGCCGTCGCATACGACTACATCACAAACTCCGTTAAGTATTTCCCTAGTCTCCATATTACCTATAAAGTTCATATCATCCCTGTCCTTTAGTAGGTCAAAAGCTGTCTTTACCAGGTCGTTACCCTTGCCTTCTTCTGTGCCTATATTGGCCAGGGCTACCCTAGGTTTTTCTATATTCATAACCCTCTTTGCATAGATATTAGTCATGGCTGCAAAGTCAAGCAACTGCTGGGCATCACAGTCCACATTGGCACCTGTATCAGATAGAAGGCTGACACCCCCATCCATAGTAGGTATAGCCGTACAAATACAAGGCCTGCTAATCCCCTTAATCCTCTTTATTACAAAGACGCCACCACTTAGAAGGGCCCCTGTACTACCAGCTGATACCATAGCATCAGCCTCCTTATTTTTAACCATATTAAGGGCAACTACCATAGAAGAGTCCGTCTTTCTCCTGATAGCGACCACTGGCTTTTCATCATTTGTGATGACCTGACTGGTATGTACTATTTCTATCTTTGTCTTATCGCAGTCATACTTGGACAATTCTGCTTTTAGCTGGTCCTTGTCCCCTGTTATTACTATATCTACACCGTATTCCTTGACGGCCATGCAGGCTCCCTCTACAGGGGCCATAGGTGCATTGTCCCCGCCCATTCCATCTATAACTATCTTCATATTTAACCTCCATTAAAAAGCTACTATTTAGATTATACCATATTTTTGAACGTAAAAATAGCGTAAGCAAAAAGCTTACGCTACCTAAAAATCTTATTCCGTTTTCTAAAATCTAATTAGTCAACTGATACTACTTCTTTACCATCGTATGATCCACAGCTTAGACAAACTCTGTGTGGTAACTTTGGTTCGTGACACTGTGGACACTCAACAAAACCAGTAGGAACCATCTTTGAATTAGACGCTCTTCTCATTTTAGTTTTAGATTTAGATGTTCTACGCTTTGGTACTGCCATGAAGACACCTCCTTACTCTATTTTAACAATTCTTTTAATTTAGCAAATCTAGGATCAATGTCATCGTCGCCCATGGAGTCTTCACATACACAGTCTTGGGTATTCAAGTCTACCCCACAGCCCGAACATATTCCTTTGCAATCTTCGCTACACAACACTTTTTGAGGCATGTTATAAGTCAGAGTACTGTCTACAAGTTTCAAGAGGTCAACCTCTGTCCCTTCTAGAGGAAATATATCTACATCTTCATAACTATCCTCGTCATACTTCTCTTTCATTAGGTATGCATCTATCTCATAAGCTACCGGAACCTCAAGGTCTTTTAAACATCTCGAGCAGGCTCCCTTATAACCAAAGTTAACCTTAGCCTTCAGTAAAAAATTCCTGCCAGCCCTGGATATCCTACCAGTTAGATGCAGGGGTGATATCAAATTATAATCTACACCATAATATCTAATCGACTCTACATTTTCACAAAAATCAAAGTCTACACTTTCTCTCTCCTTATTGGTTAGAGAGTCTATATTTAGCTTCATAAATTTATCACCTCTAAAACATTACTTGTCTATTATACATATTTGAGTCTTATTTGTCAAGCATTTTTAACGATTAGATAGCCTTAAAGTATCTCTTGCTATCATCAATTCTTCGTTTGTTGGTATCAATAATACCTTTACTCTTGAATCATCTGCAGAGATTATCCTATCCTTACCTCTTACATCGTTCTTTTCAGGATCCAGCTTGATTCCCATGAAGTCCATGTCAGCACAGATCATTTCTCTCATGCCTATACCATTCTCTCCAAGACCAGCAGTAAATACTATAGCATCTACCCCATTCATCTCGGCAGCATAAGCTCCTATATACTTCTTAACCCTCTGAGCATATGCATCCAGGGCATTTATAGCCAGCTGGTTTCCTTCAGCTGCTGCATCTTCTATGTCTCTGAAGTCTGAAGATATACCTGTCATACCGTATACTCCTGACTCCTTGTTCATTAGCTTGTCAACACCATCAGCATCAAGACCTTCCTTCTTCATTACGAAAGGTATTATAGCTGGGTCTATGTCACCACATCTTGTTCCCATTATTAGACCTTCTAGTGGAGTTAGGCCCATTGAAGTATCTACTGACTTTCCTCCGTCCACTGCAGTTATAGATGCACCATTACCAAGGTGGCAAGTGATGATCTTTAGGTCTTCCGGCTTCTTACCTAGCATTTCTGCAGCCTTCTGTGATACGTATAGGTGGGAAGTTCCGTGGAAACCGTACCTTCTTACACCGTGCTTCTTATATAATTCATGAGGCAAACCATACATAAAAGATTTTTCTGGCATTGTCTGGTGGAAGGCTGTATCAAATACACCTACCATTGGTACATCAGGAAGTATAGCCTTACAAGCTTCTACGCCCATTAAGTTGGCTGGGTTGTGTAGGGGAGCAAGGTCACTACAATCCTTGATTGCAGCTATTACTTCATCAGTCAATACTGCAGAAGAAGCGAACTTTTCACCACCGTGAACTATCCTGTGTCCAACAGCATCTATTTCCTTCATTTCCTTTACAGCTCCTACAGCTGGATCTGCTACAGCACTTAAGACATGGCCAATAGCATCCTTATGGTCCTTCATTGGTTGCTCAACAAGATGCTTGCCATCTAGACCTTCCTTTTCATGCTTAAGGATTGAGCCTTCTATTCCTATTCTTTCAACCAACCCCTTGCAAAGAACTGCTTCATTTTCCATATCTATTAACTGATACTTTAATGATGAACTACCACAATTTAATACTAAAACTTTCATTTAATTACATTCCTCCACTTAACCTTAATTATTTTACCTCTGTTAATATACCACTTTTTTTAGAAAAAGTACATATACTTCTTAAAAAACAAACTTAAAAAATCTACTTGAATCAAAAATTAAACTTTGTGTCAAAAAAATCTGCCTGGCCCCTTGCTAGCAGGTCCGGATTCTTGGCATGGTACTTTTGATAATAGATAGCGGATGTCCTCAAGTCTATATCCAAAAGCCGCCTGTATAAGGCATTCTCCCTATATTGGTCGCTATCCAGGGCCTTGGCTGGACTAGTCACTATCTCTATACCTGACCTTTCTTTTGCCATCCTAAGTATATCCCTACCCCTTTCAGTCATGCCTAAAACCCTAATATATGGCAGGCTTTTAACCAGCTTTACCTGGTCCAGGTCTGACCTCCTAATACCAAGCAGGATATTGTAGAGGGCCCTTCTTAACTTTGCCCTAGTATGTGACTTATTGGTCAAGCTTTCTAAAGTATCTTCCATACTGGCAGATGTCAGGACTACTTTTTCTATGGACTTGTCCAGGCCACCATTGACTTCAAAGTACCCGTCCAGCTTACCCTTGTCCCTGGCCACTATATATGATATCTCCTGGAAGAATGATTCTTCCCCCATTAGACCTATCCCCTGGTTACCTAAATCCTGGATTATGTCAAGGACAGACTTGTCCAGGGCCATACCCAGACTTTGGTCTAATCCTCTAAACCCTAGATTATCGAGTCCAGCCGACTCCTGGCCAGGTTTTATTTCCATAGTCGACCCTAGGAGGGCCTTTCTTATGGCACTCGCTGACGGCAGGTCTCCACCCAGGTCCTCACTATTATAGGAAGACCCCTTCCTCCTTATAGTAACTGGCTCCATAGGTGACCCCAGCCTTCTGGCCTCTTTAAGGTACTCCAGACCCAGGATGTTATTGGACTCTGCCAGGATATTGCCCAGGTCAAAGTCCTTAAAACCTTCCTTAATTGCCTCTTCTCTTGCCCTGGCATAGGAAAGGCTACCCTTCATTAGGTCCCTAGCCCTCTGGTCTATCCAGTCAGCCTGGTCATATATAAAGCTAGCCAGACTAGTAAGCCTGTCTATATTACCATCTTCTGAACCAAAACAAAAAGAATCTACACAGTCCAATGAATTTAGACTGAGTAGACCCCCTCTAGCAAATATTTCAGCAGTTTGTCCGGCAAAGATACTTGGTATTTCAATTACCAAGTCCACACCCTTATCTAGAGCCATCTGGGCCCTGGCATACTTATCCACTAGGGCAGGACCTCCCCTTTGAACAAAATTACCACTCATGGCTACCACAAGGTGGCTACAAGAGGATATCCTCTTAAATTCCTCTATCTGGTAACTATGTCCCTTGTGAAAGGGGTTATATTCCGCTATTATTCCACCAATCTTCATATGCCTATAGCTGGGACTTACCCTTCCTAACTTCAGATAGGATTTCTACTAAAGTAGCTTCTACACTCTCTAACTGTTCTATAGAGTAGTTTCTAGCCCCTGTTCTCAAGTCTCTAGAGTAGTCTGTAGCTTCCTTTATCATCTTTTCAGACCTAGCCTTGGCATCCTTGTTTATCTTGCTCTCAGATACAAGTTCCTCAGCCCTGATAGTAGCTTCCTTCATCATGCTTTCAATTTCTGAATCAACCTGTTTGTTTTTTATTATTATTTCGTCGTTACATTCTCTTATCTTTTGTTCTCTTTCCCTCTTGGCTTCTTCTCTTAGGAAGTCTGCATCATTCCTAGCAGATTCAAGGATAGAATCCTGCTCCTTTATAATCTTTAGGGCAGTATCAAGTTCATATGGTAGGGCCCCCTTTAGCTCGTCTATCAGGTCTAACATTTCATCCCTGTCAACTCCTACCTTCTTTGATAGCGGGAAGCCACTAGCCTGGTTAAGCATCTCTTCCATATCAGCAATTATTTGCATAATCTTAATATCTTCGTTCATATTTATCCTCCAATTTACATACTATATTATTTTTTTCCTTTTAACTTTTCGATTACACATCTTGGTACCAGGTTACTCACATCAGCGTCAAAGTGAAGAACCTCTTTTATAAGTGATGAACTGATAAAAGAATATGTCTTGCTGGTTGGCAAGATAACTGTCTCCAATTTATCATTTAACTCCTTGTTCATGTGGGCCATCTGTAATTCATATTCCATATCTGCTATGGTCCTAACCCCCCTGACAAGTACACTTATATCATTTTTCTTGCAATAATCTATCAAAAGACCATCAAAACTGATAACACTTACATTGTCCAGGTGCTTGATTGATTCCTTAATCAAGTCCATCCTCTCTTCCATAGAAAAGAGGGTATTCTTGTTAGGATTTATCAGCAATCCCACCTGCAAGTGCTCGAACATCTTGGCAGCCCTTTCAATTATATCTATATGACCATTGGTAATAGGATCAAAAGTTCCTGCAAATATGGCCTTAACATCCTTACTCATCCTCATCCTCCAAACAGTAGAAAGTCAACATGGTGATCCCATACTTCTTTTCCTTGAAAACCTCTAGTCCCTCTAGGGGTTCTATAGGTCTATTGGCATCATGTTCTACTATGACTATTCCATCCTTTTTCAATATCTCCCTGGTCCTTATGGTTTCAAGTACCTCTTCAAAAAGGCCCTTATAGTAGGGAGGGTCCACAAAAATTAAATCAAACTTTTGCTTCCTGGTTTCCATATCTCTTAGACACTTTTTGAAATCACCACTTACCAGCTGGCTCCTATCAACCACTCTAGCCTTTTCAATATTAGACCTTATTATCTTGATACTATCGAGACTATTATCACAAAATACTGCCTGGCTGGCTCCCCTTGACAAGGCCTCAATGCCCAGGGCTCCACTACCTGCAAACAGGTCAAGAACCTGACTATCGTAAACCCGGTCCTGTATTATGTTGAACATGGACTCCTTTACCCTGTCAGTAGTTGGTCTTACCCTGTCATCACTTGGTGTATTGAGTTTTAGCCCTCTGGCACTTCCGGATATTACTCTCACTCCTAGTCCCCCTAATAAAATCTTTACTTAAATATATTCTATCATACAATATTGTATTTAACTAGATTAATGTTCTTATTTTAGGCAAAATATTATATATACAAATATATATCTATTTTATTCAAATAAACCTTCATATAAGGACCGGTCTACACCTAATTCCCTATATGGATATATTTCCACCTATAGACTTAAACATTTCTTCTATCTTGAGCCTAAGGCCTTCATTTTCCTTTAGCCTAAGTGATGGGTCTTCTGCATAGATTTCCCTGGCCTCCTTTTGGACCAATCTCAAAATCTTCATATGTTTAAATAGGTTGGCTACCCTTAGTTCAGGTAGACCGTGTTGCCTGGTCCCAAAAAAGTCTCCTGGTCCCCTTAGTTCCAGGTCCTTTTCGGATATCTTAAAGCCATCGTTAGTCTCTTCCATTATGGCCATCCTGTGTCTACAGATTTCTGTCTTTGACCCGTATATTAGTGTACAGTAGGATTTTTCACTTCCCCTGCCTACTCGTCCCCTTAACTGGTGGAGTTGGGCCAGGCCAAATCGTTCTGCATTTTCAATAATCATCAGGCTGGCATTTGGTACATTTACGCCTACTTCTATTACTGTTGTTGAAACCAGTATATCAAGTTCATAGTTCTTAAAGGCCTCCATGACCTGGTCCTTTTCACTGGCCTTCATCTTGCCATGCAAGAGCCCTACCCTAAGGTCCTTAAAAAAGTCATATCTCAACTCATCATAGACCTCACTGGCTGACTTTAAGTCAAGGGTCTCACTCTCTTCAACTAGGGGGCAGACCACATATACCTGTCTCCCCTTTTCTATTTCAGACCTAACCTTGGACATATAGTAGGACTCTCTTTTTCTCTTCTCTATAGCCAATGTTTCTATTGGCTTCCTACCTGGTGGTAGCTCATCAATAATGGATATATCAAGGTCCCCATAGAGAATAAGGGCCAGGGTTCTCGGTATTGGTGTAGCTGTCATAACCAGGACATCAGGATTTTCTGACTTGGAAGTTAACCTCCCCCTCTGGTTAACACCAAAGCGGTGTTGTTCATCTGTAATTACCAGACCCAGGTTGGCAAAGTCAACCCTGTCCTCTATTAGGGCATGTGTTCCAATCAGGATGTCTATTTGGCCACTGGCAAGGTCTTCTAATATTTCCCTAGCCTCTTTTTTTGTTGAACTTCCGGTTAAGATCTCGACCCTAATACCAGTATTATCAAAAAATTCCTTAAAACTTTCCATATGCTGTTTGGCCAGGATTTCTGTTGGAGCCATGTAGGCCCCCTGGTAGCCATTTAGGACGCAGTTGGCCAGGGCCAGTTGGGCTACTACAGTCTTACCTGAACCCACGTCCCCCTGGACCAGCCTATTCATTATCCTATCAGATGTCATATCATCCGTTATGTCATCGTAGGCTTTTTGCTGGGCCCGAGTCAACCTAAAGGGCATATTTTCCTCTATCTTGTCCATGCCCTCATGCCTTTTGAACTTTATCCCCTTGCCTACCTTATTATTGCCCTTTACAGCAAATAGGCCTAGCTGTAGGAAGAGTAATTCTTCAAAAATGAGCCTATACATGGCTATTTTAACATTTTCCTTTTTTTCTGGGAAGTGCATATTCCTTATGGCAAAGTCAACCCCACACAAATTATACTTGTCTACTATCCACTTAGGCAGGTACTCATCTATGCTTATATCGGATGATTCGAATATATTCCTAATCATCCCCATGACTTCCTTATTGCCTACTCCAGCTGTTAGGCTGTATACAGGAACTATTATCCCAGTATTCTTGTCTATCTTATCGTATTCTATCTCACAATTATGTAGTTCGGTAAGAGGACCAAGATTCTTTTTTACACTGCCAAAGACCTTGACTATGTCACCCACCCTAAAGGTATTTCTCAGGTAGGCCTTGTTGAAAAATACCAATTTAGCCTTGCCTGTATCATCGCTGACATAGAATTCTGTAATCCTAAGCCCCCTACGATTGACTGAGTTTATCCTGTCTATCTTGACCCTTACACCAGTCTTTTCGCCTTCTTCCAGCTGGAATATCTTTTTCTGCCTACTCCTATCTTCAAACTGCCTTGGGAAATAGTAGAGGGCATCCTTGACTGTAAATATGCCCAACCTGGCCATCTTTTCTGCCTTCTTGGGACCTATTCCTTTTACAAATTGTATATTTTCGTTTAATACACTATACATGCTACCTCCATATACTAAAAGAGTATAGGTAGGACTACCTATACTCAAATATACTCTTATAACTATAACTGGTAACTTGAGGTCTACATAAATAGGGGTAAATCCCCTTAGACCTTCTTTGCCAACCTCTTATAGTTCCATATTAAAGCCTACTCTACAGATATTAGGTAGTAGTATAGAGGCTGACCTCCATAGTATAACTCTACATCCAGGTCATCAAATTCATCCTGGATATTTTCTGCAAATAGTCTTGCAGCATCCTCCTCTACATCTTCACCATAGTATAGGGTAATAATGCTTGCATCGTCATCTACCATTTCTTTGATGACATTTCTAGTAACCTCTTCAACCTGCTTACCAGAAGATATTAGGGCCTTACCAGTGATACCTATTATATCACCTTCAGCGACCTCTATACCACCCATTACAGTATCCCTTACCGCATAAGTAATCTCGCCTGACTTGATAGTTTCAAGCACAGACTCAAAGTTTTCCATATTAGCTTCCGGGTCTGCATCATGGTCAAATGTAACCATACAGCTAATTCCCTGTGGTATATTCTTAGTAGGAACTACATAAACATTTTTTTCAGATAGTTCCTTGGCCTGGTTAGCAGCCATTATTACATTGCTGTTGTTAGGCATGATAAATATGTTCTTGGCATTTATCATCTTGATTGCATTCATAAAGTCCTCTGTAGATGGGTTCATTGTCTGACCACCCTCGATAACTATATCAACACCCAACTCATCAAATATATCAGCTAGACCCCTACCCATTGTAGTAGTGATAAATCCAAAGTCTTTTTCTTCTTCATTTACAACAAAATCGTCCTCAGCTGATACCTGATCAATCTCTTCCTGTTCTTCATCAGTGATTATCTGGTTTTCATGCTGAAGTCTCATATTTTCTATCTTTATAGTCAATAATTGGCCAAACTTTAGGGCTTCTTCTAGGGCCTTACCTGGATTATTTGTATGAACGTGAACCTTTATAACACCGTCATATCCAACAACTACCAAGCTATCTCCATAGCCCATCATTATATCCCTTATAGTATCAGAATCTACTTCCTGTGATTCTAGTATAAATTCAGTACAGTAGCCAAACTTGATGTCTACATCCCTGGCACTATCACTGTGAACACCAGTAGCTGGGACTGCCTTTGTTTCTTCACTGGCACCTAATAACCTTATAGGACTTCCCTTTAAGGCACTCAACATACCTTCATATAGACATACCAAGCCCTTACCACCAGAGTCTACAACTCCAGCATCCTTAAGGTTCTTTAACAGGTCTGGTGTCCTCTCAAGAGACTTGTCAGCTTCTTCAACCAATTTTTCCATAAATTCAACAAAGCCCTTGGCCTTCTTGGAGTTCTTTACAGCAAAGTCACTTGACTCTCTTACAACAGTTAGGATTGTACCTTCTATAGGCTTGATTACGGCCTTGTAGGCAGTATCAGAACCTGACTTAAGAGCCTTGGCAAAATCATCAACACTTAGGTCATTTTTTCCTTCTATAGACTTTGATATACCCCTTATAATCTGTGACAGGATAACACCTGAGTTACCCCTGGCTCCCATCAATGACCCCTTAGATAGGGCCTTGCCCAGGTCAGTTATAGAATCAGACTTTATAGTCTTCAACTCCTTTATAGCAGAAGCTATTGTAAGCGACATATTGGTACCTGTATCTCCGTCTGGAACTGGGAATACATTTAGTTTGTCTATTAGATCCTTGTTATTCTGTAGATGGTTTGCACCAGAGATAAACATCTCCTTTAACAATTTACCATTAATACTTTCTATCATTTCTCTCCTCCTGATTATTTGACTCTTATTCCTTGAACACTTACAGTTACTAAGTTAACCTTTATTCCAGAATACGTCTCAACAGTGTACTTGATTCTTTCAATAATATTGTTGGCAACTGTTGTAATATTTGTACCATACTGTAGTATAACAGAAATTTCTATATCTATCTGGTTGTCGTTAATTTCTACGATATTAACACCCTTAGTGGCGTTCTCACCCTTTAAAAGTTCTACTATCCCCTTTGACTTTGATGAAAAGCCAACCAAGCCATAACTTTCTGTGGCAGCCTTATAAGTAAGCTGTGCCAATACATTTTTGTCTATTTCTATATTTCCTAATTTACTAGTTAAAATTGAACTCATGTTGACCTCCTAAATTATATATATCCTTATACACTATTATACAAAAAAATAAGCAGTAATGCAATTTTTTACTTGATTTTTTCATACCACTATGATATTATTAATTATGTTTTTAGGCTTAATATTCTAGTATTAAGGAGGTGTACTTAATGTCAAAAGTATGTAGCGTGTGCGGTAAAGGTAAAGTATCTGGTAACCAGGTATCACACTCAAATAAGCATAATAAGAGAACTTGGTCAGCTAATATAAAGAACGTGAAGACTGTTGTTGATGGATCTCCTAAGAGAGTTTCTGTTTGTACAAGATGTCTACGTTCTGGAAAAGTTGAAAGAGCATAATGACGACAAAAGATACCATAGGCTGGTATCTTTTTTTGTTGCATTAATTTAGATTTCTTCTTATTTCTAATTTATTCCTAGTCAAGATATCTATCCCCTAAGACATCATATAGGCCCCTGGTCCTTATCCTGATTTCAGGTATTACTGGCAGGGCTATAAATGATAGGGCTATAAATGGTTCTATACCACGAGGAACACCCATCTGGTGGGCCCTTTCAATCATCCTTGACAGTATTTCATTCATCCTTCCACTATCCAGGTCACTTATAAGACCCATGACTGGTAGTGGCAGGGCTCCGAATACGTGTCCATCTTCTACCAGGACATATCCGCCCCTTATTTCCTTTAACTTCTCTATAGCAAGCATCATGTCCCTGTCATTGTCACCAAGAACTATTACATTGTGGGAATCATGGGATACACTGGAAACCACTGCCCCATTTTTTATATTATAACCCATGACCTTGGCCACATGGTAGTTGCCAGTATTATGGTGTCTTTCTATTACTGCCACCTTTGATATGGTCTGACCTAAATCACAATTTTCACTATCTTGGTCCCTCTTGTTTCCTAGATCCTTATTTTCAAGTTCATAATTATCCAAGTCTACTAGTTTGGTCAATATTTCTCCTTCTATCATACCTATAGCATGACGGCTACTCTTGTAGGCCAACATTTCTTTCTTAAACCAATCAATATGGAGGCTATTAAGTAAGTCTGGGTCTACCTTACCCTTATTTCCATCATAGACCTGGTCTATAAACCTACCACCATACATAACCCTATCTATATCAACTGTCTCCATATCATTTAGGATTATTAGGTTGGCCTTTTTACCAACTCCTATCATACCTAAATGGTCTAAACCATAACACTGGGCTGGATTTAAAGTCGCCATCTTGTAGGCAGCAAGAGGGTCTAAACCAAGTCTAATAGCCTTCCTGACATTATGGCTGATATGCCCCTCTCTTTGTATATCCTCTATATGCTTGTCGTCTGTACAGAAGGTAAACCTGGATACATCGGTCTTATTGTCAACTATACCCCTAACTATAGCCTCTAGGTTCCTGGCTGCAGACCCCTCCCTAATATGGACATACATGCCATTTCTCACCTTCATCATGGCATACTTGTAGTCTGTAGACTCGTGGTCTGTTAATATACCAGCCATCGCATAGGCAGCCAGCTCCTTACCCTCTATAGAGATAGCATGGCCGTCCTTGACCCTATTTTCAAAAAGTTCTAGCTTGTCCATCATCCTAGACTCAAGGCCTATAACCGCCCTCTCATCCATAACCTCTCCCAGACCTAAAATCCTGGTCTTGTCAAGGAGGTCCCTAAGGTCTTTAGCCTCCATCAGACAACCTGTATCTTCCCCATCCTTACAAGGCACACAGGAAGGTGCCATAATATATACATCTCCACTGGCATCCTCTGTCTGGTCAAGTATATAGTCTATTCCCTTGATACCTGCCACATTTGCAGCCTCATGTGGGTCTGCTATAAAGGTTGTGGTTCCACTCAGTGATGCATAATGGACCAATTCCCTTGGGTTAGCCAATGTAGATTCAAAGTGGAGGTGGGAGTCTATAAAACCTGGGGCCACATACTTGCCATTACAATCTACTTCTTTTAGACCCTCATAGTTGCCCAAACCTACTATATACTGGTCCTTGATAGCTATATCAGCTTCCAAGACTTCTCCAGTCTGGACCATTATAAGCCTGGCATTTTTCAGTACTATATCTGATTTTTCCTCTCCAAGTGTAAATTTAGCATATTTTTTATAATCTACTATCTTCATATTAAAGACCCCCCTCCTTATAGACATTTTAAATATAGGCAGACTAGCTAATCTTTTAGGAGTAAAACTCCACCTATTATAAATATTAGGATCAAACTCAAGACACCATTTCTAACGTCACCTGTAATCTGAGTCACTATACCAACCAAAAATGGTCCCATTATAGCTGCAAATTTTCCAAATATATTATAGAAACCAAAGTATTCATTTGAATTTTCCTTTGGTATCATCTTGGCGAAATAAGACCTACTCAAGGCCTGGATTCCCCCCTGTGAACTACCTACCAGGATGGATAAGATCCAAAACTCTCTTGCTGACTTAAGGAAAAAGGCAAATATACAGATAACTATATAAACACCTATACCAGCTATTAGCATGGCTTTACCCTTAAATATTTGGGCCAACTTACCGTATATAATAGCAAAAGGAAAGGCTACAAACTGGGTAACTAGGAGGATTACTAATAGGGTAGATGAATTGATCCCTACAGTTGTCCCAAAACTGGCTGCCATCCTTATAATAGTATCAACACCATCTATATAGAAGAAGTAGGCGCATAAGAATAAAAAGGCCTTCCTATTCCTTCTTACCTTGTTAAAACTCTTTTTCAACATCATTATAGAGTCTTTTAACCTGTACTTTTCATATGGTTTACCATGTATCTGTTCTACGTTCTTTAGCATTGGTAGGGTAAATATCAACCACCACATTGTAGTTATAAAGAATGATACCTTGCTGGCTGTAATACTTGATATAGGAATTATTGACTTCTGTGCAGCCATGATTATACCCATACATATGATAAATGGTATGGTACTACCAATATAGCCAAATGCATAGCCCAGAGATGATATCATATCCATCCTCTCTTCTGTAGTTATATCAGTCAAAAAGGAATCATAAAATACGTTACTTAGGGAGAAACCAATTAGGGAAATAATATAGGTAGCCATAAGTAGCTGCCACTGGCCATAAGGTATAAAGGCCATCATTCCTGAAAAAATAATACCCATCATCGAGAAGATAGTAAAGAACTTCTTCTTTACCCCCATGTAGTCTGCCAGCCCACCCATAAAAGGCGATAGGACAGCCACAATTAAAGATGCAATTGCATTAGTATACCCCCAATATGAGGTCGCCATTTCCTTTGACAGACCTATCTGACCTACCATTGCTGTAAAATATATAGGTAGAATCGTCGTCAACATTGTCAATGTAAAGGCCGAGTTGGCCCAATCGTACAGGATCCACGATTTTTCTTTTTTTGAAATTCTTAACACATTAAACCTCCAATATCTCCACTAGTGCCCTACCGTCAGTATCCTTCATTTCTAGGCCAAGTATGGCAGCTAGGGTAGGTCCTTCATCTGTCAGTGACATCTCTTTCAAAAATACATTCTTCTTTATTCCCTTACCAGCTACTAGAAATACTGTTTCATAGTTTTCCTTGCTATAGGGATTGTATCCGTGGTTATTTATACAAAGCTTTGAGGACCTCTTTGGTGCCTCTAGGGCCTTTATCAATGGGTGGTCTTCCACCTCATCCTTAAAGAAGTAGCCAACGGCTGCCTCAAGCATAAACCTGCAAGATGGGTCAGCCCCCATATCTCTAGCATCTTCCCCACTATATACTGCCTCTATAGCCCCCTCATCTATAAGGGGTCTTATAGCATTCATCAAGTCATCATCGCTTATATCCTGACCTGCATATATATAGGCTGCCCCGTCAGCAGACTTGCATACTGCCTTGTAGCTGGCAACGAGGTTGTCCTGGGTCTTTGTGAGTAGGCCTGCCCTTTCAAAGGCCTTGTTTGGATATATGTTTGTGTGGCCGTCTATACTGCTGTGGTCTCCCAAAACAACTATGACAGAGTCCTCGTAAATTTCCTTTTCCTTTAGCTTGGCCACCAGGTCTCCCAACCTCTTATCAAGCCTGACCATGGCCTCATAGGCCTCCTTGGAATTATATCCGTACTCATGTCTTTGAGAATCCAGGTCTATATAGTGGACCATATTTATATGGGCTGGGTACCTGTCTAGGGCATACATAAATGATGCATGGGAGAAGTTGTCCAACTCAGGCTCCTTGTGTCCATTTCTCAACTTGCCAAACTTAGAGTTTAGGTCATACTGGAAATATGGACTCCCATTTACCATAGAGACCCATATCTGACTCTGCCACTTCCTGTTGGCAAATATTTCAGGCATATTGTATTTTATATCTTTAGACCCTGCTGTAACCGGCCAAAATATGGATAAAATATCATAACCCGCCTTCTTGGCATAGGACTGGAAGGTAGGAACCTTTATATCCCTGTCATACCAGAACCAGTCAGGACTCAATCTTGATGGCTGGACCCTCGTATTATTGATTACCCCATGCCTGGCTGGATATGTACCCGTTGATATTGTAGCATGGGCACAGTATGTTAAACTTGGGTAAATTGTTTTTACATTTATACAACCAGATGCCTCCTTGAAAAATTCTCCAAAGGCTGGTAATTCTTTCATCTTATCTATATCCACCCTCGATAGACCATCAAAGGATAGGACATGTAGGTATTTTTTTTCCATTGCTACTCCTTATTTATTTAAATAATGTTTGTTCAAGACAAAATATAGCTTATCTCTTTACTAAACTTATTATACAATAAATTTTATAATTTTCTAGCATCCAACGACGAAATAAATGAAATTTAAAAACAAAAATTTAGTATAATAAAAAACCATCTTGATACAATAAATACCAAAATGGTCCCCAATCTTTTTAGATTTCTTTTCGCTTTGAGGAACTTAAGTAACCCATTTCTTCCCTATATTTTGCTACGGTTCTTCTAGCTATTTCAAAACCTTCTGCCCTTAGCATATCTTCAAGTTTCTTATCGCTAAGAGGTTTTTTCTTGTTTTCATGTTCTATTATGTCTTTTAATTTATCCTTTACTACGGATATAGAGATCATGCTACCCTCTTCAGTTTCTAGCCCGCCTGAAAAAAAGCTCCTGATCTCGTATAGGCCCTTATTGGTAAGGATATACTTATCATTTACCCCCCTGCTAACTGTAGAGATATGACAGCCTACCATGTCGGCAATCCTCTGAAGGGTCATGGGCTCAAGTTGGCCTTCATACTTAAAATAGTTATATTGAACTTCAACCATGGCCTCTGCTATTGCTATTACTGTAGACTTTCTGTCTTCAACATCATTTATAATCCTCTTGGCCGAAGATAACTTTTCCCTTATATAGGCCTTAACACTTGGGTCATCAGTCGTTATATATAAGTCCCTATAGTAGTTACTAATATTCAGTTTTAACCTCTTTTCGTTGTAGGGCCTAACCACCAAATTACCAAGTTCATCTTCTTCAAGAACTACATCTGGATAGGCATAAACTATGGCATTTTTAAAGTACTTTTCTGCAGGTCTAGGCTCTAGACTCTTGATTAATTCAAGATAGTCTCTGATTTCTTCCTGCTTTTTTTTGTATTTTGATGCTAGTTGCCTGGTATTGGAATTGGCTACTAGGTTGATATTATTGACTATAATGTCTTCAAGTACATCATCGTATATACCCTCACTGTGGAGTTGGAGGATTATACATTCCTGTAGGTTTCTCGCACATATACCAGCAGGTTCCAGAGTTTGAACAAGACCTATACATTCTTCAACCAGGTCAAGATCTACCCCCAACTTGTCGGCTATATCAGACTCCTTTTCCCTCAAATAGCCATCTTCATCCAGACTATCTACCAGGTAGTCACATACCCTTCTCTTCCTATCATCTATATTCATTATTTTAATCTGACCATGTAACTCATCATATAGGCTGTCTTCATCACTTGTCATATTTTCAAAGTCATAGTCAGAACTATCTGCATATACTAGTTCATTTTTATCAAAATCATAGTTGAACTTTTCTTTTTTAAAGTATTCCTCCCAATCAATTCCATCATCTTTTATATCTACCTCTAATACCGGGTTCGACTCAGCTTCAGCCTCTATGGCCTCTTCCAACTCATACCTGCCCATATTTAGTATATTTAAAAACTGAACTATCTGGTTAGAAATATTTAAACTTTGTGTTTGTTTCTGTTGTATCGAGTTGTGTATATCCATATATTGCCTTCTTTTCAGTAAGATTTAAATGTCCTCTACGACCTGGTTCTTGCTAGGCCATAAGTACATTACTAATGATATTATACCACTAATTACCAAAACTGAATAGAAGTTTGATATCCTCGTCAACAACATTCCAGGTATAAGGAGTTTTTTTCCGTAGAAAACTCTAAACATACCTAGGAAGAGGGATTCGCTTGCTCCAACCCCTCCTGGTAGTGGTAAGGACGATACAGCTATATTCAATATGGCCTGCATCAAAATCAAGTCCATAACTGAATAACCACTAAGGCCAAAGCCCTTGTATATTACATAAGGAACTGCATATAAGAGGCTAATCTGGACCACAGTTAGTAGGGTTACCTTTAATATTAGGATTGGATTATTTCTCATATATATGGCCCCACGCTCATATTCTTCAACAGAGCTAGATATCTTCTTTTCTATTTTCTCCCTATTTTTTATTATCCTAGTCCTGTGTAGTAGGAGGCCGAAAAAGTTCAATATCTTGAAGACCAATTTTGGCCAGTATACGAGCATTATAATGCCGATTAAAAGCAGGGCATTTGTTATAAAACCAAAGGCTAAAAGAAGGGTATTAGCTAACTGTGACCCCCCTATATTAGTATTTAGTAAGACTCCTATAAGAGCATATATGACTACTACCAGCTGGTGGGTAAAAAGAATCAACATAAGGGTCAATGAAGATGAAGTCACACTAATGCCATCCTTCTTCATAAAATATACCTGGGCAGGTTGACCCCCGGATGCAGAAGGAGTTATGGAACTAAAATAGAAGCCTACAAAACCATAGCCTATACACTTAAATATGGATGTTTTTTGCTTAAGGCCCTTGACAATTAACCATATGTTTATCCCCTCAAATGAAGCATATACCAACATCATTCCTATTCCTACCAGGATATATATAGGTTTGACTGACCTAAGGGCCCTCATTATAGAGTCAACTGACTCCCCCTTCAATACCTGGGATATGGTAAAGACCATCAAGACCACCATTATTGTTATACCTATAAACTGGCTTTTTTTATTCTTTAAACCCTCCATTTTACCTCCTAAAACCTATCATGGCCTAGGGTAGGATAAATTCATACCCCTTGGCCTTCAATTCTGGTATGGCTAGCTTTAGACCTTCAATAGTATTTTTAGGTGCTCCAGCTGCTCCACCAGAATTTTCCCCTGCATCATGCAGGCATATTATACTAGTTGGACTAGTCCTATCCAACAATTTCTTCCTAATCGATTCTGGGCTTGCCTGGGCTTCCCAGTCTTCTGCCATCACATCCCAGTATATCATCTTCATCCCATACCTTTTTACGAAATAGTTAGAGAATATATTTGTATGCCCCCAAGGTGGTCTATAAAGCATCTCTTCTAGGCCCAAACCCTTCATAATCCTAAAGCTATTTTCAAAATCCCTTTTAGTATATGAATATGAGTAAAGCATGGCATTTTTATGCTGCCAAGAGTGGAGACCGACCTTGTGGCCACCTCCTAGTATCTTGTCTACAATCTGTCTGTTTTTTTGGGCATTTTCTGCCACCATAAAAAATGTGGCCTTGACTTGATTTTGGCCCAAGACTTCCAACAAGTCATGTATATATCTATCATCAGGCCCATCATCAAAGGTCAACATTATTTTATTATTTTGACCTGTAGTACTGACGACCTCCTTATTAAAAATTTTATTATAGTAGGTAGGCAGGATAGAATGAACCACAAATACCAAGACTACTATTAAAAACAAATATAAAATATACATATTTATTCCATCTCCTTACATAGACTAAAAGTTGCCCGCAAAGGCAACTTTTAATACTATATTTATATTAAAGATTAATTACAATTTGCGATTAATTACTCACTATAAATTAGCCTACTGGTAACGACCCTTTTATTCCTATTAATAAGAATATATCTTCCTTGAATCGTGGTAGATTCCTAGGCCGTAATTATGCCTACCTGCATAGCTGTACTCCTTGAAGTAGGCCCTGTTCAACTTGGCTACAAAGCTTGCCATACTTGAACGCATACCCTCTAGGGCCCTGTCATCACTTACCAGGTCAACTATGGTCTTAACACTTACATCTGGGTTCTCAGTCAGAAGAATACCGAAATTATTATCCTCTATAAATTCCACATTCCTCTGTTCATTAGGTAGGGTTGGGGCAAATGAAATTATAGGTGTATTTGAGTATATGGCTTCAAATACAGTTATTCCACCTGGCTTTGTCACTATGCAGTCTGCCCTTTCCATCAAGCTGTCTACCTGGTCTGTAAAACCTAATACTGTAATGTTTTCATACTTGCCGTGTAGGTTCTTGTATATTTCCTTATTGTTACCAGCAACTATTGTAGTATGAATCCCAGGGGCTGAATTTAAGTCCTCATAGAAGGCCTGGCTCTTAGGTAATATACCCAGGCCACCACCCATTATTAGGATTTCCTTGCCCTTCTTAAGCTCAGGCATACCTATTATATTATCACTGATCAAACGACCTGCCTTCTTGCTTTCTTGTCTATTTTTAAACTTTTCTGCCACAGGAATACCATAAACTACTATCTTATCAGGGTCAATACCCTTGTGAATCATTTCATACTTTACATCCGGACAGGCAACCAAATACTGGTCAGTTCCATCAACCAACCACTCATAGTGGCTACTTACATCTGTAATGCATGTAATCAATTCTAGGTCAGATTCATACTTTTCCTTGTAATAACCCACACCCCTAGAAATCATAGGGAAGGTAGATATTACCAGGTCTGGTTCCATCTCATCTACCATTTTTTTACAGGCACTGGCAAATACCCTAGTTAGGAGATCAACACCTGTCACCTTCTTATCATTGATTGAATAATAGAAACTGTAAATTCCTTTTGCGTACTTTAACAATAGGTCAAAGGACTTGTACATATATCCAGATAGATGAGGCAAGGCGTATTCATAAAAGTCTATTATCTCTATATCATCATTCTTATAATATGCTTGTATATCTTGCATTATAGATTTAGATGCTGACATATGGCCCATACCAAATTTTGCAGTCAAAATTGCTATCTTCATTTGTAGTCCTCCTTTTCCTAAGTATTTTTATATTAAAGTCTGTTTCTTTATACTAACAGTATAGCTAAAAAAACTAAATATAAAGTCTATACAAATCTTAAGTTTTTATTAATTTTTCAAAAAAAACGATTGAAATATATTTTTTCCAATCGCTGATAATCTTAACTTTTAGTTTATCTTTAATTACAATCTCTTCCTTTTTTCATTATTTTATTTTATATTACTTTAATCCTATTGCAAATTCTCCTCAATATTCTTCAATTATTCCTTTATAGCCGTTCGCTCTATCTATCAATTCACCCTTTTTACCCATTGTAAAGGCAATATTACTGCTACGAATAGCTAATAGTTTATCTCCTGTTTTTATATCTAAAATCTTCATCAAATTATCTGAAAGATGGACCGTATCTTCGTTTAGTGAAAGCCATCCATATTTTCTTCCTTTGTAAACAATCAACTCACCTTCACCCAAATATCTTTCAGCTAAACTCGGATTATTTTTCAAAATATTTTTAAGTGTTGAATGAGAAAGTAAAGTCTCAGTCATTACACAAAACCCTCCTGTTTGCTTACTTCCCGAAACAATATAAACATACTGTTCTTCTTTTAGTTTATATTCTTCTACCGCCATTCTTGGAAAGGTTAATTCTCCATTTTTACTAATCTTTGACCATCCGAAAATATATTTACCTCCCTTAGTTATCTGTGGCATTATTTATTTCCTCCAATGCTTTTTTAGTTATACGAACTGCACCACTACTGTGAATACGAACAACAGGATGACTATCATTTTCTGCAATCCATTGCAATTTTTCCAAGTATGGTTTTACATATTCAGGTTTTCTTTTTCCTACTACTCGAAATATTTCAGGTGCTTCTATCCTCACTCTGACATATTTATCTTGTATCATTTCATAAAACATATTCATTTCTTCACAGAATAATTCTGGAGCATTAGTTGCAATATTTTCACAAGCCCAAACAAAGGCAAGCCTAACATCACCTATATCATCTTTTCTCATTTTCATTATTTTATCTAAATATGGAATAATCAAATTCTTATCTGCCCTGCCTATTCTACCTAATGCGTTAACTGCTCGTTCTCGTAATTTAGGATGTTTATCTTCTAGATGACTAACAATATCTTCAATGTATATTCTTACTTTATTTGGATAATTTAACCCCATTTCTCCAAGAAGCCATAATATTTTTGATTTTACTACAATAGAAGAATTCTCATTCAAGAAAAATGCTACACTATCTATAATATCTTCCCATTTTTCCTTATTTTTTGTTATCTCTCTAATTTCTTTTAGTATATCTTTATCTTCTTTGCTATTTATCATTTTTTATTATTCCTCTAAATACAATTTACTAAAGTCTTTAATCCATTTATTCAGTGCTTCTGACAACAATACTTGTTGTTTTATAATAGTTTTTCTTGTGAGCGGAATATCTACTCTGTGTTTTTCCAACTGTGTTACTGCATTTTGAAATTGATATATTTGATAATCAATACTTTCTATCAACTCTTTTTGTTCCAATTTGGATACCATTTCTAAATTGGTAACAACCGCATTAAAATCTAAAAATACATTTACTATTTGCATTGACGATTTCTTCATAAGCTCAAAGAAATACTTATCTCCTTTATCTGTAATATGATATATAGATTTTTGAGGCATATTTCCCTCTTTTAATATATTGCCCTTTATATATCCTTTTTCTTCCAAATGAACTACTTTCTTATAAATTGATGGTGTACTTACCTTTACCCACTTAGAAATATTTCTATGTTCTACATTTTTTTGTAAATCATAAGCGCTTTGTTCTTTTTCTTTAATCATTCCTAAAACGATTAAATCTATAGTTGACATACCTTTCCCTCCTAAATAATATTACTATAAATTATACTACTATATTTTATCTTAGTCAAGAAAGGTATATACCCATGCAGATTTATATATTACTGCTTCATAAATATTTTTCAACTATTTATAATTATAAAAAAAGGATAGCATAAGCCATCCTAAAATATAAAATCTTCATCTGTTAGTTCTTCATATATGCCCTTCTGGTAGCCATTACCCTTAGTTGAGAAAAAGTCGTGTGTCTTTGTCTCTGTACTTAAGCCATTAAGGACTATGGCATTTACAGGCTCTACCTTGTAAAATTCTTCAAATCCCATATTTGTAAGGGCTGTATTGGCATTGTACTTCAAGAAATTGATAACCTGATCTTCTAGACCAGACCCCTCATATAGAAGTCTTGTATACTTTTCTTCATTTTCCATCAATTCCTTAAGTAGGGAATACACCTTCTCCTTCAATTCATTCTTGTCATCATAGTGGAATTCATTGAACTTTTCCTGGGCCAAAAGACCAATATACTTGCCATGTAGGGACTCATCCCTCAATATCAGGGATATAATTTCGCCACTTGATATCATCTTTCCCTGGCCTGCTAGGAAAAGAGGATAGAAAAACCCGCTATAAAACAAGAAGGATTCTAAGAATACACTAGTGGCCATTGACATATATAGGCCCTTCGGTGTGTGGGTATTCTTATACTGTCTCAATACTAACTTGGCCTTGTTCTGTAGAAGAGGTTCCTCCTCTATCCAGACGAATAGGTCATTTATCTCCTGCTTTGATAGGAGTGTCGTAAAGATACTTGAATAACTCTTTGCATGAATCTCTTCCATGGTCCCCATAAAGGATAGGACGGCCTTCCTCTGGAAGTTCTCTGTCAATTCCATCATTGAAGGTATACCATCATTACCCTGCTTTGTGTCCAGTAGTGTAAGCCCTGCCAGGACCCTCTTATAAAGGACCCTCTCGCTCTCACTTAGCTGGGACCAACTAGGTATATCCTTAGAAATTGGTACTTCTTCAGGCAACCAAAATTGTTTTACATTTTCATCCCAAAAGGCTTGGGTAAAATCGTCATCTTCCGTATCCCAATTAACAGCCTTGTGGACTGTATTAAAAACATCTACATATTTTTCCTTAGTCATAATTTCCCCCGTCTAAAATAAAACCTCTACCTAAACCGAACATGATAGGCATTCATTATTTAACTCTCTCAACATCTTAGTCCTTGTGTAATAAAGGCTCTTCAAGCCCTTCTTATATGCATATATATAATACCTGGCTATATCTCTAGTAGTCCTATCATCTGTTACAAAGAGTGTAGTTGAAATTCCCTGGTCTACGTGTCCCTGGGCAGCTGCCACTACATCTATAACCTTGAACATGTCTGTATTGTAGGCTGACCTGTAGAAAAGCATATTTTCATTAGTCAAGAAAGGCATTGGGTAAATGGTAGTCGAGTCACCGTAAATCCTCACCTCTATCTGCTCTGTTATAGGCATAATAGAAGACGTAGAATTTTGTACATAACTGATACTCTGTGTAGGTGCTATAGCCATCAAATAGGCATTGTAAATTCCGACCTCCTTGACCTCGTCAAGCAATTTGGCCCAATCATTCTTATCAGGCACATAAATACCCTCAAATAGTTTTTTAACCTTGTCAGACTTTGGCCTAAAGTCTACTTCATAGTATTTACCCAGGACATCACTGGCTCTTCCCTTGGCATACTCTGACTTTTCAAAGCCTTCAAAGGTTTCCTTTCTCTCCCTTGCTATTTCCATAGAAGTCTTGATGGCATAATACCTCATCATGGCAAAAAATACATCAGCAAATTCTACTGCCTCATCTGTTGCATACATTATATTATTTTTCATCAAATAACCATGTAGGTTCATGGCACCAAGCCCTATTGAATGACTCTTGTCATTACCCATCTTTATAGTAGGTACCTGGTGGATATCTGTCCTATCACTCACATCTGTCAGGAACCTTACTGCAGTGTCTATGGCCTTGTCAACTTCCTTACTTTCCATTAGGTTGACTATGTTCAAGGAACCCAGGTTACAAGATACATCCTGGCCCCACTGGCTGGCACTTGACCCATAGGACTCAATCTGGGAAGGCTCCTGGTACTGGAAGATCTCACAACAAAGATTGGACATCCTAATCATACCCAGGTCTTTTAGGGTATGGTCCCTATTGGCTGTGTCTATATATACTATATATGGATAGCCGGACTCCATCTGTGTAGCTGCTATCCTAGTCAGGTACTGTCTTGGGTTAATTTCTTTCTTCCTGATATCCGGATCAGCTACCAACTTATCATACCATTCCTCCATATTTAGGTCATCTAAATGAAGGCCATACTTCTTATAAATTGAGTGTGGGTAAAAGGCATAGCCTATCTCGTTCTTTTCAGCCAGCCTCATAAATACATCCGGTATAATGGCCCCTATTGAAAGGGTAGCAAGTCTGACCCTCTCATCTGCATTTATCTTCTTGGTATCCATAAGGGCATCAAAGTCTGCGTGTAGGACATTTAGGTAAACTGCACCTGCCCCCTGTCTAGCCCCCATCTGGTTGAAGTAGCTGAAACTCTGTTCCAACATTTTGGCAACACCAACTACACCCCCACTGGCACCTTCTATTCCCTTTATAGATTCTGCCCTGGCCCTTAGTCTAGTCAAATTTAGGGCTACTCCTCCACCTATTTTTGATAGGTGGTTGGCAGAAGCTACTGCATAGCTAATCCCTTCGCATGAATCTTCTACTGTAAGCAAAAAACAGCTCACTAACTCACCAGCCCTCTTCCTACCTAAATTCAGGAAGGTTGGTGTAGCTGGCTGGAATTCCTGTCTAATCAGCCTCTTGGCTACCTTCTTTGCTACTTCTGTGTCACCATTTGCTATAGCTAGTGAACATATCAAAATCTTATCATTATAGTCTTCTAGTATGTACTCCCCGTCATCTGACTTTAGGGCATAGTTTTCATAAAACTTGCTGGCACTCATATATGACTGAAAACTAAAACCAAAACTCTTTATATACTCGTGTAAGTCCCCTATAAAGTCCATACTGTACTTGTCAATTATCTCTTTTTCATAGTAATTATTATCTACAAGATACTTAATCTTGTCTGATATAGATTCAAACTTCATAGACCTACCATCTATAGAATCCCTTAGGTATAGGTCTAAGGCCTCCTTGTCCTTGTGGAGTTGGTACTTGCCCTCTATATCTCTCACAATAACTTCATTATTTAACTCAACATAACTAGTCATTAAATATATTTCCCTTTCTTAAATACTTATGGTTTATCTATACCCTTTCAAGATAAAAATAAGCACCTACAATCAATATATTGATTGTAGATGCTATTTAATCTTAGTAATGTACTACTACTGGCATTCCCTTCTTGGAAAGCGAATAGAATTGAGCTACCTTACTATAAGGTGTATTTATACATCCATGTGAACCTGCATATAGGTACCTGCTTCCACCATATACCGGCTGCCAACTGGCATCATGTATACCTATATCACCATTAAAAGGCATCCAGTATGAAACTGGTGATGCATATCCTGGTCCTCTTAAGGTAGCATGTCTCGTCTTGTAGTTTAGAGGATATATACCTGGAGGTGTAGCATCTCCACGATTTGGATTTCCTGATACTATAGGTGTATCTACTACTACCTTACCATCTCTAACAAACCACATATGCTGCTTTGTAAGGTCAATCTCTATAAACTCATTACCCAAGTCCTGATTTTCTCTTGTTATGGCTGTTTGAGCATATATAGGCTTCCTATCATTTTCACTCTTCTTCGCCTTTACAAGGTCATACAGGTAGTCAGTTTCCTTTTCCCTATCAATCAACCAACCATATATACCACCTGTGACCTTTAACTTGCCACCTGTAGATGCTGATGGAATTTCCCTAGCATCTCCATATGTAGAATATTTCCTGCTTAAGTTCCTTACGAATTCTCTTACCTTGTCCTTGCTTAACTCCACCTTATAGTCTTCTTCAGAAGCTACATCAAACATAGTGCTGACATCCTTAGTCCCGGCCACATACTTTTCCTTTTCAAAGTCATATACTACCTTTACATTGTCATATTCCTTCAACTGGGAAATGGCCTTTTCTATCCTCTTGTCATTGGCCTTGTTCTTCTGGCTCTTATAGGCAGATGCCGGGTATTCTACCTCTGTAGCTTCTGACTTAAGAGAGTTAGCTATAAAACTCTTAACAGAAACCTCTATAGGTGTGCTACCAAGGTCACCCTTGTCAACTATATAGTCTCCCTTTTTCTCATCAAACCTAGGGAAGGCACTTACCGGAGCCTTGATATACTTCTTGTCAAATATGTTAAGCTTCTTGACTACATCGTTTAGCTTGGCTTCATCATATTTTACATTTAACTTTCCATCTATATTTGTCTTATCAAGAAATGCTAGTGGCCATGCCAGGAAACCTTGGTCTTCCTTTATCTTGGCAGCACTGCCGTCCTTGACATAGGCTATATCTACATCTGTTCCATTTATTGAGTCCTTGACGTCGTTTCTACCACTGATATTCAGCTTATAGTTAGCCGCCTTGTCGCTAGCCAACTTGTCTATATCGCCAGGAGTCTTTAGGTCTGCCTTGATACCATTTATGTTGGTATTTACAAAATACCTATCCTTGAATACTATACAACCTGCTATGTAAACAAGGGCTATAATTGCTATTAAGAATATACATAATTTCTTTAAGACTCTCTTGAAGCCACCCTTCTTGGGTTCTTCATTATTCTCTACACTTTCAATTTTTTTCTCTGTCATTACAACGTCTGCTACAGGTTCTTCTTTGACTTCCTGGGCCTTTACTTCTTCTGACTTGTCTTTGTTAGGTTTATTTTCTTGTGTGCTTGTATTTTGAGTCTTGTTAGCTTCTTCAAGCCCCTTTACTTCTTCCTTATCTTTTTCACTCATCTTTTTCTTGAACCATCCTTTCTTCTTACTCGATATTTCAGGTTTAGGTTCTTCATCCTGCCCCATATCCAAATTCAATTGCTGAGTCTTCAACTTCTCTCTTTCACGCAATTCCTTTTCGAGTACTTCCTTCTTTATCTGCTCTTGTTTTAAGATTTTCTCTTCTTCTTTTTTCTGTTCCTCATGCCTGATTTTTTCAGCAGCAATCCTTGATTCAGCTACCTTAACGACATCTTCAAATGGAGCCCTTTCTATATCTATATGCTTGACCTCATTTATATTGATATCAGACTCTAAATTATGCTCGATATCCTTAATTTCCTTTTCAGAAGACCTGTCATATAAGCCTAGATTTATATCTTCTTCTGTCCTGATATCATCAACGGTAATTGGAGATATTTCACCTGAGTCGACATGACCTTGTTTATCCAGGTAGGCCCTCCTCCTCTTTAGTCTCATTTCTTCATCTTCAACTGAGACTATTTTATCAGCAGTCTTCATGGACATCTTCGACATTTTTTTCATCTTAATATCATCATTGTCCTCTTGTTTATTTCCAAGCCCCTTCATTATAGGGTCTGCATTCTGGTTTTCTCTTGCTATAAACCTATCTTCTATCTTTTTTGTTACAAAATCTATGTCATCAACTTTTTCATCCCTAGCGGCATCAAGTCTTGGAGCTAGTTTTGTAGATGTATCAGATTCCAAAACCCCGTCTATCTTTTGTGCTTCCTTATCTTTGGATTTAAAAAGTCTAGTTTTCTTATTTTTTTTAGCTTCTTTTTCTAATCTTTTTCTCTCAACTCTAGACATGATTGTTTCCTTTCATACTTAGAATGTTCTTAATCCATAATATATATATTTAACATTAGATTATATACTTTTACATAATATACTCTTTTATATATTAACACAAAAAAATTACTAAACAAGTAAATTTACTGAATTGTAACCATCTTTCCCTTTACTTTATTTACTAGATTGAATAATAATGCCTTATTATAGATAAAACAGGGCCCA
>ERZ773065.130-NODE-130-length-46054-cov-3.880650_pt1 | contig 46054 bp, 47 predicted proteins | sample MGYA00580623_ERZ773065 | MGnify/ENA primary metagenome ERZ773065 (study PRJEB29015, sample SAMEA2738017) | human oral metagenome | biome: human oral; feature: human-associated habitat; material: dental | place: China | collected 2047 ... | reverse complement strand
TTTATAGACAAGCCGTTGTTTACTTCCTATGTAACGGTGAATGATACGATGGCATTGAATGCAATCGGTGAGCGGAAACAATCTTTAAATATATTGTTGCAAAATTTTCAAGTCGAAATATCCAAATGGATAAATTCGTAAACAGGGTGGGGATAATGAAAACTATTTTATTAAAGTTTTCTGGACCGATGCAGTCATGGGGGACATGCTCTCATTTTGAAACTAGGCATACAGATTTTTATCCGTCTAAAAGTGCTGTAGTAGGTATTATAGCAGCAAGTTTGGGGTATCGAAGAGATGACTTCGATAACATAAAAAAGCTGAATGAACTGAATTTTGCTGTTCGAATTGATCAGTCCGGAAGATTGTTAAAAGACTATCATACGGCTAAAAAATATAAAAAGAATGGAAGCATAGAACGGACTTATGTAACTAATCGATATTATTTGGAAGATGCTGTTTTTGTGGTAGTAGTTTCGCATGAAGACGATAGATGGATACGAGAAATAGAAAAAAGTTTACGGAACCCTTGGTTTCAGCCTTTTATGGGCCGGAGGTCATTACCGGTGAATGCCGATTTTTTTATAGGTATTGAAGATAGCGGGAGTATTGACAGTTTAAAGCAGTTAGAATGGCAGGCTGCAGATTGGTATAAGAAAAGATATCATGAAAGGCTTGTTCGACTAGAAGCCTTTGCTGATGCGGCGCTTATGCAGACAAAACATGGGCAGTTACGAAAGGATCGAATTATTTCCTTCTCTCAAAAAGAGCGGAAGTTTGGATTTCGTTATGAAACACGTTTTTTTGTTAATGTTTCAAATAAATTAACTGAAAAGACGAATACCGAACATGATATTTGGAGTAATATGGGGTACTAACATGTATATATCGAGAGTGGAAATTGACAGTAATAATCGAAGGAAAATAAAAGAACTGAGTCATGCAGGTGCTTATCATAGTTGGGTGGAACAAAGTTACCCCGAGGAAGTAAAGTCCGGTATCAGAACCAGAAAATTATGGCGTATTGATTCTTTAAAGGGGAAAAAATACTTACTTATTGTAAGCGAGGAAAAACCGGAAGTGCATCTATTGGAACGATATGGAGTTGTGGGTAGCGTAGAAACAAAACCGTATGATTTATTTTTGCGATCTCTGCAAAATGGTCAATATATGCGATTTCGAGTAGTTTTAAATCCTGTTGTTTCTTTAACGGATCACAGTAAGAAACGCGGTGTTGTTAAGCCTCATGTTACAATTGCATATCAACGGGATTATTTTCTGACTCGTACTGGGAAAAATGGTTTTTCAGTTCAAGATGATGATGTTACTATTATTGAAAGCGGATACACTTTATTAAGAAAGTCGGGTCAAAAGCCTCTTCGCTTAATAAAAGCGATATATGAAGGGAAATTGATGATATCTGATGTCAGTATTTTCAGAAAAATATTGGTTGAAGGCATGGGAAAGAAAAAAGCATATGGGTTCGGTATGATGACAGTTATTCCGATAGGTTGATGAGATGAAAAAAATAAGCGGTGTAAAAAAGACGGAGTTAAAAGAATTACCTCAAATTGGTGATCGTGTTAGCTTTATATATGTAGAACACGCTAAAATCAATCGCCACGACAGCGCTGTTACCGTAACTGATGCTAAAGGGATAATCCGAGTTCCTGCAGCTATGATAGGGGTACTCCTGTTAGGACCGGGAACGGATATTAGTCACCGGGCGATGGAATTACTCGGAGATATGGGGACCGGAATCGTCTGGGTAGGAGAACGGGGAGTACGGCACTATGCTCACGGAAGAGCACTGGCGCATTCTACGAAGTTATTGGATAGACAAGCTAAATTAGTAGCCAATACACGTTTGAGATTATCAGTGGCCAGGAAAATGTACCAGATGAGGTTTCCTGGGGAAAATGTATCTTCATTCACAATGCAACAATTACGGGGGCGTGAAGGCGCTCGTGTCCGGAAAGCTTATCAAACGCAAGCTAAGCGATATCATGTAGAATGGACAGGCCGAGACTACGATCCTGATAATTTTGAAGGCGGGACGGTAGTAAATCAAGCCCTTTCTGCTGCTCATGTAGCACTATACGGATTGGTATATAGCGTTATTGTAGCTTTGGGAATCTCACCGGGATTGGGATTTATCCATACGGGACATGACTTATCCTTTGTTTATGATATTGCTGATTTGTATAAAGCAGATATTACTGTGCCAATAGCTTTTGAAGTAGCGGCAAATAGTACACTCAATGATGATATAGGAAAAATCACGAGACAACGGGTAAGAGATGCGTTTGTAAGTGGCAAAATTATGATAAAAATCGTACATGATTTACAGTATTTGCTTGGTGTTGAAGAGAACAATGAAGTTCATATCGAAACATTGAATTTATGGGATGATAAAGTAAAGCTGGTAAAATATGGGGTGAATTATAAAGAGGGTTTATAACAATGCCGTTTACTGTGATTACTGTAAAGAATATACCGGCCTCTCTTAGAGGTGATTTGACAAAATGGATGCAAGAAATTGCAACCGGAGTCTATGTAGGAAGTTTTAATACTAAGGTAAGAGAACTTTTGTGGCAGAGAGTAAAAGAGAGTGTAGGGACAGGCGAAGCAACTATGAGCTTTTCCTATAGGAACGAAATAGGCTACTCATTTGATACGATTCGTACGCAGCGAGAAGCAATTGATTATGATGGGATTCCTTTGATACGGCTTTCTTGTGGAGAAGAAGAGAATGTATCTATATCATTGGGATTTAGCAAGGCTGCTAAAAGTAGAAAAATGAGAAAATTTATAGCTTCCAAGAAAAAATTAGGAGCAAAAACTTGTGTTTTTATTGATATTGAAACAAGTGGGATGAATGTAGAAAGTGACATTATACTGGAAATAGGGGCTTTAAAAGTAACGGATAAAGAAATAGAGGAATTTTCTTATTTAATCTATGATAAACCAACGGTGACAGCGAATATAAGCAACTTAATCGGTATTACACAAGAATTATTGGAAAAGGAAGGAAAACCTATTGAGATTGTGTTAACGGAATTTATCAGATTTATTGATGGAGCAGAATTGGTTGGTTACAATGTAGAATTTGATATTAACTTTTTAAATAATAAATTAAGACGTTTAAAGTGGCCCACTATAAAAAATAAGCGATATGATTTATTACACTATGTAAAAAAAGAAAAGATTTTTTTGGGAAATTATAAATTACAGACGGTATTAAATGAATATGGGATCGATGAAACTGTTCCACACAGAGCGATATTGGATGCAAAGCTTCTTTATCAATTGTCAATGAAAGTAAATAAATTTATGGAAGTAATTGGTAAAGAATAGCTATATTTATGGAATTTTTTAGTATTCTTCCCGCATGCGCGGGGGTGATCCTAGCCTTGCCGATGACCTCGGCCGATTCGGCCTATTCTTCCCGCATGCGCGGGGGTGATCCTAACTTGCCCATATTAAACTTATCATTAATTACATTCTTCCCGCATGCGCGGGGGTGATCCTGAACGACTCAAGGCGCCCCATGAGCATGGACAATTCTTCCCGCATGCGCGGGGGTGATCCCGTAAGCTACTTTGCATTTGTACACTCCCGAGGATTCTTCCCGCATGCGCGGGGGTGATCCTTCAGGCTGTCTATCTTCACATGTTTGACAATGATTCTTCCCGCATGCGCGGGGGTGATCCCGCAATGGACCCGAAAGAGTTCGCCAAGCTTATATTCTTCCCGCATGCGCGGGGGTGATCCCGGCATTGCGTATGAAATCGTCGGGAAGAACGAATTCTTCCCGCATGCGCGGGGGTGATCCTGGCTTGTGTCGATTTATCGCGATTTAAAAAACATTCTTCCCGCATGCGCGGGGGTGATCCTCCGCCACGGCTTTGTTTTTGCTTTCCTTTAAAATTCTTCCCGCATGCGCGGGGGTGATCCCGTCCCAAATACGATCGTCCACCGCCGACGCCTATTCTTCCCGCATGCGCGGGGGTGATCCTACCGTTTTGTTAAACTAAAAGGATTGAACTGAATTCTTCCCGCATGCGCGGGGGTGATCCCTCATCGCCAAGGCACACGACCTTATCAATGAGATTCTTCCCGCATGCGCGGGGGTGATCCCGAGAAATCCACTGTAGCCCAAGGCCAGGGCGAATTCTTCCCGCATGCGCGGGGGTGATCCTAAACAAATATCCAACGAATGCTTTAAAAAGATATTCTTCCCGCATGCGCGGGGGTGATCCTGCACAGGTTGGTACACTTTGGGATTATTTAGGATTCTTCCCGCATGCGCGGGGGTGATCCTTGAGAAAGCTGTAATTTCCTCTCCAGCTGATAATTCTTCCCGCATGCGCGGGGGTGATCCTAGCATTCAGGAGCTCACTATATGCCGCTCTGAATTCTTCCCGCATGCGCGGGGGTGATCCTACAAAAGCAGAGGCCCAAGGAAAGTGCGACGCATTCTTCCCGCATGCGCGGGGGTGATCCTACCGCCCATCAGCGAGAGGTTAAAGACCTTATGATTCTTCCCGCATGCGCGGGGGTGATCCTAGTGCAATCGACAATATCATACAGACAATTCAAATTCTTCCCGCATGCGCGGGGGTGATCCTAATTGGCGTAGACGAACCACCAAGATATTCTGATTCTTCCCGCATGCGCGGGGGTGATCCTGGTAGTCGTTGCCACTCGTGGCCGGTTCTCTCATTCTTCCCGCATGCGCGGGGGTGATCCTAGTCCGAATTTATCCACTCGTCTATTGGTACTAATTCTTCCCGCACATGCGGGGGTGATCCTAACACGGTACCCGTTAGCTTTAGCTAAATCCTCTTTTGCGGCTTTGAATTCCTCATTTTTTGATTAACTTGTATTTTAGCAACATAGTTTTTTTCCATAGTCTTCAATAATTTTGTCAGCAACGTCATCATCCGGACCTAATTTTTTCAATTCTTTTTTTGTCATAATACAAATCTCCTTTTCCTGTTTCGCTTTATTTTCGTCTGTCACACCAGACGATTACGGTATTGCTAGTTATCGCCCAACAATACTGAAATGGCAATAAAAAGAGCACTCACAATTATGCAAGCGCTTAATTAAACATTACCAATCTTCATTTGTGGTTATCTTTGTAATGATATCCGATGCGATACCGTCGTCTTTCCACCCTAAGCTATCAACAATCGCTATGGCAACATCCATATTTAATAAAGTCGTTATCGTATAGCCCTTATCAGCTAGAAATTTAAGTTTTTCTTTTGTAAATTGGACATGCATATGGTAGAAACTCACTTTCTGTATTTCTTTATACTACCTTTCATCGGTGTAACACATGTATTGTAATCCTGCAATTAAACGTACTGACTTATTGACTTTGCACTCCGATTTGGTATGATAACTATAAATATGAAATATATTGAAGCAGCTCGGTAAACGACCCGGCAATCAGTGGAGGAGATACATATATGGCACAACTTAACTTTAACATTGAAGATATTTGCGGCACTTTATCGGAAAATAAGGACGGGTGGCGTAAAGAATTGACCTACATCAGTTGGAATAACCGCGCGGCTAAATTCGACCTGCGTTCATGGGATCCCGACTACCAGGCCATGACGAAGGGGATTACCTTGACAAAGGACGAGCTGATCAAGTTAAAAGAAATTCTGAATGAAATGGATTTTGATAAATATTGAGGAACCGGTATGCAGGAGACAGTTTTCATAGTCGGAAACCCAGTTGAATGCATACTTTTTTTCTTGCCAAATACAGGAAAACAATATATAATTTTTCTGTAGTATGTACTGTTAATACTTGGTCATAAAACTAGGGCGGAAAATGGTGAAAATAGGGCGAGCGCAGCGGCATGAATTGCTGAAAAAACGAATAGAAGAAAATCCTTTTATCAACGATGAAGAATTGGCCGAAGCCTTTGAGGTCAGTATTGCGACCGTTCGGTTGGACCGTATGGCCTTGGGTATTCCGGAACTTCGCATCCGTATCAAGCAACGTGCTGTCGCGGCCGGCCCGGATAACAAGCTGGCCGGCGTTGTCGGTGAACTCATTGAGTGCGTGCCCGGTCAAAGCGGCATATCCGTCTTGACGACAACGCAGGATATGGTCGATGATGCAAACATCGTCAAATCTCAATATTTATATGCCCAGGCCGGTTCCTTGGCAAGGGCCGTATTGAATATACCTGTTTGTGTTATGGCCGTAGGCAATGTAAAATATAAGCAGCCCGTGACGGCAGGGGATAAGCTCGTCGCTCAGGCCGAGGTTATCCGTAAAAGGGATAATAAGCGATATGTGTGGGTTAAAATTCGTAAAAATGCGAAAGAAGTTTTTCGCGCTAAATTTATTATCGAATCATTGGAATAGTAGAGGCGGTAACGCATGAAAATAGCTGTAGACGCTATGGGCGGCGATTATGCCCCGGAAGAAGTAGTCCTCGGGGCTATTGAAGCGGTTAAAGCATATAAAAAGTATGATGTCGTTCTGGTCGGTGATGCGAAGGAGATACGCAGGGTTATGACAGAGTACGGTACGACGGAGTCGGACCGTCTTTCGATTGTCCATGCGGGAGAAGTCATCGAAATGGACGAACATCCGGCGCAGGCCATTCGCAAGAAAAAAGACGCGTCCATTGTCGTTGCGACACGACTTGTCAAAGAGGGCGTTTGTGATGCCGTAGTGGCACCGGGCAGTACGGGTGCGGCCGTGACGGCGGCGCTTTTGGGTCTAGGTCGTATCAAGGGTATTGAACGGCCCTGTATTGCAACCCCTATTCCGTCGAAGAAGGGCGTGAGTATTCTTCTTGATTCCGGGGCCAACTCGGACAGTAAACCGAAGCACCTCGTTCAAGCGGCTATTATGGGCTCTCATTATGCACAGCATATATTCGGCATAAAAGAACCGAACATCGGTTTACTCAACATCGGCGCGGAAGCATCGAAAGGAAACGAGCTGGCGCAAACGACGTATCCCATGCTGGAACAGACGAAAACTATTTCTTTCTACGGTAATGTAGAAGGGCGTGATATTACGGAAGGCATTGTTGATGTCGTCGTTTGTGATGGGTTTGTGGGCAATATTATTTTAAAATTCGGTGAAGGCATTGCGCTGCTTATCATGCAGCTTGTCAAGGATTCCATACGCAACGGCGGTTTATTGGCCAAGCTGGGTGCCATGGCGGTACTGCCGGCTTTCAGACACCTGAGAAAACGCCTTGATTTTACAGAATACGGCGGCGCACCGTTGCTCGGCATCGACGGCAGCTTCATTATCTGTCACGGCAGCTCGAAGGCGAAGACTATTCGGCATGCCGTTCGCGTAGCGGGCGAGCTGGTAGAGGAAGATGTAGTCGGCCATATTCGAGCCAGTATTGAAGAAGAAGAGGGGCAGCACAATGATTGTGAAAGCTAATGCAGCCGGTATTCTGGGAACGGGACATGCCGTTCCTGATAAAATCCTGACCAATGCGGACATGGAAAAAATCGTCGAAACATCGGATGAGTGGATCAGCAGTCGTACCGGTATTAAACAAAGACATTTCGCGCCGGAAGGCGTGAACACGTCCGACCTTTGTACCGAAGCGGCCGGGCAGGCCTTGGAACAGTCCGGGATAAGAGCGGAAGAGTTGGACTTGATCATTGTCTGTACCTTGACACCGGATATGACGATTCCGTCGACGGCCTGCATTGTGCAGGCAAATCTGGGCGCCGTAAATGCAGCCGTCTTCGACTTATATGCGGCCTGCTCGGGATTTGCATACGGTGTCATTACTGCGTCTCAGTATATTGAAACGGGAATGTACAAACGGGTTCTCGTTATCGGCGCGGAAATTTTAAGCCGGTTCCTAAACTTTAAAGACCGCAACACCTGTGTTCTCTTCGGTGACGGCGCCGGCGCCGCCGTTCTCGGCCCCGTACCGGAAGGATACGGGATTCTAGGGACGGATATGGGAGCTGACGGCAACGGCGGCAAGTTTCTTGATATCCCGTCGAGCGGCACGAAAATCCTGCCGACGGACAAAGCCCGTGAAGAAGGCCTGACCTTTATCCGCATGGACGGTAAAGAAGTGTATAAATTTGCCGTCAGGGTCATGGGCCGGACGGCCGAAAAGGCTCTGGAACGCGCCGGTATTGATAAGTCGGAAGTGGACCTGCTCGTGCCGCATCAGGCAAATATACGCATTATTCAATCGGCAGCCAAACGCTTGGATTTGCCTATGGAAAAAGTGTTTGTCAATATTCATAAATACGCCAATACGTCGGGTGCGTCCATTCCTATAGCACTGGACGAGGCATATCGCGAAGGCCGTATTAAACGCGGTGACATCATTGTGCTTGCCGGTTTCGGCGCCGGCCTGACTTGGGCCGGTATGGTCATGAAGTGGTATTAAAAGAGGGGTAACACATGAAAAAGGCATTTGTATTTCCCGGACAAGGGGCTCAAAGAGTCGGTATGATCAAAGATCTGTATGACGGTTACGCATCTGTCAGGCAGCTCTTTGAAGAAGCGGACGACGCGTTGGGATTTTCCTTGACGAGGCTCTGCTTTGAAGGACCTGATGAAGAACTCATGATGACTTATAACACGCAGCCCGCTATCCTCACGGCCAGTACGGCATGCAGCCTCGTCCTGCAGGAAGAAGGATTGCGGCCGGATATCGTAGCCGGTCACAGCCTCGGTGAATATTCGGCTCTCGTCGCGGCTGAATCCGTTTCCTTTGCGGATGCGGTTCGTACGGTGCGGCAGCGCGGCCGGTTCATGCAGGAAGCCGTTCCTCTGGGTGAAGGCGCTATGGCGGCTATTCTCGGCCTTGATGAAGACAGAATCAAAGCTGTTTGCGCCGAAGTCGGCAGTCGGGACGGTACGGTGGAAGCGGTGAATTTCAATTGCCCCGGTCAGACCGTTATTGCCGGTGCGGCCAAAGCTGTTGAAGCGGCGGTTGACGCATTGAAAGCGGCCGGCGCTAAACGTGCCGTTATATTGAATGTCAGCGCCCCGTTCCACAGCACGCTCATGAAACCTGCTGCAGAACGGCTTGCCGAAGTGCTCGATACGATTGTAATTAAAGACGCCAAGGTTCCCATTGCGGCAAACGTCGACGGCCAACTCGAAACGGCTGCGGACGTTATTAAGGCCTCTCTTGTCAGACAGGCGGCCAGCCCCGTTTTATGGATAGCCTGCGTGCGGCAAATTCAGGCGTTCGGCGCGGAAAATATTGTTGAAGTCGGTCCGGGAAAAACACTTACGGGCTTTAACCGTAAGATTGATAAAGCCATTCACTGTGAAAATGTGGAGGATATACCGTCTCTCAAGAAGACTCTCGAATTCTTCCAAGGAGGAAATTAAGATGTTATTACAAGGTAAGACGGCCGTCGTAACCGGCGGGTCGCGCGGCATCGGCCGTGCCGTTGCCGTCGCGTTGGCGGCGGAAGGTGCCGGAGTGGCCGTTGTTTTTGCAGGTAATACGGCAGCTGCGGCGGAAACGGTGCGGATTATTGAAAACGCGGGCGGTACGGCTGTCGCTGTTCAGTGTGACGTAGCCGATGAAGCCGCCGTGGCGGATATGATTAAAAAAGTACAGGAAAAATTCGGCTCCGTTGATATTCTCGTTAATAATGCCGGCATTACACGGGACGGCCTTTTGATGCGCATGAAAAGCGACGACTGGAATGCCGTTATCAATACGAATCTTACAGGCGTATATAACTGTACGAAGGGAGTAACAAAGATGATGATGAAGCAGCGCAGCGGCTCCATTATCAATATGACCTCCGTCGTCGGTGAAACAGGGAATGCCGGACAGGCCAATTACGCGGCCGCCAAAGCCGGCGTGATCGGGTTTACGAAATCCGTCGCAAAAGAACTCGCGTCCCGCGGCATTCGCGTCAATGCGGTTGCTCCCGGGTGCATTGATACGGACATGACTGCCGTATTGAGCGACGCTGTGAAGGAAGAGATGATTAAAACCATTCCTCTGGGCAGAACGGCCGCTCCTGAAGAAGTTGCTCAGGCCGTCGTCTTCCTGGCCTCGGACAGGGCAGGCTACATTACGGGACAAACCCTCAATGTTGACGGCGGCATGGTAATGTAATACCATAGATTCAGTTTATGTTTTTTATCTATTATAGCCGCATCGAAAGGGGGTGAAGTACAATGAGCGAACAAGCAACTTTTGAGAAAGTTAAAAGTATCGTTGTAGAGCAGCTCGGCGTTGATGAAAAAGAAGTCAAAATGGAAGCTGCATACATCGATGATTTAGGCGCTGACTCCTTGGATATCGTTGAATTGATCATGGCTTTCGAAGAAGAATTTAATATTGAAATCCCTGACGATGTTGCAGAAAAAATCAAAACTGTACAGGATACGGTTGATTATATCGAAAAGGAAAAAAAAGCGTAAGCATGCAATGAGATCCGCTGCCGGGGAAGGGCTGAGGGAGACTTCCCCCGTCGGGATCTTGATTGGAGGAAAAGAAAGTGAAGCTGCCTGAATTAAAGATTGGTAAGCTCATAGCAAAAGTGCCTATTGTGCAGGGCGGCATGGCAATTCGCCTGTCGACGGCCAAATTGGCCTCGGCCGTTGCCAATGAAGGCGGCATAGGCTTGATTGCGGCATCGGGGATGCCCTTTGAAGAATTACGATCTGAAATCAAACTGGCGCGGAAGTTATCGCCGGCAGGAATAATAGGAATTAATGTAATGGTTGCGGCTCGCGAATTTCGCGGTATCGTGGCCACTGCTATTGAAGAAGGAATCGATCTGATTGTTGCGGGAGCGGGTTTCTCACGCGATATGTTCGCATTGGGAAAGGAATCGGGTACCCCTATTGTGCCCATCGTTTCGTCTGCAAAATTAGCTAAAATATCACAGTCCCTCGGTGCTGCCGCTGTCGTGGTGGAAGGCGCGGAAGCTGGCGGTCATTTGGGGACGAATCGCTCGAGCCGGGAAATAGTTCCCGAAGTGCGAGCTGCCGTAGACCTGCCCGTTATCGGGGCAGGAGGTGTATTGCACGGTGAAGACATTGCCGGAATGTTGCGTCTCGGTGCGAACGGCGTCCAGATGGGGAGCCGTTTTGCTGCCAGTGTGGAAGCTAACAGCTCGGATGAATTGAAAAAAGTTTACTTGCGTGCCAACAAGCCGGAAGACTTTGTCCTGGTTCACAGTCCCGTAGGATTACCCGGACAGGCGATTAGAACGCCCTTTTCCGAAAAAATCCTCTTGGAGAAAGCTCCGAAACCGGAGGTCTGTGATGCCTGTCTCAAGAAATGCAGTCATAAGTACTGTATTATTCGCGCTTTAACGCGTGCCCAGCAGGGTGATGTCGAAACCGGTCTGGTCTTTTCGGGACGGCGGATGCAGGAAATCCATGAAATTCTGTCGGTTAAAGAAATTTTTGCATATCTTAGACGTGAAACGGACGCAATTCCCGAATAATTCACGACTGATTTTGAATGATGAGGTGAACACTTTGGAAAAACGTGTAGTTATTACCGGCTTGGGCGTTATCTCTCCTGTCGGTAACGGAAAGGACGTCTTCTGGGAGTCGTTGTTGGCGGGCAGGAACGGTATCGGCCCGATTACGCATTTTGATGCGGCGGAATATACCACTCGTATTGCCGGCGAAGTCAAGGAGTTCAATGTTACGGAATTCGGTATCGACCGTAAAGAAGCGCGCCACATGGATCCGTCCACACAATATGCCGTTGCGGCCACCAAACTGGCGCTGGACGATTCGGGCATGGATTTGGATAAAGAAGAACGTGACCGTATCGGCACGATTATCGGGACAGGCATTGGTGGTATGGAAACACTGCATAATTTGTACAAGGGCCTTTTTGAGAAAGGGCCGTCCCGCGTGAACCCGTTTGTCGTGCCCAAGATGATTGCCAACATGGCATCAGGTCAGGTGTCCATTACCTTCGGGTTCCAGGGGCATTGTGCCAGCGTTGTTACGGCTTGTGCGACAGGCACGAATTCCATCGGTGACGCGTTCCGTATGATTCAGCGCGGTGAATTGAATGCGGCCGTTGCCGGCGGTACGGAAGCAGCCGTTTCGCCCGGAGCGGTAGCGGGGTTCGGCGCCATGAAAGCGCTTTCCACGAGAAATGATGATCCCGCACATGCATCCCGGCCTTTTGATAAAGACCGTGACGGGTTTGTCATGGGCGAAGGCGCGGGGGTCGTTGTTCTTGAAGAACTGGAACATGCTGAAAAACGCGGCGCCCGTATTTATTGCGAACTGGCAGGTTACGGCAGCAATGCCGACGCATATCATATTACGGCGCCTGCTCCGGAAGGCTTACAGCAGTCCAAGTGTATGAAACTTGCTGTTGACGATGCTCATCTTGACGTGAAAGATGTTGATTATGTCAATGCTCACGGCACATCGACGCATTTGAACGATCTTAACGAATCGATGGCGGTGGCCCGCGTATTCGGTGACCATGCCAGAGATATGTACATCAGCTCGACAAAATCCATGACCGGTCACCTTCTCGGTGCAGGCGGTGCGGTTGAAGCGATTGCCTGCGCCTTGACCATTGCGGACGGTAAAGTGCATCCGACGATTAATCTCGTCGAAGTGGACGATGAACTGAAGCGATTCGGTCTCAACTATGTGCCCAATAAGGCAATAGAAGCGGACATCAACGTGGCCATATCCAATTCCTTCGGCTTCGGCGGTCACAATGCGACATTATTATTCAAAAAATATACAGGGGCGTAAAAGAAGTGTTCATTCATGAATAAAGCAAGAAAAGATCAGTTGAGGCGGTTTACGGAATTATTAAATCTTCCGCCCTTTCACAATTGGCATCTTCTTGATCAGGCGCTTACTCATTCTTCCTATACGAATGAAGACAGAACGCATCACAGCATACACAATGAACGGCTGGAATTCCTGGGCGATGCCGTCCTGGATATGGTGGTCGGTGAATACCTCTTTCGCCGTTATCCGGATATGCCGGAAGGGAACCTGACCAAGGCAAGAGCCAGTGTGGTCAGTGAAGAACCGCTTGCCTGCGTTTGTGCGTCCTTTCATATGGGAAATTTTCTCCTTCTCGGCAAAGGCGAAGCTCTCACGGGAGGCCGGACGCGTAACAGCATTATGGCTGATGCTTTCGAAGCCGTCGTCGGCGCGGTTTATATAGATTGTTCCTATACGGCGGCCCGTGATTTTATTCTGAAGCAGCTTGATAAATACTTGCAGCTTGTAGATAAGGGAATATACGGGAAAGATTACAAAACGTATTTCCAGGAACTGCTTCAGCGAGACGGGGCGCAGGATATCCGATACCAACTCTGCCGTGAAGAAGGGCCGGATCACAACAAGACCTTCTTTATGGAAGTCACGGTGAACGGCGAGATCATGGGGACGGGTTCGGGAAAAACGAAAAAATCGGCTGAACAGCATGCCGCATATAAGGCGTTGGAAAAGATGAACGCCTTATCCTTCTAAGTTATGCAAACATAATGAAAGGCCGATGCATCCGCATCGGCCTTTTTTTCAGGAGACTGTATGAAAACATCGATTATTCCCGTTTTTATTCCCCATTTGGGCTGTCCTTATCGGTGTATTTTCTGTAATCAGCAGAAAATTACGGGACACAAAGACGTGCCGACAGGGCAGGAGGTGGCAAGACGCATTGAAGAATATACGTGGGAGAAAGCGCGTCATTGGGAAGTTGCCTTCTACGGCGGTTCTTTTACGGCCGTTGCCGCGGTGTTGCAGGAAGAGCTGCTGCGGCCTGCATACGAAGCCTTAAAGGCGGGAAAAATTGCCGCCGTACGCTGTTCGACACGGCCGGATTGTATCACGCCGGACAAGTTGGCGCGGTTAAAGAAATATGGTGTTACCGTCGTTGAACTGGGCGTTCAGTCCATGGACGATGCCGTTCTCCGTAAAGCGAAGCGCGGCCATACGGCAACAGATGTGGAGCGGGCTGTTATGCTGTTGCGGGAACAAAATTTTACCGTCGGATTACAGCTCATGCCGGGACTGCCTGAGGAAGACCGGGCCAGCCTGATGGCCACGACAGAAAGAATTTGCGCGTTGAAACCCGATTTTACACGTATCTATCCGGTTGTCGTCATCGATAATACGGAACTGGCCGACCTCTATAAAGAAGGGAGCTACAGACCGTTAACCGTTGACGAGGGTGTACGTCGGGCCGCCTTTATGAAAGAGCATTTCCTGCGTAACGGTATTGCCTGTATACGCACAGGTCTGCAAGCGACGGAAGAACTTGACCGGGCCGTGAATATCCTCGGCGGCGCTTATGCTCCCGCTATGGGTGAAATGGTCGATTCTCTCCGATATGGCAGACAAATCCGACATTTACTTGAAGAACTCAATCCTGACGGTACAGTGACTGTTGCTTATAATCGGAAAGATACATCGCGCACACGGGGCTATAAAAACGAAAACATGAAAATCGGGCCGGCCTTACGCATCGGTATTAAATGGATGGAAGATAACAGTCTCGCTACAGGCGTACTGCGAATTGAGACAGGACGGGGAACATGGCGGCTGCATACGGATAAAGGCACGCGGCTGCGGGTCTTATAGCAGAGAAGCATGGCAATTCTCGTACAGGAAGCGGAGAGTATGTTATAATAAGAACATAGTATACATGCGTTCGTGAAAGGATGGATTACAATGCAGGAATTGGCACTGAAAGCCACGATTTTACACTATCACACATGCAGACAAATGGTTATCGACCTGAATATTACGGCCGATGACTTGATTCTTACAAATCAATATATTTACGGCCCTTATTTTGCGGAATTCAATCTGCCCTGTCAGGTTATTTTCCAGGAAGAATACGGTGCGGGTGAGCCGTCCGATGATATGACTGAAGCTATTTATAAAGATATCCAGGGAAATCCAAAACGGATCATCGCCATCGGCGGCGGTACAATCATCGATCTGGCCAAATTCTTTTGTCTGAAAAACGTTATTCCTGTCCTTGATCTCTACGACGGTATAATGGAAGCGGTTAAGGAGAGAGAATTGGTTATCGTGCCGACAACGTGCGGCACAGGCAGTGAGGTGACGAATGTGGCTGTCCTTTCCCTGAACGGCAGAAATATGAAAAAGGGTCTTGCCGTAGAAGCATTTTATGCGGATAAAGCTATTCTTGTGCCCGAACTTCTGCAGACGCTCCCGTCCAAGGTTTTTGCGACAAGCTCCATTGATGCCCTCGTTCATGCCGTTGAATCGGCTCTTTCGCCGAAGGCCTCGGAAACGACAAAAATATTCAGCTATAAGGCCATTGAGAAGATCATCGGCGGCTACATACAGATTAGGGAGCGCGGTATTGATGCCCGCTTTCCTTTACAGGAAGATTTCCTTATGGCCTCAACCTATGCGGGCATAGCCTTCGGTAATGCCGGCTGTGCGGCCGTACACGCCATGTCTTATCCTTTGGGCGCTATGTATCACGTAGCCCACGGCGAGTCGAATTACGCTATGTTTACAGGAGTGATGAAAGCCTACATGCAGCGCCGGCAAGACGGCGAAATTTCCAGGCTCAATGCTTTTATAGCGAATCTTCTGGATACGACGACGGATCGGGTTTATGAAGAACTGGAAACTCTTCTTAATGTCATTTTGCCGAAAAAGCCCCTCCATGAATACGGAGTAAAAGAAAGCGACTTAAAAAGTTTTGCCAATTCCGTGGCAACCAATCAAAAGCGACTGACAGACAATAACTTTGTTCCCTTAAAAGAAGGGGATTACCTGGAAATCTACCAAAGCCTCTACTGATAAAACGACCGGCGCGGCCCGTATGTGCTGCGTCGGTTTCATATTATACAGTTTTCTTTACCGGACAGATGAAACAGGAAACGAAAAACGACTCGAGGTGTGTTCTGCCGGTTATATTTGACAGATATTTTTCGCGATTTCTACAGTATAATGCTAATTCTCTCCGGGTACTTGAAATTGATGATGAGTTTTCATATAATTCGGATATCAACGAAAGGTTGATGAAAGGGGTGTGACAGTTATGTTATGCTTGTCCAAGAAGATGAAAATGATAATGGTCGCGACTTCGTTTATGACATTTACTGCAGGTACGGCTATGGTTTATGCGGCTCCTCCGCCGCCGGATGAGCCGCCTGCGCATCATGAAGCGCCGCCTCCCAAACCGAAAAAAACTCATCATGATTCCGGTCACGGCAATGAAGCGGCCGCCTTTGTGATAGGGGCAGTAGTAGGGGCGGTTGTGGCCAATAATACGTAGTCCTGACAGCAGAGTAAAAAACTTGACAGTGAATTGGCATGGAACCGGCCTACGTCAGTCAGAACCGGAAAATACGACTGACGTAGGCCGGTTTTTTCACGGCAAATGTAGCTGTGAAAAAACTCCTGATGCAGTACAAAGCAATTGGTCTGTCAGTCAAGTAAAGAAAGCATTAGAAGGCGCACCGCAATGGTATTCACGGCTTAGCACGCCTCACATGGAACGGCAGAACATATGCGGTTGCTCCGTAATGCCGTAGAAAAGGGGCCTTTGAGGTATCTTACGGCGATGTTGTGCAGAAGGTCTGAAAAGCAAAACACTCTCATGATTTTTCGGAAAGCTTGGAAATACGAAGTTTTCCTACTGAAACCACAAATTTTAAATGTACTTGTAATATTACCGGTACCATTAGAGCTATGCCTGAAAAGGAAGGCCGTGTATCATAATGTGGTCGCACAGCCAACGGAGATTCAGCAGGCTATGGTGCAGGAGCTCTCGGAGCGTGCCGCAAAGGTGCATTCCAGCTCGGTGGATGCCAGCGTGGACAACATGCTGCGCATTACTACGGACGGTAGAAAGCTGGTTTCCATGGGCATTCCCCGTGAGCAGATTGCCTTTATTCATGAGGCGAATACCGAAGCCCGCAAGAAGGACTTGTTCGCGAAAGTGCGTTCCGGTCAGGTGCGTGTCCTTATGGGCAGTACCTTTAAGATGGGAGCTGGCATGAATGTGCAGGATCGCTTGATTGCGCTTCATGACCTTGATGCTCCGTGGTGTCCCGGTGATCTGGAGCAGCGTTCCGGTCGTATCATTCGTCAGGGCAATCAGAACAAGGAAGTCCACATCTACCGCTATGTTACGGAAGCTACATTTGACGCATATCTCTGGCAGACTTTGGAGAACAAGCAGAAATTCATCTCGCAGATCATGACCAGCAAGTCTCCGGTCAGAAGTTGTGAGGACATTGACGAGATCGCGCTTTCTTATGCGGAGATCAAGGCGCTCTGTGTCGGTGATGACAGAATCAGGGAAAAGATGGATTTGGATGTGGATGTCGCGAGACTCAAGCTGATGAAAGCCAATCACCAGAGCCAGCAGTACCGTCTGGAGGACAGCATTCTCCGTACCTTCCCGCAGCAGAGCGAGCAGAACATGGGGTACATCGCCGGACTCCAGGCAGATATGGCGACTCTCGCAGAGCTCCCGCATCCGCAGGACGGCTTTGCCGGAATGACCGTGCGCGGTGATACCCTCATTGACAAGGAAAACGCCGGCGCTGCACTTCTGGATGCCATGAAGGAAGTGAAGAGCTTGGAGCCTGTGCCTATCGGCAGTTGTCGCGGATTTCAGATGTCGCTGACGCTGGAGGCTTCGGCAAGCAGTACATTCTGACGTTCAAGGGAAAAATGTCCCATCGCGTGGAGCTGGGCAAGGACGCAAGGGGCAATCTCATTCGTATCAATAATGCCCTTTCCAATATGGAGAGCAGACTCGCCCGTGAGCATGACGAGCTGCCGCAGTATCGGGAATCTTATCAGGCCAACATCGCCTGCAAGGAAGCTATTGAGAAAGCAATCGGAGACAATTACAGAGATCACCGCCTGAACTCGCAGGCGGTTATGGAGACGGTTGGTGCTGATTTCAGCATGGATCGCATTTCCTATGTACTGGCAAATACCATACAGTTCAAGGACTGGGACGGACGCATCAGCCGAGACAATAAGCAGTGGGCGAAGACAATCCCTATTATTCCCAATGCCGATTTCTGGGGCGGAGACCAAAACTGCTATTTCGTTGCAGATCAGGCGCATACAGGACTTATGGATTTGTTCGTTACGCATTTTTGCAAGGAGCTTGAGAAAGCACCAAAGGAGAAGAAAACGTCCGTGCTGGATAAGCTATCTAAGCCCTTGCCGGAGGCTGCAACAAAACCCTGCAAGAGCAAGGCGTAGGAGCTGTGACCATAGCAGATACCAAGGACATCAGTATGCATTTCTTTGTGTCACAAGCAGAGTTTGATCTGATTCAGCAGAACATGACACTGTCTGACAGTACGAATCTCAGCGCCTTTCTATGCAAGATGGCGATTGACGGAATGGTCATAAAGCTCGATATGCTGGAGATCAAAGAAATGTTAAAACTTCTCCGACGTGCCAATGCCAATATCAATCAGATCGCTAAGCACCTGCATGAGACAGGTCGTGTCTATGATACGGATTTGGAGGAAATTCTCGGATATCAGAAAGAGATTTATAAGGGACAGAATGAACTGCTGACGAAGCTGTCCAAACTTCAGTGACGGAGTTTCTGTTCAGTGGGTGGCAGAGTGATATACTTTGTCATCCGTTACATACTCGCTCGACATCATTGAGCATGATGGTTGAGAAAAGTAAAATGGAATCAGAAAGAAACGAAGGAGGTCTCGACCATGAAGATATTGCTTAGAATCCTGCTTGTCCCGGTTTTCCTACTGTTGACTGTAATCATCTGGATTGCTACCAAGATAGTGGAGCTATCCGCTGTTGTTTTGAAATTCATCGCTATTGCAACTGCACTGGGTACAATCTGCATCATCATCGATGACAGAACCGCAAGCGGTATTGCCGGACTGATCGCGGCGTTCTTCCTAACCCCGTTTGGTTTGCCGCTCTTTGCGATGCTGATTCTGGAAGGCGTGAAAAGCCTTAAATGTCGGATTCAGGAATGCGTGTATGGCTGAACCTGTGCCCAAGTTGGTCACAAGTGACTTCGCCTCAACTTGCGGCAAAACAACTTCTTGCCATGTTGGCGGATAGTTGATATCTCTTAAGCTCTTGCTGCCTCGAAACAGCAGGAGCTTTTATTTTGCTTTGAAGGAGGCGAATCGCATTGGCAACAACCCGCATTATCCCCATGCATCTGAATAAGGATAAATCCATCAAGCAATGCCTGTCCGACAGACTGGACTATGGCAAGAATCCAGATAAGACAGAGAACGGTACGCTCGTCACTTGCTACGCCTGTGACCAGGATACCGCCGATGCAGATTTCGCTCTTTCCAAGTGGGAGTATTTTCAGCTGACCGGGCGGAAGCAGGACAGCGATGTTATCGCCTATCAAGTGCGCCAGTCCTTCAAGTCGGGAGAGATTACACCGGAGGAAGCGAACCGCATCGGCTATGAATTTGCCAAGCGCTTTCTAAAAGGCAATCATGCATTCATCGTCTGCACTCACGCAGACAAACACCACATCCATAATCACATCTATTGGAATTCCACCATGCTGGACTGTACTCGCAAGTTTCGAGATTTCTGGGGCAGCACGCTGGCTGTGCGACGGCTCAGTGACCTGATCTGCGTCCAGCACAGAATGTCGGTGATTGAAAATCTGCAGCCACATGGCATGAGCTACAATCGCTGGCAGGGCGATATCGAAAAGCTCTCCAATCGTGACCGACTCTGCTTTGATATTGATGAGGCTCTTGTTAAAAAGCCGCATGACTTCGACGTCTTCCTTTCTCTCATGGAGCAGGCTGGATATACCATCACCCGCGGCAAGAATATCACGTTCAGCCACCCGCGATACCCGCGGCAAGAATATCACGTTCAGCCACCCGCGATAGAAGCGAAATATCCGTATACGCTCCCTGCCGGAGGAATACCGAGAAGACGCAATCATTGCTGTTTTGTTCGGCAGGAAGATCCACAATCTGCGCAAGCGCCGCAATCCACTGACACCGCAGAAAGCCCAGCTTGTCAGCAATCTGGAGGCAAGGCAAAATCAGGGATGAGGGCACTATTACGATCTGTCCATTCAGAACCAGATCACCAAGCAGCAGGCCAAGGCACTTCTGTATTATCAGCAGCATGGGTCCTCCAGTATTGATGACTTTGGTGTATTTTCCGATTCTGTAGCAGATGCGAAAAAGCGCCGAGACAAGCTTTCCGCAAAAATCACTTCTGTCGAAAAGCGCACGAATGAGATTGCCGTACTCCAGAAACACATCACCAATTATCTGAAAACCAAGGATGTCTATGCCGGCTACAGAAAATCGGGATACTCGAAGCAATATTACGAGGAGCATGAGGAAGATATAAAGCTCTGTAAAGCTTCAAAAAGTGCTTTTGACGAGTTGCTCCTGGTCTCCACTTCTGCAAAAACAGCAGACAGCCACAAGAAGAAGCTTCCGTCACTCAAGGAGCTGCGGGCAGAGTGCGCAAAGTTGCTTTCCGAGAAAAAGGCGGCATATGCGGAATACTACATGGTCAAAGACAAGTACCGTGAGTTGCTGACCTATCAGGCAAATCTATCCGGCCTGTTCGGCATCGAAAATGCGAAAACTGAGCCGCAGAAGGAACGACAGCAGGAAGAAAAATAAGCGCTGACAGGCGCGTCGCCGAAGATGGAATCTTCGATCAATGGGGTTTGGGGAAATCGCCCCAACAAGCAGAAATACAAAATTCCGCCTACGGGCGGGATTTTTGTTTTGAGCCTTTCCTGATCAGGAAGGTATGCTTGCAAAAGAAGCCCTAAACTATGAACTTTCTCCTCAAAACACAAGTTTAGCTGAGAAATTAGGAAAATTATTGCCCATAGCAAAATAAATATTTGCAGACGCAAAGTTTTCCGTTTACTCGCAAATGAATTTCTGGTATAATCTCCTATGTATACATTAACTTTGAAGCTGTGTGCTAAAAACCGGGAGGAACTTATCATGGATGTGAGCTATAACAAGTTATTCAAACTGCTGATTGATAAAGAAATGCGGAAAACAGAATTTGCTAAAGCGGTTGGAATAAGTGCAAACACTTTGGCAAAGCTTTCGCGGAATGACACAGTATCCATGGAAGTCATCATAAAGATATGCCGCTATTTGAATTGTACAGTCGATGACATTATGGAGATTTTGCCAGAGACAAGAGTTAAGTGATGAGGGAAACAATATGAAATTATCATCGCCATACAACGGCGCACTGACAAGAGAACAATTTCTTTTTTATGAGATGCGCACTACGGCAAAACTTCTTACGGATGGACTTACTGATGAGGAAGTAACGGAAGCTATCATGAAGGACAATCTCTTTCAGTACCCAACAGAAAAATCAATAAAGAAGCTGTCCAGTGGCTGCCTTAAACGCCTTCATTCCATGAATGATGATTGCCTTATAGGTGCCATTGCAACGCTTCCTGCAGATGCTGCAAAGCAGATTTGCCTCTATGCCATGATGAAACAGAACCGTCTTGTGTGGGATTTTATGATAACCGTTATCGGAGAGAAGTACCGAATATTGGACACCTCTTTTGGTAAGGTAGACTTGAATACATTTTTCATGCGACTTGCGGAGCAGGATGACAACATGGCTTCCTGGAGCGATGCGACGGTTCAGAAAATAAAACAGGTTTTCGTTCGTATATTGGTGGAGAATGAGTATCTGGACAATACTCGTGCAGACCATCTGAATCCGGTCTTGATAGGTTCACTGTTAGAGGAGCGTATTCGTGCTAATGGTGATAACGCAGCGCTGATTGCATTTAACTGCTTGAGTTAGGAGGGCAAGGGATATGAACAATTTGAATGAGCGTCTCGATAAGCTCAGACAACTTGTCCAAGATAGAGATTTTCTTGAAGGCAAGGGATTATCGAATGAAGTGAATATCCGAATCTTTTGCTATGACCCGCAGGATGAAATGACAGTTACGCACTTCCTAAATCAGATCATCACAGATCAAAGCCTTGACTGCCATCTCATCGAGTGCAACCTCTATAAGCTGTTTATTGAGATTTGTGAAGATCTTGATATTTTGGACAGCATACTGGATATGGAAGAAAGCGAAGGCAGCGAATATCTTCTGGAACAGCTTCACTCCGCTATCGGTGAAAATGAGTTCATCGACAAGATGCGCGAAAAGTATCAGCCTAAAACCGGTGATGTCATGCTCCTGACAGGGATTGGCGATGTGTTTCCGTTTATGCGGGTTCACAAAATGCTGGAAGCTATGCAGCCATTTTTCTCAGAGATTCCGATTTTGGTAATGTATCCGGGTGTGTTTGACGGAAACTATTTGCGCTTGTTTGATCAGCTGCCGCCGAACCCATATTATCGGGCATTCAATGTTGTCTGAAGAGGAGGAAACGAACGTGATTATTCGCGATATGTTTTATGACGACATCAACCGTAAGGTAAATGGTGTCATCAAGGTTGACCAGGACGAAACTGCTGTTATCAGTCAGGAAGTCCGTGAATATGTCATCACCAAAGAGCTGAAGAAGCACTTAATCTCATTTTTCAATTACTATGGAGATTCCTTTACCAACCCCACTTCAGATATGGGCGTCTGGATTTCCGGTTTTTTTGGAAGTGGTAAATCTCACTTTCTGAAGATGCTGAGCTATCTGCTTGAAAACAAGGAAATTGACGGTGTTAAGACGGTCGAGCGTTTCCGCGAGAAATTTGCGGACGATCCGGCAACCTTCATGCTTATCGATAATGCAACCCGATATGAGACGGAGACAATTCTGTTCAACATCGATATCGAAGGTTCTATCAACAAGGACAAGACAGCAGTGCTGCGCGTTTTCGCCAAGATGTTCTATAACCATCTGGGCTTTTACGGCGAGAATCTGAAAGTGGCAATGCTTGAAAAATATATAGACTAGAGCGGCAAGACCGAGGAGTTTCGCCGCGTATTTGAAGAGAAAAAGGGCAAGCCGTGGGTTGAGCAGCGCAAGGCGTTTGCCTTCAATGGCAAGTTCATCATGCCGACGCTGATGGAAGTGTTGGGCATGTCCGAAGAGGATGCAAAGAACTGGTTCAGCGACAAGTCTGCTGTTGATTTTTCCATCGCCCAGCTAGTGGATGACATTAAAGCATATATCGCCAGCAAGCCGAAAAATTTCCGTCTGCTGTTCATGGTGGATGAGGCCGGCCAGTATGTCGGCACAGATACAGACATGCTCCTGAATCTTCAGTCCCTGACAGAGAAGATCGGTAGTGAGTGCGGCAGCTCCGTGTGGGTGATCTGCACCGGACAGGAGGCCATCGACGAAATCATCAAGGTGCGTGCAGATGAATTTTCTCGTATCCAGGCGCGTTTCAAAACTCGTCTTTCCCTCACATCTTCTTCCGTGGATGAAGTTATCCAGAAGCGTATCCTGAAGAAAAAGCCAGAAGTTACTCCAAAGCTAGAAGCGCTGTATAACGAAAATGATTCTGTACTGCGCAACCTCTTTAGCTTCACGGATTCTATTCTAGACATTAAGGGATTCAGCGGTCCGCAGGAGTTTGCTGAGGACTATCCTTTTGTACCGTATCAATTCATCATCATGCAGAAGGTGTTCGGAGAAATCCGTAAGCACGGCAGTGTCGGAAAACACTTCTCCGGCGGCGAGCGTTCCATGCTCTCTGGCTTCCAGGAAGCAGCTCAGAAGGTTCAGAACCACGATGAGTATACGCTGGTTCCGTTCTTCCATTTCTATGACACGGTGCACAGTTTCCTTGACGGCTCTATTCGCCGCGTAATCGAGCGCTGCCAGAAAGCAGCAGAAAGCGGCGCAGGCATCGAAGCTTACGATGTAGATGTGCTCAAGCTCCTGTACCTCATCCGATATGTGGATGACATCAAGTCCAATCTGGACAATATCGTGATCCTGATGGCGGACGATATCCGCACGGATAAGATCACACTGCGCGAGGCAGTCAGAAAGTCTCTTGACCGACTGCTCAGCCAGAACTATATCGGTCGTACCGGAGACACTTATAACTTTCTGACCGATGAGGAACAGGATATTCAGCGTGAGATCAAGAATACGCCGGTAGACACTGCCGCCATTGTTGAGCGTATCGCCCAGATTGTTTACGGTGATATCTACACTTCTAAGAAGTTCCGTTACGGTAAGTATGACTTCTCCTTTGACCAGATGGTTGACGGAGTGACGGTTGGTGCCGTGACCGGCGGCATGAAGCTGCGTTTTCTGACTGTGGCGACGGATGCCATTGAGAAGAGCGACATGCGTCTGATGACGGAGTCCTCCGGTCAGGCTATCGTGGTCCTTGGCGATACCCCGTACTACGAGTCTCTGGAAAATGCCATGAAGATTCGTAAGTATGTAAAGCAGCGCAATGTATCTCAGCTGCCAAAGTCCGTTCAGGACATTATTCGTGACCAGCAGGACGAGGCAAATGCTTATGACCTGACGGCAATGGATGCACTTCGCAAGGCAATCGAAGGTGCAGAGTTCTATGTGGACGGCGAGCACCTGCCTCTCAAGAGCGGTGATGCCAAGAGCAAGATTGAACAGGCTCTTGAGTATTTGGTTGCTCATGTTTACAGCGAGCTGGATCTGATCACGCAGAATGCCGAAAGCGATGATGACATCGTTCAGATTCTTACCGGTGGCGGACAGCAGCGTCTGGACGGAATGCGCCATAATCAGTCCGCAGCGGCAAGGGTGGAAGAATATCTGGAAATGCAGGCAAAGAAGATGCTGCCGACTTCCATGGCAGATATTCAGTCCCGCTATCAGGCAATTCCTTATGGCTGGCGTGAAATTGATGTCGCTGCCGTTGTTGCCATGTTGATCTATGACCAGAAGGTTACGGTCAAGTATGCCGGCAATACCATTCAGCCCAGCGACCCGAAGCTTCCGGATATGCTGCGCAAAAAGAGCGAGATCGGTAAGACGATGGTTTCTCAGCGTCAAAGCGTGACCGCAGCGAATCTGAAGGAAGCAAAAGAGTTCCTCCGCGATTACTTTGACGTTATGGATGTGCCGGATGATGAAGACGGCATGATCGCCTTTATCATCAATAAATTCACCGAGCAGAAGACTCATTACGAGGATCTGCTGAAGGGTTATGAGGGTAAAAAGTATCCCGACAAGGCATTGGTGCAGGATGCTGTCAGCCTCATGAATGATGTGCTTTCTCAGCGCAAGGACAATGTTGCCCTTGTGTCCGCTGTAATCAAAAAGGAAGATGCCCTTTATGACAACAAGGACGATATGCAGAATGTGGAAGCGTTCTTCAAGAGCCAGGTGCAGGTATTTGATGCCGCAAGCGAGATGCTTACCGACTTGCAGAACGAGCTGGATTACCTCTCCCACGAGGAAGAAGCTAACAAAGCACTCAATCGTATTCGTCTGCTCGTTGTGGTGCAGACCAAGTTTGACTATAAGTGCATTCCGGAGCTGAACACTCTGATGGCAACCGTCCGCGAAGGGCATAATCGCCTTCTTGCCACAAAGCGCGAGGAGCTGTTGGAAATCGTCCGCCAGTGCCTGGAGGCAATCCATACAGCTGCGGGCGATAATGCCGCCGCAAGAGATGTCAGCAACACCGCTGATACCTTCTATACCCAGAAAAAGCAGCGTATTAACGAGCTGGAAAGTTTAGCGCTTCTAGATGGCTTGATTCCGCCGATGCTTCAGCATAAGGACAGCGCTTGCAGCCGTATCGAGACGCTTACCAAGCCGGCTCCGAAGCCGGTAACGCCGCCCCATACCGGAGGCGTTGCAGAAACGCCGAAGCCCTATGCAAAGAAGATCATCAAGTCATATAACCGCCAGATTGTTTTCCCGACGAAGCGCCTGGAAACAGAAGCGGATGTGGATGCCTATGTGGAGATGGTGCGCGGACAGCTCAAGACGCTTATGAAGAACTGCGATGGTATCGAACTAAAGTAAGGAGCAAGCACGATGGACAAAAACGCAATCAAAAAATATGCCGTATGGGCACGCCGCGAGCTGATCAGCCGCGTGAGCCAGAAGGCACTGCAATATGGCATTTCAGAGGAGACTATCGGCGATGCAAACGCCGACACGATAAATGGGCATCTGCTGACCGCGGCGGAAAAGAAGCAGCGGCAGGCACTGATTGCTAAAATCAAGAAGGACGGCTATCAGCAGGCCATGGAAGAAGCCGCCTACACCTGGTTCAACCGTTTCTGCGCTCTGCGCTATATGGAGGTCAATGGCTATCTCCTTACCCATGTGCGTGTGTTCTCGGATGAGCAGAATAACTTCAAGCCCCAGATCATCGCCGAGGCGATTCATCTGGAGCTGGATGGACTGGACATGGAGAAGGTCTATGCCCTGAAGGAAGAGAACAAGACCGACGAGCTGTATAAATACCTGCTGATCACCCAGTGCAACGCGCTCTCTACCATTCTGCCTGGCATGTTCCAAAAGATTGCGGACTACACCGAGCTGCTGTTCCCGGACAACCTGCTCCGCGAGGGCAGCGCCATCGAGCAGATGATTGCGCTTATTCCTGAAGAGGACTGGACAGATCAGGTGCAGATCATCGGTTGGCTCTATCAGTATTACAACACCGAGCCGAAGGACAAGGTGTTTGCCGACCTGAAGAAAAACATCAAAATCAGCAAGGAGAATATCCCTGCCGCAACCCAGCTCTTCACGCCAGACTGGATTGTGCACTATATGGTGGAGAACTCCCTTGGCCGCTTGTGGGTGGAGGGGCATCCGAACGACGAAATGAAGGCAAGCTGGAAATACTATCTGGAGGAAGCCGAGCAGGAGCCGGAGGTACAGAAGCAGTTGGAAACCATCCGGGCGGAGTATGCCCAGCTGAAGCCGGAGGACATTCGCGTCATCGATCCCTACATGGGCAGCGGCCATATTTTGGTCGTGATGTTCGATGTTCTGGTGCAGATTTACGAAGCCTATGGCTACTCTGCCCGTGAGGCAGCATCCATGATCGTGGAGCATAACCTCTACGGTTTGGACATTGACGAGCGTGCGGCGCAGCTAAGCTACTTTGCCGTCATGATGAAGGCACGGCAGTATGACCGCCGTTTCTTTTCCCGAAAGGTGCAGCCTCATGTGTACGCCATCGTGGAGAGCAACGACGTAGATAGCTTTACCCTTGAGTACTTCGTAAACGGCGATGCAAACCTCAAAAAAAGCATGAGCATTCTTATGGATGAGCTGCGCGATGCCAAGGAATACGGCTCTATCCTCAATGTCACGATGGTGGACTTCCCTGCGCTTTATGCGAGGCTTGCGGAAGTTGAAGAAGACATCAGCATGCACAGAGAAAGTGCGCTGAATACCATAAAGCCGCTAATTCAGGTGGCAGAGGCACTGGCACAGAAGTATAGCGTGACATCCACGAACCCGCCGTATATGGGTGGTTCAGGCATGAGCGGCAAGCTTTCGGATTATGTAAAAAAGAATTACCCAAACAGTAAATCTGATTTGAGTACCGTCTTCATGGAAAAAACGATTGGAATGTGTTCTGCTAGTGGTTATATGGCGATGATCAACATTCCAGTTTGGATGTTCTTGACTAGTTATGAAGACTTAAGGCGTAATCTGATTGAGCAAAGTACCATTTATTTTGTGATTCATCCAGGACGTGGAGTGTTTGGATCTGATTTTGGGTCAGTAGCATTTGTAATTAGAAATAAGCATATCGGAAAGTTTCGAGGATCTTATCGTAGATTATTTGAGAATGCAGGCGATGTAGAATCAGTCGATATGCGAGAGCAACAGTTCCTATCTGGAAAAGGACAGTATACTGCTGATCAGGATGACTTTGGGCGTATTCCTGGAAATCCTATTGCATATTGGGTTTCGAAGAGGTTCATTAAAGCATTTGAGCTCCCGCATCTTGGAACAGTTCTATTTCCCAAAACAGGACTTACGACCGGAGATAACGATACTTACTTGAAATTGTGGTTTGAAGTATCAAAGGCTCAAATTGGTAAGAAGTGGTTTTATATGAACAAGGGTGGAGAGTTTCGTAAATGGTACGGAAACAATGAATATGTTTTGAACTGGGAAAATGATGGATTTGCAGTGAGGAATGCTCATGGTTCGACCATTCGTAATCCGGAATACTATTTCCGAGAAGGTGTTACATGGTCAAAAATTACTGCATATAAGTTTTCTGGACGATATTCTCCTTCCACTCATCTTTTTGATGCGGTTGGTCTAACCTGTTTTGCAAATAATGATGTGGACTTAATGTTCGTCCTTGCATATTTTTGTTCATGCGTTGCAAATCACTTTTTAAGCGTCCTCAACTCAATAGTAACTTTCACTACTGGATCAGTGTCCAATATTCCTTTTGCGTATCCACAATCTATTGTGCCTCGTGTAAAGGAAGTGGCACAATCCAATGTTAATCATGCCAGAAAAGACTGGGATTCCTACGAAACCAGCTGGGATTTCCAGCGGCATCCGATGCTGGACTGTGGCAATATTTCCGATGCTTACACCGCATGGAAAGCCGATTGCGAATCTCGCTTCCTCCAGCTGAAAGCCAACGAGGAAGAACTGAACCGCATCTTCATTGACATTTACGGTTTGCAGGACGAGCTGACGCCGGATGTGGCGGACAAGGACGTGACAGTACATCGCGTGTTCGACACCAAGGACAACGTACCGGAGAGTATGAAGGGCAGCAACTATGTCCGCACCATGCGGGACGAGGTTGTTTCGCTCATTTCCTACGCCGTGGGCTGCATGTTCGGGCGGTATTCGCTGGACGTGGACGGGCTTGCCTATGCCGGCGGCGAGTGGGACACAAGCAAGTATCAGACCTTTATGCCGGACAAGGACAACATCATTCCCATCTGCGATGATGACTATTTTGATGACGACATTACCGGCCGCTTCATCAAATGGGTGGAGACGGTCTACGGCGCTGACACGCTGGAGGAAAACCTGAAGTTTATTGCGTCTGCCCTCGGTGGCAAAGGCTCCGCAAGAGAGGTTATCCGCAATTACTTTATCAGCGATTTCTACGCTGATCATCTGAAGACCTACCAGAAGCGCCCGATCTACTGGCTGTTTGACAGCGGCAAGAAGGGTGGCTTCAAGGCGCTGATCTATATGCACCGCTATCAGCCGGATACGATTGCGCGTATCCGTACAGACTATGTGCATGAGCAGCAGAGCCGTTACCGCACGGCGATTGCCGATTTGCAGCAACGTATCAGCGGCGCATCCACCGGCGACCGCGTGAAGCTGACCAAACAGCTCACCAAGCTGGAAGCGCAGGCAGAAGAGATCCGCACCTATGAGGAAAAAATCCATCACCTCGCCGACCAGATGATTCCGATTGACCTGGACGACGGCGTGAAGGTGAACTATGCCAAGTTTGCGGACGTGCTGGCGAAGATTAAGTAACTAACGGAAACAGAGAGCGAGGTGTCGGTATGACCATGGAAGAAATTCTCGCAGGAGAGTCTAAGAACGTAGAGTTTAAGGAAGACCTGCCGGAAAAAAGCATCAAATATATGAAGTCTGTGGTTGCCTTTGCAAACGGAACCGGCGGAAAGATCATCTTCGGAATTGCCGATAAAACCAGAGAAGTGGTGGGGTTTGGCAAGGAAGATGTTTTCAAGAAAATAGATGCCATTGCCAATGCGGTATCCGATAGCTGTGAACCGGCCATCATACCGGATATTACGGCACAGACGATTGATGGCAAGACCGTAATCGTTGTGGAGGTTTCTGAAGGCAGACAGCGCCCCTATTACATCAAAGCCCTTGGCAGAGAAGGCGGCGTATATGTCCGGTTTGCGGGCACTACCCGTCTCGCTGATGAGTACATGATCAAGGAGCTGTTGTTCGAGGGCAGCAACCGCCATTTCGATCAGGTTTTGTGTACCGGTTTAACCATTACGGATGAAGAGATTGACGGCCTTTGCAATGCCATGAAGGAACAGGCTATAAAGAATGCGCATAGTGACGAGCAGAAAGCGTCCATCAAGGATGTCGGTAGACAGCAGCTGCGATCATGGGGCATTTTGATTGAGAGAGACGGAAAAGACTATCCCTCCAATGCTTTCGCCATTTTGACCGGATGCGGAGGACTTCACGTTGCAACGCAGTGCGGCGTATTCAAGGGCACGACAAAAGAGGTTTTTGTTGACCGCCGTGAGTATGACGGTCCGCTGTGGGAGCAGATTGAAGAAGCGTACCAGTTTGTTCTTCGAAACATTCATTTGGGTGCAACATTTGAGGGCGTTTATCGGCAGGATGTCTACGAAATTCCGCCGGATGCCATTCGTGAGCTGATCATCAATGCCATGGTGCACCGTAGCTATCTGGATCATGGCACGATACAGATAGCAATATATGATGACCGGCTGGAAATCACTTCTCCCGGAAAGCTGCCGATGGGTCAGACCATAGAGCGTATGAAAGAAGGATATTCTAAAATCCGAAATGAAGCGCTGGCCTATGCTTTTTCCTATATGAATCTGATTGAACATTGGGGCAGCGGCATACCGAGAATCATCGGCAAGGTAAAAGCTGCTGGGTTGCGAGAGCCGGAGTTTATTGGCGGAGATGTAGACTTGCGCATCAATATCTATCGAAAGCAAAGCGCCACGAATAACGCCAAAATTAACGCCAATGGCGATGTAAATGGCACTGGAATGCCAGATAGTGCCGATAAAGTGCCGAATAGTGCCGACAAAATGCCGGATAATACTCAAGAACGCTGGATTTTCAAATATGTATTGGAACATGGTTCTATCACAACAGCGCAGGCGGCAGAGGTTCTTAAAGTAAAGGATCGCAGAGCAAGAACTATTTTGATGGATATGGTTGAAAAAGCTTATCTCAGAAAAGAGGGCGCAGCGCGGAGTACCATTTATGTACAAAACACAGAAAGAGAGTAACGCAGTATGGATGCCGAAAAGATAATACAGGATTTAAACAGACGTTTTGCGGCTCCTCTGCCGGAGTTTTATAAGCGTCGTGTCATCTTCTGGTATGACGAAGACAAGGAGTTTGAAGACCAGATTGACGAGATCTCGCTGAATGACGCGAAGATCGTAAAAGTCACCGGCACCAACAGTTTTGCAATCAAAAAGCTGCTGGTCATGGATGATACAGCGAGTAATTACCTGGTCTATTGTCCGATTTCCTACGAACGTTCGGAAGATAACTGGCTGCTGAATGTGGAGCTGTACAGCGGCGAGCCGTTCCGTGCGGATTTGAATACGATCTGGATGGATGAGATGGGGCTCCCTGCATCACAGATGCTCCGCAAACAGGTCAAGCAATACCACAAGTTCTTTAATTCCAAGGAGCGCCGCGCAAAGGTTGCAGCTATGGCTGGTAGCATAAGCACATCTGCGCAGATGCATCTGGCGGTGATGGCGGTCATCTGCGGCGTCAAAGACATTAACCCAGGCAGCATCATTCGCGCTGTCCTGAAGGGTGGACTGGATGTTGAAAATAACGCCATCTATCAGGGAATTGTGAACTATGGAGCACAGGCGGCTTTTTGGGCACTGATTGCACAGGCCACCGGGTATAAGAACACCGATGAACTGAACCTTGCCCAGCTGGCAACGCATATCCTTTTGACTGCGGCTACGCGTACCTTGCGCCGGGAGTATCTGAACGGCTTGGATAGCTTTATCTCCACGCCGCATCAGTCTTTTTGTTATGACTTTGTTTCCGACTGGCTGCATTCTGACGATTTGCATGACCTATACAGGATCGCACGCATCGTGGAAACGGAGGCTCGACTCTATCAGCGTTTTAGTAAGCTGAGTGTTGAAGATTTGCGTGATACAGAGTGCTTCCCTTGCATCAATGAAGTGATCCTCACCAAGATGATGACGGAGATCAAAGACCAGATCATCAAAGTGGATGTAATCGCTCAGACTGTGGAAAAGCGCCGAACAATGGTCTGGTATGACTTCATGTCCAGCTATTACGAGGGGCTTCTGCAAATCGCGAAGATGCAGGCGTTCTTCCTGGAACATTCAGCCGGCTTCCATACCGCAAAGGCAAAGGATATCTGGAAGGAATATACCACCGACTATTATCGGATGGACAGCTATTACCGTGCGTTCCATCTGTGCTTCCAGCGCAGTTTGAAAGCATCTAACGATCTGTTGGACGACCTCTTTAAGCATGTGGTGGAGAAAGTCGAAGCACTGTACTCCGGATGGTATCTGAACGGTCTCGGAAGTAACTGGTCAGATGTTGCGGCTGAAGATCTGGAGAAGCACGGATATATAGAAGAAGTGAATCGACATACTGCGTTTTATCAGAGCAACATCCAGCGCTGCGACACCCGTGTGTTTGTGATTATCTCAGATGCTCTGCGCTATGAGGTAGCAGCATCCCTGTCTGAGCAGCTCCGCCGCGAGACGCAGAGCAAGGTAACACTTGGCAGTATGTGCGGTGTTTTTCCAACCATTACGCCATACGGCATGGCGGCACTTTTGCCGCATAAGGAACTTTCCGTGCAGGGAAAGCTTAATGGTGGACTTGCTGTGTTGGCAGACGGCCAGTCTACAGAGAGTACAAACCGCGATAAGGTACTGAAAGCGGCAAATCTCGCCAGCGTGGCGCTGCAATATCGCAATATCATCGGACTGAAACGTGCAGACCGCCAAGCGCTCGTAAAGGGCATGGAGGTCGTATACATTTACCATGACAAGATTGATGAAGCATCCCATACCTCGGATAGCTCAGTTTTCCCCGCTTGTGATGAGGCAATCGAGGAAATAAAGAATCTTGTACGAATCATTGTAAATGAGTTCAGCGGCACACGCATTCTGATTACCGCTGACCATGGATTCCTATACACATACAGTCCTCTCACGGAGGATGACAAGGTGTCTAAGAACAGTTGGAACGGTAAGGAAGTCGATTATGGCAGACGCTATGCCATCATGGAGAAGGATGCTCAGCCGGAATATCTGATGCCGGTTCAGTTCCTGGATGGCAAGACGTATTACGCGGCATTTGCACCCCGTGAGAATGTCCGCATCAAGATGAACGGCGGCGGGCTGAATTTCGTCCATGGCGGTATCAGCTTGCAGGAGATGGTCGTTCCGCTGATTGATTATCATTATCTGCGCACGGATAGCAGGGAGTATCAGAAGAACCGCGCCAAGATTGACACGAAGCCGGTTGAGGTGAGCTTGCTTTCGGCAAACCGGAAGATTAGCAACATGATTTTCTCCCTTAACTTCTATCAGAAGGACGCTGTGGGAGATAACCGTGAAAAGGCAAACTATTCGCTGTACTTTACCGATTCCGCTGGCAAGGTGGTCAGCGATACCGCGCGTATCATCGCGGATAAAACAAGCGATAATTCGCAGGAGAGGACTTTCCGCTGCACCTTTAATCTGAAATCACTATCCTTTGACAGCAAGGAGACCTATTACCTTGTGATTGCAGATGAGAGTGGATTGCAGATGCCGCAGCGTGAGGAGTTCCAGATCGACATTGCTTTTGCGGTCGATGAGTTTAATTTCTTCTAAGTTTACGAATTTTTTGGGGGCGATACATTGGAACAGTTTGAAGAAGTCACAAGCAGCCATGACGTAATAAAGAAAAAGCTGCGCGAACATTTTGACGGTCGTATTGTCCGCAAAGACCTGACGAAGCATATCAAGGAAGGGGCAAATGTCCCTGTTTATGTCCTTGAGTTTCTGCTTGGCCAGTATTGCTCCTCTGATGATCCGGAGGTAATCGAAAAAGGGGTAAACAACGTAAAACGCATACTTGCGGATAACTATGTTCGCCCGGATGAGGCACAGAAAATACTCTCGCAGCTGCGCAAGAAAGGCAGCCATACCATCATTGATATGGTGACGGTGCATCTGGATATCAAGAGAGATTGCTTCTTTGCGGAGTTTTCTAATCTTGGGCTCAGCAATGTGCCGATTTCCGATGATTATCCGGAGAAATATGACAGGCTGCTTTGTGGCGGCATCTGGTGCATCGTGCAGCTGGAGTACGAGACTGAGGGCGATAGTGATTTTGGATTGACCGATATAAACGGCATTCCGATTGCATCCAAGCAGAAGAAACAGAAAGATATTTCACCGATCAGCATTCGCAAGCTGACCCCGATTCAGATGCCGCATGTGGACATCAATGAATTAAAGGAAGGCAGAAAAGCTTTTACGCAGGATGAGTGGATAGATGTGTTGCTCCGTTCGTGCGGCTATGAGCCCGATCAGCTGAATCAGAGAGAAAAGTGGCTGCTGTTAGCACGACTGATTCCGCTGGTAGAGAATAATTTCAACCTCTGCGAGCTGGGACCGCGCAGCACCGGCAAATCCCATATCTACAAGGAAATCAGCCCGAACAGTATTTTGGTGTCAGGTGGTCAGACGACGGTAGCAAACCTGTTTTATAACATGGGACGCAAGACCGTGGGCTTAGTAGGCCTGTGGGACTGCGTTGCTTTTGATGAGGTTGCCGGAATCAAGTTCAAGGACAAAGACGGCATCCAGATCATGAAAGATTACATGGCATCCGGTTCCTTTGCCCGCGGTAAAGAAGAGAAGGCAGCATCGGCTTCCATGGTCTTTGTAGGAAACATCAATCAGAGTGTGGATGTGTTGCTGAAGACATCCAGCCTGTTTGACCCGTTCCCGCCGGAGATGGGGACAGATACGGCCTTCCTTGACCGTCTGCATTGCTATATCCCCGGTTGGGAGATTCCGAAGTTCCGTCCGGAGCATTTTACAGACGATTATGGATTTATCACGGATTACCTGGCAGAGTTCATCCGTGAGCTGCGTAAGGAGCAGTACGGGGATGCGCTCGACAAGTATTTCCGACTTGGCAAGAACCTGAACCAGCGCGATACGATTGCTGTCCGTAAGATGGTAGGTGGCTTCATTAAGCTGCTTTATCCTGATGGAAAGTTTACCAAGGAGCAGTTGGAGGAGATTCTGCGATTTGCTCTCGAAATGCGTCGCCGTGTCAAGGAACAGCTCAAAAAGCTTGGCGGCATGGAGTTCTACGATGTGAACTTCTCGTACATAGATAATGAAACCTTTGAGGAACAGTATGTCTCCGTACCGGAACAAGGCGGCGGTAAATTGATTCCGGAAGGAATCTGTAATCCAGGCCAGGTATATACCGTGTCCAGAGGAAAATCGGGAATGATCGGTGTGTTCCGTCTGGAGAGCCAAATGCTTCCTGGAAATGGCAAGTTTGAACGTACCGGTCTCGGCTCTGAAGGAAAGAGCAAAGAAGCGGCGAATACGGCATTCAGTTATCTGAAGGCGAATGGCAATCGGATCAGTGGTTCCATCAGCACAACAACGAAGGACTATATCGTCAATTACCAGGACTTGCAGGGCATCGGCATGACCGATAAGCTGGCCTTGCCGACTCTGATTGCGCTAGCATCCATTGCGCTCGGAAGACCGGCGCTTTCCACCTTGGCTGTCCTTGGTGAAATCAGCATTGACGGAACGATGCTCAAAGTGGATGAGTTAGCCAATTCCCTGCAAGTGTGCCTTGATAGCGGTGCGAAGAAGGTATTGCTGCCGATTACGTCTGCGGCTGACCTCGGAAGCGTACCGGCAGAGTTGGTTGGAAGCTTTAATCTGATTTTCTATAGCAGTGCGGAAGACGCGGTGTTTAAGGCGTTGGGGGTAGAGTGAGGAAATCTATGAAAATTGTAGAATCTGGGTACAAAATTGATTTGCATATTCACTCGGTTTATTCTCGGGCAAAGGATAAGGCCAAGGTGGCTTTCAATACGATTGAAAATATTGGCGTTCTTGCAGAGAAATTAAATGACAATGGTGTACAAATGTGCGCCATAACAGATCATGATGCATTCAATTTTGAAATATATAAAGCACTAAAAGCGTATGAAGGTAATACTGAAAATTCCATTACCAAGGTTTTTCCAGGCGTCGAATTCTCTGTGGAGTATGATGGTGATGATGGACCTGCGGTATTACATGTTATCGCTATTTTTAACGATGAAGATGAATCAAGGCTCAGCAAAATATCAAGCTGTCTCGTAGATGAGAAAGGAAATATTTCATACGACAGAGAATCTGCTTTTTCAGAAGAAAGGTTTCTTTCAGTACTGAGGAATATCGACCTTGATACTGTGCTTATTGTACATCAAAAAGGCTCACTGACAGCAGAGCACCAGCGTAGAAACGACGCAAAATCTGTTGGTGAGGATAAATTCCAAGAATTTGTTTACACAGATTATTTCGAGGCATTTGAATTCAAAAATCGTAAAAATGAAGTATTCAATAAGAGCTTTCTTAATGCTCAAGGCCTGACAGAGGATATTCGTTTTATTACGGGTTCTGATTGCCATGATTGGCGGGTCTATCCGAAGGAGAATGAGAAAGACAAAACTGAATTTATCTATACGTATGTGAAATGTTTGCCCTGTTTTAGAGGACTGGTTATGGCCATAACTGATCACAGGCGCATCAAAACGGTCAATAGTTTTTTTAATCCTACGGAAACATACACAAAGAGTATTCAACTTACAGTGGATGGAGTGAATTACGATATTCCGTTATCCAGAGGTATAAATGTGATTATCGGGGATAATTCAATAGGAAAATCCATGCTCCTGCACAAATTGACAGAGTACCGAAAACAACAGCAGAATGGATTACTTAGTGCTGCCACTACCAAAGGCTATAACAAGTATTTAAAGAAGCACAAAATAGAGGTCAGTACGGTGATTCCAGCGGCGGAAGTTTTTGAATTTGATATGCAAGGTGAAATCAGGGATAAATTTGAGCAAGGGAAAATTAAATCAGACAGTTTCTTTAAGCCGTATTATCCTGCACCAATTAAATCTGATGCTTACCGAGAAAAAATACAGCGAAAGTTAAATGCCATCTTTGCATTTTTAGAGGAAAAATATGCAATAGAACAGCTGGAAGAAGAATTAGGTAGATTTAAAGTAATAGATGAAGATATCGACTATGCTGAAAGCATAACATTTGTTGGATCGGTTTCGAAAGACAATGTAAAAGTGACTGGATATGGTGGTGTTAGCGGGGACATTGACGGCATTGTTGAAAAAATAGAAACACTGACAGAAAGCTCTTGGCTGGAACAAGAAGACCAAGAGCAATTAGAGAATATCGTCAAGCAACTGAATCAACTTTCCATGAAATACAAGAGAAAGAGAATACTTGCTGAGCACGAGAATACGAAGATAGCATTGTTTCAAGCGGCTGTAAAGGGCTTTAAGCAGAAATATCAAATGTCGGTATCAGATACGCAGAAAAAAGTATCTACATACAAAGAAAGTATTGATTCAGCAGCTGAAGCGATTGTTGATATTATCAAAAGAAAGCAAGGAATAAAAGATCCAGAATTATCCATCGAGAAAGAACTTGTTCAGATTCAGACAGAACGAGTTCATGAGTATGAGTTTAATAGCCGGCTTGAAATAACGGAAATTGATGAAGATTACATATGCCGCCTTTTTTCGTCAGAGATGAAAAAAGGAACCACCAAACTCATTACCGAAATGACACAGAACGAATTGTCAGAGCAGCTGTTACGTTACAATGGGCTTCCATCAGATGTACTTGATGAACTGAAAACCAGAATACAAGCTAAAGTGGAATCAGATCTTGCCAATAAATTTACAATCACTCAGGCAGGAAAAGACCGAACGCAGGAATTGTCATCTGGACTAGATGCACAGATTTATTTTGATATTTTGTCGTATGAGACCAGCCACAATGGGATTTATATAATTGATCAGCCAGAGGATAATATTTCACAAAAAGCTATCAGGGATTATTTGCTGGATCGTTTCAAGATTATGGGTGAACATCGCCAAATACTTATGGTTACTCATAGACCACAGTTTATAGTAAATCTAGATGTTGACAATGTTATATTTATTGGATGCAAGGATGATCGTATCTATATTCAGTCGGGAGCATTGGAGTATCGTGACGAAACATACAATATCCTAGACATCATTTCTGAAAATATTGAGGGTGGATTAGATACTCTGAAAAGGAGATGGAAACGGTATGAAAAGAATACTTCAATTTAAGAACACAGATAAAGGATATGCATGCATTGAAGGTTCAGAAAAGGTATTTGAAATATCAAAATCAGATCTTCAATTTGATGTCAAGGCCTTTTATCAAGCCTTTTATGCCGAAGGAAAAGACTACGAAAATATTGAGATAGAAAACTGCGCCGGCGACGATAAAAATGGAAGACATATTTATGAATGCATTATGCAGCTTATGTTGAAAATAAAAGATAAGCTTGCTGAAATGCCAGAAGACAACAACACTGATGAGCAAAATGCATCATTGGAGGAATAAGTGCGGGGCGCATACTGAGATAAGTAAGGAGCCGTTTATGAGCGAGATCATTGAATTACAAGAAAATGGGGCTGTTGTTCCGGCTGAAAAGCAAAACGAACTGCGTCAGGTAACGGATGCCTCGCTCATGGATACCAGTGCTGAGCTGGCAAAACGACAGACCATGAGTGTTCCGATTACTTCATTAGCATCGCTCGGAGCTGCGGTTTCGTCCATAGCTCCAGCACTGCGTACCGTAACGAAAACCATCACAGTTAATATGCAAGGACTTTATACCCTTGCGAACGCAGGCGTTGGCGATGCATTAAAGGCTGCCAAGAACGGCAACTTTTGGGGCGCGTTCAAAACCGCGGATGGAGCATCAAAATTTGCACAGCTTCAACAGGTTGGTCCTATCAGTGCGTCTACGGTAACAACGCTTCCAATCAATCCGGCAACAATGATGATGGCTGTTGCACTCCATTCTATTGAGCAAAAGCTTGACAAAATCGAAGAGATGCAGCAGCAAATCATTGATTTTCTGGTGTGCGAGAATGAATCCCAAATTGAGGCGGATGTACAGATGCTATCCGGAATTATCTCGAAATATAAGTTCAACTGGGACAATGAACACTATGTTGCCAGCAACCACAAAATGGTTCTTGATATTCAACGCACGGCGTTAAAGAATATGCGTTCCTATCAGAAGCAGGTTTCGGCATTGTTGGAAAAGAAACAACTTTTAGTGGCACAGAACAACGTAGAAGGCACCTTTGCGGATATGCAGAAGAAATTCATACCGGATGGCGCTCTATACATACTCGCTATCTTCACTGCTTGAAATTATGCTGGGAGGCAATTTTAAGGAAGAATATATCAGCGCTGTTAAGACAGAAATCGAACAGTTTGCATTAGACTACCGCAATTTCTTTGAGAAGGCATCCATACATCTTGAGCAGTTGGGGAATGATGCTATTGACACAAAGCTTCTGAAGGGACTGGGAACAGCAGGTCAGGCTGTAGGCAAGTTTATCGGGTCTGTTCCTGGTGTCCGCAGGGGGCCGGTAGACGAACTCCTTCAAGAAAGTGGCGCTCGATTGACCGATAAGGCAAGTGGCCTTGAGGAAAGAGCTGTGCGTGAGTTTGCCATTCTTGGCAATCCAGGTACTTCGATACTTACGGAACGGATGAATGATATGGTTCAAATCTATAATCATACTGAGCATATTTGCTTCGACCGTGAACACATCTATCTTGTAGGTGAACCGGCTTGACGAGGAACGGTGCATGGCAACTATAGACCAAACCTTTGCTCGCTTGCAAAAATCCACCTTCCGCGCAAGGTTCCGCCTGACTGAGAAAGACAGGCAGTACATAGCAGATAAGGGTCTGGATACGATTCAGCGCCATGCTGCGGACTTTGTGCGAACAAGGCTTGCTCCGGCGGATATTCCAAATGACGGCAAGCAGACGCCAATGCGTGGGCACTCGGTGTTTATCGCGCAACACGCCTGCGCATGTTGTTGTCGGGGATGCCTGAATAAATGGTATCACGTTCCGCAGGGACGAGAGCTGACGGAAAACGAGCAGGAGCGCATTGTGAAGCTGTTGATGGCGTGGATTGAACGGCAGCTTGAAAACGATGCAGATAGAAAGGCATAGAAAATGACAACAGAAGAATACAAGAAAGCGGCTGATTTTTGGAAAGCAAAAGAATCCAAGGAGATGCCGGTTGAACAGTTGAAGCCGATTGTGGAGGAGTTCCTCCGCAGCAGTGCAGTTTGTGCTTTAGCGACCGGAACCGGCGACTATGTGCGCTGCACACCGTTGGAATACAGCTACCATGATGGAAAGTTCTGGATTTTCACTGAGGGCGGCGAGAAGTTCATTGGCCTTGAGAAGAACAAGAATGTCAGCCTTGCTGTCTTTGAAAAGAATCCGGATTTCGGTGAGCTGAAAAGCGTACAGGTTATGGGAACAGCGAAACTTATTGAGTCGATGTCAGCAGAGTATGTTGCCCATGCAGAGTACAAGAAGATTCCGGTTGCGGTGCTTCAAAAGCTTGCAGATCAGGGGCATCCGATGTATCTGCTATGCATTACTCCGGTAAGAATGGATGTGCTGTTCTCGGACTTCAAGAAGCAGGGGTACGACAGCCGACAGAAGCTGGACTTCACGCAAAAGTAACAAAGGATAAGCTTCAGAAAGGCGAGATGCGGATGGAATGGACAGACGGAAAAATACGCTGCCGCTGGGCAAATCCGAAAAACGAACGGTACATCTGTTATCACGACGAGGAATGGGGCGTTCCGGTGCATGATGACAGGAAGCTCTTCGAGATGCTGATACTGGAGTGCTTTCAGGCAGGATTGTCTTGGGAATGTGTCCTCAATAAACGAGATGCGTTCTGTGAGGCCTTTGACGGCTTCGACTTGGAGAAGGTCTGCGCCTATGATGATGGGGATAAGCTGGAGGAACTTCGGAATAATCCAGGCATCATTCGCAATCGTCTGAAAATACAAGCTGCCGTTATCAATGCACAGGCATTCCGCGAGATTCGGAAAGAATACGGTAGCGTTTCAGATTACCTCTGGCATTGGACAGACGGCAAGGTGATTTATGAAACCGGACGGACAAGCTCGGAGTTATCCGACAGGATTTCTAAGGATTTGAAAAAGCGCGGTATGAAGTTCGTGGGGACTACAGTCATTTATGCCTATTTGCAGGCAGTGGGTGTGATCTATTCTCATGAGGATGGCTGTTTCTTAGCAAATCAAGAAGCTGGTCAGACAGATGCCGCTGCTAAACCGGCGTCCCCTGATATCTTATAGACGCCGTCAAACAAATACAGTCAATTCACATATTCGCAGCACCGTTACCTAATAAGGGCGGTAAACGTCAAATAATAGCTTTTACATTTGACCAGGCTGATAAAAGGCCGCAGAGATGCGGCTTTTTGAAAAACTTGAAGTTAGCATGATCTAACCAAAAACAAAAAGCAGATACCTTAAGAACGTGAGACATTGAGAACGACGGATTCACAGACGGAGGAGGTCACATACATGGATATATCAAAAGATTATATGTGCAGCGCGGACTCCGATGCGGCGATCATCCTGATGCTCGGCAGCGGCGGGAGCAATGCACTGACAAAAGGAGTGTCAAAATGGTTCGTCAAACAAGGCGTGAATGTTTTAAGTCTCGGCCCCGATAAGGAAGAAGCGGGCTATCACAGCTTCCCGCTCGAAAGAGTGGAGGAAGCCATTGAATATCTGAAGGCGCAGGGCAATCGAAGGCTCGGTGTTCTCGGCGCGTCGATCACGACCATTCCCGCGCTGACGGCAGCGGCAAGGTTTCAGGATATTACTCTGACCATAGCCGTTGCGCCCTGCGATTATGTTTTACAGGGCTTTGCCCAGGGAAAGCGCGACGGCTGCAAGGAGTGGCCGGTCAGCGGTGAATCTATGCTCACATGGGAAGGAGAGCCCATTCCTTATGTCAATGATGCCTATCAGCACCCTGATTATTGGTACACGGTGCAGGCGGAGACAAAGGGCTCCGGCAATATGCTTGCCGCGAGAAAGGTGTTTAACGACACGGAGGCAAAGACTCCGCTCTGTGAGGAGGTCATGATCCCCGTTGAAGATATACGCGGTCGTCTACTGCTCATCGGCTGCGAGGACGACTGCCTCTGGCCTACCGCTCGCTATATCCGCCGGATGGATGAACGGTTTAAAAGTCGGGAGCATAACTGCACATGCGACGTTGCGGTCTATGGGTACGGCACGCATTACGCCTTTCCTGAGTCCATGCTCAGGCAGATCATCCTTGTATTCCCCGATTTTCTCATCGGCAGGGCATTTCTCTCAGCGAGAGAGCACCCGAAGGAGTGCCTCCAGACGAGGGAGGATATCGACCGCCGAATGAAAACTGTGATAAAAGAATGGATGGAGGCAAAACAACAATGAAATGGCTCATTATACTTGCATTTTGGTTCCTGTACTGGGGCATCTGCTTTCTGTGCACGGGAACGGATAAGAAAAATCTCGCCGGTCTGCGCTCGTACCCCGACGCGGTGCAGTCTATCGTCCGCGAAAGGCTCGCCGACGCTCCGAAGGAGAAGTCTATACCCTCGATACTGCTGGGCAACATCATCCTTTTCACCGTGGTATTTTCTGCACTGGGACTGGCGCTTAAGAGCATTCTCGCCTTTGACGGCTATCTTTCCGCGTTCTGGTATTTTCTCATCCTTGGCGAGGGTCTGGGACTGTTTGATCTTCTGGTCATCGACCTGCTCTGGTGGCGCAATACAAAACGCATCCGTTTTTCATTTCTGCCGGATAAGGAAATTTACCAAGACCCGTCAAAGCACATCGGCTCCTTTGTGCGGGGCATTCCGCTGTTTGCTGCCATCGCCGCCCTGAGCGCGTGGGTCGTTACAATGCTTTAAGGAGAGCTCAGACTATGGACAGATACTTGACGGAAACGCCGATGTTGGATTTTTCGGCTCCGGCGATACAGGCTCTGATCGAGCTGCGTGGCTGGTGTTCGTTGGGAGAATTTGAACGCATCAGGGCAATCTACAACTATGTCCGCGATGAGATACTGTTTGGCTATAATACGGATGACAGTATATCGGCTTCCAAAGTGCTTGCAGACGGCTATGGGCAGTGCAACACCAAAGGGACGCTGTTCATGGCGCTACTGCGAGGCTGCGGTATTCCCTGCCGCATCCACGGCTTTACCATCGACAAAAAGCTGCAAAAGGGCGCAATGACGGGGCTCGTGTACGCCCTTGCTCCGAAAAATGTGTTCCACAGCTGGGTGGAGGTTTACCTGGACGGCGTTTGGTACGAGCTGGAGGCGTTTATTCTGGATAAGCCCTATCTTGAAAGTTTGCAAGCCGCAAATCCCGATTGCTCCGGTGCATTCTGCGGCTATGGTGTGGCTGTGCGTGATCTCCACCATCCCACGATAGATTTCGACCGCAACAACACCTATATCCAGAGCGAGGGTATCAATCAGGACTTCGGCATCTACGACAGCCCCGATGAGTTGCTGCGGGAGCATCATCAGGAAATGTCACGACTGAAGGTTTATATCTATCGGAATCTCGGGCGGCATCTGATGAACGCTAATGTAAGGAAGATTAGAAATTCATAGCAGTCGCATTACAAATACTGTCAATTTATATATTTGCAGCACAGTCACCTAAGAACGGCGGCTGTGCTTTTTCTTTTTGTGCACGTTATTTCCGCAAGCATCCCAAAGCGGCCACTTGCGGCAGAACATACCCATGCCGTTCTCCGCCGGGTTTTGCATCACTGATAAAAATAGTGTGCAAAACATCAGGAGAATATAAAAATGTCGAAAATAAATAAAAAAAGCTCATCTATCAAACACTGTGTCTGTATTTGTGAGCATGCGCTTTCATGTGCGTACAGAGAATCGGGCTGTTTTTCGATAAAATATAACCATACTAAAGGAAAGGCAGGTGCTGGCATGTGGAAAAAGAAATGAGCCTTAAGAACCGCGACAGACTCATTCAGCTCGGTTTAACTATTTCCACGTTCAGAAAGTATCGTGGCCTATCCCAAGAGCAACTGGCAGAACGTGCATCGGTCAGTCGGTCTCTTATCAGCTCCATTGAAGCACCAGGATTAGCGAAATCATTTTCTTTGGAAGTGTTTTATAACATCGCAGACGCGTTGGAAATTGACCCGTCTACCCTACTGAATGCTCCGACGCAGTTTGAGAGCTTATTAAAACAGAATACCTGACAGCAATCAGGAATCGCTGATGAAGAGAATTTGCAGCGCAGACTACCAGTGATGACGACACCGGTGGACTGCGCTGTTTTTTATTCTTGATAGTTTTCATTCATCGAAAGGGGTGAGTTACCGTGACAGGCATTTTCAATCAATTTGGCAGGCATTCGCGCCGTCTCCCGCAGGATTTATCGATGTACAATGATGAGTTTCTGCGCTATTGCGTGGAACAGGAGCAGGTAGAATCCAGGCTCGAAAACACACTCCATGAAACTGATGATCTGGATGAGATTATGAACACGACTCTGAAAACAGTGTGTGATTTCTACGGCGGTAACTGGGCAGATGTTATGGACATCGATACTGATACCCGCATATGGAGACCTCTTTTCTGGACATACGCTGACGGCGTTGAGGACAAAATGATAGAGCGATTAAGTGGCTTGGAGGATGCCGAGCCTATACCGCGATGGATTAATTCCGTGAGAAACGCGACCCCGATTGTCCTGACCGACATAAGCAAGATAAAAGAAACAAATCCTGCCGGAAGTTAAAGGACCCGCGATTCTCCGCCTACGATAAGCTGGCACCTAAATCGAAGGCAGACTACGCTTTTGTCCTGAACAGTCTCTACCACTTGAATCAAGATGGGACCATGACCATTGTCTTGCCCCACGGCGCACTCTTCCGTGGAGCGGCGGAAGCGAAAATTAGACAGACTCTGATTGAAAAGAACTACCTCCATGCCGTTATCGGCTTGCCGGCCAATCTTTTTCACGGTACGGGTATTCCCACCCTTATTCTCGTCTTTAAAAAGAATAGAACGACACGGGATATATTTTTTATTGATGCAAGCAACGACTTTGAAAAAGGGAAGAATCAGAATACGCTAAGTCCTGAACAACAAATCGATAAGATTATTCAGACATATGCTGAACGAGTCGATGTTGATAAGTATGCACACGTTGCTACGCCCAAAGAAATTGAAGAGAATGAATATAATCTCAATATTCCTCGCTACGTAGATGCATTTGAAGAAGAAGAGATTGATATTAATGAAGTCAATCAATTGCTGGCTAAGGATGACGAAGAAATAGCTGCCTTGGAAAAAGAAATTTCCGCACAACTGGCCCTGTTGGGGATAAAATGTAAGTATATTCGCAGAAAACAGCCTTACGGCTGTTTTTTTGTTACAACAAACTTGGGAACAGCGTAAGCTGGGGAAGTGTTTGATGAACGAAACGAGAAAGGTGAACAGGGAGAGCTGCTTTCTGTGACAATTGGTTCTGGTGTTGTTAGAACTGAAGACTTAGAGCGTACAGTAAATACGAGTGATGATAGGTATAATTATAAAGTTGTCAAAAAAGGTGATTTGATCTATAACACGATGCGAATGTGGCAAGATGCTTGTGGCTCTTCTCTATATACAGGAATAGTTAGCCCTGCTTATACTGTGTTGGTACCGCTAGCCGGTAACTCATCAAAGTTTTTTGCTTATTATTTTAAAAGGAAAGATTTGCTGTATCTATTCAAAAGATATTCGCAAGGGCTAACTTCTGATACTTGGAGTTTGAAATTTAATGTTTTGAAAGAAATAAAGATATGTGTACCGTTAATTGAGGAGCAATACAAAATTGCAGACTTTTTAGAGGCATATGATAGTAACCTCACCCTTCATCAGTAAAAGTCATTTCCACACTTTTCTACTACGTTAATCCTGATAAGGATCGCATGACTAAATCAATATCTCTATTTTCCAATTCCTGAATAATATGTAAGTACGTTTTCTGGGTCGTTGTCATGCTAGCATGTCCCAGTCGCCTAGCTACACTGGCAATGGATACGCCGGCAAAGAGCAATAAAGAGGCATGAGTGTGCTTGAGTCCGTGAATTGAAATTACAAGTATATCCAGTGCCTTACAATGGCGAGCCAGTATATTGTTAGCTGTAGAGTTAAATACTC